>Ga0126308_10000143_pt1 | contig 18800 bp, 12 predicted proteins | sample Plot55_FD_92533 | JGI IMG/M metagenome (GOLD analysis project Ga0126308, IMG submission 92533) | Serpentine soil microbial communities from UC McLaughlin Reserve, CA, USA - Plot55 | ecosystem: Environmental > Terrestrial > Soil > Grasslands | place: USA: UC McLaughlin Reserve, Lake County... | reverse complement strand
CCAGGCAACATGTGACAGAAAGCCATGATCCTCACGAAACGATCGTCCGAGAGCCACTGACGTCGCTCTACCATGTGGTTGTACATCATCGTGATCTGCGCCACTGGACCACCGATGTTGATAAAGCCAAGGGTGAGGAAGTAGAGAAACACTTCTCGCCAGGACGGCATTTGATCGCCGTTGTCTTGTGCCGCAGGATTACTTTTTAGAGCGTTTTCCATTTCGTCTTGTCTTACGTCCTGGTTTCACAGCATCCTTGCTCAGCAATGCATGAAGCCCATCAAAAACAACGCCGGTCTGTTGTAGTAACTTGCGATCATCACGCAGCACTTTACTGAGTCCGTCAATGATTGCGTTCAGTCCCACGGCCTCGAGGCGGTGAAACTTGTCGTCTTTCAAATCGATGTCGTGAACGATCTCTGCGATCTCGCGCAGGCCTTTGTTTTCACTGAGTCCAAACCGCTTCAGCATCGTTTCGAACGTGCAGTCTTCTCCGTGATGAGTGAACTCAGCTCCAAACATGTCAAAGGGGGTTGCACCTTCAATCGTTTCGCCGTCGGCAACGAAATAGAAGCGCGGACGCTTGTCAATGAACTGTTTGATCAGCCAGGCGGAGGCCAGCCGGTCGATGTGGAGATTGCGCCGGGTCACCCAACGTTGCCCTTGATACTTTGCAACGTCGAGCCTGCCACGTTTGGTGTCTGACGAAGATGTGTTTGCTTTCGGCCCTTGGGCAGCACGAAGTTCCTTTTGACATCGCTCGTAAGCAGCGAAGGCCACCGGCCGACCTGTCGCAGTAAAGAAGTCATTGCCGGCGAGGCGTTCTAACTCACTGTGTAGTCTGTCGATCTCACTTTCATGGGTTGATAGTCTGCCGGCGGACAAGTGTTTACCGCGAGACTGTTCGCGAATTGCCTCCGCCAAACCATCGAATTCCGCTGCAACCGCGGCGAACTCGTCATCACGCGCTTTCCGGAATGCAGCGATAATCTCCTGATCTGTCGCACCCTCGACTGAAGCAGCCTTGAAAACTGAGGCTTCACCTCCAGCCGACTCGATTTCCTGCTTCAACCATTGAAAGTCTTCGTGGGCCTTTTCGGTTGCGGGTAGCACGTAGACGGAGTTCTTGATCGCCACCGCCCCCAGCTTTTGCAGTTTGCGCCAGATCCGGACGCGCAGATTTGTCGGCTTGGGTGGGAGCTGGTGAATCAGCAAGATCCACTCGGGCTTTGTTGTTCGAGTTCTGTCTATCATACGTAACGTATACGGGAGTGTAACGAGTGTTACGTATTAAGGCAAGGCGAGTCGGGACTGGAAGAAGTCACTGTAAGCTGCGTTGATGAAGCCCGGTCGGGCACTCAAGTAACACTGCTTCGGACCCCCACACTACTCTTGGTAACATGTGAGAAGAGCGTGGGAGTTTTGATGCCCACTTCATGTCACAACAGCGTGACAACGAAGAGCGGCAAGCACTCGGGTGACTTGAACCAATTCCTTGCTGCGAGTGGAAGCAATTACTTGCCGCAAGCACACAAACTCCAGCGATTTCGAGTCTCAATCTGCCGCGTCGTAGTTTATTTTGGAACCTTCCATTGCCGAAAGTGCAAATTGCAAGCTAAACCTTGCCGAAAGTGATAACCGCAGCGAGTAGAGCAAAGTCGGGCGGGGGCGTGAATCATAGAGATAGCTTCTCCTAATAATTTGTGAGGGAATGTGTAGATCTCACTTTCCTTTACTACAAATAAGGAAGAACGTTCAGCGCTGTCGCTGAATGCTTCATGACCGCATCGTGTCATGCCGCTACTAACGGTGCCGCTCAGACCGGACATTTCATTTGCTAATTTCACCGGACACATCATGTGCTAACGACACTCCTAAAAATTTGGCTTGACAGATTCTCTCCATCCTTCTATAAGTTCCGTCATTACGAATAACTGATTCTGCAAAGTTAGTTTCGCCCATTAACTAACTACTCATTAACTGCTTCCCAAGGTAAGCCCGACAGCCTCCCAAAATATCGAATTCAGTTAATAACTGAATCGCCAGCGGCCAGATTGTTTGGATCGAAAAGCTCGTGTTAGTCCCTCGCTCTAGAATTTTTGAATCTGGTGAAGTTGTTTAGATAGTCTTTCGGGAGACCGAAAAACTTTTCTCTATACGGCTAAACCTTATCAATCAGGTCAACGATCTTCGTTGCTAGCGGGACGTGTGTCCTCAAGCGAGCAATCCCAACATTGACCACTTTCACTAAGGAGTCGCTCCGATGAAGAGCGTCGTATCTAACGTAATACGTCATCGCCGGTTCTTTTTTATCATTAACTTATGTCTTGCATTGACCTTGTCGCTGATGAGCGTTAACGGCCAATCCGGAATCACGTACGTCTATGATGAACTCGGTCGATTAATAGCCGTCATCGATCCCACGGGCGACACAGCTCGCTATTCCTATGACGCAGTGGGTAACGTCCTCTCCATTTCCCGGCATAGCTCCTCCACTTTGACCCTCATTAATTTTACTCCGACGTCTGGTCCAATAGGCGCCAGATCTATGGCACGGCCTTCAGCACGACCCCGAGCCAGAATACCGTTACCTTTAATGGCGTGACGGCTACCGTCGTCTCGTCAAGCGCGACAAAAATCATCACCACAGTGCCGACAGGTGCAACTACGGGCGTGATCTCGGTAGCGACAACGGGGAGTCCTGTCTCAAGCGCAGTGGCTTTCACAGTTGTTGCCGCCTCTGGAGCGCCAACCATCAGCAGCTTCTCGCCAACTATGGGTCCGCCGGGTACGGCAGTAACCATTACAGGCACAAATTTTCAGACACCTGCGGTGAAGAACAAGACGAAATTCAACATCACAAACGCTGCAGTAAGTTCTGCCACTGCGACAAGCATTTCAACAAACGTTTCTTCGATCAGCGGTTCCGGAAAGATCACCGTCAACACTCAGTACGGCACGGCAGTGAGTACCGATGACTTTTTCATTCCTCCAGCCCCTAACGGGGCTTCGGATGTAGCAGTCACGGGCAGGCTGTCGTCCGGTAACAGCCAAACTGTAAACATCAATTCTTCCGGAAAGATCGGTATGTTTTTGTTTGAGGCTACGGCAGGTCAGCGTGCGGCAGTGAAAGTAACCAGTTCCTCGATAACAAGCACACAGCTATCAATCCATGGTCCTAATGGAAACCTTGCTTCATGGACGTATGTGGGCAGCACAGGGTTTCTTGATACTCCAGTTCTGGCAACCAACGGTACTCACGCAATAGTCGTGGATCCGAATTCGACTTACACAGGCAGTATCACGTTTACGCTCTACGTATTCAATGATGTTACGGGTTCTATCACCGCCGGCGGATCGGCGGTAACCTTGACAACAACTATACCGGGACAGAACGGCCGGTACCTTTTTAGCGGTGCCGCTAACCAACGCATCAGTTTGAAAGTGTCAGGTGTTTCGCTAACTGGGGGCGGTAATTTCTCGAACGCAACGATTAAGACTCCTAATGGTTTGACGCTGGTATCTCACAACTTTAATGGGAATAGCTTCATTGATACCCAAGTTTTGCCTGTCAATGGCAGCTATATGATTCTCGTCGATCCTTATGACAGCACGTTAGCTAACGTCACGTTAACACTTTACGACGTACCGCCGGATCATAACGCCGGTTCCATGTCGGCTTCGTCTGGGACGTTTGGAATCGGCAGAGACGTCGCAATGTCGACGCCCGGACAGAACGCGTTCATTACGCTTGAGTTAACGATCGGGCAGCGTCTAAGCCTCAATCTCCTTGGAGCTACGTTTAATGGCGGTAATAACTACTATACCGTTTACATTCAGAAGATTGACGGTACCATCTTAATATCTAGATTCCTTTTTGGATCGAATTACGTCGACTTTTTCACTATACCGGCTGATGGCACTTACCTCCTTTTCATCGATCCCTCAGATAGTTCGATTGGAAATCTCAATGTAACGGTCCATGATGTACCTCCGGATACAACCGGCACAATTACGCCCGGTGGCTCCTCTCAAACCGTAACCAACACCGTGCCGGGACAGAATGGAGTCCGCACTTTTAGCGGAACCGCCAACCAGTGCGTCAGCCTTAACGTCTCCAGCGTCTCGTTTACTGGCGGTACCTACAACTACGTCACGGTGGCGTTGAAGAAGCCCGATGGTTCCACCCTGACGTCATCCGTTTTCGAAAATGGCTCGGGTGGATTCATAGATGCACAAATTCTGCCAACGACGGGCACATATACCATTTTCGTAGACCCGTGGGACACAGGCGTCGGTAGCCTAACGCTTACTTTAAATGACGTGCCGGCTGATGCCACCGGCAGCATCACTGTGGGAGGAAGCCCGGTAACGCTAACCACGACGGTGCCCGGCCAAAATGCTCAGGCTACTTTCAACGGCATTACTGATCAGCAGATATCCGTTGCACTAACGAATAACACAATGGGCAGCGTTACGGTCTCGCTGCTCAGGCCGAACGGCTCGTTGGTAACGTCCACCATTTCGAGCTCCACCAACTTCACGCTAACGACGCAGACACTGTCCACTACGGGGACCTATTCAGTAAAGATTGATCCAGCCGGCGCGAGCACCGGCAGTATTTCGGTGGCAGTCACCGATCTATCGAGTTCCAGTGCTACCTTGCAGGCCGACTATCAATTTCAGAATACACGAGATAGTTCCGTCGGCAGTCCGCCGGCTCTCACCGACCTCGGCACTAACAGCTTTTCTTCGGCCACGGTGGATGGGACGTCAACTACTGTACTCGCATTCAGCCAAAACAATGGACTCTCACTCTCCTCAACAACCGGAGTAACGCCGAATAGCACCTACTCGATCGTCATGCTGCTCTCGTTCCAGCAGACGAGTGGCTATCGACGCCTTGCTGACTTCAAGAATGGCAGTAGTGATTACGGTCTGTATGCTGTGAGCGGCGCTCTCAGCTTCTATCCGTCCGCTAGCGCCGGTTCGGCTTCAATAACAGCCAATACTTACGTACAGGTTGTGATTACTCGCGATGCGAGCGGAACCGTGACCGGCTATGTCGATGGTGTCCAGCAAATCCAGTTCTCTGACAGTAATAGTGTGGGAGTCATAGATAGCAATAACACGCTGCGCTTTTTCCGGGACGACGGTTCGAGCGAGGCGTCGGCGGGTTCCGTCGCCAGAATTCGCATTTACGGCGGGGCACTCACTGCCACCCAGGTTGCGGCGCTGTCACGGCTACCGTGAGCAAGCAGATTGGAAAGACAATATGAAAACCGCCAATTACATCATTGCAGTAACACTCATGCTGTTTTTGGGAGCCGGCCCGATCCTAGCGTTTGCAAGACCGAAGGACAATACCGCGATTTCCATCTCGCACAGCAGGCGTCTACCGCCAACATCAAGACCGCGTCGCATGTTGGCGAAAGCTCTGCAAACCCCGGCGTTGCTGGACGGGCAAACCTCCACGACGTTACCTGATGGCGGCCTGTTGTTGATTGGCGGCATGGAGAATCATCAGCCAAGCCGGTCCATGAAGGTTTTCAACCCACGCACCGGTAACTCGAAGTCTCTACCGGAGATGGCCCAGGCAAGGGCTTGGCATACGGCAACAGTGCTGCCTGACGGGCGTGTCTTTGTGTTCGGTGGTGTAGGTAATAACCAACGTGTGTTGAGCGCGGGTCTTGTCGTTGATCCGGTTAGCGGCAAATCGGTAGGTGTAGTGGACAAATCCACTTTGATAGCCCGTGCGTACCACACTGCAAATTTACTGACTGACGGTCGCGTACTTATTTCCGGTGGAGCATCACAAGATGGAAAACTTATTAGCAACGCTCAAATCTGGGACTATCGAAGTGAAACAGCCGCGTCAGCGGGAATGCTGTCCGTGTCGCGTGAGAAGCACAGCGCAACGTTGATAACGGACGGGAACGTGTTGATTGAAGGCGGCGTTGATGAGCTTGGAAATGAAGTCCAAACTAGCGAACTCTTTAATGTAGACGCTAAGACTTTCAGCTTCACATCAATTTCTTCGGAAGCGAATGTAGTCGAGACACCGTTTGTAGCCGGTTCCATCCCTGCTGATGGAGCCTCGGAAGTCTCGATCGACAGCAAGATTGTCTTGCGATTATCGCAAAGGCTATCGCCCGAGGTAATCAGGCAAGCGATCAAGTTTGAATCTCTCGACGAGGGAGTCGGCGTCAAAATAGTCCCGGCAGAAAACGGCCGCCTGGTCTTTATTAATCCATTAGAGAATTTGCGCAAAGGTACCACCTATAAAATTACTGTGAATGGACCAACAGACGGTTCATTGAACATCACTCCGGCCTCAATTTCCTTCACGACTGTCACGGATAAAGCTCGAACGAATTCTGTCAGCGCCGATCTCGATTGGTTGCCGACGGCTGAGAACACGCGGGGCAACTGGCAGACGAAGAGGGGAAGGTCCAGTTGGCAAGATCAGCCTCCACTTCTGGCGTCACCAGGTGAAACCGCTCTTGCGGGCAAAGTATTAACTCTTACCGGTCAACCTCTGGGGAATGTCACCATTTCCGTGAACGGCGCGTCAACGCGCACAGATGGTTCGGGACGGTTTCTACTCACCGTTTCCGCCGGACACTACGTCATGCTAATTGACGGCCGCAGTGCGAATGTACCTGGCAGAACATATGGCATCTTCAGAACACGTGTCGATATAACCGCTGGCATCACCAACGTACTTGAGTACACGATATGGATGCCGAAGTTGGACATGGCTCATGCCGTCACCATACCTTCTCCAAATAGTCGAGAGATCGTCGTTACTAATCCATCCATCCCTGGGCTGGAACTTCACCTGCCGCCGGGCACCGTGATCCGCGACCTAGATGGCAAGGCGGTAACAGAATTAACTATCACACCCATACCCACCGATCGATCTCCATTTCCCTTACCTGTCGGACTGAATGTCCCGGTCTTTGCGTCGATACAACCAGGTGGCGCGCAGGTAATACCGCCGCGCGCACGTCTGATTTACCCCAATTACAACAATGAGGCTCCGGGAAAACGGATCAATTTTTGGAACTACGATCCGCAAGACAAGGGTTGGTACATCTACGGACAGGGCACAGTCACAGCAGATGGCCGTCAGATCGTACCGGATCCAGGTGTCGTCATTTATGAATTTAGCGGGATAATGATTAGCGACAGCGGTGATCCTCCGGACACGGGACGTGAGCCTGGCGACGATGACAACGATGGCGACCCAGTGGATCTCAGTACCGGACTGTTTGTTTTAACCAAGACTGATCTCACCTTACCGGACACGATTCCCCTCTCGTTGATACGAATATATCGACCGGGCGACAGCACCTCTCGCGCTTTTGGCATTGGCACGTCACATCCATATGACATGTTTCTCTGGTCCAACAATAACTACCATGACGCGGATCTAATATTACCGGATGGTGGCCGAATACATTATGTCCGCGTCTCGCCGGGAACAGCTTATTGGGACGCCGTCTATGAGCACACCAGTTCTCCGTCGGCTTTCTACAAATCTCAAATATCCTGGAACGGTTCAGGGTGGGATCTGAGGCTGACCAACGGAACTGTTTTTGTTTTTCCCGAAAACTGTCCGCTTCAGTCAATCCGCGATCGTTACGGGAACCAACTCACGGTGACACGGGCCTTTGGCGTTATCGGAAATATTACGCAGCTCACTACGCCGAACGGACGCTGGCTTCAGTTTAGCTATGGAAGTGGTAACCGCATTAGTCAGATTAAAGATAACAGTGGCCGAACGGTCAATTACACCTACGACAGTAGCGGTCGCTTGTGGAAGGTATTCGATGCGAACGGCGGTATAACCGAATACACCTACGACACCGCGCACCGGATGCTTACGATTAAAGATCCGCGCAGCATTATTTACCTTACGAACGAGTACGATTCGAACGGAAGGGTTATCCGCCAAACGCAGGCTGATAACTCCATTTACGAGTTCGCCTACACTCTAAACGGCTCCGGAAAAGTGACGCAAACCGACGTAACCGATCCTCGCGGCAAAGTTCGACGAGTTACGTTCAACTCGAGCGGCTATACCTTGACCGACACTCGTGCGCTGGGAACTTCTGAGCAGCGGACAGTAACGTACGCGCGACAAAGTGGGTCCAACTTCATCCTTGGTGTCACCGATCCGCTGAATCGTGAAACTTCTTACACGTATGATTCATGTGGCGAAATCCTGACGATCACGCGTCTGACAGGAACAGCAAACACTGCAACAACTACTCTTACGTACGAGCCAAACTTCCATCAAATTGCGAGCGTCTCTGATCCCCTGAATCACACGACCTCATACAGTTACGACAGCGACGGAAATGTCACCACGATCATCGACCCGTTAGATCATCAGACGACGTTCACATACAACGCTGCTGGTCAGGTTACGTCGATGACAGATGCTCTGAATCACACTACACAGTGGGCGTATGACGGCGGTGATCTCGCTTCGTTAACCAATCCGTTGGGTAAAACGGTCATTCGCACAGTTGACACACTCGGTCGGCCTATTCTCGTCGTGGACCCGCTTGGGAGAATGATCACGTACGAATACAACGATCTTAATCAGCCTACCCAGATTACCGATTCACGCGGTGGGATTACATCCTTTTACTATAACGAAAACGGGAGCCTGCTGAGCGCAACCGACGCCAACAATCACACCATAAGTTATTCGTATGACAACATGGAGCGGCTGGAAGCCATCACCGACCACATTAGCAGCATTGAAAGTTACGACTACGACGAAATCGGCAATCTGACACAACTTACAGATCGACGGGGCAGCATCACCACTTATAGTTACGACCGCCTGAACCGGTTGACTTTTAGTGGGTTCGGCACGGCAGGCACTGCAGAGGATCCTACCTATGACAGCACCATCAGTTACGAGTACGACTTATCCAACCGTTTGACAGAAGCCGACGACTCGCTCACGGGCACAATCACGAGAACGTATAACGACGGGGCACGGACGTTCACTGAAGAAACGCCTCAAGGCACCGTGAGTTATTCATTCGATAAGGCGGGCCGCATCACCTCCAAATCCGTTAGCGGTCAGCAAGCTATTTCTTACACCGCAGACGATGCGAACCGGTTGACTGAAATCACGCAAGGTTCAGCTTCAGTCAGTTTCGCTTACGACGCGGCAAATAGACGGACCTCGATCGTCTTACCGAATGGTCTCTCGATGAATTATGCCTATGATGATGCTTCTCAACTCACTGACATTACTTATACAAATGGCGCTACCGTTATCGGAGATCTTAGTTATAGCTACGACAGTGCCGGCCGGCGTACATCAGTCACAGGCAGCTATGCGCGCACGGGCTTGCCGCAGGTCTTGAGTTCGACCACATATAACAACGCCAACCGATTAACGCAGCGGAATTCGGTAACGCTTACCTATGACAGCAACGGAAACCTGACAAGCGATGGCGTGAATACATATACATGGAATTCGCGGAACCAACTTCAGTCGATTAGTGGCACTGGCCTAACTGCCAGTTTCGAATATGATGCATTCGGCAGACGTGTAGAGAAGAGTATCAACGGCGTAACCACCAGTTACCTCTACGATGGATACAATGTTGTAAAAGAGCAGAATAGCGCGACTGGTACAGCCAATTTGTTAACCGGCGGCCTGGACGAGGTTTTTACTCGAACCGATGCATCTGGTACGTCAAACTTCCTCACGGATGGTTTGGGATCTACCATCGCTCTTGCGGATTCGTCCGGGTCTATTCAAACACAATACACTTACGAGACTTTTGGGCAAACTACCGTTAGTGGTACGGCCAGCGGCAACGCTGCTCAGTTCACCGGCAGGGAGAATGATGGAACCGGGCTGTATTACTACAGGGCCAGATATTACAGCCCGCTATTGCAAAGGTTCATAAGTGAAGATCCACTGCGGCTTGGAGGTGGTGACACAAACTTTTACTCTTATGTACAAAATAGTCCCCTCAACGCGGTTGATCCAACAGGTCAGTTCGGCCACATTGTTGCCGGAGCGCTGATTGGAGGGGCGATCAATACGGGCCTCTATATCGCAGCGGCTGGAATCAGCGGCCAGCCCATAACGGGGAGCGGAATTGCAAATGCCGCTATCTCAGGGGCTCTCCAGGGAGGATTGATTGCTGCCTTTCCGGTGGCAGGATTCGGAATGGCTAACTTTGCGGCAAGTGCCTTGATTGGAGGCGTTGCTGCCGCAGCCGGTCAGATTGGCGCGAACGTTATAACCCGCCAGAATTGGTACAATGGCGTGGCATCTTCTGCTATTGCAGGTGCCATCGCGGGAGGACTATTTGGGGGTCTCAAAGGATTTGCCAACACTCCGATTCCTCGGGGGGCAGGCGGATTTTTTGATTCAGTGGGCAGTGCGTTCCAAAGTAGTATGGCGTTTATGTTCTCCTTTTTCGGGGATCTCTTCGGGCGAGTTTGCTGGTCGTGGCCGTGGTGATATATCGCCTGTCCGGATCGTTGCGCTAATGCCGGGAGCACCGAGGCACCAGAGATATGTCAAACGTAGAAGACTGGGAACGGAAAAACGCTCTGCCTTCGGTCGCGAGTTACCTCTTGGTAGGAGCTTCCCTGGCGTTGGGATTGTTCATTCTCGCTCTGGCGATTTCCCAATTGTGGAGCACCCACAGCAGTAAGAGTTGGGCACAAACACAAGGCGTTATTTCTCAATCAATCTGGGCGCCACCTCGCAGCAGGCATGAGGACGGATTTGCTCAGATAACCTATAATTATTCGTTAGGCGGACAAAGGTACGAAGGATCCAATCTTCTTCCCGGTAAAAATGAGTATTCGAATCCGGAGCAGAGAGAAAAACTCCGGCAGTACCCGGTCGGCGCCATTGTTACTGTTTTTTATGATCCAAGCCATCCCCAAGACTCTTGCCTCGAACCCGGTGTAGCAACCTCATTACCGTTTTTACTGTTAGGAGTAGCAACCTTCTTCATTCTGGGAGGCGGCTGGTTCACTTGGAGAATGCGAAAAGGAAGAGCGATACCATTCACAATGTACCGCGATGAAGCCCCTCCGATTATAGAAGATTACAAGTTGTTTCCTAAAGACAAATAAAAGCATGGGTGTGCCAAAGCATAAGCATGGTCCTGATGATTGCGTCGTTGTTTGGCGCCGGGTCGGATGCAGAAGAGTAGACGCGAACCACCGGTGACATCGCGAACGAAGAAGTTCGCTTCATTACCGGCAATGTCCTAGGTGAAACATACCAATAGTGCTTCACAATGTCAGTGTTCAGAAGAGAAAGAGACAACAACAGCATTCGTTTAACTATTGTTCTATGTGTTTTGGCAGTCCCTCATTGTAGAGCGCAGGAATCCCGATTTCCTCGGTCGTTCACGCAAACGCCAATAGGTATCAACAAACTGTTGTGGCGGCAACAAATTCCTTCAAACAATCCGCTCTCTACTCGCAAGGTCAAGCTGGGGGAAGCTTTGTTTTTTGACAAACGGCTCTCCATCGATGGCACCGTTAGCTGTGCGACGTGTCACGACCCTGCTGTCGCGTTCACAGATTCCAGGACAGTTGCAATGGGTGCAGGCACTAAGCTTGGGAGCAGGAATACTCCCACCATTCTTAACGCAGTTTTCAGTGAATCTTTTTTCTGGGATGGCCGCGCTCGCTCGCTCGAAGATCAGGTTAGGCATCCACTGCTGAGTTCGTTTGAAATGAACATGGAGAGTAAAGAAGGAGTTACGAAGCGTCTCTCCGCAATACCTGAATACCGGCGACAGTTCTCGGAGGTGTTCAAGTCAGAAGGTCTTACGGTTGATACGATCGCCAAGGCCATCGCCGCCTATGAGCGGACGCTGCTTTCGGGCAACTCACCTTTTGATCGCTTTATTGCCGGAAACAGCACCGCCCTAACTGATGCACAAAAACGCGGCTGGACCATCTTCAACGGAAAGGCAAAGTGCATCGAGTGTCATGCGTACTCATCAGCCATTCCATTCTTTACCGATTTTAAATTTCACAACACCGGTATCGCTGCCGCGGATAAGCTGTTCGATAAACTGGTAGGAACTGTTGCGAAATCATCTACAGAGATCACTATGACTCCGCTGGCCCACTCGACGGGTTTCTCTGAACTGGGTCGATTTGTCGTGACACTTCAGCAGGAGGATATTGGTAGCTTCAAAACGCCAACACTACGGGATGCAGAACTCACGTCACCGTATATGCATGACGGCTCGCTGAAAACGCTCATCGATGTCGTGCAGTTTTACAACCGGGGTGGTAACCCTAACTCTCATTTAGACAAGCTCGTGAACCGTCTTCAGTTGAGCGATGAAGAGGTAAATGATCTTGTCCAGTTCATCAGATCTCTCACAAGCGACGACGTGTTGAGAGTGTGTCAAACAACGAATCCGCAAACACGCACTGCGGTTCCCGTCAAATAGATCCTTCAGAGATGGAAGCTCACAAAAGCCGCAATGGACTAGATCAACCGAGAAATTCGAGTTGCAATCGAATGGTCAATACGTGTTCAAAGATAACAGCACAGCCGCGCCCACCCCACGATTCCGCCCCTGGTCGTAACAGACTTCAAGTCGTCCTGTCTTTCTGGGAATCAACCTATTCCTGCGGGAGTTGTCATGCTCTCGCGGCTGCAGTTGAGATAATAAGAATATGACATCCTCTTAGCCGCTAGGCCACTGAAGGTTGTAGTCTGATAAGCTTATCTCGTGCAGATTGTCTTCGTAGTATCTCGGGTTGCCGAACACAACCACGTACGCATAAGCGCGGTAAAGAAATGTTCATCAAGGAGAGGTCGTTTACCCTCTGAAATGGGCCCAACTAAGCACACGAAACCGGCCACAAACAACAACTGTTTATGAACGCTAACACGTTTTCAACCCTTCAGGCCTTGGCGTTTCTTTTGTCTATTTAACCACGGGGCGACGTGCTCCGCTTCGCTTCGCCCTTGCCCCTTGGCTATCATATTCCGCACCTTCGGCGCTCAGTTGTTACAATCAGCAATACCCCCACAGTCCTCCACTCAGAGAACGAACATTACTTACGTCAGTGTGAAAGTATGCAAATAGACACCATACGGGCGATTGTGACGGGAGCGGCGAGCGGGTTGGGAAGAACGTTTGCCCTGGAATTGGCAAAAGCAGGAGGTTGGGTCGCAGCGGGTGATATCGATACGGCGGGACTGGAGAGGCTCGCAACTGAATCAGTCGACTTACCGGGACGCCTCGTCACCGGCAAGCTCGACGTCTCGCAAGAAGCTTCAGTTGTAAAGTTCGTCGGTGATATTTCGCGAGAATTCGGGGAGCTGAATGTCCTCGTAAACAACGCCGGTATTTTGCGCGACGGACTGCTCGCGAATGACGTAGATGGATGGATTAAGAAACTGCCGGCCGCGCAATGGAAACAAGTTATAGATGTAAACCTGAGCGGTTGTTATCTGATGGCGCGTGAGGTTGTCGCTGACGTGCTGAAGCGTGGAATAAAGCAAAGTGTCATCATTAATATCTCGTCGATCTCAAGTGCCGGCAACCCCGGCCAATCCAACTACGCCGCGTCCAAGGCAGGGCTCGACGCCTGCACGCGCACATGGGCGATGGAACTTGCTTCCTCCGGCGTACGTGTCGCCGGTATTGCTCCCGGAGTAATCGAGACTCCGATTCTGAATCACATATCCGACGACGCCAAAAGTGCTTTGCGGGCCGGAATCCCCCTCGCGAGATTCGGCCTGCCGCATGAAGTTTGGCTCGCCCTCAAGTTCATACTCGAGTGCGATTATTTTACGGGTCGCATAATCCAGGTTGACGGCGGCTCAAATTTCTAAAGCGTCATCCTTCCCTGAGAGCCATGATCGGGTCCACTTTCGTCGCCCTGCGCGCAGGGAAATAGCACGCTATCAACGCGACGACACTTAAGAGTCCCGCTATCAGTCCAAAGGTCAATGGGTCTGAAGGATTTACACCAAACAGAAGACTGGATATCAGGCGCATTAAGATGAAAGCGCCAACCAGGCCTATTATCACACCGATCACTATAAGCTTGATTCCCTGGTTCAAGACCAGCTTGAGCACGTCGTTCTGCTGCGCGCCAAGCGCCATGCGCAGACTCAGCTCGTGTGTTCGCTGCGTGACTGAATAAGACAACACGCCGTAGATACCTACAATTGCGAGGATCAAAGCGACCACCGCAAAGATACTAAGTAGGACCATGTTGAAGCTGCGCGGCGCAATCGAGGTTGAGACGACTTTTTCCATCGTCATAACGTTCGAGACAGGAACATCTTTATCGACGCTCGAAATCTGATTGCGAATCGCCGCGTTCAACGCGGTCGGATCTGAAGTTGTGCGGACGACCATAGTCATCAGAGGCGTTGGTGATTGAAGGTGTGGCAAATACATTGCCGGTTTCGGTGCTATGTCGAGGTCAGACTGTTTCGTGTCTCCGACAACACCTACAATCTCGCGTGGTGCGTCTTCAAAAGCAATGGTCAAATGTTTGCCGACCGCATCTTCGTTGGGCCAGAGATTACGCGCGCAAGTCTCGTTGATTATGATCACAGGAGGCGACGTCGCCGTGTCCTGATTGATGAAGGCGCGCCCTCGCAGTAGAGGTGTCTCTACAGCACGGAAGAAATCAGGAGTGATAACGGCATACTGTGCAGTCGGCTCTTGTCCCGGAGCAGGGACAGGAAGTTCTCGTGCAGAAAATTTTGCACTCTGGACTCCTCCGCTTAACGGGAGCGAGGTGGTAGCAGCGGCTGATGTTACGCCGGGCAAGGTTGCGATGCGATCAATCGCATTGGTAAAAAAGCCACTCATTCGCTGCTCGTCTTCGCTATACGGCGACGGAGGCAGGAACGGCAACATGATTTCCATCGTCAGTACGTTTTGCGCGTTAAAGCCGAGACTGGTCTTCTGTAACCGGACAAAGCTGTTGATTAAAAGTCCGGCGCCAATCAGCAGCATCAACGCGAGCGCGACTTCGGAAACAACCAGCAAACTACGGAAGCGGTTGCGAGAACGACTTCCGGTGGAACCTCTGCCACCCTCTTTAAGCACTTCCTGAAGGTTAGTTTTCGACGCCTGCAAAGCGGGAACTAATCCGAATATGATCCCGGTCACGATAGAGAGCAGCAGTGTGAATCCCAACACGCGAAGATCGAGCCCGATGTGCTTCGTATAGAGAAGCCCTGGAGGACTCAGAGCAACCAGCACAGAGTAGCCGGCAATTCCAATAAACAATCCCAACAAGCCGCCAGTCAGTGACAACATTAAGCTCTCGGTGAGCAATTGCCGTACGAGACGCGAGCGTTTTGCGCCCAGGGCGACGCGGAGCGCCACCTCTCGTTGTCGCGCCGCAGCTCTCGCGAGTAAGAGATTGGCAACATTCCCGCAGGCTATCAGCAATACGAACCCAACAGCAGCCAACAATACGTAGAGAGTAGCGCGTGATTGCCTGACCATCTGCTCGTGTAGAGGCGAGACAAGAACGTTTAAATTTTTGTTGCTCTCAAACTGTTGCGCAAGCCGGCTGACAATGTTGCTCATTTCCGCCTGAGCTTGCTCGACCGTCGCTGTAGGCTTAAGGCGTCCGATCACCGCAAGGTTGTTGGTGGTGCGATTCACCTTCTCCTTATCGGTGAAAGCAAGCGGCATCCACAGATCTGTGTGCTCTGGAAATCGCAGCAAAGCAGGCATGCCTGTTGTTTCGGGGAACCCGAACCCGGCCGGGGCGACTCCCGTTATCATGTAACTCTTTCCGTCAACCTGAAGGTCTTTTCCAATTACGCTCGGGTCGGAACCGAAACGGCGTTGCCAGAGATTGTGACTGATCATAAGTACGGGCGCGCCGCCGGCAGCATCCTCTTCCGGTAGAAAGTCTCTGCCGAGGACGGGCTTCACACCGAGTAATTGAAAAAGATTTCCAGATACTCGAGCTCCCCAGATTCGCTCCGGATTATTGCCACCGGTCACGATAAAGGGCCATGCTCTGAAAGCTCCCAACTGTGAAAAAACCTGACTCTGTTCGCGCCAGGAAAGAAAATTGGCGACCGAATTCGGCAACTCACGAGAGGCAAGCTGCGCGCGCGGGTCGTTTCCCCAGAGCAAGACGAGTTGCTCCGGGTTCTCATAAGGCAACTGGCGAAACAGTATGGCGTTAATAACGCTGAAGATGGCGCTGTTAGCTCCGATGCCAAGCGCTAGTGTGAAGATCGCTACGGCGGTGAAAACTGGATTCTTGATCCACATCCGTAGGCCATATCGTAAGTCTTGCAGCAATCCGTTCATTTCCTTTCTCTCTTTCACTTAAGCTGATTAAGCTTCACTCCATAACATTCCGACGCGGCTTTGTGGACCAGCGGCCGTCACATTCAATTGACTCAACGCACGAACAACCTGGTGCAGTAAACTCTGCCGCGCTGTATTAATAAAAAAGTGATCTCCGGGAAACATTCGCTGCGCGAACGAGTTAGTTGTATGGTCGCGCCAGGCAGAAATCTGCTCATAACCTGTTTCACTATCTTCCAACCCACCATAGGCCTCGAGCGGGCAGTTGAGCTTGTAGTCCGGTAAATACGAGTATGTTTCCAGCAACTGAAAGTCAGCACGGAGAATGGGAAGCATGAACTCTATCAACTCCGTGTTCTCTAAAATTTCCGGAGGCGTGCCGTTAAGCTCGCGGACCTTTTCCAAAAACTGCGCGTCGGGCAGGTTGTGGACTGGTGCGATGTCTTTCAAGTGAGGCGCTCGATGACCGGAGACAAAAAGATAGTCCGGTTCGATTCCGCGCGCTCTTCGTAACTGTCTGCACAATTCAAAGCTCAACAGAGCACCCATGCTATGACCGAAGAAGGCGAATCTCTTTCCCAAATAGCACTCGATGTTCTGTGCAAGTGACTGGGTAAGTTCCGTGAGGCTGGTGTATGGAGGCTCGTTCAGACGATTGCCGCGCCCGGGTAGATTTGCGGCATACAGTTCAATCCAATCCGGCAAACTGTCCGTCCATGCTCGAAACGCATGAGGACTTCCGCCCGCATAAGGAAAACAGAACAAGCGCAGACTAGCCTGTGTGTTCTGTTTCATACACGTAAACCAAGTGGATGGTGAAACCCTATTGCTCATAGCTGAAACACTGTTGATGTGAGACACAAACGGACGTAGCCCCTTACTTACTATTGATTATTTATTCGGGGATTTCAGAGGGATGTTACGTACCTATTGCGCTCTGTCCCTGGAAGAGGAGGACAGAACTCTCATTCAGTTGGCTCTCACAAGCCACGAGTCAGGCAAAAAATCCTCAATGAGATCGCCCTGAGTGTACTTAAGCGCGAGTTGAAACGCCAGTTTGCCCACGGCAAGATCAAGCGTACCCATTCCAAATGGGCTAAACACGACGGTTGCATCCGGTTTAAGCCGCCCAGGCGCTTCGCCTAATAGAATCGCCCCCATCGAAGCCCTTATGAAATCCCTGTGGCCGACTTGCTGCTCGGCGAGATGGACGGAAGTTTGCGCGCGACACACGTGATCGGCGTCGTCCACCACGTTCTCACACGACAGGATTGCCTCAGGTGAGAGGTCGCGCAATGAAACATGTAGAACAGTACTGCCCTGGGGACAGGCGGATAAATTCTTGATGTAAGGTGTGCTGGCCGTGGTCGCGATTGAGATTAAGGACGAACTTGCCAGAGCCTCGCTGAGATCACGCGTGACGCTTACTTCAACGCCCTCGAAACTCCTCTGGCATTTGCCCTTAAACTTGTGCGCATAGTTTTCTTCGAGGTCATATACAGTGATGCTTTTCAGCCACGGTCTTGCAGCCAGAAGAAAACGAACGATCTCGAAGTTAATCATGCCGCAACCGATTATCGCGGCGGATGTGTCCTTGTTTTCTCCGTGTAACTGTTGCGCGGCCAGAGCGGCGCTCGCCGCGGTTCGCTTCGCGCTGATGACCGATCCTTCGAGGATAGCTTCGGGTCTGCCTGTGTCTGCGGAGTTGAGAATCATCACCGCGGATGCTCTGTCGAAGCCTTGCGCACGATTTCCCGGAAACGAAGAAATCCATTTGATCCCGGCCACGTCGAAGCCGTCGCCCAGGTAAGCCGGGAGAGCGATAATTCGGTTCTTATCATTATTCGGAAAACGCAGGAAGACTGAGTGAGGCAGGGATACTGCGCTGCGTTGATGAGCCTGATAGGTCAAGCTCACCGCCTCAATCAATTCTTTCTCGCGGTTCGTTAGCAGTGTGATTATCTGATTTCCCTTGAGGATTAGGATCTCGCCATCTCGCATTTTTGCTCTTCCTTAAAGTTTGTCCAATGATGTGATACTGCTCCGAAATGTGTTGTGACCCAGCTATCGGAATAAACGGTATCGAGGTAACGCTCGCCGCGATCGGGGAAGATGGCGACGCAGGTCGCGCCTCGTTTGATTTCGTTTTTTATCTGATCGATACCCATCACCACGGCGCCGGATGACCCTCCAGCCAGAATCGCTTCCTCACGAATGAGACGGCGGCATCCGATGACGCATTCCAAATCCGAAACGTGTATGCAGCGCTCGGCGAGGCCCGGCTCGTAGAGCTGGGGCGTGATGGATGCGCCGTGACCAGGTATCAGGCGTTTGCGGCTCGGTCCACCCGTGATCACGCTTCCGAGCGCATCGATCGCCCATAACTTTGTTTTCAGATTATGTTCGTCAATGTAGTTAGCGCATCCCCTGAGTGTGCCGCAGGTGCTGATTGCGCAGAAT
>Ga0126308_10000142_pt1 | contig 18934 bp, 22 predicted proteins | sample Plot55_FD_92533 | JGI IMG/M metagenome (GOLD analysis project Ga0126308, IMG submission 92533) | Serpentine soil microbial communities from UC McLaughlin Reserve, CA, USA - Plot55 | ecosystem: Environmental > Terrestrial > Soil > Grasslands | place: USA: UC McLaughlin Reserve, Lake County... | reverse complement strand
TCCCTCGGCGGCGCCCGCACCGACGAGGTTGTGCAGCTCGTCGATGAACAGGATGATGTCGCCGCGCTGGGTGATCTCCTTCATCACCTTCTTCAGGCGCTCCTCGAACTCGCCTCGATACTTGGAGCCGGCGACCAGAGCCGCCAAATCCAGCGAGTAGATCTGCTTGCCCTTCAGCAGCTCCGGCACGGTGCCTGCGGCGATCTTCGCCGCGAGCCCCTCGACGACGGCGGTCTTGCCGACGCCCGGCTCGCCGATCAGGACGGGATTGTTCTTCGTCCGGCGCGAGAGGATCTGCATCACGCGCTCCATCTCGGTCTGGCGACCGACGACCGGATCGAGCTTGCCCTCGGAGGCCTGCTTCGTGAAGTTGCGGCCGAACTGGTCGAGGAGCTTCGAGCTCTTCGACTTCTCGCCGGGAGGCCCACCCTGCTGCTGACGCCGGCCGGGACCGGAGAGCATGCGGATGATTTCGTTACGAATCTTTTCCGCGTCTGCGTCGAAGTCGAGCAGGATGCGGGCGGCAACGCCCTCGTTCTCACGCACGAGGCCGAGCAGGATGTGCTCGGTGCCGATGTAGTTGTGGCCGAGCGAAAGCGCCTCGCGGAGCGCGAGCTCGAGGACCTTCTTGGCGCGTGGGGTGAACGGAATTTGACCGGTGGTGACCTCGTCTCCCTGGCCGACGATCCGCGCTACCTGGGCACGAACCTCCTCGACCGTGATGTCGAGCGACTCGAGCACGCGCGCGGCGAGACCTTCCTCCTCGCGCAGAAGGCCGAGCAGGATGTGCTCCGTGCCGATGTAGTTGTGCTTGAGCGCGCGCGCCTCGTCTTGCGCGAGGACAACGACTTGTCGAGCCCGTTCGGTGAACCGTTCGAACAACCCCTCAGCCTCCTTTTCGAGTCGCCTGGGAGGACGGACGGAAGCCCGTCCGCAGGTCGAGTAGGGCAATCGTAGCGCACGGGTCGGGGGACACCTTGGGCCTTCGTTGTAGGGTTTTCGAGACATGCCGAAGGCACTCATCACCGGCGGGGCCGGCTTCATCGGCTCGCATCTAGCGGAGCGTCTACTGGAGGACGGTTGGGAGGTCTACGCGCTGGACGACCTCTCGACGGGGTCGATCCAGAACGTCGCACATCTGCGCGAGCGTGCGCAGTTCCATCTCGTCGTCGACTCGGTGCTCGCGCCGGCGGTCGTGGGCGAGCTCGTCTACAAATGTGACGTCGTCTACCACCTCGCGGCCGCCGTCGGCGTCCGGCTGATCGTCGAGCAGCCGGTCCACACGATGGTCACGAACGTCCAGGGGACGGAGACGGTGCTGGAGTACTGCAACCGGTTCGGCAAGCGTGTCTTGATCGCGTCCAGCTCCGAGGTGTACGGGGACCACCGCGAGGAGCGGCCCCTCGCCGAGCAAGACCGGCGCGTCTACGGCCCGACGACCGAACGCCGCTGGCTCTACGCCGACTCGAAGGCGCTCGACGAGTTCCTCGCGCTCGCTTACCACCAGGAGCGACGACTAGATTGCGTGATCGCCCGACTGTTCAACACGGTCGGGCCACGCCAGAGCGGCCAGTACGGGATGGTGATCCCGAGCTTCGTGAAAAATGCCTTGGCCGGCGCGCCGCTCGAGGTGCACGGTGATGGGACGCAGACTCGCTCCTTCTGCCATGTGCAGGACACGATTCGCGCACTGCAGGGGCTGATGGACGACCGCGCGGTGTCGGGCGAGATCTTCAACGTCGGTGCGACTGATCGGATCCGGATCCTCGATCTCGCCGAACGCGTGCTGGCATTGACGGCCTCGGAATCGAACGTCGTGCTCGTCCCGTACGACCGCGTCTACGGTCTCGGCGTCGAGGACACGCTCCACCGCGAACCCGCGATCGAAAAGATCCGCAGCACGATTGGCTGGAAGCCGGCCCTCGACCTCGAGCGGATCCTGGCGGACGTGATCGACTACGCGCGGCACGCGCCGGTCGCCGTCGACGTAGACGCCTAGCGCGTCGCCGCGAATGCCGCGACAGCAGCGGAACCGACGCCGAGCGCAGCGATCGCCGGCTTCCGCTTCGCGAACACCCACGCGTCACCGAGGTCGACGAGGGCGCGCTGCGCGAGCCCGAGGCGTGGGCTGGAGTAAATGACGGCGCCGATCGCGAGGTCGCGGAAGCCGAGCCCGCGCGCCTCTTCCGCCGTCGCGCCCGTCATCCGCGCGAGTGTGGCAGGCTTGACGATCCCGGCGGCCCCGACCGCGAGCGAGCCGGCACCCATCACGTGCTTGATCGTGTCGACGTAGCTCATTCCACTCGCGTTCCGCACGTAGCGATCGTCAAACCGGCGCCAGCAGGTACAACGTGTGCGTGGACGAAGCGATCGCGCCCTCGGCAATCGGAACCGTCCGCGGGCGCACGAGCCTCGCCAGCCAGATCGTCACCGTGATCGCCGTCGTCGTCCCGCCGATCGGGCTCTTCTCGGCGATGGGCCTCCTCTGGGGGGTCGCGTTTCATCCCGTCGATGCCGCGCTGCTGATTGGCTTTTACGTCGTCTGCGCCTTCGGGACGACGATCGGCTTCCACCGGTACTTCACGCACAAGAGCTTCGAGGGGCGAACCCCGGTCAAGGTCGTGCTCGCGATCCTCGGCTGCATGACGATGCAGGGCCCGTTGACGCAGTGGGTCACGGACCATCGCAAGCACCACGCGCTCTCCGATCGCGACGGGGATCCGCACTCGCCGCACGTCGGCCACGGCGACGGCATCCTCGCCGCGATCCGCGGCTTCGTGCACGCCCACGTCGGCTGGCTGTTCACGCTGAAGGGGATGGAACGCGGCCGCGACTACGGGAAGGATCTGTACGAGGACCAGCTCGTCCGCACGATCGACCGCCTCTACATGGTCTGGGTCGTCCTCACGTTCGGGCTGCCGTTCGCGATCGGCTACGCCGTCGGCGGCACTTGGCAGTGGGGGCTCGAAGGGCTCGTCTGGGGCGGCCTGCTGCGGGTGTTCCTCTACCAGCACGCCACCTTCAGCGTCAACTCCATCTGCCATATGTTCGGCCGCCGCCACTACCGGTCACGCGACGAGGCACGCAACAACTGGCTCGTGGCGCTGCTCGTCTTCGGCGAGGGCTGGCACAACAACCACCACGCATTTCCCGCCTCCGCCCGACACGGCCTTCACCGCTTCCAGATCGACGCCTCCTGGTGGGTGATCAAGGGTCTCGAGAAGCTCGGCCTCGTGTGGGACGTGAAGCATCCGACGCCGGAGCAGATGGCGCGGCGCCGGCTTCAGCCCGACCAGGCCTGAAGCTCGGCGGCGACGAGCTCGGCCCATCGGCTGGCGCGAGGAAGCGGGATCGCCGCGCCCCACGGCGCGCGGGCAGCGATCCCATGAACGGCGCCCGGGATGAGCATGTAGGAAGCATTGACGCCCCGCGCTCGCGCGCGCTCGAAGCCGCGGCGGGATGCGGCCGGCCTGACGCCGGGGATCCACGCGAGCTGGCGGTCGAGCGCGCCGTGGAAGATCGCCAGCCGGCGTCCGTCGAGCGTCGAGAGGTCGAGCCGGTCTGGGAGCCACGGTGCGAGCCCGATCACGTTCGACACGCTGGGGTGCGCCGCCGCCTTGACGGCCACAGCGCCGCCCATCGAGAAGCCGATCAGGCGCGTGTCGGCCGCGCCGGCCGCGGCGGCCGCATCGATCGCCGCGAGAGCGTCCGCGGTGCACAGGTCCAGGCGGTTCCAGGACTTGACGCGGAACCGGACCTCCGCGAACGACACCTCAGGGAAACGCCCCGCGAGCCGTTGGACGAGCCACTCGAGCGAGGCGCTCCAGGTCCCCGGGACCTCGGCGCGCGTCCCGCCGTTCACGCAGATGACGGCGCGCTCGCGGCCGGAGTTCGTCACGCGCATCTCGGCCCCGGTTGAGACCGCCACGGCCTTCGGCTTCACGATGTCAGCCCCAGATCAGCCAACCGGCGAGGACGCCGAGGCCGACCGCGAAGCTCAGAGCCACCGCCGCCAGCGCCCACACCCGAACGCCGGTCCGGACCGTCGTGAATGCACGCTCGGCTACTCCCGTTCGCGCAGCATCGGGAACAGAATCACGTCGCGAATCGTGTCCTTCTCCGCGAGCACCATCGTCAGCCGGTCGATCCCGATGCCCAGGCCGCCCGTCGGGGGCATTCCGTAGGACAGCGCCTCGACGTAATCAGGATCCTCGGCTTCGGCGGTCTCGTCCCCCGCTGCCAGTTCCTCCGCCTGCATCGCGAACCGCTCGGCCTGCTCCTCGGCGTCGTTCAGCTCGCTGAATGCGTTACCCAGTTCGGTTCCGCCGACGAAGAACTCGAAGCGCTCGACGGTCGCCGGGTCGTCGTCGGTCGTCCTGGCGAACGGGGAGAGCTCGATCGGGTAGTCGTGCAGAATCGTCGGCTCGATCAAAGTCGGCTCCACGTACGCGGTGAGCGCATGGTCGACCAGCTGGGCCCACGTGCGGTCCGACTTCGTGTCCGTGCCTCGTTCCTCCAGGCGGCGGCGAAGGTCGCCGTCGTCGCGAGTCCACAGCCCGACCTCGTGGAGCGCGTCGCTCAGCTTCACGCGCTTCCAGGAGCGCTTCAGGTCGATGTCGTGCCCGCGATACGTGAACCGGGTCGTGCCGCAGACGGCGAGCGCCACCGTCTCGACCAGCTCCTCCATCCGCGCCATCGTGTCGCGGTAGTCGGCGTAGGCCTCGTACCACTCGAGCTGCGTGAACTCGGGCTGGTGCTTGTATGAAAGTCCCTCGTTGCGAAAGTCCTTCCCGACCTCGTAAACCTTCTCGAGCCCGCCGACGATCAACCGCTTGAGGTAAAGCTCGTCGGCGATGCGCAGGTAGTAGTCGCTGTCGAGCGCGTTGTAATGGGTGACGAACGGCTCCGCGAACCCTCCGCCGTAGCGTGGCTGCAAGATCGGGGTCTCGACTTCGATGAAGCCCTGACCCTCGAGGTACCTCCGCGCCTCGGTTACGATCCGCGAGCGCAGCATTGCCTCGTGCCGCGAGTCCTCGTTGATCAGCAGGTCGAGGTAGCGGCGCCGGTAGCGCGCCTCGGTATCGGTGAGGCCGTGGAACGTGTCCGGCAACGGCCGTCGGATCTTCGCGAGCAGCTCGACAGAGTCGACTGCGACCGACGGTTCGCCGCGGCGCGTCTTCATCGGTGCGCCCGTTACGCCGATGACGTCGCCGAGGTCCAGATCCGGCAGCTCGACCCGCTCTGCCTGGCAGAAGAGCTGCATCCGTCCGGACCGGTCGACGAGGTCGAGGAACGTCAGCTTCCCGTGCTCGCGCCGCGCCATCACGCGGCCCGCGAGCCGGCGCTTCTCGTTCGACTCCTGCCCCGGTTCGAGCCGTTCCGCCTCCTCGCGTACGGCGACGACCTCATGCCGGTCGGGAAAGCGCTTTGGCAGCATCGGCGGATTCTCTCAACGTTCGCGCCGGAGGCGCAGCCGGTGTATAAAACGAAGGCTGATGGGACTCCGCGTGTTCCTCGCCTTGGTCGCGGCCGCTCTACTCGTGTCGCCCGCGTCCGGCTCGGCGCTTTCGAAGGAACCGAAGAATCTGATACTCCAGCGCTCCGATGTGCCCTCAGGCGCGCGGAAGCTTCCGTTCTCGATCTCCAAGAGCGGGGCGCTGAAGGTCCCGAAAATCGGGAGCGTCCGGCACGCGGAGGCGCTCTACAAGGCAGGCACGCGCTACATCGGCACCGTCGCATTCGTCTTCGCGAGCCCGAGCGCGGCACGGCAGGCATTCACGCACGTGACCAGCGCGCCCAAGGGAACGTTCAAGACGTTGCACGTCGCGAAGCTCGGCGATCAACAGCTCGCGCGCGGAATCTTCGGGCGGGCCGTGAGCTCCGTCGTCATCGCCGTTCGGGATGACGAGGTCGTCTGGGAGACCTCTGCCAGCTTCATCCCCGGCCTTTCGCAAGCAAAGTCAGTAGCCGCGGCGATGGCGCTCGCGCGCAAGCAGAACGCTCGCGTCGACCACGCGTAGCCGCTCTGGCGGCCTCGCTCAGGCTGCCTTGATGTCCAGGATCTTGAACGTGAGGGCGCCTCGGGGCGCCGCTACCTCGACGGTCTCGCCCTTCTTCCGGCCGATGATCGCCTTGCCGACAGGGGACTCGTTCGACAGCTTGTTCTCCGCCGGGTTGGCCTCCGCCGAACCGACGATGTGGTACTCGAAAGTCTTCTTCGCGTTGACGTCCCGCAGGCGAACGTGCGAGCCGACGGAGACGACGTCCGTCGTGACGTCGCGCTTCGAGATCACGCGCGCCGCCCGGAGCCGGTCCTCGAGCGTCGCGATCCGGTGTTCGAGGAGCGCCTGCTCGTTTTTCGCGTCGTCGTACTCGGCGTTCTCGGCGATGTCGCCGAACTCGCGCGCCACGCGAATGCGGTCCGCGACCTCACGACGCTTGTCGTTGGACAGGTAGTCGATCTCCTGCTTGAGCTTCTCGTAGCCCTCGGGAGTAAGCACGATCTCTTTCACGATGGCGGGGCCTCCGACCCCTTGATAGAAAAAGCGCGGCGCAGAGGCGCCGTCGCTGGGCGAGGATTTTAGCTGCCGCGTGGAGCGTCCGCAAGGGGCGCGGCTACGATTTCGCGGCGTATGCAGGCAGATCTCCAATCACCCTGGCGCATCGGTCCTGTCGAGGTGCCGACTCGGGTCGTGCTGGCGCCGATGGCCGGTGTCAGCGTCCAGGCCTTTCGCCGCCAGGGCCGTCGGTACGGCGCCGGTTTGGTGTGCTCCGAGATGGTGAGCTGCGCGGGTCTGCAGCACCGCAACGAGCGGACGCTGGGGTATCTGCGCATCGCGGCGGACGAGCATCCGCTGGCGGTGCAGATTTTCGGCTCGGATCCCGTGACGATGGCCGAGGCCGCACACATGGTCGAGGCGGCCGGCGCCGATCTCGTCGACATCAACTTCGGCTGCCCGGTTCGGAAGGTGACCAAGACCGGCGCAGGCGCGACGCTGCTCGAGGACCCCGACCGGGCGTGCCGGATCGTCTCGGCCGTCGCTGATGCGGTGGACGTGCCTGTCACGGTCAAGATGCGACGGGGCCTCGAAAACGGATCCCGGGTCTGCCTCGACATCGGTCCGCGGCTGGTCGAGGCCGGAGCGGCGTCGCTGACCCTCCATCCTCGCTCCGCGCGGCAGATGTACACCGGCGAAGCGGATCATCGGCTGACGGCTGAGCTGGTCGAGCGGGTGGACGTTCCCGTCGTGGCCTCCGGAGACATCACTTCGCGCGCGCGGGCCGAGGCGGTCCTCGCGTCGACGGGTGCGGCCGCGGTCATGGTCGGGCGCGCCGCCCAGGGAAATCCGTGGGCGGTTCAGGAGATCGTGGAGGGCGGACGTGCCGAACCGACGCGGGAGGAGGTCGTCGCGGAGCTCATGCTCTTCATCCGCGAGACGGTGCGCGAGCTCGGGGAGCAGCGGGCGACGAGCTTCCTGAAGAAGTTCTACGGCTGGTATCTGGGACGTGGCCGCTTCCCGCGGCAGTTCAAGGGGGAGCTGACCCAGCTTCCGGCGATCGGCGACGTCGAGAAGCGGCTGCTGATCGCCGCACCTGGGGCAGCCGAGATGCTCGAGCGGCTCACGGACGAGCTGCCGGCAATCGATGAGGTCGAGCTCGAGCTTCCGATCTCGATCTACGGCGGCGGCTGATGCCGGTCTACTGGAAGCCCACATACGGGACCCGCTCGATGCGGCATTGCGCCTGGGTGCGTCAGGAGCAGACACGCGAACGGCGGCTCCAGCGGGAACGACCGTCCGCGTCCGTGCTCGCGCGCATTCGGCCCAGGCTTCGCTCCTAAGCGACGGGGCACCTGCCTGACCAGGCGATCTGGTTCGCGGTGCGCAGCTTTCGTCACACTCGCGTCGCAATTTCGATTCCCTGGCCTGGCACCTGACTGGCACCTGCCCGGCACCTGACTGGCACCTGACTGGCACCTGCCTGGCACCGGGTTCGCTCGATCGCTGCGAAAACGGAGCCGTCGCCCAGGACCAGATCGAGCTGGACCCTGCTGATCTCGATCTACGGCAGCGCTAACGCGTCTCGGCGGCGGGGCCTCCCGGGCGCACGTCGGTCGGCGTGTCTTCGACCGGGTTCTCGGTCTTGACGACGAGCCACACCGACGCGACGATCACCGCCGCCGCAATGACGATCCCCACTGTTAGCCGCTCTGACAGGATCGCCCAGCCGAGCAGCACCGCGACGACGGGGTTCACGAATGCGTACGTCGCGACGGTGGAGATCGGTGCGTTGTGCAGCAACCAGACGTACGCCGTGAAGGCGAGCAATGACCCCGCGGTCACCATGTAGACGAACGCGACGATCGACCGGCCCGAGAACGCCTCAGGATGCAGCTTCGGGCCCTCTCCCGCCGCCAACCCGACCGCGACGAGCAGCAGCCCGCCCAGCACCTGCTCCGCGGCGATCGCGACGAAGACGTCGCGCGGCAGAGGCACGTGGCGCGAGAGGAATGATCCGAGCGCCCAGGCGGCGGACGCGGCAACGAGCGTCAGCAGGCTCCAGAGGGCAATCCCCCCAGGTCGCCCGCCGGGGGCGACGAGGAACGCCACGCCGGCGAAACCCGCGCCGACTCCGGCGAGGGTGACAGCAGGAACGCGGTCGCGCCATAGCAGCCGCAGGACGACCACCCACAGCGGCACGGCGGCGATGATCAGCGCCGACAGCCCCGACGGCGCCTCCTGCTCCGCGAGCGTGACCAGTCCGTTGCCGCCGAGCAGGAGCAGCGCACCGATGACGAGCGACGCTACGAGCTCACGCGGTGTGACCCGGAGCCGCGCGCGCCCGCCCCTCGAGTACAGCCACACGTACATGATCCCGCCGGCGAACAGGAACCGAAAGCCGGCGGCGAACAGCGGTGGCATCGTCTCGACCATGACGCGAATCGCGAGGTAGGTCGAACCCCAGACCAGGTAGATCGTCGCGAGGCTCGCGAAGACGAGCAGCCGGTGCCGGCCCAACTACTGGTTGAGCTCCCAGATCAGGCGGAGGCCCTCGAGCGTCAGGAACGGATCGATCTTCTCGATCGTGCGCGTATGCGGGACGATCAGCTCCGCGAGACCACCGGTCGCGATCGCGGGCGCATCCGCGCCGAGCTCGCCGCAGATCCGGTCGACGATCGCGTCCACCTGGCCGGCGAAGCCATAGACGAGCCCTGACTGGAGCGCCGAGGCCGTCGTCGTCCCGATCACTGTGGCCGGCTCGACGAAATCGACCTTGAAGAGCCGTGCGGCACGCGCGAACAGAGCATCCATCGAGGTCTCCACGCCGGGCGCGAGCACGCCGCCGACGAAGGAGCCATCGGCAGAAACAATGTCGAAGTTCGTCGACGTGCCGAAGTCGACGACGATGCTCGGGGTCCCGTGGCGCTCCTTGGCCGAGACCGCATTCGCTACTCGGTCCGGCGCGACCTCCCGCGGGTCGTCGTAGCCGATCCGGAGTCCGGTTCTCGTGCCGGGGCCGACGACGAGGATCCGCTTGTGAATGCGATTGACGAGCTGATCGTAGGCGTGGACGAGCTGGGGCACGCTCGAGCCGAGGCAGACGCCGTCGAGCGACTCGACGTCGAGGAGCGTCCGCCAAAGGACACCCAGCTCGTCTCCGGTTCGCGACGGCTCTGTCGTGAGCCGCCAGTGCTCGACGAGCTTCGCGCCCCCAAACAGGCCCAGCACGGTCTGCGTGTTTCCCGCGTCGACTGCGAGCAGCGGCACGTCGCGAGCCTACCGAGGCCGCCAGGTTTCACGTCCGACGCCGACGGCAATCTAGATGTGCAGGAGAAACAGAACCCGTGTTCGCATTCTTCGCCAACTCGCAATACGCGCCTTGTCCGGAATGTGGAGCGTCATTGGCCGCCGAGGACCGGGACGAGCACGAGTGCGACCGTGAGCGCTGGGTCGACTTCCAGATGTGCCAGCTGCGCACCGATGTCGCCCGATTCGAGGTCGACCTGGCCGGATACCTCGGCTCGACGCGCGGCAGGTTCGAAGCGTGGTACGCGGAACGGACGCGGATCGCGCGCGCGGCTACCTGAGTTCCAGCGCGGGGATGCTCCACTCCTGGTAGGCGGGCTGGTAGCCCAGCCTGCGCGGATTCACTCGTTTCGAGAAGAAGAAACGGCTGTCAGCGGCCGCGCCGGCGAGCGCCGCAACGAAAAGGCTCCCGCCTACTGCGAAGATGACTGCGGCGAGACGCCGATTTCCCTCCACGCCTATTGAGACGGCGGCGCGGACGGTTCTGTTGCCTTAGATCTCTTCGTCTTGCGCGAGCGACTCGCCGATCTTCTCGGCCAGCGCCTCCGCCGTCAGCTGTGGCTCGTCGCCGGCACCGCGCAGCTCCTCGACCGTGACATCGCTGGAGGTGTAGACCTCGGCGCGAGGGATGATCCGGGTCGGCCGGTTCTTGTCCCACACCCAGACGTCCTCCATCTTCAGGTGGAAGAACGGGTAGCTCGCCTGCGGCGTGTAATTGAGGTCGAGCTTGTTGCACAAGTAGGTCGCGTCCTGGGTGAGGACGCAGAAGCGGAAGAGGCCGAAGACGGCGGTGTATTCCTTCTTCAGACCGAGCTCGAGCTCCGCCTCGTACTCGTCAAGCTCGTCGAGGTGGGACATCGGCGTCATTCTAGCCCCGCCAGCAGGTCCGACACGCGGCCGCGTCCAGGGACGACCAGGCCTGGATCGAGCTCCAGCAAGGGCTCTAGCGCGAAGCGCCGCTCGTGCAGTCGCGGATGCGGGACGTTCAGTCCTGGCTCGTCCACGTTCTCCTCGCCGTACAGGAGGAGGTCGAGGTCGATCGTGCGCGGGCCGAACCTCGCTCCGTCGCGCGTGCGTCCGAGCGTCCGCTCGACGGCAAGCAGCCGCTGGAGCAGAGCCCGCGGCGGAAGCTCCGTCTCCACGGCAATCGCGCCGTTCAGGAAGCGCGGCTGGTCGGCGTAGCCGACCGGGTCGCTCTCGCGGAAGCTCGACACCGCGGCGAGGTCGACATCGGGGTCCTTACCCAAGAGCTCGATCGCGCGCCGGAGCGTCGCCTCGCGTTCGCCTAGGTTCGCGCCGAGCCCGACGTAGACAATCACGGACGCTCGACCGTGGCGGCCGAATACTCGACCGCGAGGTTGAGCTTCGGCTTGCGGACGCGCACGCGGACATGCTCGATCGGGAACCGCTCGATGAGCCGATCCGCAACGGCGGCCGCGAGCGCCTCCAGCAGCTGAAACGCCCGCGCATCCGACGTCTCGCGCACGGCTTCCGCGACGAGCCGGTAGTCGACCGCGTCTTCGATCCGGTCCGCGAGCGCCTCGTCCGACACCTCGAACGACACGTCGAACAGGAACGTCTGGCCCTCGCGCCGCTCGTCCTCCTCCACGCCGTGGTGCCCGAAAACTTCCAGGCCGTGTAACTCGACGGTGATCAACGCGAGACGACCGCCCGGGCCGCGGCGAGCGCTTCGACGTGCTCACGCACGTCGTGCGCGCGGATGATCGCCGCCCCTCGCTCGTACGCGGCGACCGCGACCCCGAGGCTTGCCGCCAGCGGTCCCGTCTTCGCCTCCGGGTCGCCCAGGATTCGCCCGAGCGAGCTCTTGCGCGAGAAGCCGATCACAACCGGCCGGCCCAGCGCGACCAGCTCGTCGAGCCGTCGGACCAGCTCGAAATTGTGCTCGACCGTCTTCCCGAACCCAATCCCGGGGTCGAGGCAAATCAGTTCCTCGTCGATCCCCTCGGCAACTGCGAACGCAAGCCGTTGCTCCAGAAACGACGCGACGTCGGCGACCACGTCGTCGTAGTGCGGGTTCAGCTGCATCGTCCGCGGCTCGCCCTGCATGTGCATCAGGCAGACGTAGCAGCCGGCGTCCGCGACGACGCCGGCGAGCTCTGGATCCGCGCGGAGAGCAGTCACGTCGTTGACCATCTCCGCTCCGAGCGCCACCGCCCTGCGCGCGACCTCGGCCTTGGCCGTGTCGGTGGAAACCGGCAACTCGCCGGCGAGCGCCTCGAGCACCGGCACTACGCGCCGCAGCTCGTCGTCGACTGAGACGCCCTCTGATCCCGGCCGCGTCGACTCGCCGCCGATGTCCACGACTGCCGCGCCGTCAGCCACCATCCGCCGCCCCGCCGCAACGGCGACGGCCGGATCGAAGTTGATGCCGCCGTCGGAGAAGCTGTCCGGCGTCACGTTGACGACACCCATCACGGACGGTCGCGGAAAGCGCTGCTCGATCGCCGGCAGCCGGGAAACCACAGTTGGAGGTTACTTCCGACTGTGGTATGAACCTCTGAACCCCCCAAGTAGGAGGACCCTCCATGGAAACGCAACGAACAACCGGCCCAGTCGGCCAGCCGCGCGGGATCGGATTCGGGATCCTGATGACGATCGTCACGCTCGGGATCTACACCTACTACTGGTCGTTCAAGACGTTCGAAGAGACGAAGCAGCATCGGGAAGGCAAAGGGATCGGCGGCGTTCTCGCGCTCATCCTGATGTTCGTCGGCGGCTCGATCGCGATCCCGTTCCTCGCCGGCTCAGAAGTCGGGCAGATGTATGCCGAGGACGGCCGCGAGAAGCCGGTTACCGGGAAGACGGGCTTCTGGGTCCTCCTGCTCATCATCGGCGGAATCGTCTGGTTCGTGAAGGTACAGGGCGCCCTCAACCGCTACTGGGAAAGCAAGGGCGCGAGCCAGGCTGAAGTCGCCCCCGTTCCCGCACAATAGGGGCGATCGCAAATGAATACGCCTGATACCACGCGGCCGATCGGCCACCAGCGCGGCTCCGGTTTTGTGATCGTGATGTCGATCGTCACGCTCGGGATCTATGCGATCTACTGGGTCTACAAGTCGTTCCAGGAACTCAAGAACTACCGAGGTCAGGGCGTCGGCGGGTTGGGCGGAGTTCTGCTCGCCCTGATCATCGTCGGATGGTTCCTCCTCCCCGCGTACGTCGGCCGGATGTACCAGGAAGACGGGAAGCCGAATCCGGTCAGCGGCATGAGCGGTCTCTGGATCCTCGTGCCATACGCCGGCGTCTACATCCTGATGTACAAATCTCAGGAGGCGCTGAACGGCTTCTGGGGCGAGAAGGGCGCGCCCGCGCCCGGAACCGCCACGGCGGCGACGGCTTAGCGATCTCGAGGCCTCGCTTCCGCCGAGAGGCGGGGCCTCGAAGACGTCCGTCTCTACGCCGCCGGCGGTGCAGTCGCGGCGGCGGGCCGCTCGGCGCGCGCAAGGTGCCGCATCGCGGCGACTCCCACGACGAGCACGATCGCGCCGATTGCCGTCAGCCAGGCGCCGGCTCGCAGGTCGCCAAGGTTGTCAAATGCCTCCAGTACAGGGAGGTAAAGCGCCATTCCGAGCGTGACGGCTCCGAGCACCACGGCAGCGTCCGTTCCCAGCGCCATCGAAAAGGCCACAGCGATGCTAAGCGCGACGACCACGACGAGGAGAATCATCAGGATCCCGACGGAGTGGCCGTTGCCGAACAAGTTCCAGTAGCTCCCTAAGTCGGCTGACTCGACGTCGAGAAACAAGCCGACGACGATGATGGCCAGCCCAACGACGGCGACCAGAGCGCCTACTGCAGGCGGGCGGGCGACGGCGCGATCGGATGGCCACGTCGCAAGCGCAGCGCCGATGAACGTCAAGGCAGAGCACAGCCCGAGCCACGCGCCGGCGGCGAGAAAATCCCACTGGTCGGGCGCGAACACTGCCGGCACGAAGAGATAGAGGCCAAACATGACGCCTCCGAGCACGCCGACCGCCACGTCGTAGTCGCGCCGGCCCGTCGCGATCGCGCCGGCGAGCGCGAGCGCTGCGAGGACCGCGAGGATGAGCAGCAGGGCTCCGAACGTCCCGTCGTCCCAGTAGGTCCCGTTGTCGAGGTTCTCGTCACCGAACCTGACCCAGATTGCGACGAGAGCGAGCACGACCCCCACTGCAGCGATCGCTCTGCCGAGCACCGCCTGTCTTTCCATGGCCGCAAGCCCCCTTCGGTTAAGTGCAGGTGTGCGAACGGCCGGTAAGCCTAAGTGCGTTGCTCGGGCGCCGCTCGGCGTGGTCGAACCTCGTATCGCCTAGCGTCCAAACTCCGCGGGCGGGAGTGGCCGACCCGTCAGGACGGGAGCTAACCCTTGGAGGGTTCTGGGGGCGGCGGCTTCATGGCCGCGCCCGGCAGCGGGAACGGCCTCGGCTTCGGCTTGGGCTTGCGCTCAGGCTTCGGAGTCGGCTCCGCAGGAGCAGCGGCCTCCTCGTCGGCGAAGATGTCTTCCTCAGGCTCGCCCGCCAGCAGCCGCTCGAACTGGTCTTTGTCGATCGTCTCGCGCTCGATCAGGATCCCCGAGAGCTGGTGCAGCTCGTCCATGTGCTGCTCGAGCACTGTGCGGGCCTGTGAGTGCGCCTCCTCGATCACGCGCCGGATCTCGTCGTCGATCTCCCGGGCGATTTCCTCCGAATAGTCGGGCTCCGCGCCCATCTCGCGCCCGAGAAACGGCATGTCGTGGTTCCGGCCGAGGACGCGCGGGCCCAGCTTCTCGCTCATGCCGTAGCGCATGACCATCTGCTTCGCCGTCTGCGTCACCTTCTCGAGGTCGTCGGCGGCTCCGGTCGTGACCTCGTGGAAGACGAGCTCCTCGGCGGTCCGGCCGCCGAGCGTCATCGCGAGCCGGTCCATCAGGTTCGACTTCGTCGTCAGATAGCGATCTTCGCGCGGCAGCGAGATCGTGTACCCGAGCGCCTGGCCGCGCGAGATGATCGAGATCTTGTGGACCTCCGCGTCCTGGTCGAGATAGTGACCGACGAGAGCGTGGCCGAGCTCGTGGTAGGCGGTGATCTTGCGCTCGTGCTCGGAGAGGAGCCGCGTCTTCTTCTCCGGCCCCGCGATCACGCGCATGATCCCTTCCTCGAGCTCCTCCTGCTCGATCGTCTTCTTGCCGCGACGCGCCGCGAGCAGCGCCGCCTCGTTGACGAGGTTCGCGAGATCCGCGCCGGTAAATCCGGGCGTGCCGGCGGCCAGCGAGTCGAGGTCGATCTCGGTTGCCAGCGGCTTGCCCTTCGCGTGCACCTCGAGGATCTTCCGGCGCCCGTTGCGGTCGGGTCGATCGACGACGATCTGGCGGTCGAAGCGGCCCGGCCGGAGCAGCGCGGGATCGAGGATGTCGGGGCGGTTCGTGGCAGCGATCAGGATGATGTTGTCCTTCAGCTCGAACCCGTCCATCTCGACGAGGAGCTGGTTCAGCGTCTGCTCGCGCTCGTCGTGCCCGCCGCCGAGGCCCGCGCCGCGATGGCGGCCAACCGCGTCGATCTCGTCCATGAACACGATGCAGGGGGCGGCCTGCTTGGCCTGCTCGAAGAGGTCGCGGACGCGCGAGGCGCCGACGCCGACGAACATCTCGACGAAGTCGGAGCCGGAGATCGAGAAGAAAGGCACGCCCGCCTCGCCGGCGACCGCGCGCGCGAGCAGCGTCTTCCCGGTGCCGGGAGGTCCATAGAGGAGCACGCCCTTCGGGATACGCGCACCGAGGGCCTGGAACTTCTTCGGGTTCTCGAGAAACTCCTTGATCTCCTGCAGCTCCTCGACCGCCTCGTCAACCCCGGCCACGTCCTTGAACCCGATCTTCGGCGAGTCCGGCGTCATCCGCTTCGCGCGGCTCTTGCCGAAGCTCATCACCTTGGATCCGCCGCCCTGGACCTGGTTCATCAGGAAGATCCAGAAACCGAGCAGGAGCACGAACGGCAGGAGCGACGTGAGGATCGTCCACCACGGCGACGAGCCGACGCCCTTCGAGTTGAAGTCGACGTTGTTTCGCTGCATCAGGTTCTGGATCTGATGCTCGTCCTGCGCCGACGGGTAGTGCACGGAACCCTTCACCCCGTCGCGCTCGAAGCTGATCTTCTGCTTGTTCGGGTCGATGACCACGTTGCTGAACGACGTTGGCCGTTCCTGGACCTGCTGGATCAGCTGCGACGTGGTGAGCTTGGCTTCCTTGCCCCCGCCGCGCATCAGCGTCTGGCTCGCCAGGTAGACGAGCAGCACGATCACGATCAGGGGGAAGAGCGCGCTACGGAAAAAGCGATTCACAGGATCTCCAACGCCAGGGTACCAGGGTTCATTCCCTGCTACGAACCGGTTAACCCCTGTTCCAGCGGCCTATCCGCTCTCCTCCAGCAGCTCCGCCGCCATGACCGCGACGTGCGGCAGATTGCGGTAGCGCTCGGCGAAGTCGAGGCCGTAGCCGATCACGTACCGGTTCGGGATCTCGAAGCCCACGTACTTGACGGGGACCTCCGTCTCGCGCCGGCCGTGCTTCACGAGCAGCGCGCAGACCTCGAGCGACGCCGGCTCGCGCGCGCCGAGGTTCCGCATCAGGTACGAGAGCGTCAACCCGGAGTCGATGATGTCCTCGACGATCAGCACGTCGCGCCCCTTGATGTTGATGTCGAGGTCCTTCAGGATCCGCACCACCCCCGACGAGTCCGCCGCGGCGCCGTAGCTCGAGATCGCCATGAAGTCGATCTCGCACGAGACGGCGAGCTCGCGCATCAGGTCGGCCATGAAGAAGACGGCGCCTTTGAGCACGCCGACGAGCAGCAGGTCGCGGCCCTCGTAGTCGAGCGAGATCTCCTCCCCCAGCTCCTCGACGCGGCGCCGCAGCGTCTCCTCGTCCACGAGGATCTCCTCCACGGCGCGGTCGATCTCGACCTGGCTCATCCGTCTCTCCAGGCTCGTACGCCCGGCGCCTCGACGATGCCCGGCACCGCCACGACTTCGTCGCCACGCACGACGAGCGGCCACGACTCGCGGTCCGAGCGCGGCACCTTCGCGTCGACGAACACGTCCTGGATCTTCTTGCTCCGGCCGGCGAGCCTGTCGCCGGCGCGCCAGCCGCGGACCTGGAGACCGCTCTCGTCGGCCTCGATCATCCAATGGCCCCAGCGAACGCGGCGGTCGAGCGGGACCGGCGCTCGTTCGAGCCACAGGCGCTCGTACTCCCGAACGGCCTGAAGCCCGGATCCGAGGTCGATCCGTTTCGACCCTTCACGAGATGCGAGCAACGATAACAGGGCTCTCTCGGCGCGTCTCGGCAACGCCGGCGGCTGCTCGGCCAGACGGAGCAGGTTGGTCTCGGCAGCCGGGTGCAGGCGGCGGATCAGCGGAAGGATCTCGTTGCGGATCAGGCCCCGCTTCGTGTCCCGGTTCGAGGTATCGGTGCGATGCGCAAGCCCTTCCGCCTCGCAGTACGCGAGCGTCTCATCCCGCCAGAGCTCGAGCAGCGGCCGCACGACGCCGTCCTCACGCGCGGGCTTGATTCCCCCCACGACGCCGCTCGCCGCAGCGCGGTAGATCACCGTCTCGACCTGGTCGGACGCGGTGTGCCCGGTCGCCCGAAGCCGGTCGCGCGCGAACGAGTAGCGGATCTCCCGCAACGCCGCCTCCGTGGGGGCTTGCAACACAGTGTTACTTGCGGCCACGACCTCTGCTCCGAAAACCTCGCGGCAGAAGCGTGCGTCCTCATCCGACTCGGTGCCGCGGAGGCCGTGGTCGACGTGCAACGCGCTGACGCGGTAGCCGAGGCACGCGAGCGCGTGCCACAGGCAGGTCGAGTCCGCGCCGCCCGAGACGAGGCACGTCACCTCGCCTCCGGGCGGGATCAGCTCGTGCCGGCGCACGAAGGTCTCGATCCGGACGCGCAGCGCCTCCGTCTCCATCACCGTCATTGTGGCAAGTAACACTGTGTTACTTGCGCTTCCGGAGGCGCCACGAATGAGCTGCGAGCTCGAGCACGAGCCAGCGCAGGACCCAGAGCGCGAATGCCACCCGCGCCAGACGCCGCAGGCTCAAAGGAGCACGCTCCGGTAGCTGCCCTGCCGGCGCATGCCGATCTTCTCGTACACGTGGATGGCTGCCGAGTTCTCCGGGCGCACGAATAGGCAGACCGCCGGCACCTCCTCGAGGAGCCGCCGGCACAGGTCGCGAAGGGCCATTTGCGCGTGGCCCCGGTTCCGCGCTGCCGGGTCGACCCACACCTGCTGCAACTGCACTGCGCTCGGCGTCCACGCGGACGCCTCGGCCTTGAACAGGATCGTTCCGCCCTCCTCCCAGAGCCAAGAGCGTCCTTCGTCGATCTGCGCGCGCGTTCGCCAGCGGAAACCCTCCGGATCGCGTCTCAACGGATCTGTGCCGAGCTCCTCGGCGTGTGCCGCGGCGCAAGCCGGTACGAGCAGCTCGAGATCGTGCGGCGTCGCGGGGCGGATGTTCGTGCCGCCCGGCTCCGGCGCCTCCGCCAGCACATACACAGGCTGACCCGGTCGATCCTCTCGCGGCCCCGGAAGGTGCGCCCGCGCCCCCTCCCAGAGCTCCGTGACTGCTTCCTCGTCGCCGATGATCATGCGCGACCGATCGCCCTGCACGAGATCGGCGAAGGCCCCGCAGCCGCGCCCCGCCGGGACGACGTTCACGCCGATGTGAGCAACGGCCACGACCGCACCGTTCGTCCGGAGGGCCCTGATGCGCCCGAGCCCACGGCGGACCATGTCCTCCAGGAAAACGCGCTCGATCGCGTCCTCCTTGCAGAAGGACAGAACCTCGTCACGCGCGGGAACGAAGACCATTGCCACTCGTGGAACTTTAGGGTTCCGGCATGCCGATTCACGTTCGCGCGGCGCCGGGTGAGTACGCCGAGGCATGTCTCCTTCCGGGCGACCCGACCCGAGCGCGACTCATCGCCGAGCGCTTCCTCGAGGACGCCGTCGAGCGGAATTCGGAACGCGGGCTGCTCGGCTACACCGGAACTTACGACGGGCTCGCCGTGTCGGTACAGGCGACCGGAATGGGAAGCCCGTCGCTCGCGATCGTCGTGGAAGAGCTGATCGAGCTCGGCGTCCGGCGCTTCCTCC
>Ga0126308_10000141_pt1 | contig 18935 bp, 16 predicted proteins | sample Plot55_FD_92533 | JGI IMG/M metagenome (GOLD analysis project Ga0126308, IMG submission 92533) | Serpentine soil microbial communities from UC McLaughlin Reserve, CA, USA - Plot55 | ecosystem: Environmental > Terrestrial > Soil > Grasslands | place: USA: UC McLaughlin Reserve, Lake County... | reverse complement strand
TCAGGTTTGTTCTCCCTGACGAAGGCAGCCTCCCTCTCATTGTGCGGGATGTTCTTTCGCCTCGCTTCTTCGGTCATGAGGTCTTCGACGGACGGCGTTACTGTGGTCGCCGGAGAGACCGCGTTCACCATGATCCCATGTTTTCCGTATGCGTTCGAGAGACTCTTAGTGAGATTGATGAGCGCGGCTTTGGATGCGTTGTAGTGCGGTTTTACGGCGCTCGGTTGGCTCGCCGATTCCGACGCGACATTGATTATGCGACCCCACTTTTGGCTTCGCATGTGGGGCAGGACTGCGCGCGTCAAGCGGACCGCCGAAATGAGGTTGAGATCGAGGATCTCGAACCACTCTTCGTCAGAGAGCTCGTGAAAGTGCGAGCGTCTGCCAGTTCCTCCGGCGTTATTGACCAGAATGTCTACCGTTTCGAATCGCGCGCGGGTCTCTTCGATCAACCTCTCCACTTCGTCCGCCTTGGTTACGTCCGCGGCGACGGCTAGCACATCTCCGGAGCTTCCACTACGGCGAACATCCTCGGCCGCTTCTTCTAGATCCTTCTCCCCGCGTGCAGCGAGCGCCACCCGACAGCCTTCCCGGGCCAACTCCACGGCGATAGCTTTCCCTATCCCCTTGCTGGACCCGGTGACAACGGCTACCTTGTCTTCCAATCCCAGTTCCATGACCTGCACCTCTCGCCTCGAACGCCTCGAATATGACCATGATGGTAGAGTTCGTTGCTCCCCAATCTCGCGCGTTTCCGGAGTGGCTACCTTCTTGGTAACTCTATGCGTCACAGAGAAACGATCAGCGACCCACTTGACCCGGATCTCACCACACAGTACTCTTGGTTGTAAGTACAGGAGGATAGCATTTTAGGATGACATACACGCAGGCGGCTTTGGTAAGAGCTACGCGCTTTGTTTCCTTAGGGGTGTCGGTCCGCCTACTGTCCTGCCGTTTACATTTGGGGCTGGGGTAGGTGAAGACGGCTATCGTGACGGGGGCGACGAGTGGTATAGGCTGTGCGGCTGCCATCGCGCTCGGTAGGGTTGGCTGGTCCGTCATGGTCACCGGCCGTGACGAATCGCGCGGTCGCGCGGTTGTGGAGTCGCTCGGCGATGGGGGAGATTTCCTCGCCATCGACCTTAACGAGCCGGGATCGCCCGAGCGACTCGTCGATTGGACCGTGGAGCGCTGGGGGAGGTTGGATCTGCTGGTCAACAACGCCGGAATTCATGCCCTTGGTACGGTAGCGGACATATCCGAGGACGACTACGACCGGATTATGGATGTCAACCTCCGCGCCGCGGTACTTTTGTCGAGCGCGGCGGTCCGGGCTATGAGATCCGGCGGGGGTGGGGTCATCGTCAACGTCTCGAGCGAAGCAGGGATCGTGGCGGTACCCCGGCAAGTGGTCTACAACGTCTCCAAGGCCGGACTCATCATGCTGACGAAGTCCATAGCCGTAGACCACGCCAAGGACGGCATCCGTGCGGTCACGGTGTGCCCCGGGACGACGCGGACGCCGCTAGTCGAAGAGGCCATCGCTGGTGCGCCGAACCCGGCCGAGCACGAGCGTGTGCTCGTGTCAAGCAGACCAGCAAACCGGCTCGGCAGGCCAGAGGAGATCGCCTCCGCGATCGTCTATGTGGCGAGCGAGGAGGCTTCGTACCTTAGCGGCACGGAGATAGTTGTCGACGGCGGTTACACGGCTGCCTGAGATAAGGAGGAGTGATGCTTAAACGTACGTTGGTGTGGGGCGGCGCTGCGGTCCTCTGCGCGTTCGTCGCGGTCGGCTGCGGCGGTGGCAGCGCGGATGGCGGAGGCGGTGAAGAAGGGCGTTACCGGGAGGAGATCGTCATCGGGTGGACGCCACCCGACATCACAGGGGTGTTCAAGACTGCTACCAACTACTTCGAACGAGCAGCAGACGATGCGAATGCGGCGGGTTTCAATGTAAAGATACAGGCCCAGTCGCCAGCGACCCATACCGCGTTCGCCGACCAGCTCGAGATCATCGAGAATTACGTCTCGCAGCAAGTCGACGTGATCGCCGTCTCGCCCGCCGACACAGAAGCGATCAAACCGGCCATCCAGCGGGCCAACGACGCTGGGATCCCGGTTATCATAGTCAACCTTCTGGAGCCTCAAGAGGACATTGAGGTGGCTAGTTACATCGGCTTCGACAACTCCGAGGCGGCGTCCGTCTCGGCGTACGCGGTCCTCGACTACTACGGTGGCCCCGGGGTATTAGGAGAGGGCCAGAAAGTAAATGTGCCCGAGGCACAATACCTCGACCTCCAGTGGTGGGAGAAGACCTACGAGAACGCCGATCCGGGTGAGATCGAGGCTTCCGGAGTCGTTATCGAGGGCATCGCGGGGACTTTCTTCTCCCAGGAGCGCCTCGATGGCTTCAATGAGGTCATGGACCAGTACGACGGCGTAGAACTCCTCGCTGAGCCGATCGCTGCCGATTGGAACCGCGAAAAAGGCGTCGAGGCCGCGGAGACCTTCCTATCTCGCTACAACCCCAACGAGATGAACTTTATCTGGGCAGCATCCAACGAGATGGGTCTCGGCGCCATGGCCGCCGCCCAACGAAAGGGTGTGCTCGATGATTCCGGAGGCAGAACACCTCCGGAGGAAGGAAAGGTGGCGATCTTCACGAACGACGTTACGCCCGAGTCGACGGCTGAGATCCGAGACGGGAAGATCATCGCCGAGACGCACCACGGCTTCGCGGAGTGGGGTTGGATCGGGACCAAGTTTGGTGTTCAGCTTGCCTGTGGGCAGGAGGTTCCACAGACCTTCGATATCCGCCCGAGGACCGTATGGCAGGGCAATGCGGAGCAGTTCTATCCGAATCCGAACCTACCGGAGATCGACTGGCAGAAGATCAAGAATGACTGCTAGTTCCTCGCCGCCTCTTCGGGTCGAGGACGCTGAGAAGGTCTACCCAGGCGTTCGGGCGCTCGCTGGAGTTGACTTTGAGGTCGACCCTGGTGAGGTACACGCCCTGCTCGGAGAAAACGGTGCAGGCAAGTCGACGTTGATGAAGGTGATCGCTGGCGCCGTTACGCCCGAGGCCGGTCGAATAGAGGTGGACGGTAAGGAGGTGCCGCTGGGATCTCCGGAGGCGGCGCGCGACAGTGGCATCGGCATCGTCTATCAGGAGTTGAGCCTCATCCCATCTCTGTCGGTGGGTGAGAACGTGCTGATGGGCAGGTGGCCCACGACACGGGGTGGTCTGATCGATTGGAGCCGGTTGTTCCCCGAGGCGCGCCGCCATCTGGAGCGTGTCGGACTCGACACTGAGCCACGGCAGGTGGTGCGCGCGCTTGGCATGGCCGAACGCCAGCAGGTGGAGATCGCCAAGGCGCTCTCGACCGACACGCGCGTGCTGCTGTTAGACGAGCCGACCTCGGCGCTCTCCGATAGGGAAGCCAAGCGCTTGTTTCAGATAATCGAGGGTCTCAAGGACTCTGGGGTGGCGATCGTCTATGTGTCGCACCGGCTAACTGAGGTCCTTGAGATCGCCGATCGGATCACCGTGCTGCGCGACGGCGTCAGGGTCGGCACGCTGTCGGCAGAAGGGGTAACGGAGGCACAACTCGCGCAGATGATGATCGGCCGCGAGACCTCTGGTAGCCCCGAAGAGGTGGCGCGTCGGCAGCAACGGCCCGGTGGCGAAGACGAGTACGTCCTACGCGCCCGCAGCGTCGCTAGACTGCCGAGACTCAAGCCCACCGACCTCGAGCTGCAGGCAGGGGAGATCGTCGCAGTATTCGGCCTGGTGGGCGCGGGTAGGACTCGACTGGCCCGCACCTTGTTCGGGCTTGAGCCGGCGACGGACGGCTCGCTCGAGCTCTTCGGCGAAGAAACGCGGATCGACTCCCCGGCCGACGCCGTCGCCTTAGGCCTCGGATACGTGGGAGAGGATCGTTCTGCTGGCCTGGTCCCGCGCATGAGCGTCGCCAACAACATAACCCTCGGCTCGCTCGACGAGATCACCCGCGGGCCGATTCTCGACTTCGCTCTGGAGCAGCAAGTGGCGGAGCGGTACGTCGAAGATCTCGACATCCGGACGCCGTCACTAGACCATCTGGTCGAGACGCTCTCAGGCGGCAACCAGCAGAAGGTGATGCTTGCCCGGTGGACCTGCTCCCAGGCGAAGGTGCTGATCCTGGACGACCCGACGCGCGGCATAGATATCGGGGCGAAGGAGGAAGTTTTCCGGCTCGTGCGCCGGCTGGCCGACGAGGGCATCGCGATACTTTACATCACGTCGGAGATCAAGGAGGCACGAGAGCTAGCAGATCGGCTGCTCGTGATGTCCGACGGGCGCATCATCAAAGAGTTCGAAGCCGGTACATCGGAAGAGGAGGTCATGGCGGCGGCCGGAGGAGTACGTGGCTGAGACGATGGTCAGGACGAGAAAGACCGTGGCGAAAACGGTCACCTTAGCTGGTGGTCGAGGAGGGGCGCTGGTCATACTCTTCGCGCTCGTCGTGGCCTTCTCGATCGCGACGCCCGACTTCCTGACTGGCGCCAATTTGGTGAACATACTCCGCCAGTATGCGGTCCTGATGATACTGGCCGTCGGTCAAACGCTCGTGATCGTTTCACGGGGGATCGACTTGTCCGTCGCCTCCACCGCCGCGCTGTCGGGCTGCGTCATGGGTGTGTCGTTCGCCCACTGGGGCTGGCCCGAGCCGATCGCCTTGCTTTTCGGGCTCGCCGCCGGTTTTGCCGTCGGCGCCTTCAACGGGTTCGTCATCACGAAGTGGAGTGTTCCGGACTTCATCGCCACGCTCGGGACCTTAGTGGCAGTTCGCGGCATCGCCCTCTTAGTGACCGGTGGCCTCCCAGTCCCCGACTACGAACGTGCGGTCGAGGGCCGCAACCTTCCCGAGTTGGTGTCGACACTCGGCGTTGATTCCATACTCGGAATCCCGCTCATCGCTTGCGTAGCGCTGGTCTGCGTCCTGATCGGCGGGCTGATCTTGTCGCGGACCAAGCTGGGTCGTTCTGCCTACGCGATCGGCGGCAACACTGAGGCCGCGCGGATGTCGGGTATCAAGGTCGGGCGGTCGAAGATGTGGATCTATATCATCTCTGGCTTGCTGGCTGCCGTGGGGGGCTTCATGCTCACCGGCAGGCAAGCGAGCGCCAATGCCCTGATGGGCGAAGATCTGGAGCTTCAATCTATCGCCGCCGTGGTCATCGGAGGTACGAACCTGTTCGGCGGTGAGGGCAAGATCAGCGGGACGGTCATCGGAGTTCTCATCATAGGTGTGCTCGCTAACGGCCTGTTGATCCTGGGCGTCGCCGAGTTCTGGCAGCGGGTGGTGAACGGTCTGATCATCGTCGTCGTGGTGGCGCTCGACCAGTGGCGGCGCCGGGCGGCGCGGGCGGCGAGCGCGTGAGCTCCACTACGCGGTTCATAAAGAACGCTACCAACGAGAAAGGAGTACAGCGATGAGCACCCAAGCGCCCGATCCGTTCACGACGCTGCTCGACCTGAATAGCGGCTCGCTGGACCCGGAGCGCAAGGTGGTTGAGCGCCGGCACTCGAATATGGCAGATATGTACCTCGAGGAGTATGCCGATGGTATGGCAGATACGGTAATCTACAGCGTCCACGAGATCTCGGTGCCGACAACTAACTCGAACCTCATGTCTTCGACCACGGTGATACAGCCGGGCACGGTCGGGCAGGAGTACTACATGACCAAGGGACACTTTCATAAGATCCGTGATCGGGCCGAGATCTACATCGGCATCTCTGGCGAGGGACGCCTCGTGATGGCTAAGGAAGACGGCCTTTACACCGTGGAGGCGATGCGCAGGGGGACGATCAACTACGTTCCCGGCGGCTGGGCGCACCGGAGCGTCAACGTGGGGGACGAGCCGCTGGTGTTCTTCGCGGTCTATCCGGGCGACGCTGGGTATGACTACGGCACCATAGAGGAAGAGGGCTTTCCGGTGCTCGTCGTCGCTGGCGAAGACGGACCGGAGGTAGTCCCAAACCCTCGCTACAAGGCCGCATCGCCGAGCGAGGCAGGATGACCGAGCTCCTCGTCGGCGTCGACCTCGGCACCACGGGCACCAAGACGGCCGTGTACGATCCGGATGGTAAGCCGCTGGCCGAGGCCAACGCCGAAGTCCCGTTGCGCTGGCAAGGTCCGGGTAGGGTAGATCAGGATCCCGACGACTTCTACCGATCAACGGTGAGCACCATATCTCGTTGCCTGGAGCAGGGCGGCGTGGACGCCGAGCACGTGGTGGCCCTCGGTGTCACGGGGCAGATGGCCGGCGTCCTTGGCCTCGGTGCCGACTGGAAGCCATCGACGCCGTACGATTCGTGGTTGGACCTACGTTGCTCCGAGGACGTCGACTGGCTAGAACGAGAACTCGGCGACGATTTCGTCGAGAAGACTGGCTGTCCGCCGATGATCGACCACGCACCGAAGATGCGCTGGTGGCGCCGCGAGCACCCGGAGGTCTTCGCCACCACCGAGAAGTGGATCATGCCAAGCGGGTACGTCGCGGGCAAGATCGCCGGCCTAGAGCCCGATGATGGCTTTATCGACTCGACGTATCTCCACTTCACGGGACTCACCGAAGCGCGCAGAGGCGCGTGGTCGGGCGAGCTCGCCCAGGCGATAGGCATCCCGATGGACAAGTTGCCCAAGATCTTCGAACCCTCGACTGTGATCGGGCGCGTTAGCGAGGAGGCGGCCGCTGACTGCGGCCTCATGGAAGGCACGCCGATCGCGGCCGGACTCGGCGATACTGCCGCTGGAGCTTTGGGAGCCGGTCTCGTCCGCTCTGGCCAGCTACTTGACGTGGCCGGAACGGCCGCCGTGCCCGCCGCCTCCGCCGACGAGTTTCGGCCCGATGTCAGCTCCCGGACGCTCATCGCCATGCGTGGCGCCATCCCGGGACAGTGGATCCCACTCTCTTATCTCTCCGGCGGCTCTCTCCTCGGCTGGTTGGGAGAAGCGCTTGCTCTCGCGGGCGAGGAGGTCTACGAACCCGATTTCGACGAGCTGACCGCCGAGGCAAGCGAGGTCCGGGCGGGAGCCGAGGGTCTCTTGTTCGTGCCGCACCTCGACGGGCGTTTGCTCCCGAACGACCCCGCCATGAGGGGCGCTTGGGTAGGTCTGAACCGGCACCACAAATGCCCGCACCTCGTCCGTGCAGTTCTGGAGGGAGTTGCTTTTGAGTACGCGAACTACCTGCAAGTACTGCTTAAGCTCTATCCAAGGTTAACCTTCGATGAGACACGCGTCATCGGCGGTGGTGCGCACAGCGACACATGGAACGGCATCAAGGCCTCCGTACTCGGCGTACCGTACGTCCGGCTCAACCGGGAGGAGTTCTCCTGCTGGGGTGCGGCACTCGTCGCCGGGCATGCTGTCGGTCTCTTCGATGACTTGGCCGGTGCCGCCGAAAGTAGCACCCTGATGAGAGACCGCTTCGAGCCCGCTTCCGAAGACCACACTGCCTACCGGCCCATGGCGCAGCTCTACCGCGACCTGCTCGCGACCCTCGCCAGTCCGTCACACCGGCTCGTGCGGCTAGCTTCGGAGATGTTGTGAGCCAGCTGAGGATCGCCATGGTCGGCGCGGGACGAGCCGGCCTTGTGCATGCTCAGAACCTTACCGAACACACCCCTGACGCCGAGGTGGTGGCGGTGGTGGACGGCGAGCCGGAGCGGGCAAAGAGTCTCGCAAGGAGAGTCAGCACAACCAGCTACCATACGACGCTCGATGAAGCCTTGGAGGAGACGAGATTTGACGCGGTGGTGATCTCGACGCCTACCTTCACTCACCGCGACCTTGCGGTGCAGGCCGCAAGGGCCGGGAAGCACGTCTTCTGCGAGAAGCCGATGGCGCTCACAGTCGAGGAGTGCGACGAAATGATTCACGCCGCCAAGAGATCCGAGGTCGCGCTCCAGATAGGCTTCATGCGCCGCTTCCAGGACGAGTTCGTCGAGGCTCGACGACGGATCACTGCCGGCGATATTGGCGAACCCATGGTCGTTAAGTCGCTCACCCGAGGCCCCGGCCTACCTCCGGTCTGGGCGTGGGATCTGGAGAAGTCAAACGGGATGCTCGCGGAGGTAAACAGCCATGATTTCGACTGCGCCCGCTGGCTAGTCGGCTCGGACATCACGAGGGTCTACGCCGAGACAGCGAACAAGAAGGGAGCGTCGCGTGGTGTCGAGACCGCGAACTTCTACGACAACGCCGTGGTCACGCTCCGCTTCGCGAGCGGCGCCGTCGGCACGGTAGACGGTACCTGCCCAGCGGACTACGGATACGACGCGCGGGTGGAAATAGTTGGTTCCGAGGGGCTCTTGATCGTCGGCGACGTGCGCGGTCAGCCAATCGTCGAGGCGCGTGACCGTGACGTGGGAGCTATCTCGCCGCTGCACCGCACCTGGCCCGACCGCTTCGAGCAGGGCTACCGAGACGAGATGCGCTCTTTCGTGGACGTCGCCTTAAGCGGTAAGCGCCCGGCCGTGACCGGGGAAGACGGACGCCACGCCGTGGACGCTGTCCAGGCCGCGAACCGCTCGTGGATGGAGGAGCGCCCGGTCGCGTTGGAGTACGCAACCTGATGCAAGCGCTCGTCTACCACGGTCCCAACGACCTCAGGGTGGAGGATCGCCCTTTCCCCGAGCCCGGACACGGCGAGGCGGTCCTGCGCGTCAGCGCGTGCGGCATATGCGGCACCGACCTGCGGATCGCGGCGGGCGGCCACCGCGCGTACCCGCCCGGCACCGTGAGGATTCCGGGACACGAGGTTGCTGGAACCATCCTGACGGGCGGTGATGGGATAGATCTCAAGGAGGGCCAGCCCGCATTCATCGCCCCGAACGTCGGCTGCGGGCGGTGCGCGCAATGCCGCGCCGGTCGCGTAAACCTCTGCGTCCGGCCAGAGGCGATCGGGATCAGTATGGACGGCGGCTTGGCCGACCAGCTGTTGCTCCCGGCAAACCTTGTCGCCCAGGGCAACGTCCTGCCGGTGCCCGAGACGGCAGACCTCCGTGCCGTCGCCCTGGCCGAGCCGCTGGCCTGCGTGCTGCGAGGGTCTGAGGCTTGCCACATCAGGGCTGGGGATCTGGTGGTGATCGTGGGCGCAGGACCGGTGGGCCTCATGCACCTGCTCGTCGCAAAGCTCGCCGAGCCGAGCGCCGTAATCGTGAGCCAGAGAAGCGAGGAGCGCCGTCGCTTAGCGCTGGAGTACGGGGCTGATGAGGCGGTCGGTCCCGACAACCTCGCGGAGACAGTTATGGATGTGTCAGAGGGCAGGGGAGCCGACGTGGTGATTGTCGCGGCTCCTGCGGCCGAGGCGCAACGTCAGGCACTCGAGATCGCTGCGCCGGCGGCACGCATCAACTTCTTCGGAGGCCTACCGCGCAATAGATCCATCGTCGAGTTGGACACCAATTTGATCCACTACAAGGAGCTCGTCGTCAAAGGTACGACGGCGAACACGACTGAGGATTGTCGGCGGGCGCTCGAGCTGGTTCTGGGCGGCTCCATAGACACGACTGCTCTCATCAGCAGGAGTTACGGGCTCGCGGAGGCCGATGAAGGCTTGGCGGCTGCCGGGTCGGGTAAGGCGTTGAAGGTCGTCATAGAGCCATTAGAGCCATAAGAGCTCTGCGAGTTGCCAGAGCGGCAATAGGAGCTCTGGCAACCCTGGAAGCCACGAAGGAGGTCACATATTGCTGTTCGGAGCCCACGCCTTTATCTGGGCCGGCGAGTGGACGCCCAAGGGGGCACAGAAAGCTATCGGGGGGCTGCGGAGGCTGGGCTGGACTTCGTGGAGATACCCCTACTGCGGCCCGAGAGCATGGACATCGCCGCCACCCGCGCATTGCTGGATCGGTACGGCATCGGATGCACCTGCTCGCTCGGGCTTCCCAAATCGGCACACTTACCCTCGGCGCCGCAGAAGGCGCAGTCGTTCTTGGAGAATGCGGTGGACGTCGCTGCTGGGCTAGAGGCTCCGGTGCTCTGCGGCGTGCTCTACGCGCACTTGGGAACTCTCACCGGCAGACCACCCGAGCAGGAGGAACTCGAAGACGTTGCGAGGGTGCTGAAGAACGTCGCGCGCTACGCAGCCGAAAGGGGAGTCTCGCTGGGCGTGGAGGCCGTGAACCGCTACGAAACGTACCTCATAAACCTTGCCGAGCAAGCCGATGCCATGTTGGACCGAGTGGGGGAGCCCAACGTTTTCGTACATCTTGACACCTACCACATGAACATCGAGGAGAAAGGCTTCTACGAGCCGATAGTGGCTACGGGACCGAGGATGCACTACATTCACCTATCGGAGTCCGACCGCGGTACGCCCGGAACCGGTAACGTCCACTGGGACGAGGTCTTCCGTAGCCTGAAGGCCATCGACTTCGACGGGTACCTGGTGATGGAGTCCTTCGCGGCGATCAACGAGGATCTCGCGGGTGCGACCGCTCTCTGGCGGGACGTCGTCGGCGACCCGGAAACATTGATTCGCGACGGGCTCAGTTTCCTGCGCGGCAAGGCCGCCGAGCATGACGTGTTGCGTAATTAGGGGTATCGCTTGTCTCCAATGACTTCCGAAGAAGCTGGGGCGGGTCCGTCCGTCGTCGTCACCGCCAGGTCTTTCGGTTCTGGCGACGCCGACCCTGCCGGTTTGCTGCAGAATGCGGGACTCAGGGTGGAGTGCGCCGATCTGGCTCACGACCATGCCGTTCTCGGGGAGGCTTTGCCCGCGGCGGTGGCATGGATAGCCGGGACGTCCCCGATCGACGATCGTCACCTGGCCGCGGCTCCGAACCTGAAGATCGTGTCGCGCTACGGTATCGGCTATGACTCCGTGGATCTTGCCGCTGCTGCCCGCAGAGGAGTGATAGTGACCAACACCCCGGGCGCGAACGCCGAGGCGGTGGCCGACCACACCGTCGGTTTGATGCTGGCCGTCCTCCGTCACCTGGTAGCGGGGGATAGAGCCTCGCGCGATGGTGTCCGCCCCCCCTTGCGGGGCCGCGAACTGGGCGCCCTAACGGTGGGGATCATAGGCTTCGGACGCATCGGTCGCGCCGTCGCCTACCGCTTGATCGGGGGCTTCGGCTCCCGGGTGCTGGCCTACGACCCGTTCGTGGCACCCGAACGTGCGCGAGAGGCCGGGATCGAACCGGTCGGCGACCTGGCCGGTCTAGCTCGGGCGGTGGACGTGTTGACGTTGCATATGCCAGGCGGCGGCAGCGCCGTGGTCGACGCCGCATTCCTAAGTCGTATGCGCCCCGGCGCCGTCTTGATCAACACGGCCAGGGGCGACCTCTTGGACGAGCAGGCCGTCGCCAGCGCTCTGGCGGAAGGACGGCTCGCGGCGGCCGCGGTGGATGTTCTGGCCTCTGAACCAGCTACCTCCAGCCCTTTGCTGGCCGCGCCCAATGCCATCGTTACTCCGCACGTCGCCGCGCAGACCACGCAGGCGATTGATCGCATGGGGATGATGGCTGCCGAAGAGGTGGTGCGCGTTCTGGCGGGAGACGCGCCCCTACACCCTGTGGCCGTACCGACTTAGGAGGTTCCGTACGTGGACAAACAGGCAATCCTGAAACGCATCGCCGACCTCGGACTTCTGGCCGTTTTGCGTGCCGCGGACCCCGCCGGCGCCCGGCGGGCAGTCGACGCCCTCGTCGAGGCTGGCGTTTTGGGCATCGAGATCACTTACTCGACCCCAGACGCAGCGTCCGTGATCGCGGACGTCAAACAAAGCTATGCCGACGAGGTGCTCGTGGGCGCGGGCACGTTGATTACCCAAGCCCAGGTAGCTGAGGCCGCGGAGGCCGGCGCCTCATACCTTGTCAGCCCTGGTCTCGATGACGAGGTGGTTGCGTCGATGCAAACCACCAGCCTGCCCGCCATGGCCGGTGTCCTTACGCCCACCGAGGTCATGAGGGGCGTACGGCTGGGCCTGGACGTGATGAAGCTGTTTCCGGGTTCTCTGGGAGGCCCCTCTTATCTGCGCTCTCTGCGGGGGCCGTTCCCCGATGTTCCTTTTATGCCGACTGGCGGAGTCTCCGCCGACAACGTGGGAGACTGGCTGGCGGCTGGGGCCGTCGCGGTAGGTGCGGGGAGCGAACTTGCCTCAGCCAGCGACATCAGTTCCGGCGACTTCGCGGGTATCCGCGAGAAGGGGCGACGCTTTCTGAGGGCGATCCGCGAGGCAAGGGCAGATGCGGCACCGAGGCCGTCTGGATGAGCGCAGGATCGATCGAGACTCGGCCCGTCCCGACCATGGAGTTCATCGGGGTCACCACGGGGAGCTCCTCCATAATGCAAGTCTTCCCCAGATGGGCTCAGGTGCTCGACTTGGGAGAAGCCAGGCTGAAGGGACGCGACCTGCCCTTAGGGGCCGATCCCGATCTCTACCGGCTCACTGTCGAGCAGATCCGGAGCGATCCGCTCTCGATGGGGGCTCTCGTCACCACGCACAAGATCAACCTTCTTGCCGCCGCCCGCGATCTCTTCGAGGAGCTCGACCCATACGCTCGCCTCTGCGAGGAGGTCTCTTGCATCTCAAAACGTGACGGGCGGGTGATCGGGCACGCCAAGGATCCGATCACCGCCGGCCGATCTCTGCGAGCGTTGCTGGGTCCCGGTTACTTCAGACGTACGGGCGGGGAGGTGCTGTCTCTGGGGGCTGGTGGCGCGGGCACCGCTATCTCAGTCTACCTGATAGGCGGACAGACCCCTGCCGACCCTCCCGGCCGGATCGTAATGGTAGACAAGTCACAAGAGAGCCTCGACGCTGTAAGGAGAGTGCACGACCGCTTGGATCCCTCTTCGACCGAGATCGAATACATCGAGAACGCCGACCCGGCCGAGAACGACGAGCTGCTGGTCGGCATGCCTCCGGGGTCGGTAATCGTAAACGCCACCGGGATGGGTAAGGATGTGCCCGGCTCCCCGGTGACCGACAGTGCTCGCTTCCCGGAGAGGTGCGTCGTCTGGGAGCTCAATTACCGGGGAGAGCTGAATTTCCTCCGCCAGGCTCGTCGCCAGGAGCGTGCCCGCGATCTTACAGTCGAGGACGGCTGGTTGTACTTCCTCCACGGCTGGAGCGAGGCAATAGCCGAGGTCTTCCATGTCGAGCTTACACCGGAGCGGTTTGAGTTGCTGAGCGCCGAGGCCGAGGCGATCCGTGGATGATGTAGCCAAGTAGGAGTGTCGCGCAACCTACAACGGGGGTGCTTACCTTAATTGGAGGTATTGAACCCCGAGGACTTGTGAGAAGCAACGCCCGCGAGCACCCGCTTCTGCGCAGCGAGGAGTTGAAGGACAACCGCGCAGAATTCGCCATCGTAACCGTCGTGGACCTCGAAGCCCCGAGTGGGTGATTTGCAATCCTGACACTACAAGAATATGATATTACAGGATATCTGATAGGTGGGAGGTCGTAGAGGGGTGTCGGCCCAGGGGCAAAGGTTCGCCGGCCAGGTAGCTATCATTACTGGTGGTTCGTCGGGTATCGGCCGCGAGACGGCTTCTGGCTTGCTAGCTGGCGGTGCGCAGGTAGCGATCGGAGACATCCGTGAGCCACAGGAATTGTCCGAGAACGACAAAATCCTGTTCGTGAGCGCTGACATGCGGCGTGCCCGGGACTGTCGAGAGCTCGTTGATCGCACGCTTGAGCGCTGGGGGCGGGTCGACATTCTCTTCAATAACGTGGGGACACCTGGTCGGCTCCCACGCCCACCGCTGGTGGAGCTTCCCGAGGAAGACTGGGACGATACCATCGCTATCAACCTCAAGAGCGTCTATCTGTGCTCCAAGGCGGTCGTACCTCACATGATTGAGCAAGGCGGGGGTGTGATCGTCAACAATGCTTCGATGCTCGGGATCGTCGGGCTGCCGGAGTCGGCAGCCTACTGCGCGTCCAAGGGTGGGGTTGTGCTCCTTACTAGGTCGATGGCTCTTGAGCTCATCGAGCACAACATCCGCGTCAACTGCGTGTGCGCGAGCTTCATCGACACGCCGATGTTCCGGGACTGGCTCAAACTACAGCCAGATCCCGAGGCGGCGACCAGGGAGTGTGTCTCCAAGCTGCCGATCGGCCGCCTCGGAGCGCCGCTCGAGGTCGCAAAGACGGTGCTGTTTCTCGCCTCAGAAGATAGCTCTTACCTCGTCGGACACGCGCTCTACGTCGACGGGGGTTACCTGGCGCAGTAGGAACACGACTTGTGGGGGTAGGTGGTCATGGCTAGTACTAGGTTTTCGGACGGCAGGAATCTCACCCGGCGGCAATTCCTGAGGATAGCCGGCATATTCGGTGCGTCTGTAAGTTCGAGCTCTCTACTCGCGGCGTGCGGAGCCGAAGAAGGGCCGGGCGGAGGCTTCGAGGGGGTGACGCTGAGGCTCGCGGTCGAGGTCGGCCCGGCGCTCGGCAACCCGATCAAACCCTACGTCAAAGAGTGGGAGAAGCAGACTGGGGCGAACGTCGAGTTCGTGGAGGTTCCGTTCGCGGAGATCTTCCCCAAGCTAATGTCGGCCTTCCAGGCGCGCGCCGACGAGTACGACGTGGTGATCATCCTGCCGACGTGGCTTGGAGACATGGCCGGCCGGGGATTTCTCGAGCCGTTGGACGATCGCATCGAAGGCAATAAACGCGTCGCCTGGAACGACATCCTGCCACGCTGCCAGGACATAAACGTCTGGGAGGGCCAGACCTACATTGTGCCCCTCGACTGCGACGTGTTCATGTCATTTTACAACCGTCAGTTCCTTGAGGATCCCAAGCACCAAGAAGCGTTTCAGCAAGAGTATGGGTATCCGCTCGATCCTCCAGTGACCTGGACGCAGTACCGCGACATCGCCGAGTACTTCAGCAAGCAGGGCGAGGGCGTCTTCGGCGTCATGGAGTCCATGACCCGCAAGACGCAGACCTTCTGGACTTACCTGTCGCGCACGGTGCCATACGTGTCGCGTGGCGAGGGCTGGGAGCTCTTCTTCGACCCCGACGACATGACGCCGCTCATAAACAGTCCAGGCCACGTGCGGGCGCTGGAGGACATGGTCGAGATAGTCAAGTATGGCCCGTCCGACATCCTCGAGTTCGACGTGGGGGACATCAGGGCGCAGTTCCCGCAGGGTGACGCCGCCCTCGCCCTCGACTGGGCGTCCATCGGGATGATTCCTCCGGATCGCACCAACCAGGAGGTCATCGGATTCCAGCGGATCCCCGGGTCCAACGAGGTGTACAACCACGAGACTGGGGAGTGGACGGAGCTCGACGAGCCCAACCGTGTACCCTTCATGGCCGCCAACGGGTGGGGCGCGGCCATACCCGTGACTAGTCCCGAAAAGGACGCCGCGTTCGATCTCATCAGCTTTCTTACCAGCTCGGCGACCAGTATCCAGCTTGTGTCGATGCGCGACAATGAGGAGTCCGCAGTTGGGTACCAGCCGTTCCGCAAGTCACACTTTGAGAACATCGACGCCTGGACCGAATCCGGTTGGAAGCGCAACATCGCGCAGCAGTACCTCGACCAGACACACCAGAGCCTCGAGGCTGACTTCGTGCAGCCGGACCTCAGGATCCCCGGTGCGTTCGAGTACCTCGACGCACTGGATGCGGGCGTCACCAGCGCACTGGCGGGGCAGCAATCGCCGCAGGAGGCGCTCGACGAGGTGGCTCAAGAGTGGGATGAGACAACCGAGCGTCTGGGGCGCGAGAAGCAGCTTAATCAATACCGGGCGTCTCTGGGACTAGAGGAGTGAGCAGCTCCAACCGCGCAGACGCTGCAGTAGGAGAGCGGGCAAAGCCAGGAGCACACGCACCTTCACAGAAGAGCGGACGGAGGCTCCTCCTCCTGCCTACAGTCTTGTTGCTGTTTGTGTTCTCGATCTTCCCCCTGGTCGCATCGGTCGCCCTAGGTTTTGGCTCCTGGGACATCGGGATGGACAACCCGTACAGCTTCCGCGGCCTCGAGAACTTCGCGCGGGTCCTTGGCGATTCACGCTACTTCACGAGCCTCGTCAACACGCTCGTGTACGCGGTCGGGAGTGTGGCGCTCCAGTTCGGCATCGGCCTGGCTCTGGCCTGGATGCTCTATCAGCGTCCGCCCGGGCACAGCTTCTACCGGGTTCTGTTCCTCATGCCGATGATGCTAACGCCGGTCGCGGTAGGCTACATGTGGCGGCTGATCTTCGAGCATCGCATCGGCGCCATAAACTTCTTTCTGCGCACTTTCGGCCTCGAGCCCATCCCGTGGCTGACGGTGCGAGCCACGGCATTGCTCGCCATAGTTATAGTCGAGACATGGCAGTGGACGCCCTTCGTGTTCGTGTTCATGTATGCGGCTCTGGAAAACCTGCCACGTGACGTCATCGATGCGGCCATCGTGGACGGGGCCTCTCGGTGGCAGACCTTCCGTCACGTCGTCTTCCCGCTGCTCAGGCCGATCGCGATCGCCATCCTGCTGCTCAGGATGGTCGAGTCGCTCAAGATCATGGATACGGTGTATGTGATGACCGGCGGCGGCCCTGGCAACAGCACTGAGTCCTTGACCCTTTACGCGTACCGGGCGGGATTGCAGTTCTTCGACCTCGGTTCGGCGGCGGCCATCGCCCTCACGCTCCTGGTCGGGGTTCTGATCCTCGCGTTGCCCTTGGTGCTAAGGCTCACCAAAGAGGCGGAGACGGTCTGATGCGCTACGCATCACGCGCTTCCCGCTGGATTGTCTCGGCCCTCTTACTCCTGTGGTCGATCATCGTCATCTTTCCCCTCTACTGGACCGTCACGGTTTCCTTCAAGGATGAGGAAGGGATCTTCGGCCAGGCGAAGTTCATACCCTGGCTTGACTTTCAGCCCACGCTCGAGGCGTGGGAGCGGGTGTTGACCACGCCTGGAGGAGTGCTGACCAGCCTCACCAACAGCACGGTCATAGGCGTCTTCAGCGCTGCACTGGCTACCATTATGGGTGGCATGGCTGGCTACGGGTTATCGCGGTTCGAATATAGGTTCGGGTTCATGCGCAACCGCGACATCGCCTTCTGGATCATGTCTCAGAGGGTGTTGCCGCCCGTAGCGGTGGTGCTGCCGCTGTACATAATGTTCAATACCCTGAGGCTCACCGACACCCGCGTGGGGATGATCCTGCTCTACACGATGTTCAATGTTCCCATCGCCGCATGGTTGATGTACCAGTACTTCAGACAGATACCCCTGACGCTCGACGAAGCCGCGAGGATCGACGGCGCGAGCGACCTCCAGGTCTTCAGGCACGTGTCTCTGCCACTGGCCAGACCTGGGCTCATCGCCACATTTATCGTGTCCCTTGTCTTCGCCTGGAATGAGTTCCTCTTCGCACTCATCTTCACCTTCAGCCAGGCTCGCACGATGCCGATCCTCGTCGCCGGGCAGGCCACGCAACACGGTCCGCAGTGGTGGGACATAGCGGTGATGGCGCTCATAACCGTGGCGCCGCTCGTCCTGATCACGGCCTTCTTGTGGAGGCAACTCCTCGGAGGCCTTCTGGCTGGCTGGGGTAAGTAGTAGGGACCCGGTGCAAGGCGCAATCTTGGAGGCGAAAGAGAGATGATTTTAGCCCACGACATCGGAACGACCGGTAACAAAGCTTCGCTCTATTCCGACGCGGGTGATCAGGTAGCCGCCACCACGGTCGAATACCCGACGGACTTCGGCCCTCAGGGCAAGGCCGAGCAGGACGCTGAACAATGGTGGGCCGCTGTCACCTCTGCCACGAGAGCTCTCCTCGAGATGTCGGGCGAGGACGCTGGAAGCATCGAGTGTGTGTCATTTTCGGGACAGATGATGGGCGCCGTGCTGCTCGACGACGCCGGGCGCCCACTTCGACCAGCCATCATCTGGGCAGACACCAGGGCACAGACTGAATGTGACGTCCTCGTCGAGAGGGTGGGCATGGAACGCTGCTACGCTATCACCGGCCACCGGCTCAACCCGACCTACTCGCTCTCCAAGCTCATGTGGGTGCGAAACCACGAGCCCGAGGTCTGGTCGCAGACCCGCACGGTTCTACTGACAAAGGACTACGTTGCGTTCCGGCTCACCGGCCGTATAGCTACCGATCCCTCCGACGCCTCGAGCACCAACGCCTACGACCAGAACGCCGGCAGGTGGTCGGAGGAGCTCTTGGGTGCGGCCGAGGTCAACGTCGACCTCATGCCGGAAGTCGTGCCTTCAACGACTGTATTGGGTGGGATCACCGAGGATGCAGCCTCCGAGACCGGGCTTAGGTCCGGAACGCCGGTGGTTATGGGAGGAGGAGACGGGCCTTGCGCGGCCCTAGGGGCGGGCATCACCTCGCCGGAGTCCGGCGCGTATACCTACCTGGGATCCTCTTCCTGGGTTTCACTGGCGGCCGACAGGCCATTGTTAGACCCGCAGATGAGAACCATGACCTTCGACCACGTCATCCCCAATCGCTTCGTGCCGACCGCCACCATGCAAGCTGGCGGAGCGTCTATGGAGTGGGTAGCGGATCTGCTCGCCCCGGGCCGCGCTTCTGATCGATACAAGAGGCTCGTTGAGGCCGCAGCCGACGTCGAGGCTGCCGACGATGGTTTGATCTTTCTGCCCTACCTCCTCGGCGAGCGCTCGCCGTACTGGAACCCACGAGCCCGGGGATCATTTATAGGTCTCGCCAAGCACCATGGTCCCGCTCACGTGACCCGGGCCGTCATGGAGGGGGTTGCCATGAACCTGCGGGTTGGTCTGCTCGCGTTCGAGGAGATGGGAGATAGGATAGATGTCGTAGACGCCATCGGCGGCGGCGCGCGTAGCAATGTCTGGCTCCAAATTTTCGCCGACGTCTGGGGCAAGACTGTCCGGCGCCGATCGTTGGTGGACGAGGCTAACAGCCTAGGTGCCGCCGTGGTCGCAGGGGT
>Ga0126308_10000140_pt1 | contig 18943 bp, 15 predicted proteins | sample Plot55_FD_92533 | JGI IMG/M metagenome (GOLD analysis project Ga0126308, IMG submission 92533) | Serpentine soil microbial communities from UC McLaughlin Reserve, CA, USA - Plot55 | ecosystem: Environmental > Terrestrial > Soil > Grasslands | place: USA: UC McLaughlin Reserve, Lake County... | reverse complement strand
CCGTCCCCGTCGCGGACGACCACGCCGAAGGCGGCCGGCGGCCGGCCCCCGATCCCGCTCAGCGGCCGGCCGGCGCCGTCGAGAAGCCGCGCCAGCTCGATCCCGCCGTAGGCGAAGGCGTCGCGGTTGACGGCCATGACCGCCGTCGAGTACGCCGGCGTGCTGACGGCGAGCCGGCCGACGTCGGCGTCGAACGCGTAGAACGGCGGCGGCTCGGCGGTGGGCGCGCGCCCGAGGCCGGCGGCGACCGCCCGCGCGGCGTTGCCCGCCATCCGCGCGGCGAAGATGGCGTCGTCGCTGTAGGTCCGGAGGCGCGCGTGGACGCCGTAGAGGTTGGACGCGGCCGGCTGCCCGGCGCCGCCCATGCGCCGGTACAGGTCGAGGCCGCGGTCGAACATCGCCTTCGCCCAGGGCCGGTAGCGCGGGTCGCGCTGGAAGCGGGACGCCGACGCGATCGCGAGCAGCCCCTGCTGCGCGTAGGCCCACGTCTTGCCCTTCATCCAGCGCTTCATCCCGAGCCCGGTGTCCCAGTTCAAGAGGCCGGAGTGGGTCCAGTAGCCGAACAGCGCCCGCTGGACCCACGCGCGCAGGCGCCTGACGTCGGCCGGGGGCGGCTCGGGCATCCCCGCCCGCCGTGCGTCGTCGTAGAAGGCCAGGAAGTGCAGGGTGATGTTCGCGTACTCGGCGCTGTCGATGTTGATCGGGCGCGCCGCCGAGCGGCCGGGGACGTAGTGGAAGCGGTAGCTGGGGGAGAGGTTCGGGCCGCGCAGGAAGCGGGCCAGCTGCAGCGCGTACTCGTCGCGCACCAGCTCGCCGTGGCCGGTCGCCAGCGCGTCGTAGGCGGCCATCTCGAGCGGCCAGTTGATCTGGTTGAGCCGGACGTTCGGGAAGCGGAAGAACGGCCCGTGGGCCACGGCGGAGATCTCCTCGACGATCCGGGCGCTCGTCTCGGCCGGCAGGCCGAGCACCTCGCGCGCCTGCCAGGCCGCGAACAGGCCCTCGGCGATCTTCGGGTCGATCGCCTTGTCCATCACGGAGTAGCCCCCGGTCAGGGTCCCGAGCCAGCCCGGCGAGTGATACATCGGGTCGGGCCACAGGGCCGGGGTGCCCGAGAGGAACGGCGGCGAGGCGGTGAGCACCTGGACCAGCCGTCGCGCCCGCTCGTCGTCGCGCGCCGCGCCCGCGTGGCCGTAGCGCGCGGCGGTGGCGTGCACGAGCAGCATCGCCGCGTTGAAGCGCGACTCGAGGGCGGGGGAGCCGGTGCGGTAGTAGCCGTCGGCGGGCGACCACGCCGGCGCGAGCTGGGCGGCCACGCCGTCGGCGAAGGCCAGGTAGTCCTCGTCGTCATATCCCACCGCCTGTGCCGGCGCGAGAAGCCCGGCCGCACACGCCATCAGGGCCGCGAGGGCGCGGCGAGGGGCACGTCGTCCTCGCATGCCCCCGACCGTAGCCGCGCCGCCCGCCCGCGGCAAACGGGAGCCGCTCGCTGTGGCTGTCCGCAGGGCCCGACGCCGGGTGCCCGGGTGGGACCGGAACCCCGGCGGATCGATGATCCCGGCATGGACACGACACTCGCACCCCGACCCGCCTGGCGCGCCATCCTGCGCCCGCTCGTCACCACCCGCGGCTGGACCGCGGTGACCCATCACCTCGCCGGCCTCCCGCTCGGGGTCGCCTACTTCTCCTGGCTCGTCACCGGGCTCTCGCTCGGCTTCGGCCTGGCGGTCACGCTCATCGGCATCCCGCTGCTCACGCTCGTGCTCGCGAGCGTGCGGCCGCTGCTCGAGGCCGAGCGCTCGCTCTCGAACGCGCTCCTCGGCACGGAGCTCCCGCGCGTCGGGCTGGCGCCCGGCGGTGAAGGCTGGATCGGCCGCCTGAAGGCCTACTGGACCGACGCGTCGACCTGGCGCGGCATGGCCTACCTGCTCGCTCGCTTCCCGGCCGGCATCGTCACCTTCTCCGCCGTCGTGACGGCCTACGCCACCGCGCTCTCCCTGATCGCCGCGCCGGTCGTGGCGCCCTTCGAGACCATCGAGCTCGGCGTCTGGCAGCCCGACACCTGGCTCGAGGGCCTCGCGCTCGTGCCGGCCGGCCTCGCGCTTCTCGTCGCCGCGGGCTGGATCTCCGAGGGCATGGCGGCGATGTCGCGCGGCCTCGCCCGCTGGGGCGCGCGCTAGGAGCTGCAGGGAATCTCGGCGTGCAGGCGGGTGCCACCGCCCGGCGGGCTCTCGACGGTGACCGTGCCGTCGAGGGCCGCCACCCGGTCGCTGAGCCCGCGCAGCCCCGAGCCGCGGGCGGCGTCGGCCCCGCCGACGCCGTCGTCGCTGACGTCCACGCTCACCCGTCCGTTCGTGCGGTGCACCGCGACGCTCGCCCCGGTCGCCTGCGCGTACTTGGCGACGTTGGCGAGCGCCTCGGAGACGACGAAGTACGCCGCGACCTCCACGGGCTCCGGGAGCCGCTCGCCGCCGTCGGTGTCGAGCGTCACGGGCACCGGCGCGCGGGAGGCGAGCGCGTACAGGGCGGCGGCGAGGCCCTTCTCCGTGAGCACCGCGGGATGGATGCCTCGTGCGAGCTCCCGCAGCTCGGCGAGGCTCGTCCGCAGCTCGCCCAGCGCATCGTCGAGCAGGTCCGGGACCTCGTCGGGCGCCGAGTCCGCGGTCCGGCGGGCATGGCCGAGCAGCATCGCCACGCCCACGAGGCGCGCCTGCGCGCCGTCGTGGAGGTTGCGCTCGAGGCGCCGGCGCTCCGTGTCGCTCGCCTCGACGATCCGCACCCGTGAGTCACGCAGCTCCTGCATGTGCGCGCGCAGCTCGGCGTCGAGCTGCGCGACGTGGCCGCGCAGCAGGCCGCCCAGGAAGGCGAGGGGCAGCAGCGCCGCGGCGATCAGCGCCGGCCATAGGGCGGTGTCCCCGGCGCCCGCCTGGGCGGCCGTGACGAGCAGGAACGTCAGCAGCCCGCAGACGTAGACCGGCGTCAGCTGGAGGCGCTCGAGCACGGGGGTGGCGCGCCAGCGCAGCGCATGCCGGACGACCACGGCGACGAGGAGGACGGCGTAGAGCGCCGCCTGGAGCCCGAACGCCACGCCGGCCAGGTCGGGGGAGCGGTCGATCAGCAGCACGTTGGCCGGGCACTCGTCGCAGCCCAGCTCGTGCGGGCCGGCGAACGGGAGGGCCGGGAGCTCGGCGAGGGTGAAGATGAGGTACCCGGCGATCACGAGCCGGCGGTCCCAGCCGGGCTTCAGCCGCCCGGACGGGAAGGCCACGACGAGCTGGAGGAACACGCCGCCCCACAGGCCTCCGACCACCAGCCCGAGGGTGTACACGGGCGCCGAGTCCGCCGTGCCCAGCGCGGAGGCGAACCAGGCGAAGCCGAGCAGCACCATCAGCCCGCCCGTGCGGCTCTCGGGCCTGCGGCGCACGGCATACAGCCCCGTGCCGATGAAGCTCCAGCCGACCGCTGGACCGAAGATCGCCCACACCGCCTTCGACTCCAGGTAGTCGCTCGAGAGCAACAGGGCGGCCGCCGCCGCCCCGCACGCGAGCGCCGCGAGGACGATGACGGTGACGCGCTCGCGGGCCATGCGGCCGATCCTCCCCGGGCGGCGGTGGCGAGGCAAGGGCTCTAGGTTGCGTGCGTGGGCACAGCACTCCTCCCGGCCGCGCAGGCCGTCGCAGGCGCCGTCGTGCTCGCCCGCCTCGCGCGCGGCCGGCAACGCCGCCCGCCGCTCGCGGCGCCCGCCGCCGCGCCGGAGGAGACCGTCTCCGTCGTCGTGCCCGCACGCGACGAGGCCGCGCGGATCGGACCGTGTCTCGAGGCGCTGGCCCGCGACGGCGACGTCCTCGAGGTGATCGTCGTCGACGACGGCTCGACGGATGCCACGGCCCAGGTCGCCCGCGCCGCCGGCGCGCGTGTGATCGCCGCCGGCGAGGCGCCCGCCGGCTGGGTCGGCAAGCCGTGGGCGCTCCAGCGCGGCCTCGAGGCGGCCCGCGGTGAGATCGTCGTGAGCCTCGACGCCGACGTGCGGCCCGAGGCCGGGCTCGCTCGGGCGCTCGCCGCCGCACTGCGTGACGCGGACCTGGTCACGGCGGGCGCCCGCTTCCTCTGCGAGACGGCCGGCGAGCGCTGGCTGCACCCCGCGATGCTGATGACGCTGATCTACCGCTTCGGCCCGCCGGACGCCGCCGGCCCGGCGCGGGCGCAGCGGCTGGTGGTCAACGGCCAGTGCACCGCGGTCCGCCGGCAGGCGCTGCTCGACGCCGGCGGCTACGGCCACTCCGCACGCCACATGACCGACGACGCCGCGCAGGCGCGCGGGCTCGCGCGGCTCGGGTGGCGCGTCGCGTTCCACGACGGCGGCGGGCTGGTCGCCGTCGACATGCACGACTCCGTCGCGGACACCTGGCGCCAGTGGGGGCGCTCCCTGGCGCTGCCCGACGTCACCTCGCCGGCCTGGCAGGCGGCCGACCTGGCGGTGGTGTGGCTCACGCTCGGGCTCCCTCCGCTGCGCCTGCTGGCGGGCCGAGCGAGGCGGCTGGACGTCGGGCTGCTGGCCCTGCGCTGGCTGATGGCCGCGGCCGCGGCGCGCAGCTACGCCGGCCGGGGCCCTGCCTACTGGGCCTCGCCGCTGGCCGATCCGCCGGCCGTGCTGCGGCTCACGACGTCCGCGCTGAGGCCGACCCGCGACTGGCGTGGCCGGGTATACGGCGCCGCAGGATGAAGACCACGCCGATCAGCGTCATCAGCACGCCGGTGCCGGCGACGTGCTGAACCGGGTCGCTCGCGAGCTGGAGCAGAGGAAAGGCGAACACGCCGGCGCGCGCGCCCCAGGCGAAGCCGCGCACGGCCGTGACGAGGGCGGCGATCAGCGCGCACCCCAGCGCCGCCGCGGGCGCGAGCGCGAAGGCGCCGCCGACGAAGCACATCACGGACTTGCCGCCGCGGAAGCGCGCGAAGACGGGCAGCGCGTGGCCGATCATCGCCGCCGCGACGCCCGCCCAGGCGACCCACCAGCCGCCGAGCGCCTGGCCGATCAGGCCGGCGGCCAGCCCCTTGGCCGCGTCGCCCGCGAACGCCGGCCACGCCCGCCGGGCGCCGAGCTGCTCGAGCGCGTTCCACGCGCCGGGGTTCCCGTCGCCCGTGCGGTGCAGGTCGACGCCGTGACGGCGGGCGACGATGGCCGCCACCGGGATCGAGCCGAGCAGATAGCCCGTCACGATCGCCACCGCGTACTCCATACGTGCCCGTCGCCTCCTTCCATCTGATCCGCTATCCGCGGCACAACGCGCCGCAGGGGCTCTCCAGGATGGGGCTGGACCGGCCCGAGCTGCGGCGCGTCCCCGGCCTGCGCTTCTGGCGGCTGCTCGGGACGGGCCGGGGCCGGACGATGACACCTTCGGCCGACCTGCGGCGGTGGGCCATGTTCGCCGTCTGGGAGAGCGACGCCGCGCTCGACGCGTTCCTGGCCGGCTCGCCGGTGGCTGAGCGCTGGAGCGCGCTCGCGAGCGAGCGCTTCACCGTCCGCCTCGCACCCATGCGGATCCATGGCGCCTGGGGTGGCATGGACCCGCTGGCGGGCGCCGAGGTCGTGCCCGCCACGGACGGACCCGTCGCCATCCTCACGCGGGCGGCGGTCCGGCTGCGCCGGGCGCCCGCCTTCTACCGCGCCGTCGGCCCGCCGGCGGCCCGGCTGCTCGAGAGCCCGGGCTTGCTGGCGTCGGTCGGGATCGGCGAGTGGCCGCTGCTGCGCCAGGCGACATTCTCGCTCTGGCGCTCGCTCGAGGACGCCAAGGGCTACGCGTACCGGACGCCGGCGCATCAGGCCGTCGTCCGGCGCACCCGCGAGGAGGACTGGTACCGCGAGGAGCTGTTCGCGCGCTTCGCGCCCTATGGCTCAGAGGGCACCTGGGACGGGCGCGACCCGCTCGGCTGAACGCTCACGCCGGCCCGATCGCGCGCGCGACGGCGCGGCCGCCGAGGGCGACCAGCGGCAGGCCGCCGCCCGGGTGGACCGTGCCGCCGGCCAGCCACAGCCCGCCGACGCCGCGGACCTGCGGGCCCGCCCGGAGCAGGCCGCCGAGGCGCCCGTGCGGGGCGGCGCCGTAGATGGCGCCGTCCAGGGCGCCCGTCTCCCGCTCGAGGTCGCCGGGTGTGCGGCCGACCCGCTCGGCGATCCGGCCCCGCACCCCGAGCCGGTCGACGATCGCCTCCTCCGCCGCGGCCCAGTCCGCGCCGTCGGTGACGGCCGGCGCATTGACGAGCACGAACCACGCCTCGCCGTCCGGCGGCGCCCCTGACGGGTCGGTCGCGCCCGGCGCGCACACGTAGAGCGTCGGGTCGCGCACCGGGCGGCGGTGGCGGAACACGTCGTCGAACTCCGCGTGCGGGTCGGCGGGGAAGCGGATGAGGTGATGCGGCGTGCCGTCGCCGCGCCCGCGCAGGCCGAGCATCAGCGCGAGGCCCGAGAGCGAGCGCTCGGCCGGCGGGCGCGGCTCCGGCGGCGCGGGCAGGAGGCGCCGGCGGACCACGGCCTCGTCGACGCCGGCGACGACGGCGTCCGCCTCCACCGTGCCCTCCGCCGTGACGGCGCCGCGCGCGCGCCCGTCGCGCACGACGATCCGCTCCACGGGCGCGTCGAGCCGCAGCTCGCCCCCGAGCGCCTCGAACCGCCGCACGAGCGCCCGCACGAGCTCGTACATGCCGCCGCGCGGGTGCCACGCGCCGAACGCGTGCTCGACGTAGCCCGCGGTCGCGAGCGCCGCCGGCGCCCGGCGCGGGTCGGCGCCGGCGTAGGTGGCGAAGCGCTCGATGATCATCCGCAGGCGCGGATCGCGCGCATGGGAGCGGGCGAGCTGGGCGAGCGTCGACCACGGGCGCACGCGCAGCGCGTCGCGCGGATCGGGGCGCGGCTCGCCGGGTGAGGGGCGGCGTGGCGGCCACGGTGGCGGCCCGCCGAGGAAGCCCTCCGCCGCGCGCCATATGCCCGAGCAGGTGCCGAGGAAGCGCGTCCAGTCCGTGCCCGCGCCGGGCGACCAGGCCTCCAGCGCCTCGAGCGCCCGGGGCAGGTCAGCGGACAGCTCGACGGCGCTGCCGTCGGCGAACTCGTAGCGCGTCACGGGCTCGACGCGCAGCAGCTCCAGCTCGTCCTCGAGCGGCGCGCCCGTGCGGGCGAACAGCTCGGCGAACACGTGGGGGAGGGTCAGCAGGGACGGCCCGGCGTCCCAGGTGAAGCCGCCGCGCATGACCCGCGAGCACTTGCCGCCGGCCGCCGGCCCCTGCTCGAGCAGGCACACGCGATGCCCGGCGTGCGCGAGCTCGATCCCGGCGCATAGGCCGCCGACGCCCGCGCCGACGACCGCGACCTTCATCCGCGCCACCGGCGCCGCAGCGCCGGGACAGCGACCGGGCCCATCGCCAGCGCCCCGACGGCGGCGGTCAGGGGCCGCCGCCACAGCGCCGCGTTCGCGATGCCCTCGCCCACCCAGGTCCAGGCGTAGAGGGCCAGCGCGCCGTCGTCGCGCGGGCTCGGCGCCCCGCGGTCGACGAGCGCGATCGCGGAGAAGGCGGCGAGGCCGGTCACGAACCAGCCGGCGAAGTTCGAGACGGGCACGCCCGCGTAGCGGCCGCCGCCGGGCCAGCTCCAGTAGCCCTCCTCCACCATGCGCGGATCGAGGTAGGCGTCCCACGCGGTCAGCGCGGCGGCCGCGATCGGGACGCGCAGCGCCGGGCGCGGGCTGCACCATCCCGCGGCGACCCACGCGGGCCGCGCCATGATCGCCCAGGCGGCGGCCGCGAGCAGCGGGACGCCCGCGATCCGCGGCCCGAGCTGGGCGGAGTACTCGTAGCGGCCGAACGGGCGGCCGGTCGCCACGCCGAGCACCTCCGCGCCGAACCCGATGGCGCCCGGCACGCCCACGGCGGTCGCCGCCGCGCGAACCCCCCGAGCCTCGGCCGCCTCGATGCCCGAGACGCCGAGCATGGCGAGCAGGATCGCCCGGGTCTCGGCCGGGGGCCGCGGCGCGGGGCGGCGGCCGTGGGCGACCTGCACCGCGACGAGCGCCGCCAGCAGGGTGCGCGCCCGGCTCATGCCGACAGCGCGGCCCGCAGGCCCACGGCGAGCTTGCGCCGGCCGGACACGACGGCGCGCCCCGGCACGGCGCCATGGCCGCCGCGCTCGATCTCGCGCAGGATCTCGCGGTACATCGCGGCAGCGGCCGCGATCGCGCGGCGGCCCTGCCGCAGCTCGGGGATCCCGGCCATGCCCTGCTCGAACAGCGCTTCCGCGCGGGCGATCTGGTCGCGGACGAGCGCCTCGCGCAGCCCGGGGAGCGGCGGGCCGAGCCGCGCGATCGACTCCTCTGCCACGTACGAGCTGCCCGCCGCGGCGTCCTCGTCGAGGTCGCGCAGGATGTTCGTCCGCTGCATCGCCATGCCGAGTGCGGTCGCCGCCGGCTCCGCGCGGGTGCGGTCGCGCATGCCGAGGATCGCGGCCATCATCAGCCCGACGGTACCCGCGACGCGGTAGCAGTACAGGTCCACCTCCTCCTCCGTGGCGAACGTCGCGCGCTCGAGGTCATGGCGCATACCGGCGCAGAAGTCCGCCATCGCTCGCGGCGGGACCGGATGGCGGGTCGCGAGCGCCTCGAGCACCGCGACCTCGCGCGTGCGCGCGCCGGCCCGGCCCTCGGCCCACGCGGCGACCGCCTCGACGCGCTCGGCTGCCTCGGGGCGGCGCTCGTCGACGAGGTCGTCGAGCGTCCGGAAGACGAGGTAGAGCAGGTAGACGTCGTCGCGCACGGGGCGGGGGAGGAGCCGGCACGCGAGCGCGAACGTCCTCGCGACGCGGCGGGTGGTCGCGCGCGCCTCGGCGAGCTCGGGCACCGCCGCGACGGGCCCCTCGGCCGGCTGCACGAGCACCGGGGCCGGGCGGGTGGGAGCGCTCATCGCAGCACCGCCGTCCGCGGCCGCAGCCGCGCGTCCTCCGCCACGAGCCCCGCGGTCACGCCCGCGCCGAGCAGCACGCCGGGGATCCCCGCGCCCGGGTGGGTCCCGCCGCCGACGTGGTACATCCCGCTCACGCCGCGCACGCGATTGGGCGCGCGGAAGTACGCCGACTGCTGGAGGGTCGGCTCGATCGCGAACGCGTTGCCGTCGACGGCGCCGAGGTCGCGGGCGAAGTCCAGCGGCGTCATCCGGTGCTCCACCCGGACCGAGGCATCGAGCCCGCTGAGCCCGAAGCCGGCCTCCATGTCGGCGACGAGCGCGTCGCGCAGCCCGTCGGACTCGCGCTCCCAGTCGATCCCGGCCCGCAGGTTGGGCACGGGCAGCAGGACCGCCAGCGAGTCGCCGCCGGCCGTCGCCATCCCCGGCTCGGTCCGCGCCGGCGCGTGGACGTAGGTCGAGTAGGTCGACGGCACCTCACGCCCGCGCGTGACATTGCGGATGAAGTCGCGGTAGCCCGGGCCGACGAGCAGCGTGTGGTGCAGCAGCTGCTCGAACGGCCGGTCGAGCCCGAGGTAGAGCAGGAAGCAGGACATCGTCGGGCGCAGCGGGCGGCGCGCCGGGCGGCGCCCGAGCAGCGCGTTCGTCGTGAGCACGTCGGCGTTGGAGACCACGACGTCGGCCGGCACCCGGTCGCCGTCCTCGAGCCGGACGCCGCTCACGCGCCCGGCGGTCGTCTCCACGGCCTCCACGCGCGCGCCGTAGCGGATGTCCAGCGGGCGGGCCATGGCCTCGACGACCGAGTAGACGCCGCCGTCGGCGTACCAGCCGCCGTCGAGCACCTGGAGGTAGACGAGCGCCCCGTAGATGGCCGGCACCCGGAACGGGTCCCCGCCGATGAACAGCGAGTGGAAGGAGAACGCCTCGCGCACCCGGGGATGCTCGAAGTGGCGGGCGACGAAGCGGTAGAGCGGCCCGATCGCCTTCAGGCGCGCCATCGCCGGGACGAGGCCGGCGAACGAGCGCAGGTCCTCGAACGACCGCTGGCCCGCGGCGAGGATCCCCTGCTCGTAGATCGGCTTCAGCTCGGCGAGGAAGGCGTCCACATGCCGCGCGTCGCGCGCGGAGAACCGGGCGACCTCCTCGCGCAGCCGCTCCGGCGAGTCGCAGAAGTCGAAGCCGGCCGGCTCGCCGGCCCAGCGGATCCGGTAGAGCGGGTCGAGGCGCCGCAGCGTCACCTCCTGGTGCAGATCGAGCCCGCCCGCGGCGAACGTCTGCTCGAGGACCCACGGCATCGTGATCAGCGACGGCCCCGTGTCCCACGTGAAACCGTCCGTGCGCAGCTGCGCGGCACGGCCGCCGGGCGTCTCGCGACCCTCCAGCACGGTGACGTCGCAACCGAGGCCCTGCAGCCGCAGTGCGACGGCGAGCCCGCCGAGGCCGGCGCCGATCACGGCGACCCTCACGCGAGGTGCTCCCGTCCGAGCTGCGAGGAGCCCGAAGCGCCGGTGAGCCACGTCGCGATCTGGAGCTGCCGGACGACCGTGGCGAGGACGTCGTCCGCCCGGTCGGCGCGCGCGGCCAGCAGCAGCGGGCGCGCCATCCCGGCGAGCACGGCGCCGAGCGCGAGGCACTTCGCGCAGTCGACCCCGTCCCGGAGTCCGCCCGACGCGATCACGGGCAGGCCGGGAGCGGCGGCGGTCGCAGCTTCGAGCGCCTCCGCCGTCGTCAGGCCCCAGTCGGAGAACGCGGCGGCGAGGCTCGCGGCGCGCTCGTCCCGGAAGCCCTCGACCAGCGCCCAGTTCGTGCCGCCGGCGCCGGCCACGTCGACCGCGGCCACGCCCGCCTCCTGCAGCGCCTTCACGTCGGCGCCGCTCAGGCCGAAGCCGACCTCCTTGACCACCACGGGCAGCGGGGCGACCCGCTCGACGGCGGCGGCCACACCGGCGAGCACGCCGTCGAACGCGACCTGGCCTTCGGGCTGGATCGCCTCCTGGAGCGGATTCAGGTGCACGGACAGCCCGTCCGCGCCGAGCAGCTCGACCACCTGCTCGGCGCGTACCGGCCCGTCGCCGCCGCGGAGCTGGCCCCCGCCGAGGTTGGCGAGCAGCAGCGGCGGGCGCTCGTCCTCGTCCGGCCGGTACGTGGCCAGCAGGTCGGGGTCGTCGAGCAGCTGCCGTCCCGAGCCGAACGTGAACGCCAGCCCGCGCTTGGCGGCGGCCGACATCAGCCGGCGGTTGATCACGCCCGCCTCGGGCGTGCCGCCGGTCATCGCGGAGACGAGCAGCGGCGCTCGGAGCGTGCGCCCGAGCACCCGGGTCTCGAGCCCGACGTCCTCCAGGTCGCGCTCGGGCAGCGCGCGATGGCGCAGGCGCACGCTCGCCAGGCCGGGGCCAGCGCGATGCTCCACGCCGGCGCCCGCGGCGATGCGCAGGTGCTCCGACTTGCGATCTGGGACTGCCACCGACGCGTCTACGGAGCTGAGGGTCGGGCGGGTCACAGAACGGTCCGCACCGCAGGCTCCCCGAGCCGGCTCGGTCAGTAACCCGGCGGCCCGCCCGTCACGGAGTGACGGCGCCGGTGCGACCGGCAACCGGCCGCGCGCCGTCGGTTCTCCGCCGTCCTGGGATCGGTCGGGAATAGATGCGGCGGCGGCGGCGTTTACCCCCCGACGTCGTCAATCCACCAAACCCTCCCAGACAAGAGAGACCCCATGACCGTAGGACGCAACACCCCCGGGCGGAGCAGCGCCCGGCGCATGCTCGCCGGCACGGTGCTCGCCGCCGGCATCCTCGCCGCCACGAGCGTGCCGGCGAACGCGGCGACCACCTCCTCGTTCAGCGCAGGCACGCTGAGCGTCTTCGGCGACTCGCTCGACAACTCGATCACCGTCAGCCGCGACGCGGCGGGCAAGATCCTCGTCAACGGCGGCGCGGTCTCCGTCATCGGCGGCACGCCTACGGTCGCGAACACCTCGCTGATCCAGGTCTTCGGCCAGGATGGTCGCGACGTGATCACCATGAGCGAGACCAACGGCGCGCTGCCGCGGGCCAACCTGTTCGGTGGTTCGGGCAACGACGTCCTCACTGGCGGCTCCGGTGCGGACCAGCTCTTCGGCCAGGCGGGCAACGACACGCTCCTGGGCAAGGGCGGCGCCGACCTGCTGTTCGGCGGCAGCGAGAACGACACCCTGACCGGCGGCGACGCCGACGACCAGGCCTTCGGCCAGAGCGGCGACGACCGGATGGTCTGGAACCCCGGCGACGACACCGACCTCAACGAGGGCGGCGAGGCCACGGACACGGTCGAGGTCAACGGCGGCAACGGCGCCGAGCAGTTCACCACCACGGCCAACGGCACCCGGGTCCGGTTCGACCGCGTCACCCCGGCGCCGTTCTCGCTCGACATCGGGACCTCCGAGAACCTCGTGCTCAACGCCAACGGCGGCGACGACACCTACTCGGCGACGGGCAACCTGGCCGCCCTGATCAAGAGCACCGTCGACGGCGGCACGGGCAACGACACCATCCGCGGCTCCAACGGCGCCGACATCCTGCTCGGCGGCGACGGCACCGACTTCGTCGATGGCCAGCAGGGCAACGACCTCGCCCTGCTGGGCGCGGGCGACGACACGTTCCAGTGGGATCCGGGCGACGGCAGCGATGTCGTCGAGGGCCAGTCCGGCGCGGACGCGATGGCCTTCAACGGAGCCAACATCAGCGAGAACATGGCGGCCTCCGCCAACGGCGGACGGGTGCGGTTCACCCGTGACATCGCGAACATCGTCATGGACCTCGACGACGTCGAGTCGATCGGCGTCAAGGCCCTCAGCGGCGCCGACAACATCGTGGTCGGCGATATGTCGGGCACCGATCTGACCAGCGTCGACACCGACCTCGCCGCGCCCGGCGGCGGCGACGACGCCGCGGCCGACAACGTGATCGCCACCGGCACGAACGGCGCCGACGTCGTGAGCGTCTTCGGCAGCGGTCCCTCCGCGGCGATCACGGGCCTCACCGCGCGGATCAACGTGGCCGGCGCCATCGCCGGCAGCGACCGGATCACCGTCTACGCCCTGGCGGGCGACGATGTCGTCGACGCCTCGGGCCTGGCCGCCGACTCCGCGCTGCTGACCATCGACGGAGGCGACAACGACGACGTCATCATCGGCGGCAACGGCGACGACACGCTGTTCGGCGGCAACGGCGACGACGTGATCATCGGCGGCCCAGGCGCCGACACGATCGACGGCGGCCTGGGCGACAACGTCGTCCTCGGCCTCGTCAACGCCAACACCGTGAGCTCGGCGACCATCGCCGGGACGAGCTGGCTGAAGTCCCACGCCCGCACGGTCAAGGGCAAGACGGTGCTCAAGGTCGACGGGAAGAAGAAGAAGCTCCCGCGGGCCAAGCTGGCCAAGCTTGCGCGCGCGGTGGCCTCGTCCTAGCCGGTAGCTCCTGATCGCCCGCCGGCGTCAGAACCGCACATCCGGTTCTGGCGCCGGCCGGTCAGGTTCCGCAGAACGTCTGGTACGCGCCGAAGCTCGGAGGGGCCGCGGCGGCGTACGGCTCGAGGCCCGGACGTTCGTCGAACGGCCGGGTCACCACATCGAGCAGCCGGTGGAACGGTTCGTGCTCGCCGGCCGTGGCGGCGGTCAGGGCCTCCTCCACCAGGTGATTGCGCGGGATGTAGAGGGGGTTGACCCGGTCCATCCGGTCCGTGATCGCCCGGGCCTCGGACGCCTCGGACGGCAGCCGGGCGCGCCAGCGCTCCGCCCACGCGTCGAAGCCGGACCTCTCGGCGAAGTGCGATCGCGCCGCGGTCGCGTCCCCGCGGGCCGCCGACGACAGGGAGCGGGAGAACGAGGTGAAGTCGACCTCCTGGGCATGCAGCAGCGCGAGCAGGTCCTCGATCAGCAGTCGGTCCTCGGGGCCGTCCTCGGTCAGGCCGAGCTTCGCGCGCATGCCGCGAGCCCACTGCTCGTCGAAGCGCTCGGCGAACGACTCGAGGACCGGCATGGCCATCTCGATCGCCGTGTCGGTCTGCTCGTGCAGCACGGGCAGCAGCGTCTCCGCCAGCCGCGCGAGGTTCCAGATGGCGACCCGCGGCTGGTTCCCGTAGGCGTAGCGGCCGGCGTGGTCGATCGAGCTGAACACGGTCTCCGGGTCGAAGGCGTCCATGAACGCGCAGGGCCCGTAGTCGATCGTCTCGCCCGAGATCGTCATGTTGTCCGTGTTCATCACGCCGTGGATGAACCCGACGAGCATCCACCGGGCGACCAGCGCCGCCTGCGCGTCGACGACGGACTCCAACAGCGCCAGGTATGGCTGCTCCGCCTCGGCCGCTCCGGGGTGGTGGCGGGCGATCGAGTGGTCCGCGAGGCGCCGCACGAGCGGCGCGCCCGCGAGCGCCGCCGCGTACTGGAAGGTCCCGACGCGGATGTGGCTCGCGGCGACCCTGGTCAGCACGGCGCCGGGCAGCAGCGTCTCCCGCGCGACCCGGTCGCCCGTCGCGACCACCGCGAGCGCCCGCGTGGTGGGAATGCCGAGCGCGTGCATCGCCTCGCCGATCAGGTACTCGCGGAGCATCGGGCCGACGGCGGCCTTTCCGTCGCCACCGCGCGCGAACGGCGTGCGCCCCGACCCCTTCAGGTGCAGGTCGCGGCGGCGCCCGTGGACGTCGATCACCTCACCGAGCAGCAGCGCCCGGCCATCGCCCAGACGCGGGGAGTATCCGCCGAACTGGTGTCCCGCATAGGCCTGCGCGACCGGCGACGCCCCGGCGGGGACGGCGTTGCCGGCCAGGACGGCGACGCCGTCCGGCGCCTCGAGCGCATCCGGGTCCGCGCCGAGCTCCGCGGCCAGCGCGTCGTTGAGCGCGAGCAGCCGCGGCGCAGGTGCCGGCGCCGCCTGCCACGGCACGGACAAGCCCTCCAGCTCGCGGGCGAACGAGTCGTCGAACGCGAACAGCGGTCGGGTGGTGACGCTCATGCGATCGAGGCTAGCCGCCGTGGCGGTGGCCCGAGGTCATCGAGCCGACGGTCGGCGGCGGCGCGGCGTTCGCCGCGCCGCCGTCGCGATGCTCAGGCCGCGGGGCAGCTGACCCGCGGGTTCCAGTCGTCGAAGAAGCCCGCCGGGTTGTGCTTCCACAGCCAGGCGTGCAGCTCGTAGAACGGCGGGAGCCCGTAGCGGTTGCCCGCCTCGACGAGCTCGAACTCCTGCCCGAACAGCTCGGGCGCGGAGTCGTGCTTCGCGTCCCAGGCGTCCTGGAACACGACGTACTCGGCGGCGACGAGGCGCAGCCGGCCGTTCTCCGTGGGCTCGTAGACGACGAGCTCGGGCGTCGCGGCGTTGACCTTGTCGTCGCCGACGAGCGCGCCGTTGACGTAGTGGATGCCCATGCCGCCGGCCGGGTTGTCGATGCAGGCGATGCCCGCGGCGTCGACGAGCAGCCCGTAGCCGGCCGACTGGGCGGCCGCGTTGGAGTGCAGCGGGGCGGTGCCCGCCCGCGCCGCCGCGAGGCCGCCGGAGGCGGAGGCGGAGGCGGCGCCGGCGCCGAGGGCCGCCGCGAGGACGGCGGCGGCGGTGGCGAGGCGGCGGATCATGCGGTCGCCGCCACGGGGTCGGGCCGCACGACGACGGTGTCCATCACGGAGATGATCTCGTCGACGGGCAGGGTGGCGGCCGCACCGTGCGCGCGGATCGCCTCGGGGCTGTCGGCCTCGTAGATGCACACGGTGCCGACCTCGCCGCTCTCCTCGTCGAGGACGTAGGAGCGGATCCAGCGGACGCCCGAATCTGGGGCGTCTCCGGCGGTGGTGGAGCGCTTGGCGCCCTCCTGGAGGTCCTCCACGGAGGTGAAGCCGTTGCGGCGGAGGATCACGTAGAGCTGCATGGGGTGACTCCTTTCGAGTCGGTCAGGGGTGCCGCCGAAGCTACGGTCGCCGCGGGCCGCGAACATGCGCTGGATTGCCGTACTTGTGCCGCAGGCATGCCGTAATTCGGTGCTGGGCGCGAATTCCGGGGTTAGAGTCCGCCGATGGACACGGATCTCGTCGGGCGGAGGGTCGAGCAGGAGCGGCTCCGGCACCTCCTCGACCGCGCGCGCGGCGGGCAGGGCGCGACGGTGCTGGTCAGCGGCGACGCGGGCGTGGGCAAGACGCGGCTGACCGGTGCGCTCGCCGAGGCGCCGGGCGCGCTCGTCCTGCGCGGCACCGCGGTCCAGGGGCGCACGGCCCCCTACGGCCCGCTCGTCGAGGCGCTGCGCGACCACCTGCGCGCGCACCCGCGCGGGCTCTCCGACGTCGGCCCGCTCCGCGGCCACCTCGCGGTGCTGCTGCCCGAGCTCGGGGAGCCGGCTCGCGCGCCCGACCGGCCGACGCTCTTCGAGGCGCTGCGCTGCGCCTTCGCCGCGATCGCCCGCTCACACCACCTCGCCGTCGTGCTGGACGATCTGCACTGGAGCGACGAGGCGACGCTCGACGTGCTGGCCGCGATCGACGACGTGCCGCTGCTGATGGTCGGCGTCTACCGCTCCGACGGCCTCCCGCGCCAGCACCCGATCCGCCGCCTGCGCCACGACCTGCGGCGCGCCGGGCGGCTCGAGGAGCTGGTGCTGCGCCCGCTCGAACTGCCCGAGACCGCCGAGCTGCTGCGGCGCGCGCTCGGCGGCGAGCCCGCACCGACGCTGGCGCGCGCGATCCACGACCGCACGGAGGGGCTGCCGTTCTTCGTCGAGGAGCTCGCGAGCGCCCTGCGCGTCAGCGGCGCGATCGCGGCCGGGCGGCGCGGCTTGGAGCTGGCGGGCGCCGAGGATGTGCCGCTGCCCGACACGGTGCGCGACGCCGTCCTGATCAGCACCTCGGAGCTCTCGGCCGCCGGCCGCGGCGCGGCGGAGGTGGCGGCCGCGGCGGGTGAGCGCTTCGGCCTCGCCGTCGTGGCGTCCTTGTCGAGCGACGACGGCGTCACGGAGCTGATCGACCGCGGTCTGGTGCTCGAGCAGGCGCCGGGCACCGGGACGTTCCGGCATGCGCTCACGCGCGAGGCGCTCTACGCGGACCTCACGTGGACGTGCCGCCGGAAGCTGCACCGTGCTCTGGCCGAGGCGCTCGAGCAGGCGGGGGCGCCGAGCCGCGACGTCGCGCCGCACTGGCTCGGGGCGCACGCGGGCGAGCGGGCGCGCGAGGCGCTGCTGCGCGCGGCGGCCGACTCGCGCGCGGTGCACGCCTACTGCGACGCCGCGGGCGCCTATCGCCAGGCGCTCGAGCTGTGGCCGGACGGGAGCGACGAGCGGCGCCGCTCCGCCGCACTGGAGGACTATGCGGCGTGCTGCCAGCTCGCGGGCGCGCTGACCGACGCCGCGCGCGCCTGGCGCGAGCTCGCCTCCGCCGCGACCGACCGCCGCGTGGCCGCCACGGCCCACCGCCGCCGCGCCGCCGTGCTCGACCTCAAGGGCGACCGCGACGCGGCCATCCGTGCGCGCCTCGCCGCCGCCAAGGCGTTCGCCGCCACGGGGCAGCCGGGGGAGGCCGCGGTCGAGCGCATCGCGGTCGCCAACCAGCGCCGCCTCTCCGCGCGCTACCGCGAGGCGATCGAGATCGCGCAGGCCGCCAAGGCCGACGCCGATCGCGCCGGCCGCATCGACCTGCGCATCCGCGCCCTCGGCGTCGAGGGCATGACGCGCGCCAAGCACGACGACCACCGCGCCGGCCTCGAGATCGTCCGCCACGGCCTCGCCCTCGCGCTCGAGCACGACCTCACGACGGTCGCCGCCGAGCTCTACCAGCGCCTCAGCGTCACGCTCTACGAGTCCGCGGACTTCCGTCGCGCGGAGGAGGCGCTCGACACCGCGCTCGCGCTGTGCGAGACCAGCCCGGACCCGGCCACCATCGGCGCCTGCCTCTCCTGCATGGCCTACGTGCTGCGCGAGCGGGGGGAGTGGTCCCGCGCGACGCGCATGTGCCGCGACATGATCGCCGGCGGCACGACCGTCTACGTCGCCGAGGGCCTGCTCGGCGCCATCCACGCCAACGAGGGGCGGCTGGCGTCCGCACGGCGGCTGCTCGGCTCCTCGCTCGCGGTCGCCACCCGCAACTCCCAGTTCAACATGACGATCGACACGACCTCCGCGCTGGCCAGGATCGCCGCCGCCGAGGGCGACGCCGCGGAGGCGCGGGAGCGCTGCGCCTCCGTGCTCGAGCACTGGCGGGCCAGCGAGGACCATCACTACGCGCTCGCGCCGCTGCGCTGGGCCGCCGCGTACCTCGCCGCCGAGGGGGATCGCGAGGGCGCGCACGGGTGCACCGAGGCGCTCACCCACATGGCCTCGGCGAGCGGCCATCCCGACGCGCTGGCCGCGCTGGCCCACGCGATCGCCGAGACCGCGCTGCTGGAGGGCGACGCCGACACCGCCGCGGAGCAGCTCACCCGCGCGGTGGAGCTGCACCGCGACCTCGACATGCCCTTCGAGCGCGCGCAGATCGAGCTGCGCGCGGGCATCGTGCTCGCGGCGGCCGGCGAGCGCGACGTGGCGCTGGAGCGGCTGGGCAACGCCTACCGGACGGCCCGCAAGCTCGGCGCCCGGCCCTTGGCGGCCGCCGCCGCGATGGAGGTCTCCCGCCTCGGCGAGTCCGTCGCCGAGCGCCTCGGCGTGCGCGCGGAGGCCGACGCCGACGGCGCCGGCCTCTCCCGCCGCGAGCGCGAGGTGCTGCGCCTGGTCTCCGTCGGGCGCACCAACCGCGAGATCGCCCACGACCTGTTCCTCTCGCCGCGCACGGTCGACATGCACGTGCGCAACATCCTGCGCAAGCTCGACTGCCGCTCCCGCGTGGAGGCCGCCGGCCGGGCGCGGGAGCTCGGGCTGGCGACCTAGCCGCTACTGCTCCCAGTCGAGCGAGCGCTCGACGGCCCGCTTCCAGCGCACGTAGCCGCGCTCGCGCTCGTCGTCGTCCATCGCGGGCTCCCAGCGCTTGTCCTCCGACCAGCGCTCGCGCAGGTCGTCCTGG
>Ga0126308_10000139_pt1 | contig 19039 bp, 17 predicted proteins | sample Plot55_FD_92533 | JGI IMG/M metagenome (GOLD analysis project Ga0126308, IMG submission 92533) | Serpentine soil microbial communities from UC McLaughlin Reserve, CA, USA - Plot55 | ecosystem: Environmental > Terrestrial > Soil > Grasslands | place: USA: UC McLaughlin Reserve, Lake County... | reverse complement strand
TACAGTGGCCAGAAAATGGCCGAAGGCATTCCACCTTACGTCAGCGTCTTTGATCACAAGGGCCCCTTATCCCCTATGCTCGCTGCCCTTGGGGTAGCGTGGTCTAAAGAACTGAACTGGGACGACGTCTACACCGTACGCCTGGTCTTCTACCTAACTGCTTGCCTCACCGCCGTTGCGGTTTACCTGCTCGGCAAGAACGCCTTCCGGTCACAGATAGCAGGGCTCTTCGGCGCTTTGGCTTTCTTGGGTTTCTATGCATATGCTCAACCCGCCGCCTCCGGGCCAGAACCCAAAACCCCGATGGTCCTCTTTGAGGCTTTGAACCTCCTGTTCGCGGTCCAGAAAAGATGGTTCTGGGCCGGCCTTTGTGGTTCTCTGGCGTTCCTCGTGTGGCAGCCCATGGCAGTCTTTCCGTTTGTGTCCTTTGTTCTGGCCGTTACGCGGCCTAGAGAAGAGCGCTTCAAGGCCACGCTTCGCGCCGCGGCAGGGATAGCGACGCCGCTCGTAGTTGTCGTCACGTACTTTTATTACTACGATGCTTTAGATGATTTTCTCGACGGGTTCGTCCTTTTCAACTTCCTGTATATCGTTCGAGGACAAGCACCGCTCGGGTTACACTTGGCGGGCGCGGCCTTCAACATCGCTTTGCCGTACAACACGATGTTGGTGCCTATACTCCTGGGCCTAGTCATGATCCTGCGCCTTTACTTTCTGAAACCGTTTCCGTACCGCTTTGCTCCGATTGTCCTTTCCTTTCCGGCCCCTGTTTTGTGGTCTCTAAGGGATTTTCAGTTGGCCGACGACTTCTACGTTTTCCTCCCATACGCGGCCATCGGGTTTGGCGCTCTTCTGGCTCTTGCTATCGATCGCGCCAAACCCGCACAGCTTCTCGCCATGCTTTTGAGTACGGCCATTCTCCTGGCCCCCGTTTTGTGGTTCCTACAGAACTTTCAATTGCCGGATGGCTCTTACGTTTTTCTTCTGTTCGCAGCCGTCGGATTTGGCGCTCTTCTGGCGTTTGCCGTTCACCGCGCCAAGACGTTGCTGCTTCCCGCCTCGCTCTTGAGCTTGGTCCTTTTAACGGTGGCCCTGGCAAACACTTTTGATGAGGTCAGCGCCACCGCCGCGGACAGGCTCAAGGGTACGGATATAAGCCTGAACCAGCAGAGGGAAGGAGCGTTAGCAGTAGAGGAGAGGCTCGGAGAAGCCGCAAGGCTGGCCTCCATAAACTCACCGCAGGTTTTAGTACTCCTTCACCAGGAGAATCCCAATCCTTACCTCTGGCTCACAGCAGGGGTCGACCGTGCGATCGAAGCCCGTACACCGGGAGGATTCGAGGGCTGGATTCGGGAGCTTGAAGCGTCCGACCCCGACGCGATAGCCTTCTTTGGCGAAGGGCAAACCTTGACGCCCAGCAGCCACTTGTCACCCGAGCACAGTCATGACCTCTACGACTGGCTCAGACCCCGCTATCAGGCAGAGAAGATAGGTCCCTGGTGGCTTTATGTAAAAAACTCTCGGTAGATTACCGCTCTTCCGAGCGGCTGCTACACCCGACCGCCCCCATCCACAGAAAGGGGCTCATTTGTGCTGCCTTGCTCTGACTGGGAAGCACGGCGAGACCGGAGCCACAATACTATGCAAGCGGTCATCGCTAACAACTCTGCTGCTTTTGTCAACAGCCCTACCAGATCTACGTCCTCCACCATCTCGACGCCAGGCGAAGGCACGAGCAGAAATACCGCCCAGATCGATATCAGGGCGAGTGAAAGAGCCGCCCCGACTAGGTATGCCGGTCGAGAGGGCCACGCCAGGATTGCGGCTGCGGCGATCGCCGCGGTCGCGCTTGCGGCAAAGAAGAAGACCCCGTGGATGGCCGACTCATCGAAATGCGCGGGCGCGAGCCCTATGTGGAGGGCAGCGCTAGCGATGAGCCCACCAACCGCCACCGCCGTCCAGACAGGCGGCGGTGTTACGTGCTCGGCGAGCCCCACCCATACCCGCCTGCGGCGGAGCGCGTCAAGGCCGAGCCAGGCCGCCGCGAGAACCGCGAGGGGCAACGGCGCGAGACGCACTGTCTCCCAGAGAGCATCAGCGAGGTGGGCATGCCCGTCTGAGAGATGCCCGTCAGGGTTGAGAGAAGGTTCGATATCCTCTACCGGGGAACTCCCCTTGCGCTCGAGCAGTGCCTGCATCCCGCGGATCTCCGACTCCTGGGACGCTACGACCTTTTGGGCAAGACGCCGGACCTCGGGCCGGTCGCTGCGCTCCAGCACGGCCTCGGCCATAGGTATAGCAGCTTTATGGTGGGGAATCATCAGCCGCAGGAACTGTTCGTCCACTTCCTCAGGGGACGCCTGGTGCAGACGAGCCAGCTCCTCGGGCTTGGCCATCCCCGGCATCGGACCCGTGGTTGGGTGCCCCATCCACGCCATCGCGGGATGTGAGGCGCTGGTTGGCAAGCCCCAGGCCGCGAGCCAACCCTGCAGATGGCCGACCTCGGCCTGCTGGGTCAGGACGACGTCGGTCGCCAGGACACGGATTTCCTCGCTTTCGGTACGTTGCCGCGCAGTGTCGGCCATCTGCACGGCTTGGGCATGGTGGTTGATCATGTCACGAGCAAACCCCGCCTCCGGCGAGTCGTCCCCCGGAAGCCGAGGGACAAGGAGCAGCCCCAGCGACAATACCCCCCAAGCAATGGTCGCCAGCGCCAGCAGCACGGGAGTTTCATCCAAGCGCCGGGACAGCGCATGCTCCTCTCCGGAAGCTGACTCGACCTCCGAATGCAGGCGATTTGCCATCGTTACACGGTCCCCTATCCCGTCGATGTGTCTCGCTTTGAGACAAGCACGTAGTAGGCTATCGGGCCGTGGGTACGACCGTATCTCTTAATGACTGTGACGACGCCGATAGCCCCTCACGCTAGAGTCTCGCGCCATGGCGACTAATTTTACCAATACATCTCGGTTAGCATAGCCCCTTGCCAGAGGGTGCGCGCAAACCCGGTTGCCCGCGCATCATTGAACCCGTAGAATCCTGTTTTGTAGGCTGAACAGTGAAAGGGAAAGGATCTATATGGCTAATCCTTGGCATGACGTCCCCATCGGGGATAACGCTCCCGACGAGTTCAACGTGGTGATCGAGGTTCCCAAGGGCTCCAAGGTCAAGTACGAGCTCGACGAGGACACCGGCTTTCTCGAGGTAGACCGGATTCTGCACGCGTCTTTTATGTATCCGACGAACTACGGGTTCCTACCCCAGACGTTGGCAGACGACGACGACCCGCTGGACGCGATAGTGCTGATGCAGGAGCCCGTTCAATCCCTGAGTACCATGGAGGTGCGTCCCATCGGCATGCTACACATGCTCGACGAGGGCGAAAGGGACGAGAACATCATCTGCGTCCACCTGGAGGACCCGATCTACAACGTGTACACCCACATCAACGAGTTTCCCGATCACCTGTGGAAAGAGATACAACAGTTCTTCTCGGAGTACAAGGCGTTAGAGGGCAAAGAAGTAGAAGTGGGGGACGTAGTCGGCCCCGAGGAGGCCAAGGAGTACATCCAGCATGCGATGGAGCTGTACAAGCAGAACGTCGCCGCGGCAAGCTAAACAACCCACCGCAACTCTACCGTTTCTCGAAGGGTTTAGGCCATTTCGGTAACGGCGTAGACCCTTTTTCACAGCAGGCTGGTTCTATGGGAGGCACAGAATGACCGAGCTCGCGAGCAAGATGTGCGTGCCGTGCAAGGGCGAAATACCGCCGCTCAAAGGGGCAGAGCTCGAGGAACTTCGGCGACAGGTCCCCGAGTGGGAGGTCGTCGAGGAGCACCACCTGAGGAGGGTTTTCCGGTTCAAAAACTTTCGGGAGGCTCTCGGCTTCGTCAATCGGGTGGGCGAGCTCGCCGAGGAGCAGGGACACCACCCCGACCTCTGCTTCGGCTGGGGCCGGGTCGAGGTTACGATCTGGACGCATAAGATAGACGGCCTCACCGAGAGCGACTTCATCTTCGCGGCCAAGGTCGATAGGCTCTAGGCGCTGTCGATCATAAGCTGCAGGTGGTTTCGATTGGGTTAGGTTGGGCAAATAGGGAAGCGACGGTTTGCAAAGCGACTACGGGAGGAGTTCATGGCGGAGCCAGAACAACGTACAGAGCAGATGATCAGGGTCCGACAGGTTACAGATTACCAGGCCTCTTGGACCGAGGAGGAGCCCTGGGAGGAAGGAGCTTTCACGTTCCAGTTGATCCTCGACGACGGGGCCGAGGAGTATGTCTTGCAACCGTCGGTGGGCGACGCCAAGGTGCTCAGGAAACTACTGGATAAGAGCGAGGCTCTTACCTTCGATCTGGATAACAGGACCCTTATATCCAGCAACCTTCCTTTGGGCGGATAACCGAGCTGGGTCTCTAGAAAGCATGCGGGGCCGGGATATGAAGCCCGGCCTTTTCCGTAGTCATACCGGTAGACAGGTGGAAGTTCGTGTGTAGTGAAAAGCACCGGAAAACCCGCCAAAGTTTACAAAGGGTTTGGACGGGTACAAGCAATCGGGCTAGCACTGCGGAAAAAACTAACGGGAGGTGCTTCAGTGGCGGAGCCGGAAGAGCGTACAGAAGAGGCGATCAGGGTTCGGCAAGTTACCCAAGTTCATTCAAACTGGAACGAAGAGGAACGGGGAGCACCCGGCAAGTTTTCATTTCAGTTGATCCTCGATAACGGGGCAGAAGAGTTTGTCATCCGCCCGGAGAACGAGGACGCTGACGTGCTCATAGACCTGTTCGAACAAACCGGGACCATATACTTCGACCTAGACCGTAAGGTCCTCATCTTCGGCGACGTATCCGTCAAGCCGTAATTCCGACAACAGCTCCATAGCGGTTTATAGCCTTCGCTGCGCTTCGACAGGGTCCTTCTTAGGACCCTATTCTATGTCGGCATTAGCGCACTGATTGTGCCATGCTTGCGAAGACGAGGGTTATGATCACCAACCTATCAGCGTGCTCGATTAGTATAAATCGCACCCGTCGTACAGCAGGTTATAGTAGGGTAGCGTTCGAAATCTCTCCAGAGTATAGAGACAAACTCAAAAATAGACCATGGCTGCCAAAGCCGATACGTCCGGCAGTGCAGCCCCAAGGCCTCCGCAACCCCTTCAGCTACCGCCAGGACCAGGTAAAGAAGTAGTGCGCGTAGGTCTACGCCTCAGGATTGTACCTACTACAGCGGCTTGCAATGATGTTGACCCATAAGGCGACGCTCTTAGCATGCTGCGCTCAGCAGCGATCTTTCCCTAAGCCGGTCTTGCGAGTACGCGTTGTGCATCTACAATACGTCGAGGGCCAACCTCACTGCCAGGCACTGTAGAGCATGGGGTTAGCCGACGAAGAAGTCGGCGATTCTAAGGGTCGTCAGCTTCTAAGCTCTCCGCTATAGGAGGCTAAAATTCGAAGACGATGCGGGATCTCTTCGAGGTTCTCCGACTGCCCCTGCGCAAGAGCAGGAGCAAAAGGACGAGGCCGCCCAAGACCAAAAGGCCGGCGCCGGAAGTCAGAAAAACCGCGAGACCACTCTGGGCGCTGGCTGCGGCTGTTCTTTGCTGAATCTCCTCAGGGGTGGACGTGCCCTCTATAATCTCCTTGAAGTGCTGCAGGTCCTGGTCCATCATGACTTGGGGGTTGGCGACGAGCCTGGAGCCCACCTCGCCGAGCCTACCGCCGGGTGGGTCCGAGTAATTCATCGTAACCTCAATACGCGTCCTCTCCGACTCAAGCTCCTGGAAACGCACCTGGCCCGAGGTCTGAATATCGCCGCCAGTACTGTTCCAGGCGATCGCTTCATTCTCCTCGTCCTGGGTGGTCTCGGCGTCGTACTCCATCGTCGTGCCTAAAGGACCTTTGACCCTCCAGTGTGTCTTATGGTCGCCGACGTTTCGCACCTCTTCGATATTGGACATGAAGTTAGGCAGGTTCTCTAGGTTTCTCCAGTAGTCGTAGACCCTAGCGACCGGAGCCTCGACGACCACGCTGGATTCGACCCTTTGGGGCATACTTTTCCGCCTCCTTCTAGATTGCCGTCCTCGCTCTGTACCCCGCTCGGGGCCTCGCTAACCCGATCCTCCTCCGAAGCAGCCTCCTATTGAGACCGCGGTGAGGCCAGGAACCGTCCCCACGTGTCTTTGCAGGGTTTAAGACCTCTCGGCACTGGGGTAAGTCACTTCTTACAAGCACGGCACAACTCGGGGAAAGGGTGAGTGTCAAACGGAAGTACACAAACTCGCGGGCTGCGGCTCGGCCTACCTACCCCTTTCTGTAACGGCCTGCCTGTGGAAAGGAGGATCGCTGGAAAACCCTTACGAGCGTGCATCCTCTACTGAGTTGAGGCAAGAGAAGCAGAGAGAAGAAAGGAACGCTAAATGTCAGCGAGGCCCCCGACCATCGAGCAGTTAAGAAAGATCGCGAACGCCTACAACCTGGGTCTCGACGAGGCCGAACTCGAGGCATATCACGGGCTCGTAGAGACCGTCGTTACCACCGATTATCAGCAGATCGACCAGTTGCCCGAGATAGAGGCACCCCCGGTCAAGTACCCGCGCTCGAGCGGTCATCAGGTTGAGCCTGAGGAGAACCCCTTGAACGCCTGGTACTGGAAGTGCTCGATCAAGGGGGCGGATTCAGGGCCTCTCTCGGGCAAGCGCATCGCTATGAAGGACAACATCTGCGTGGCCGGCATCCCGATGATGAACGGTTCGGCCACGGTAGAGGGGTACACGCCCGAGTTCGACGCTACAGTCGTCAGCCGCATCCTGGACGCCGGCGGCGAGATCGTAGGCAAGGTGGTGTGCGAGGACCTTTGTTTTTCGGGTGGCAGCCACACGAGCCACACGGGACCGGTGCTGAATCCCCACGATCACAGCAGGATGGCAGGCGGCTCCTCCAGCGGCAGTGGTGCGGTGGTTGCGGCGGGAGACTGCGACATGGCCATGGGCGGCGACCAGGGGGGGTCGATCCGTGTGCCGAGCGCCTGGTGCGGCATCTACGGGCTCAAGCAGACCTACGGCCTAGTCCCCTACACCGGTGTATTCCCTATCGAACTCACCCTGGATCATACAGGACCGATGGCGGCAAATGTTACCGATATAGCCCTTCTGCTAGAGGCCATTGCCGGCGAGGACGGTCTGGACCCGCGCCAGAGAAACGTCCAGGTTGGGCGCTACAGCGAAGCCTTGAACGACAACCTTGAAGGGGTGCGCATCGGCATGCTCGCCGAGGGCTTTGGCTGGCCGGGTCTCTCCGAGGAAGACGTAGACCAGACCGTGCGGGATTCAGTCCGCATACTCGGGGATTTAGGCGCACAGATAACCGACGACGTCTCCATCCCCTTGCACCGCGCCGGCATTAGCCTCTGGGACGTGATCGGGGCCGAGGGCGCCCTCAGGTTGATGATCCAGGGCAATTCCATGGGCACCAACTGGCTCGGGTACTACAACGAGTCGCAGATGGAGGTGTACGGCCGCGGGCTAAAGACCCGCGCCCAGGATCTCTCGGTCACCGCCAAGACGGCTATCTTGTACGGCCACTACATGCAGGAGCAATACAACGGGCGCTACTACGCAAAGGCCCAGAACATAAGGCTGAAGATCCGGCAAGAGTTCGAGAAGGCCTTCGAGCAGGTGGACCTTTTGGCGCTACCGACTACCCCGATGAAGCCGACGGAGATACCCGAAGAGCCCCAAGCCCCAAGCGCGGAGGTAGTCACCTCAGCGCTAGACAACCTCGTCAACACCAATACCTTCGACCTGACCGGGCATCCGGCTATAACGGTACCCTGCGGCAGCTCAGACGGTCTGCCGATAGGGATGATGCTGGTAGGCAGGCACTGGGACGAGGAGACCGTACTCCGGGCGGCATACGCATTCGAGCAGACCGGCACTTACGGTGATGTCCGCGTCGGTCAGGCAGCCGCTACTAATTGAAACAGGGGGCCGTCTACTTGCCCGTGAGGCGGCCCCTCTAATGTCTGGGTCGACTACCCCAAGAATAGAACACCCGGATTAACAAGGTGGTGTGTAGCGACAGTCCTACCTTCCGATCCGGCGGCCGACAGAGAAGTGCCCCAAAGCCTTAGACTCTGGGGCACTTCCCAATTCTGCTGTGTAGCCGGCTATGCAGCTGGGTTCAGCTCCACTTTGATCCAGCCGGGCTCACGGCGATCGAACGCCTCGTAGGCCTCGATGGCGCCCGTAAGGGGTTCGATGTTGGTGAGAATCTCGGTCGGGTCCAGGGCCTCAGTGGCGGTTAACCCTACGAGCATGGGGATGTACCTGCGATGGTTGCAGTTGCCGCCCCTGACGGTCAGGTTTCGCTGCTGGATGACCCCGATCGGAGCGATCATCGCCTGCGGCGGGAAGACACCGATGACCCCTATGACCCCGGCCTTCTTTACACACTGTGCCGACCAGATAAGGGTTTGCGGAGGCGCGTCGCCGGGAACCCAGGTATCCCCCTGCGGGTTCGTCTCGGGCGCGACCCGGTTGAGCTCCTCCTGAAAATCTCCCTCCATCATCTCGCCCTGGGGTCCGGAGCTCGGGCTCTTGGCATCAACACCGACGACCTCTATGACCCGATCAACCCCGATGTTGCCGGTCAGCTCTAAGATAGTCTCGACCGGGTCTTCTTCGTCGAAGTTGATAACCTCGGCCCCCTGTGCCCGGGCCGTCTCCAGGCGAGACTCGTCGTTATCGACAGCCAGTATCCTACCTGGGTTCATGAGCTTGGCACTCGCGATGGAGAACTGTCCCACAGGCCCGCAGCCAAAGACCGCAACTGTATCACCATCGCTAACCTCGGCGAGCTCGGCCCCGAAGTGTCCGGTCGGCCAAATGTCGGAGATCAAGAGCGCCTGCTCGTCGGTGACGTGCTCCGGCAGCTTGACAAGACCGACGTTGGCGAACGGTATACGCGCGTACTCGGCCTGCAACCCGTCGATCGGACCGGTAGGCTGCGGCCCACCGAAGAAAGCCGTCCCGGCCTGCGGGCCGTTCGGGTTGGCGTTGTCGCACTGAGCGTAGAAGCCCTCCCGACAGTACATGCAGTACCCACAGGCGATGGTAGAGGGGATCACCACCCTATCGCCAACGTTGAGATTCCTGACGTTCGGACCGACCTCTTCGACGATCCCTACGCCCTCGTGACCCAAAATGGTACCCGGCACCATCCCGGCCATCGTACCACGCACCATGTGCAGGTCGGTCCCGCAGATCGCACTAGAGGTAAGACGCACGATTGCATCGTTCGGGTCCTGTATTTTCGGCTCATCGACATCGTCGAGCCTTATGTCCCCTACGTCGTGAAAGACTACTGCCTTCACCTGGCATGCTCCTCTCTAAACTTTTCATCAAAGACAAGGCCCCGCCAAGAAAAGCGGGGCCACCTCTTCTACGCAAGCACGACGCTCTACGTGCTCCTCTTCTGCTCCTCGTGCTTGCCCTCGGCAAACTCCTCGACGATCTTTTCACAAAACGCCGCTAAGTCGTTTGGGTCACGGCTCGTAACAAGCCCTTGGTCGGTAACGACCTCCTCGTTAACCCACTCGCCGCCCGCATTCTCGATGTCGGTCTGCAGGCTCGGGAAGGAGGTCAGCTTCCGGCCCTGGAGCACGTCGGCCTCCACGAGCGTCCACGGGGCGTGGCAGATGGCGCCAACCGGCTTGCCCTGTTCGAAGAAGCTACGGATAAACTGCACGGAATCCGGATCCGACCGCGTGTTGTCCGGGTTGGCGACGCCACCTGGCAGAACCAGGGCATCATACTCGTCAGCCGACGCCTCTGACACGGATCGGTCAACCGTGAAGGTATCGGTCGGGTTGATCTCCCCTTCGACAGCCTGAATTTCACCAGATTGGGGCGAGAGGATCTCGACTTCGGCGCCGGCTTCTTCGACCGCCCGGCGCGGTTCGACTAGCTCGACTTGCTCGACCCCATCGGCAGCTAGGATCGCAACTTTGCGCCCCTGTAGTTCGTTCGCCACAGAAAACATCCTTTCTAAAATAGCGTTTGACGCCGAGGAGACGATACCCGCTGTTTGCACGCTCTAAACGGGCTCCAAGCGACGCTCAAGGACGGCAAGATTTCGCAGACCCGTAAGCCAGAATATCAGGCCCGAGCCCCCGACGATTAGCCGCCTTGTAGAATCGGCAACGCAGACCGTAATTCAGTGACCGGAAAATGGAGGCGAGAGTAGAAGAAGACATCGACATCCCTTCGGCTTTGGAGAGGATGCGGGAGCGGCTAGATATGCTGCGCTTTCCTCTCGGCGCAGTGTTTCTCGTCGCGTATGCGTACTCATCCCTCGCACCGGGATCGTACGGTACAGCCGTCTTCCTTGGGACTGGAGCTGCTCTTTACGCGCTCTCAGTGCCGTGGACGAGTAAGTTTCATAAGGTGCTCGCGCTCGTCGCGTTCGCGGTTTTCGGCGCGCTGCTCGTGTCGGGACGGTTCGAGGCGGCAAGGTTCTTCGAGGGGCTTCCGGACTACTTCAACATCGTGGCGGTGCTCCTCGTCTTGAGCGTGGCCGGGTACCCGCTTCGGGCGGAGCGGTTTACGAGTCAGATCCGGGCTCTCGTGGCGGCGACGACGAGAAGAGGTGCGAGCATAAAGGCAACATCAGGCGTTCTCGGGCAGGTCTTGGGAGCGGTCCTAGACGTCGGGTCATTCGTGTTAGTAGACGTGATCCTGCACCGCGCCGCCCCCAAAGAGCGTGTCGAAGCCCTCACCTGGGCGGCCCGGGCTTTCTCTTTCTCCCCCTTATGGACGAACTTGAACGTGTTTACCATAATAACGATCGAGCTGACCGGTGTCTCTTACCCGACGCTGCTTGCGACCACGCTCCCGTTCGTAACCTTGGGACTCGCCGGGACGCTTTTTTTCGCCCAGCGTGAGAAGGGCGAGGCGAGCGAGCCCCCAGAGGCGTTGACCCGCGAGGCGCTCGCGGTACTCCTCTACCCCGTGCTGCTGGTCACAGTGGTCGCGCTTGTGAGCACGCTCCTTCCTGGGCTCCCTCTAACAGTGGCCATCGCTATGACGGTCGCGGCGGTTATCGGCTTAATCGGCTTGTTAGCGACCGTACTGCTACGACGCTCTTCACCGGCCCGCAGGCTCATCCGCGAGACGCGCGACTCGCTCGTCAGCTCCCACGCCGAGTTCGCCCTCTTCGGGTCGGCGGGGGTACTCGTGCTCTCGCTCCAAGGGCTTGGGGTATTAGAGCCGGTAGGATCACTGTTCTCGGTCCTTCCTGTAGTTCTCGTGGCGCCGACTCTAGCGCTCGTGATGGCTTTGGGTTTCGTCGTCGGCATACACGCGATCCCGCTGGTCCTGCTGATAAACGCCGCGTTCCCTCTAGGCGAGGGACCGGCGCCGGCGCTGTGGGCGCTCGCGATCTTGCTCGGTGCCCAAGCCGTTATCTTGCTCACCCCCTTCTCCAACGCCACGACGATGCTCTCGCGCCTGACCAGCGAGCATCCACTAGAGGCCGGGCCGAAGCGAAACTGGAGGTTCGGCCTGGCCGTGGCGTTAGCCGGGCTCCTCTACCTCGGATTACTGACCCTCTTGCTCTTGTAGAAGCTCGTCCTTCGGGCGGCTAACCGGCGTGCGTGCTAGAGTTTAGCCGCACACGGGTAGGGAACCTAGGGCAAGGAGGAGACCGAGTGAAAGCTATAAGACTGCACGAGCTCGAAGGCCCCGAGGGCCTGCACTACGAGGACGTCGACGATCCCCAACCTGGTGAAGGCGAGATCGTCGTCAAGCTGCATAATGCGGCCCTCAACCGCCGCGACGTCTTCGCTAGCCAGGGTATGTACCCAGGCGTGACGCCCGACATACTACCGGGTATTCCCGGCTCCGACGGCTCCGGCGAGGTCGTCGCGAAGGGTGACGGTGCCGAGGGCCCTGACGAGGGAGCCGAGGTGGTCATCAACCCGGGGCTTTACTGGGGTAACAACCCCCGGGTCCCGGGGAAGGACTACCGCATCCTCGGGCTCCCGGATGACGGTACCTACGCCCAATTTATCAAGGTGCCTGCAGACCACATCTTCCCCAAACCTACGCACCTCTCGCACGAAGAGGCAGCGGCAATTCCGCTCGGCGCTCAGACCGCCTACCGGTCGCTCGTCACCCACGGGCAGCTACAGGAGGGCGAGACGGTCTTTGTACCGGGCATCGGTGGCGGGGTTGCGACGTTCCTGGTGCAGATGGCGAGCGCGATGGGCGCTACGGTCTTCGTCAGCTCCGGAAGCGACGAGAAGATCGAACACGCCAAAGCTTTGGGCGCCGAAGGCGGTGTCAACTACGACTCCGAGAACTGGTCGAAAGAGCTTAAGGAGATGGCCGGTAGCGTGGACCTCTCGGTCGATTCCATCGGCGGCGATACCTTCAACGCCCTTATACAACTGGCAAAGCCCGCCAGCCGTATCGTTGTCTTCGGGGCGACGGCAGGCCCGGCGCAGAACGTGATGACGATTAGCATCGCCCTCAAGCATCTCGACGTCTTCGGTACCGCGATGGGCAATGCCGAGGAGTTCGAGTCTATGCTGAAGTTTTACGAAGAGCACGAGCTCAGGCCGGTTATAAACGAAACCTTCGCTCTGGAGGAGGCCGCCGCCGCTCAGGAGTACATGGAGGAAGGCCAGGGGATCGGTAAGATAGTGCTCGAGATCCCCTCCTAACTGTTACCGGTGCGAGCAAAGAAGGGCGGCGAGTATTTCGCCACCCTTCTTCGTGTTCGCTTCGGTCCCTGGCTAGCCGGTAGGCGAGGTAGCGCCTAGCTTGCTCTCGATGCTTTGCAAGGCCTGCTGGAGGTACCCTTTGAAGACCGGGTAATTTTCGCTCATCGGGAAGTGGCCGATGCCCTCCATCTTGATGAACTCGGCTCCTTTTATCTGCTCAGCGGTGCGCCGGCCATCGTCGGGCGGGGTGAGGTAGTCGTACTCCCCGGTGAGCATCACGACCGGGCACTTCTCGCCGTGTATCTCCTCCAGCCTACCGCGCAGGTCGTGGTCCACCGAGTAGAAGTATAAGTCCCCTTTAAATGCCTCTGACCCCTGCGAGTAGTAGAACCACGTCGCCCAGCGGTCCTGATCCGGCGATTGAGGGGCCATCAGGTCCCACACCCCGCTCGCGCAGACGTCGGCGGCGTCGGCGCGTGGAAGCTTCCACCAGTCGAGGTAGAAGCCCGGCGAGTAGTCTGCAGCCTCGACCGGTATCACCGCCGCGAAGCGTTCCGGGTGCCTCAGGGCGAGCTGTAAAGCGACCTGTCCCCCAAATGAGGAGCCCATGAAGATCGGCTCATCGAGCTCTAAAGCGTCGCAGAAGGCGTGGATAAAGGCGACATAGTAGTCGGTGGTGAGCTTATACTCCTCCTCCCACCACTCCCTGTTCTTCGGGGGGTCGGACTTGCCGTGTCGGACTAGGTCGTAGGCGATCACGCGGTAGTCCTGGGTAATCTCCCCGTCCTCCAAGAGATCGCGCCACTGATGGTTGTGGCACCCGGCGGTGTGCTGGCAGACCAAGGGGCGACCTGTGCCGTTCTCTAGAAAGAAAACCTTGCATTCATCACCCATGACATCAATGGTCACGTAGCGCCCCGTAACGGGCGAGAACTGAGCCATCTCTCTCCTCCTTCTGTTTCTAAACGGGCACGCCGGTGATCCGCAGAAGCTCTATCTGCCGAACCACGCACCGCAGATTTTGCATAAGGACGAGCAGGTCGCCCTCCAAACTCATGTCCCCTTGGAAAGAGGCCGCAAAGATCCCATGGTACATCGGCGGCGGAATCTCTTCCCCAAACTTGCGCCAGGTATCGGCGCTGGCCCGAATCAGGAACTGGTAACGCTCGTCCAGCGGTCCCGGATCCTCTAGAATCTCCTCGACCTTACCCGCATGCATCTGCACAAAGTAGACATGCTCCTCCATGTCGAGCAAGAAGGCGCACGTGTAATACTTCCCGTGCGCCTGAAGTACGGCGTCCTCATCGCTCGCACGCCGGAAGCTCTCTACCCAGCCGTCGGCTAAAGCCATCTGTTCTCCTTTCCCTGAATTGCTATGAATATTGCCTAACGGACTATGGCCGGTCAAGAGCAGATGTACGTTATCCCTCTAGCACCCCCCCGGGCTCTAAGCTTCCGCGCTTCGATAGACGAGATAGACGAGGGAGGCTCTGAGGTGAAGTTGGCGGTGGTGTAAGCCCTGCTCGGTTTGCAGCGTACCGAGCAGGGCAGCAACAAAAGAGAGAAAAAGTAATTACGAAACCGTTACGCAACGGTACTACTCGTCGCGCCGCAATCGGTGGGCTTCAGGTCTCTGGCTTTCTCCACCTTCGGTCGCAGCACTAGGCTGCTGCCCGGCGGAGGCGGAGCCGCTCGTTACTTCCTGGCGCCGCTCGTAGGCCTTCTCGATGATGTCCCGGGCTACCTCCCTACCACCGATACCGAACGCTAAGGCTACCGCCAGAGCTACCGCCCCTAGCACGATTAGGAACGTGGGCGCCGTGAGCTCGACGGCGATCCCTAGCTCGGTGATGGCTGCGAAGACCGCGTAGACGAGAATAGCGTACTGCACCACGCTCGCTAGGATACCCGACCCCGTAGCCCCCCTGACTATGCTGGAAAGGAAGTTCGCTAGAAGCGCCGCGAGGATCAAGATCAAGATCGCCGCGATGATCCTCGGTATATAGGCGATAAGTTGCCCTAGAACCGCCGAGACCTGAGGAATACCCAAAGCGTCGGTGGCCATGGTAATGGCGATGATGAACACGAACCAGAACACCAGCTTGCCGAGGATTGTGGCTGGGGTCTCGCGCGTCTCGGCCCTGTCGAAGAACTGCTTTATACCCCCGCGCTCCATCCAGCTGTCGAAGCCTATGCCCTGTAACACCCGGCTCACGACCGCCTGCAGAACCGTCGCTACAATGTAGCCGATGATCAGAATTATGATCGCACCTATGACCTGCGGTACGTAGTTTAAAAAAGTGTTTAATGCGTCCTGCAGTGGTTGAAACATTTACGTCTCCTTCCTCTCATCCCTATCTTTATAACCCTAGTATTGCTTACTGCTCTACCTGCGGCTACCTACCCTCGCTCCTGCATTGCTAATCCGAGCGAAGGTGCAGATTAGATATGCCTTCCCCTTTGCTTTTGCCCATGGCCTTCGCTACCTGCTGCGGCGAGTTCTCGTCTGGTCGTCGATGTCGACCTCCTCCTTACGCCCGTCCCCTCGTTCCTGGCAGCATCCTTGCGTGCCCTGATCTCATTCTTAACGACGGGACGCTTGTCGACCATATTCTCGCCCTCGGTCACCAACACGCTTACCTCGTCCTTGCTTATGTAGGCCTCGGGGGCCTCCCAACCCACGTGTACCTCCTCGTGTCTCTTGGGCACCTGGACCCGCTCCTCCAACTCCCGCGTGATTTCCTAGTCGTCGTTGAAATTTGGGGTCTCTTTGACCCTGTCTTTGGACTTTTCGCCGTGCTGGTCGTAGACAGTGTAGCCAGCGTGCTGGTGGTTAATCACCATGAACTTGTCGCTGCGCTGCTCGCGATCCACCGAGAGCGAATTGCTGCTTGGTTGATGGTGGCGAGCGCAGTGGGCTTTCTAGCTTCCTCGGTGGTGTATAACGCAGGGGAAATAATCCTGGTGCCGATGCCGGACGTACCACACAAGCCCCGTTACCCGACTGAAATCTCCGATTACCTCCGCTTTCTGTACCCAACCCCACTACCACTACTCGTCGGGGCAGCCTTAGCGTTACTCGCTCGAAGGATGGAAAGTGAACAAAACCCTGGCTGAGTCTACGTTCGACAACCCAAAGTTTTTATACCTCACCGCAACCTCTCAGGAGACGAGCCACCTGAAAGGGGTCCGAGGAGACTACGGGGGCAGCGTAGAGCTCCATTGCCCCTATGTCCGAGGTGCGGCTCGCCGGATCGCCCCGGTCGACCAGGTGCATCGTTACCGGGAAAGAGGACCAGTCCTCCCCGGTAGGCGCAAGCGGCGGCATGTAGAAGGCGGCGTTAAAGGAGGAGACATCCAAGTCCCGCGTATAGCATTCGAGTACGTTGGCAACGAAGCGGCGCAGGGACTCGCCGAGGTCAGGACCGAAGAGCACTACCTCTTTCTCCTTTCTCGGCGTAAGGCTGACGAAGCCGCGAACGGCCGGGGGACTTTCTAAGGGTGGAGAGAGTCCGAGTCCTAAAGCCTCGTGTACCCGAACAAGGTCTGAGAAATAGTCCGAGCCGTATTTACTCTTGTACCAAAGGGCCGCCCGACGGAGGCGCTCGACCTTCGGGTAGTGCGCCCCTCGGGTAACGGTGATCTGGGCGTGGCCGTGGATGACGGAGCCTCCTGCTCGCCAAAGACAGTTCCACATAAAAAACGGATACTTTGCCTCCGGATCTTCTTCAAAGGCCCGCCCCATCCACTCAAGAGCAACGGAGACGTAGTCGTCTACCTTCTTCGGAGTAAAGCAGAGGGGATCGTGATCGTCGAAGACGACGAGGCCGTGGAAGCCGTCGTATTTGGCTACGTTCGAGGCCGAAACCGAGTAGGAGCCCCGGACGCGTCCGAAGACGTCTTCTGGCGTCTTCTCCTCGGGAGCACAGAACGGGTCTTCTTCGCGGGCATCCTCGATCTCACGGCGTAGTAGGTCCGGTGTATCCTCCCCAACGTCAAAGGGCCGCGAGGCGCGAAGTTCGTTGAAGAGCGTGCCTTCGAGTGTTATCCGATCGGTGACCCGCACTATCTTTTGCTCCTGCACGGAGCCCACGGAACCAAAAGTATCCTCTACCCAATCACGCATTCCTTGCGGCACCACAAGGCGGCCCGTGGTGGAGATTACCTCAAAGAGACGATCGGCAAGGTCCCGCTCCTCCGAAGGCAGACCCTCTAGCAGCGCATACAGGTCCGTTATTCTCCATTTAGATATTTCCTCGCCAGCAGCACTCAAGCTTTTCTCACCCTACATCCGTCAAGGGAGAAAGGGATCGACGCGGAGCACTGCCCTCCCGCAAGCCCCACAGGTCTTTGTAGACGTCCAGGATTAACCGCCGGCAGTCCTCCGGGAGGTTTTCGAACGGGATCTCGCGCCCCATACGCTCGTAGGGCGGCCGTCCGCGGTGTAAGACGCCGCCTCCGGGCGCGAGCGCTTTTTCACTCATGCACAGGTATAGGCACTCCCCGGGTTTTTTATCGGTAGAGAAGCCCGTAAACACCGATGTGTAGCGTTCGGCGGACACGCCGCCGTCGTCGTAGCTTCAAACGTAGCGGGGTACGCCGCTCGAAAGCAGCCGCTCCCATCTTTCTCGACGGCTCATGCCCGTATTGTACGGCCGGACTCACAAAGAAGAGCAACACCAAGATATCGAAGCCTGAAGTAAGCGGTTTTGTACCAGAGACTCGGCCGGGCCTAGCCTGTGTTGCTTCTTTGGGAAGGCGCTGCGGAAAGAATTCCCGTCAACAAGAGCGATAGCAGCAGCAAGGCCATGATCATGGATACGACCCCGTACCATCCGTAAGGGGTCCAGAACAGTCCCCCGACCACCCCGAACAGGCTCGAGCCTGCGTAGTAGAAAAGCAGGTACAAAGAGGAGGCCTGGGCCTTATCTACGATGGCCCGCTGGCCGACCCAGCTGCTGGCTACAGAGTGGCTCCCGAAAAACCCGAAGGTGTACACGGCGATGCCGATGATTATGACGTACAAGCTACCGCTCCAAGTAAGAAAGCCGCCAACGAACATGATCGCGATGCCCGTCAAGAGGATCTTGGGGTGGCCGAAACCGTCGGTTAACTTTCCCATCCATGCGGAGCTAAACGTGCCCGCGAGATAGACCACAAAGATCGATCCGAGCGCCGCTTGGCTCAAAAGGTAAGGTGGGGCGACCAAAAGATAACCAACGTAGTTATAGAGGGCCACGAATCCTCCCATTAGCAAGAACCCTATGCAAAAGATGCACAGCAACCCCGGGTCTTTTACGTGACGAATCACAGGCCCAACCAGCCTTTTGTTGGCGAGCGGTTGGGGAGTAAAGTTGGCGGAGGCCGGCAAGCCGATCCAGAACCACAGGCTACAAAACAGACCAAGCACGCCGATCGTGCCCAAGGCCACTCGCCACGAGTAAACATCACTCAGCACACCCGTCGCGATCCTTCCGACCATGCCGCCGACGGTGGTGCCGCTGACGTACAGCCCCATAGCCAGCCCCAGACTGCCCGGCTGGAACTCCTCCCCAACGTACGCCATGGCTATGGAAGGCAACCCCGCGAGAGCTACCCCTTGTAGTGCCCGAAGACCCAACAACGTGGAGAAGTCGGGGCTAAAAGAGATCAACAGGGCCAGCGCAGCGGAGCAGAAAAGCGAAAGGGTCATTATGATTTTTCGCCCCCGCGACTCGGAGAGCGTCGCTGCAACCATCATGAACACGGCGAGGGTCGCGGTCGCGAGTGACAGTGACAGGCTGGCCACTGCCGGCGTCACTTCAAACTGCCTCGAAAAAACGGGCATCAAGGGCTGGGTGCTGTAAAGGATGGCGAAGGTCACGAACCCTCCGGCGAACAATGCGGTGCTGGCCCACCAGAAAGCCCCAGTACCTCTCTCTATACGATCCAAGATCTCCTCATCTCAGCTCGTGTCCTAGCACACAATCGGACTCTCGCTCGTACCGTGGGTAAGAGAAAGGGGCCGGAGATATCTCCGGCCCCTTTCTGGTAACGGTTAGCTGCTTGAAGCTATCTAACGGACCGCTTCTTCCCGGCCAGGCTCCCGACCGGGTTGGTTCCGGTGCGGGTCGTCGTCCGCGTCGTTGTACTGGTTGAACTGCTGTTCCTCAGTCGAGCCGGTCAGGGCGGTGGTTGAGGAGACGCCGCCGGAGACGACCTGGGTCACGTCGTCGAAGTAGCCAGCACCGACCTCGCGCTGGTGCTTGGTGGCGGTGTAGCCGTGCTCCTCAGCGGCGAACTCGGCCTGCTGCAACTCGGAGTAGGCGTCCATGCC
>Ga0126308_10000138_pt1 | contig 19041 bp, 15 predicted proteins | sample Plot55_FD_92533 | JGI IMG/M metagenome (GOLD analysis project Ga0126308, IMG submission 92533) | Serpentine soil microbial communities from UC McLaughlin Reserve, CA, USA - Plot55 | ecosystem: Environmental > Terrestrial > Soil > Grasslands | place: USA: UC McLaughlin Reserve, Lake County... | reverse complement strand
TGAGGTCCCCCAGTGCCCGAGGAGGCGCGGCTTTATGTGCGAAGGATCCAGCGGCTCGCGCAAGAGGGGATTGTCCTTGAGGTAGATCTGGCCGATCGTCAGGTAGTTGGCGGCCTGCCAGTAGCGCTGCATCCTATCGAGCAGATCGTAGGAGAGGGGCCCTTCCACCGGCCCTGGCTGGACCGGCGGCGTGCCGTCGGCGAAGCTCTCGACCGCGCTGGAGACGCTCGCGTCGAAACGATACGTGCTGCTTTCCTTCACTTTATACTCCTTCTTCTGTCGCTAGCTTTACTAGCCTGCGGGTGTGGCGGGTGATCATCAGGTTCTCGTCGGTGGGTATCACCCGGACGGTTACCGGGCCGCCGTCGCGGGAGATGACTGGTGCGTGCTCCGCGTTGCGGTTCTCATCGAGCCTTATGCCGAGGAACTCCAGGCCCTCGCAGATGCGCCATCGCACTAGCGCAGCGTGCTCCCCGATCCCGCCCGTAAAGACTACGGTGTCGAGCCCCCCGAGTGCGGTGGCCAAAGCGCCGAGGAACTTCTTCGCCTGGTAGCAGAAGAGCGCAACCGCTTCGGCAGCGCGCGGGTCGTCCGCCTGGCGACTCAGGAGATCGCGCATGTCCGCGGTTGTCTCTGGGACCCCAAGCAGCCCCGCCCGTCTGTTGATGAGTTCGCCCACCTGCGGCGGGCTCAGGTCCTCCAGCAAATATAGGATCACACCGGGGTCCAAATCGCCGCTTCTCGTGCCCATCACCAGCCCGCCGGTCGGGGTGAAGCCCATCGTCGTGTCTACGCCCACCCCGCTACGGACTGCGGTCATGCTGGCCCCATTCCCGAGGTGCGCGATGAGGACACGGCCGGCAGCTGCGGCGGGGTCCAGGGCGCGCAACTCGCCCATTACGTACTCGTAGGAGAGGCCGTGGAAACCGTAGTGCAGGATGCCTTCTTCTGTGAGCCGGCGGGGGAGCGCGAAGAGCCGGGCGACGCGGGACATCCGGCTGTGGAAGGCGGTGTCGAAGGCCGCCACCTGCGGTATTCCCGGCCCTAGGGCCTCCCTGGCGGCCCGGATCGCCGTCAGCGCAGGGCCGTTGTGGAGTGGTGCGAGTTCCGTAAGCTCCTCGATAATCCCCTCGGACCCGGCGTCCAGGAGCACAGGCCCAGAGAAACGCGCCCCACCGTGGACGACCCGGTGGCCGACCGCCTCCAGCCCACCGAGAAGGCCCGAGGAGTCGAGCAACTGGACCGCCTGGAGCGTCGCCTCGCCATGGTCGGTCGCTGCGATGGACCGTGCCGTCCTCTCGCCAACCTCGCTGGAGAGCTCGACGCTCCCGCGCCCGCCGATCCTATCAACTACCCCGCGTGCCAGGGACCGTTCCCCTTCCGCCACCTCGAAGAGTTCGAACTTCAGTGTCGAGCTCCCGCAGTTGATGGTTAGGATCCTCACAGACTAAACCCCAAGCAGAGCGTCACGATCTGTAGGCGGTCGCCCGGAGGAAATACTCTGGGGTAGTCTTAAACTGTTCGCGGCAGGACTCGGAGCAGAAGTGGTAGCGGTGCCCTCGATACGTGTACTCGAGTGCCTGTCTTGGATCAAGCCGCATGCCGCAGACCGGGTCCCGTTCCTCCCCGGTGAGCCCCACCTTGGCTACCGACGTTCGAGGCTGCTCGGCCCCGAGCAAGGCCCCGTAGAGCCTGAGTTCATCGGCGATCAGGCGTGTCAGGAGGAACCGCTCGCGAACCAGTTCCCTGCCCCTAGCGCCAAACCTTTCGCCTTCTTCAGGGTGACGGAGCAGGCGCAGCATTTTCTCGGCGCACTCCTCGACTGAGTCTACGAGGAAGCCACCGGCTCCGCCCTTGAGCTGGAGCGGGATACCGCCGGCCTTCCCGGCCACCACCGGGGTTTGCTTCCAGAGGGCCTCGGAGACGACGAGGCCGAAGCCCTCTCGGATAGACTTCTGTATCACCACGTCCGAGAAGCGCTGAAAGGCGTTGACCTCGACGTTTCCCACCCCGGTAAGGTTAGTAAAAACGTGTATGTGCGGGTCGTTCCTGGCCGCCTCTCCTATCTGGCGGTAGATCTCCCACCCTTCTGGGTCGTCGAGCGCCATCGAGCCGGCCAGCGCCAGCTGCAGGTCTGGTATCTCCTCCTTGACGAGCCGGTAGGCCGCGATGACGCCTAAAGGGTCCTTCCAGGGATCGAACCGGCTAACCTGGGTTACCAGCGGCTTGCCAAGCTCGACCCCTATCCACTGCAGCAAGTGGGTCGCGACGCCGGAGTCGAGTCCGATGTTCTTCGGGCTCTCCGGATCTATAGCCGGTGGGATTATTTCAATACGCTCGACCGGAACGTCGGGCGGGGCGAAGCTGCCCAGCGTGAATACTGCTGCGTTGTAGTCTTCAAGGTAGGGCCTGAGAAAGTTCCAGACTTGAGGATTTGGCTCCGAAGTGTCGATGTGGCAGCGCCAGATCCACCTCGCCGCGTCTTTGCCGTGCAGCCGGAGCAACGTCAGCGGTTGCGGGTCGTGAACGACTATCAGGTCGTACTCCTCTTCGAGGAGCGCGGCATTGCGGGTGGAGTAAGAGAGATAGGTTTTCTGCTCGGCAGGCCCCAGCTCGCGCTCGGCCCCTTGAAGGCCGTTGTGGATCGCTTTGGTGACCGTAAAGAACTCCTCGTCACCGGTAATGAGTTTCCAGTCGGCCACGATCCCCAGGTCTCGCAGGAGGGGGATCTCGGAGCGGAGGATTTCGGCGACACCGCCCCCGTATGGCGTAGCGTTGATATGTAGTACCCGGGCTCCGCTGAGCGGAGCCGCAAGCTTCCGGAGCTGAGCCACGGATTCGAACCCGGCGCTCGCCTCGTAGGAGGCTATGCGCTGCGTGCCGACATCTACGGTCTCAAGCACTAATTAACCTCCTGTATCTACTTGCAGCTGGAAGAAACCGGCTCGTAGCTGGTTGGTGACGAGCATCCTCTGCCCGCATGCATCGAGTGGTCACGGTGCCTCCTTTACGTCCGTGACACCATCTGTGCCGTGCGCGACCTCGGGGAACCATGGATGGGCCAGCAGCAGTATCTCCACCAGGAACACACGCACCTCCTCTGTCACCCTGGTCGGCACGTTAATTCTAATAACGCGGAGACGCCCTGCCTTGATCAGGAAAGCTCATTTGGCTAGTCAAAAGTGATCAACACCCTTACTCTTCAGTGATCTACCGACCACCGGGCGCAGTACTAGGGGCCTATGACCGAGAGGATATTGTTGCAGGCGCTCTCGCAGCGCCTGCAGGCCTCGGCACAGATACGGCAGTGCTCCATACCGTGCTGGGCGTGGTTCTGGCACTCGTCTCCGCACAGGCGGCACGCCTGGGCGCAGGCCCGCAGGGCATCACGTACCATCTGAGGCTCGAAGGCCGCCTGCCTCGAGAGAATCTTGCCGGTGGCCTCGCAGATATCGGTACAGTCGAGGTTGAGCCGGATGCAGCGGACGAGTGACTTGGGGTCGTCCTCCGCGAGGCAGGCGTCGGCGCATGCGGTGCAGGCCTGGGCGCAGTCGAAGCAGGCCTCGATGCATTCCATCAGCGCGGCGGAGTCCACCGCAGCCCCGCTAGGGTTCGTCTCCAACATCTGTCGGGCGTGACTCATGTTCTGTCTCCTTCCTTGGTTCGGTCACTTTCAGGCGAGGGGATTTGGCTCCGGGTAATTTGCCTGGCGCAGCTCGATCATCTGCCCGATCTCCCGCGACTGGGCGTCTATGATGTTGCGGGCAAGTTCCCTTATCTCAGGGTTGTCGCCGTGGATGAGAGCTGTACTCGCCATCTCTATAGCCGAGGCGTGGTGGGGGATCATCGAGTCGATGAACGCTCTATCGAACGGCTCTTGCTGAGCGAGCTCGTCGGGCATCGCCATCGCGTACATCGACGGCTCCTCCGGGTTCATCATCATCGGAACTTCCGACGAGTCGAACTCCGCTTCCTTGATCGACGCGAGCTGCTCTATCTCTGCCTGCTGGGTAGAGACTATGTCGTCCGCTATCAGCTGTATCTCAGGTAGCTGTGCGTGCTGTTGGGCGACCCTCGCCATATCTATGGCCATCTGGTGGTGGGCGGCCATCATATCTATGAAGCGCTCGTCTGAGTACTCTCCATCGACTATCAAATCCTTAGGCGCCGTCTCACCGGAGCCCATCTCCATCCCGCTCATCTCGCCGTGATCCATCCCTTGCATGTCGTCGCTTGTAGACTCCTGTGACGCCTGCTCGTCGTCGCCGGAGTCGCTCTGCCCTTGCTGGGCCGAGCCGGATCCCCCACAGGAGGCTAGCGCTAGGGTGATCGTGAGCAGGAGGAGAACGAGCAGCCCGAAGCTTGTGTATCTCTTCAAAGCATTCCTTTCCTAGAGTCGAACCTCTTCGTTCTGAGCTCTAGGAGCGGTTTGCAGCCGAAACACCTGAAGAACTGTAAGCGTGGGACCTCTCGGAGGATAATGGACGGATGGGCGGAGGCGTAGATCTAAGGCGAAAGACGTGGCAACCTTACCATATGGTTGAGCACCCTTGAGCAGCAGCCCGAGAACCAGCCCGAGGAAGGCCGTGAAGAGTACGGCGAAGTATTCGGCGCCCTCCAGGTGACACGAAGGATGATCCTCATGGTCGACCATTCCCATCTGTGCGAGGCTTGAGTGCGCGTGACCTTCTGGGACGGAGACCGAAGAAGCAGAGCACAGATGCACGACTCCATAGATTCCGTGACACAAAAGGAGTGCCCCAACGAGAAGAAGCGCCAATACCTTAGCCCGCGTCAGTCCGTCTGAACTCGGTAGAGTGAACTCGGCACTCGTCATCGACATAATTCTATAAGCTATAAGTCCTCTGCTGAGGTCGCAAAAGAACAAACGGTGCGGGACGTTCTAGTACCTGTCACGTATTGCTTCTCCGCGCTCTCCTTCAAGCAGTAACGGTGTAGCCGGCCTCTTCTATGGCGCCTTTGAGCTCCTCGGTCGTCACTCGTCCCTCGTCGTAGGAGACTTCGACGGTCGCCTTTTCGAGGTCCGCGTTCGAGCGCTCGACACCTTTGAGCTTGTTCAACTCGCCCTCGACGGCTGCCTTGCAGTGCCCACAGCTCATATCCGGAACGTTGAAGGTTGCATCGGTCATACTTACTCCTTTCTCTACTAAACTCTCAGGAACCGCTCGACAGCAGTAGTCAGCTCCTCTATCTTCTCTTCTGCCTCCTCGCCATTCTCGATCGACTCTCGGACGCAGTGCTCGACGTGGTCCTTGAGCAGGATGGCCCCGACCTTCTCCATGGCCGAGACGATGCTGGAGATCTGGGTGAGGACGTCTACGCAGTAGGCCTCCTCGTCCACCATCCGATGGACGCCCCGCACCTGGCCTTCTATGCGCCTGAGGCGGTTCTGGATCTTCTCCTTGTCCTTGGCCTTTATGTAGCCGTGGACTGTCCCTGGTGTTGCCTGTTTGCCTTGCTGTGTCGCTTCCATCGCTTTCCTTACTTTCAAATCGTTTTCGCCCGGCGCAGCCGGAGGGCGTTGGAGAGCACGGTCACGCTGGAGAGCGCCATCGCCGCCGCAGCGAGCACGGGGTTCAGGAAGCCGTACTCGCCGAAGAACGGTCGCAGAACCTCCGGCACCGTCCCTCCGGCGAAGAATGGGTAGAACGCGCCCGCAGCCACCGGTATCAAGAGCACGTTGTAGGCGAAGGCCCAGAACAGGTTCTGCTTGATGTTCCTCACTGTGGCCTTGGAGAGGGCTATAGCTCGCGCCACCCCGCGCACATCGCCGGAGATGAGGGTTAGGTCAGCAGCCTCCATGGCGACGTCCGTGCCGGTGCCGATGGCGATGCCGACGTCGCCCTGAGCTAAGGCCGGGGCGTCGTTTATGCCGTCGCCGACCATGCCTACCATCTTGCCTTCTGCTTGCAACTTCTTCACCTCACCGACCTTGTCTTCGGGCAGCACTTCGGCGAGCACCCGGTCTATGCCGAGCTCGCGGGCTATAGCCTCGGCAGCCCTGCGGTTGTCGCCGGTGATCATGACCACCTCAAGCCCCATCTCGTGCAGCCGCTCTACGGCCTCCTTCGACTCCTCCTTCACCGTGTCCGCCACAGCGATGAGGCCAGCGGGCTCCCCGTCCACCGCAACGAACATGGGAGTCTTGCCGGCGGCCGCGAGTTCTTCGGCGCGAGGGCTGGGTCCGTCTTCGTCCGTCCCGACCTTGGCGAGGAACCTCCTCGTGCCGACAAGAACCGAATGCCCCTCGACCTTAGCCCTGATGCCCCCGCCAGTTACGGCGTAGAACTCCTCGGCCTCGGCGAGGTTAAGCCTGCGCCGCTTTGCGCCCTCGACGATGGCTTCGCCCAAGGGGTGCTCGCTTCCGCGCTCTGCAGAGGCGACGAGCTTGAGGAGCTCGTCCTCGGGGATGCCGTTCGAGGCTACCACGTCGGTAAGCTCCGGCTTGCCGCGGGTGAGCGTCCCGGTCTTGTCCAACACTACGGTATCGAGCTTGTGCGCCCCTTCGAGGGCTTCGCCGCCCTTTATGAGGATGCCCGACTCTGCACCCTTGCCGGTGCCGACCATGATCGAGGTCGGCGTCGCAAGTCCCATCGCACACGGGCAGGCGATGATGAGCACCGCCACGAAGTTCAGGAGCGCCAGTGTGAAAGCAGGTTCCGGCCCAAAGAGGAGCCACACGAAGAACGTTACGGTAGCGAGCACCATGACTACGGGAACGAAGATGCCGCTTATCCTGTCGGCGAGGCGTTGGATCGGGGCCTTCGAGCCCTGAGCCTCCTCTACCATCCTCATTATCTGAAAAAGGGCCGTGTTCTTGCCGACCCTCTCGGCCTCAAACCTGAACGACCCGGAGGCGTTGATGGTGGAACCGATGACTTCGTCTCCAGGCCCTTTGTTAACGGGCATGGACTCGCCGGTGATCATGGACTCGTCCACGGCCGACTCACCGCTTAAGACCCGCCCGTCCACCGGCACCTTCTCACCGGGGCGCACCACGACCACATCCCCTACACGCACGTCCTCCACAGGGACGTCGACGACCTCCTCACCACCCCGGATCACGCGAGCGGTCTTGGCCTGAAGACCCGCGAGCTTTTTTATGGCCTCGTTGGTCCGGCCCTTTGCCCGCGCCTCCAGAAGCCTTCCGAGCAGGATGAGGGTTATGATGAGAGCCGCGGTGTCGAAGTATACGTCCGCCCGGCCACCGGCCCCTTCGAAGAGCCCGGGAGCTACCGTGGCGACCGCGCTGTAGAGATATGCCGCACTCGTACCCAGAACAACCAACGTGTTCATGTTGGCCTGTCCGTGCACTAAGGTGCCCCAGGCCCCCTTATAGAACCGCCAGCCGGCCCAGAACTGCACCGGCGTCGCCAGCACGAGCAGACTCAGGTTCAGCCACCCCATCGTGACGGGCAACATGACCCCGCGCATGTGCAGGAGGCTCCCGACCAGGATTAGAGCCGTCAGCGCCCCGGCGACGAGGAAGTTGTTCCGGAGCTTTCGGTACTCTTTCTCGTGCATGTCATCGGTGGAGGCCTCTGCCTCCCCCTCCCGCACCACACCATAGCCGGCGTCCTCAACGGCCTTCTCGAAGTCGCGCGGCTCGACCTCACCGGAGAGATATCTGACGGTGGCCTTTTCGCTGGCGAGGTTCACAGTCGCCTCTAGCACGCCGGGGACATTCTTAAGAGCCCGCTCTACGCGCCCTACGCAAGAGGCGCACGTCATTCCCGCGACGCCGAAGGTGGTCTCGCGCACGTCTGTGCCGTAGCCCACCCCCTCTATCGCACTGATCAGTTTATCGGGGCCCGTAGACTTTGGATCGTACTCGACCGTCGCCTTCTCAGCGGCGAAGTTCACGCTAGCTTCGGAGACACCATCAGTCCTCGAAAGGGCCTTCTCGACCCGGGCCACGCATGAGGCGCACGTCATCCCGGACACTGGGATGGTGATCAACGTCTGCCGCTCACTTCCTCTATTCTCGCCCAATTGAGAAGCCCCGATCCGCTCGCTTTCAACGCCAGGACTATCTTACCATACCCCCCTAGGGCATATCAAGCCTGTATAATGAGCAAAACCAACGCGAGGAGGAACGAGATGAAGTTCAACCAAGAAGCCCCAGCCTTTGTGCAGGACGAGGTCTTTATCGAAGCCACACCCGAAAAGGTCTGGGCGGTGCATACGGCCGTTGACTCGTGGCCCGAGTGGCAGCCTGACGTCTCGCGTGCCAAGCTGGAGGGACCGCTGGCCGTGGGCTCCGTCTTCCGCTGGCACTCGCGCGGCGCGAACATCGTTGCGACGATCCGGGAGGTCGAGCCTGAGCGCCGCATAGGTTGGACTGGCAAGGCCTTGGGCACGCGAGCTGTGCACACATGGACGTTGACCCCGCAAGTCGGCGGGGTTCTGGTGCAGACGGAGGAGTCGATGGAGGGCTGACTCCCGAGCCTTCTAAGGGGCATGGTGCAGAAGACCCTTAACAAGTCCGTAAAAGTTTGGCTCGAAAGCCTCAAGCGGAAGGCGGAAGGTGGCGCCTAGGGTAGGGCTGAACCGGGAGGCGGTGGTCGAGGCCGCAGCCTCCTTTGCCGACGAGGAGGGGCTGGAGGGGGTGACGCTCGCGGAGCTTGCCGCTAGGCTTGGGGTGCGCACGCCTTCGTTTTACAACCACGTCGCAGGGCTCGAGGGGTTGAGGCGTGAGCTTGCGCTCTTGGGCATCCGCGAGCTGCTTCTGGTTCGTCATGCAGACCGGGCTGATACTGGGGTTCGCGACCGCCTACCCGGTGGTGGTGTCGCTGATCCGGCGGGGCACCAAGGAGGCCGTGTAAGAAGAGCACGACACCCCATTCTGGAACAGGTACATAGGAACAGGTATATAGGATGTACGCAGGGAAGGAAGGTTGTGGTTTAACCCCGCACATCTCTAGAGAAGCAGAGCGCGTCACTACAGAGAGGATAGTAGGGGGCAGCCCCGTATCCTTTCTATTCACCTAGTTGCCGACAAGGGGTGTTCCCGGAAACCCCCGATAGCCCCAGTCCAATCGCCTAATCACCCCCGGACCAGGACCGGGGCAATGCGGGTTTCCGCCAACTGAGGTTCCTGGAAGCCCAATGGGCATGAAAAGAGCCGTGGCGGTTCGACCCCGGCCCTTGATACCTACAGGCCCTGCAGCTAGCTCGTCTTAGCGCCTAGGCCTTGCACTACTACGGCGTCGGCCGAGAGCCGTCGTTGTCGGGGATGGAGAAGCCGAGCACGTTCACGGTCACGCGCTCCAGGGCTAGGGCGTGCCTGACGAATGGCAGGATCTTTCTCTGATAGCCTCCTCGCTGCTGGGAGCGATAGACGGGAAGATCGGCAGCATTGGTCGGACGAGGCGAGCTGACGGATAAAGCATGGGAGCAGATCCTTCCACTTTGCGGCATCCCGCACGCGATTCCCAAGCGGCTCGGCCAACGCGAGCGGAGGGCCAAGCGCCCGGGGCGACCGCCGAGCTTTGACGCCGAGACCTATGCGCGGCGCAACGTGGTCGAGAAGTGCGCAACCGCCTCAAGCAGTGGCGGGGTGGCGACGCGCTACGAGAAACGGGCGGCTAACTACCGAGCGATGGTGATTATGGCGGGGCTCGTGGTATGGCTAACCACGTGAGCGCAAACCACCAGATAGGCTCATAGGGCCTGCGCTGTGGCTCGTCAGCTGCAGCGCCTGGTTAGGCAACAGCCAAACTACCCGCTGCTCTCGATTGGATAGGGTCCATCCTCGAAGCTCCGCGGGTGGTAGCCCTTGCTCCCGACTGCCCTGGCCAGGGGGCTGAACACGTGCTCGCCGCGCTGCAAGCGGTCGAGAACGTGTCGGAAATCGAAGCGCGGCCTCCACCCCAACTCCTCCTGAGCGCGGCGGTTGACGTAGACGCGATCGATGCCTGGGAGCATTCTCCAGGCGCGACGGCTGTACTCCTCCTCGTAGTCGGGGAACAGGCTTCGGACAATACCAGCTACATCCGTGCGAAGGCGCGACAGATGGTCCTTTTGGAACGGGGTCGTGGCGCTCACGATATACTGACCGAATCCAATGGCCGGTACACGCTCCGCGGCCAGAATGTGCGCCTCGGCGGCGTCGGCGAGGTCGACACGGCGATACAGGTACTCGTTCACTTTGAGGTTTAGATCGTCGTATCGTTGTCGAAATTCGGGGTTGTCGTCCGCCTCAGGGAAAAACCGCGAGGTTCGGAGCACGATGGTTGGCATACCTTTTGACCTGTAGAACAGCTCACAGAGTTCCTCCGCAGCCGTCTTGGTGACCCCGTAGATGTTCTTCGGAATGGGCTGGAGGCCTTCGGTGACCCAAGTGACAGGTTGCCCTTTAGTGGGGCTCAACGCCGCACCGAACGCACTCGTCGAGCTTGTGAAGACAACTCCAGACACGCCGCTCGCAAGCGCAGTCTCGAGAATATTGAGGGTCCCGCAAATGTTCGTTTCGACAAAGGCACGTCGTGAGTGCGTCGCCACATGAGGTTTGTGCAACGCTGCGGTATGCATGACGAAATCGACCCCTTGCATGCAAACGCGAACGAAGTGGGTATCGGTAATCGAACCCACATAGGTCGTAAAGGGCGAACCCAGCAGATCCAGCCCTGCGACCTCGTGCTGCCTCTCCCGCAGAGTACGGACAAGAGCCTCTCCGAGATGGCCGGCGCTTCCAGTTACGAGAACCCGCATCGAGACGATAAGCCTCCCAACGCCTGCTACCTAACTAAATCGGTACGCTGTTTCTCTTGGAGGTTACACTTATTAAAGCTTTCTGAAAAGAAGCGAAGGTTGCTCGGCATGATCGAGATAGGAAAGGAGAACGAGAGATGGCGCTAACCAAGGGAACCGGCCCGTTCGGCGAACAGAGCAACGGCACGTTCAACTTCGACACCTCGGTGCTGAAGGCCCACACTCTCTACCTCGAGGACTGTCCCAAGCGGGTACGTGCGGTCTTAAACGGCGAGACCATTGCCGACAGCCGTTCGGTCAAGATCCTGCATGAGACGGGGCACCTGCCCGTCTACTACTTCCCGGAGGAGGACATAAACCAGGACCTCCTCGAACCGAGCGACCACCTCACCCACTGCCCGTTCAAGGGCGACGCCTCCTACCGGTCGGTGCGGGTTGGGGATAGGGTCGCCGAGAACGCAGTTTGGAGCTACCCGGAGCCGCTGGAGTCCGCCCCGCCACTCGCCGGTTATGCCGCCTTCTACTGGCACAAGATGGACAAGTGGCTGGAAGAAGATGAGGAAGTCTTCGTCCACCCCCGCGACCCTTACCACCGGGTCGACGTCTTGGATAGCTCCCGGCACGTCAGAGTCCTCGTGAACGGCGAGGCCGTTGCCGAGACTACCCGACCAAAGCTTCTCTTCGAGACGGGTCTGCCGACGCGCTACTATATCCCGCCGGAAGACGTCCGCGAGGAACTGCTCGTCCCGAGTGATACGAATACGCAGTGCCCGTACAAGGGTGTGGCGTCGTACTGGTCAGTGGATGCCGGGGGCGGGGGCGTGGAGGATCTTGTCTGGAGCTACCAGGAGCCTATTCCGGAAGCAGGCAAGATAAGGGGTCACTTGTGCTTCTTCAACGAGCGTGTAGATCTCGAGGTTGACGGCGAGGAGCAGAAGAGACCGCAGACGCAATGGTCGTAGGGCTTCGCCGCAAAGCGGGAAGCGAGGATCCGTGTGGTCGTTGTGGCACGACGGGGCTAAGAGGTGGGCACGTTGATAAGAAGCTTCATTTGCTTTGCGCCCCGGGACATGAAAACCTCGCAAGATAGCTAAGGCGCTCTTCTTAGCTCGGGGGTGCTCCCTACAGCGGTTAGCATAAGGATCGATCCTTATGCTAACCGCTGTAAGGAATCGGGACTCGTGATCCATCGCTTGGCTCGCTCCAGTGCACCTCCAGCCTCTTCAGGGTGGCTCAGACGGTCTCCCCACAAACCCGCTCTTCGGCAAGACCTTCCTCGAAGCAGACCTTGGCGGCCAGATCCAACGTCCATAGGCTACTGTCCTTGCCGAACAAACTCCGGGGGCTCTGCTTAAGCATCCCTGGTAAGATTTCGACTCGCTTTTCATCGAATGCCCGTGAAAGGTGTGTGGGCGCTTCGAACCCTTTCGCAGCGTAGCTTCGAGCCTTCCTTTTGAACTTATGGATAGCGTTGCGCACGGTTTGCGGATTACATTCCAAAGAGCGGGCTATCTCTAGTAGGCGTTCTCGCCCCTCTCGCTGGCGAGCAAGATCTGGCAGAGGCGCAAGGTGCAGGCAATCGACGAACGCAAGCCACCTCCGAGGTCTCACGCTCGGCGTAGCTCAAGGGACGCACGTATATTGATCATCTCATACCCTGGAGGATAACCATCAACTACCGTGTTGTCTGGACATGCATTATGCAAGCCGCTGTTAGGTCTTCGGCGGAGTAGGCTTCCAACCTCCTATGATCGCATGCGGGTGAGAGTTGTTTTAACCGGTGCTGTCAGATACCCTCTTAGAAGGTAAAGGTGTAGCGCTCCCCGTCATTAATCTTCCGGACCTCCTCGCCGACGCCGACCTTGATGGACCGGTTGAAGCCGTCGGTCTGTGTGGCGACTGTCAGCTTGCCCTCCTTGAGCGTGACCTCAACCGACGTCTTGCGGAATCGCATGGGCAACGAAAGGCCGTCCAGCCAGTTGTTCGGCTTCGGGCTGAAGTAGAGGGTGCCGTCCCGGATCTCGGCCCCCACGTAGCCGCGCTGGATCAGGTCCAGCGTCCCGGCCATCAGCCCCATGTGGATGCCCTCCTTGGTGGTGCCGCCCTGGATGTCGCCTACGTCGCTCTCCAGCGCGGTCATAAACATCTTCCACGAGCTTTCTGGGTCCAGGTCGGCCAGAATGGCGGCGTGCACGACGAAGCTCAAAGTCGAACCGTGGGTGGTCCGCGGCTCGTAGTAGGCGATGTTCTTGCGGGCCGTGTCGGGCGCGTACTCGTAGCCGAGCTGCTCGAAGAGCCGCCAGAGTTCCTCATCGGGGAACAGGAAGAACAGCATTAGGGTGTCGGCCTGCTTGGAGAGCTTGTAGCGGTCGGGTGTGTCTCCCTCGGCCCTGAGGATGCGGTCGAGTCGCTGGACGTTGCCGTACTTAGTACGGTAGGCCTCCCAGTCCAGCTCCTCGAGCTCCTCATAGCCCTCGAACTGGCTGATGATGCCATCGCCGTGGAACGGCACGAACATCCTGTGGCTCATATCCTTCCATGTCCGGACCTCGTCTTCAGAGAGTCCTATCTTGGCGCACAGTGCCCGGCGCCACCGCTCGGGGAGCAGGTCGAGCACCTCCTGGGCGGTCTCCGAGATCCAGGCGACCATCACGTTGGTGTAGGCGTTATTCGGCAGCCCCTCCTCGTCTGAGCCAGGGTACTTTTCGTGGAACTCGTCCGGGCCCATGACGCCGTGAACCTCGTAGCGCCCACGCTCCGGGTTGTAGCTGGCGAGGCTAGACCAGAAACGGGCGATCTCCAGCATCATCTCGGCGCCGTAGCCGAGCAGGAACTCGAAGTCGCCGGTCGTCTGGTAGTACCGCCAGAGGTTGTAGAAGATGGCTGCGTTGACGTGCCTCTGGTTGTGGCTGAGGTCCCGGTCCCACCCTCCGGAGCGGGGGTTGAGGTGCACAACCTGGGTCTCCTCCTTGCCGTCGCTGCCGCTCTGCCAGGGGTACATGGCTCCCATGTAGCCGGCTTCTTTAGCCGCTGTACGGGCCTCGTCCAGCCGCCGGTAGCGGTACATCAATAGCTCGCGCGTGATCTCGGGCAGCCGGAAGTTGAGGAACGGGTAGATGTAGAGCTCGTCCCAGAAAACGTGTCCGCGGTAGGCCTCGCCGTTCAAGCCCCGGGCCGGGACTCCGGCGTCGAGGTCGGCCGTGTGCGGCGAGCAGACCTGCAGGAGGTGGGAAATGTGAAGGCGGGTCAGAAGCTGAACTCGATCATCTTTGGGGATGCGCACGTCGCAGGCGGACCACAGCTCGTCCCAGGCCCGGGCGTGACGGTCGAGGGCCTCGGCGAACGGTTCGTAGCGGTCGACGGTCTTTATAGCGTTGGCCAGAGGCTCGCTTATGGCGTGGTCGCGCGAAGTGTAGAAGGCAACCATCTTTTCGACGCGCACGGGAACCCTCTCTTCGACCTCGAAGGTCAGCGTCTGCTGGATGTAGTCCTCCATCTGATAGAGGCCGCGGTCCACGTCGACCACTTGGTTCTCCCCGTAGACTCGGGTGCGTGCCGCCTCGGCGATATATATGTGCGACTGGTGGGCCTGCACCCGGAGCGCGATGATGTCGGGGCCGACCGGGCGGGTCAGCTCCGGCCGCAGGTGGCGACCTTCGAGCTGCCGGTAGCGGGCGACGCCCCTATTCGTAACCCGGCCGTTCAGCGCAGAGAGCACCGACACCCGTCCCGACCAGTTCTCCGGCGTGATCGTCCACTCGATCGCCCCCTGGTGCATGTTGGCCATGCTCACGAAGCGTCGGCTAAGGAGGGTGGTCTCGCGGCCGGCCCGGTCGCGGAACCGTAGGGCGCGCACGACCATCGCGTTGCGGACGTCCAGCTCGTGTCGGTAGGAGAGCAGCTCGACGTTGTCGAGGCTGAACAGCTCGTCTTCGATCTGGAGCTTGAGCACGCACCAATTGGGCAGGTTTACCAAATCCTCGTTCAAGACCGGTCTACCGGCCATGATAGTGGTCTCCCGGTTGTAGCCGCCGTGCATGTAGGTTCCCGGGTAGTGCACATCGTCGGCGTCGGCCCACTCGGCGACGCCCCGGGTGCAGAAGTAGCCGTTACCGGTGGAGGTTAGCGCCTCGCGCAGAGCCTCCTCACCGGGATCAAAGAAATCGTAGGCGAGTGTCCAGTTCGACTCGGCGGTCCTGCTCCTCTCCTCTACCATCTACCCTCCTCGTAGCCGTTAGCGCGCCAGCGTGTCCAGGAACTGTCTCACTTCCTCCGTCGCATGGAGTATGTAGTCGGCTGCGGTGGTCCGCCCGGCGACCTCCGGGTCGTCGGCCGCGCTGACGAAGATACCAATGCCCCGGTCCACGATGGCCTCGAACGCGTCCTCGTCGGTGACGTCGTCGCCCAAGTAGAGAGGCACCACGTCGTCGCGTTCGAGACCCAGGGCATCGCGAAGGTAGAGCACGGCTTACCCCTTGTCCCAGTCGAGCTTGAGCTGTATCTCGTAGACCATCTTGCCGGGCGTAACCCTCAGCTCGTCGGGATGCTCGGCGAGTATAGTATCCACAACCTCTTTGACTTTAGGCCGCTCCCCTTCGGGGACGAGCCGGTAGTGGGCCGCGACCGAGGCTTTCTTCGGCTCGACCAGGGCGCCCTCGATGGGGTCGATCTCCTCGTGGAGCCGCGCTCTCACCTCGTCGAGTAACGCCTCGAACCCGACGCCTTCCGTGCGCTCGATGGTACCTTCTTGCGGGCTCCAGATGTCGAAGCCGTGGCTGCCGGCGACGATCAGGTCGTCGAGGCCCATGAGCTCCTGCACCACCCACCTGTCACGCCCGCTAACCACGCACACCGGGCACCGCCCGGCCAGTCGTCGGACGGCGTTCCTCATGCCCTGGGAGATGACAGCGTCCTCGGGACGGTCCACTATGGGCGTCAGCGTGCCATCGTAGTCGAGGAAGACGGCAGGCGCTTTCCCGGCCAGCTGCCCGGCCAGCTCGTCGCCGTGGGCCAGCGCGTGCGGCAGATCGCCGATGTGCTTATTAGCCAATCAACTCCTCCTCACACCAGGCTGAGCTCTGCAAGGTCGCGGACGACGACGTCGGCGCCACTTTTCCGGAGGACCTCCGGGTCGTCGCCCCGCACCACGCCGATGACGAGGCCGAAGCCGCCCGCCCAGCCTGCCATGACCCCAGAAATGGCGTCCTCTATGACGACGGCCCGCTCCGAGGGCACCCCGAGCATCCGGGCGGCCTCCTCGTAGGTCTCGGGGGCGGGCTTGCCGGCTAGCTTCTTCTCCGCAGCCACGTTGCCGTCAACTCTAGCATCGAAGAGGTCCCGGATACCAGCCGCCTCCAGCACCACGTCACAGTTCTTGCTGGACGTGACCACGGCGACGCGCCTGCTCCTGGACCTCAGCTCCCGGATCAAGGCCACCGAAGACCCGAACACCTCCACGCCCCGGAGCTTTAGAACCTCGTTGAACATAACGTTCTTACGGTTCCCGAGACCGCAGACAGTCTCCCTGTCTGGGGGATCGCTGGGATTCCCCCACTCGAGGACGATACCGCGCGAGCGCAGGAAGCTATCTACGCCGTCGTAGCGCAGCTTGCCGTCCACGTATTGGTAGTAGTCCGGGTCGATCTCGAACGGCTCGAAGGGTCTCCCCTCGCGCTCCGACACCTTTTGCAAGTGCGCGTCGAACATCCTCTTCCAGGCGGCGGCGTGCACGCTGGCCGTATCGGTGATGACCCCGTCGAGGTCGAACAGCCAGGCGCTGTACTCGCTGGGGGAGACCGACTGCTTGTCCCGGGTTGCGCTTATTGGAACCTGCTTCCTAGCGTCGCGTATAAGAACTCGCAGGGTTCTCGTCGCCGGTCACATACGCGCAGCATAGTTACGAACGATGCCTATTCGAACCGTGTCGGGAAGCTCCATCGAACACCACCGCTCACCGAAACGGCTCTACATTCTACAACTGCTGCGCGGAGTCGGCTACTGGCGCCGGAACCTCTTTCTGGAGGGGGTGAGGTCGACCTTATATGATGACTTGACTGTCGAAGAGGCCAAAAAGAAGCTCGACGGGCTCTCGGAATGTGAGTTAAAGAAGATTCGGCCCTACGAGAAGGAGCACAAGACCGCAAGACCTTCGTCGAGCAGCTGGACCATAAGATCAGGGTCGCTACCAGCTCTGTTCGGACCGGCGAACGAGCGAGCGGTAGAGGTGCTGCTCCCTTACCACAGCCGGTGATCCAAGTGGTGCTCGTCCGTCGGCTAGTACACCAACCCACCAGAAACATCGGTGAGCAACGGGTAATACCGCATACGAGAAGTTGGCCTAGAGATAAGCCGATATGTGAACATTGAGCAGCAGCCGCGAACGTACATAGACTGACCTTGTATCGGTTAGTCCTGGATCGAGTTCAGGTCCGTCAGCTCTCCTGAAACTCCTGCAAACGGGAAGGTTTTTGTTCGAGATCCCCTTTCACGGGAGGATTGGCAGCAGCGGTGGCAGCAAGCTGCCAAGAGAGCTTCTTCCAGGGCGTTCACGGTCGTTTCTTGCCCGTTGGGGAGATAGTAGTGGGTGTCCGAGGTTTCGAAGAAATAGGCGTGACTGGGCATCTCCCGAATGGCCTTGGGTTCACGTTCCGTAGGAGAGTAGGAGCGTCGCACGGGTATGATGGAGAACACGGAAGCGTGTCCTGGGGAGGCTCGCACGCCTTAGCAGCGGCCTGAAGGACCTTGCATACAGCAGCATTCACAATTGTTGACCCGGTAGATAGTAGCAGGCATAAATGGTCTTCTCATACCGCTTCTGCTGTGGTGTACCCCTACAGCTACCTGGACCGCTATGCTTGCCTCCTGCGATAGGGTCAATAGTTATGACGTACGCTGTAAGAAACCCGGCGCAAGGAAACGAGGGACGGGTAAGCAAGGGCATGTACTCGGAGCCGACGAAGGTCAGGGATCTAGGTGTCGACGGTAGGCAGCTCGAGGCGCGTGCCGGGTTGGATCCGGTATCCCTCCAAGCCATTGGCCTCCCGAATGGCCTCGATGGCCACCCTAGGATCCTCCGAGGGCGGGTAGTGATCGGCGGCGATGGACCAAAGGGTGTCGCCGGGTGCGACGGTGCGGGAGGTGGGCAGCTGCTCGGCATCGGCACTTGTACCGGCATAGAGGGCGCAAGCGGCAACGGCCACGAAGATCACGGCCCCCAACCTACGCCTCCGGTATACGCGTGTTCGTTCCACCAGAGGAGAATAAAGGACGGCCAGTACTTTCCCAACGGCATAAAGCAAGGAGCTGCGGTTCCGTGCTTTGCTGGCAAAGCAGTGGCACCAACCCGCCGACGTGGGCAAGCGCGGAGGCTCGATTGTCGAGGAGCTTACTCTTTCTGGTTTGTAGGGACGAGGTTTATACAAAAGGTAGTCCGACAGGCGACAGTCGACCGGTTTTACAGGGTTTTGCCTACCATGGCCGTGCGTTAAGTGTAGGGGACAAACCTTTAGGGCGGTTTGCACTCCATCCTGCCGAGTTCGCCGGGGATCGGCGACAAAAGCCCTTTTGGGCTCTAGCTGCCCCTACCCCACCTTCTTGTACGGGTCGTGGTGGGCGTACTCCGCCATGGCCCTGCGGAGCACTTCCTTCTCCTCCGCGATGTACCGCTCGATCGCGTGCCTGAACCCAGGGTGGCGAATCTCGTGCGCGCTGTAGGTCAGGGACGGGAGGAAGCCACGCGCGAGCTTGTGCTCGCCCTGTGCGCCGGCCTCGAAGAGCTTAAGATGCCGCTCTATGGCGAACTCGATCCCCTGGTAATAGCAGAGCTCGAAGTGCAGGTTGCGCCTCCCCTCCGAGGCGCCCCAGTAGCGCCCGTACAGCGACCGTCCCTTATAGAAGAAGAGTGCCCCAGCGATTGGGCGCTGCGTTAGCTCTTCGTACGCGAGGACGAAGAGTGTGCGATCGCCCATCGTCTGAAAGACCTCGGCGAAGAACGTGCCGTTGAGGTACGGGATGCCCCACTTCCTGTCGTACGTTGCGAGGTAGAGCCGATGCATCAGGGCCGCATGCTCGGGACGAAGCTCTTCTCCCGTGAGCCGCTCGATCGTCAAGCCTTCGCCTTCGAGCTGGCGGCGCTCGCGCGCGACTTGGCGGCGGCGCTTGCTTATCAGCGCGTCCAGGTAATCGGAGAACGCGCCGTAGCCGCGGTTGCGCCAGTGGAACTGCAGCGAGTGGCGCACCGCGAACCCACGCCCCGCGAACTCGTCGAGCTCCTCCTCGGGGAGGAAAAGCGCGTGCGACGAGCTGACG
>Ga0126308_10000136_pt1 | contig 19092 bp, 19 predicted proteins | sample Plot55_FD_92533 | JGI IMG/M metagenome (GOLD analysis project Ga0126308, IMG submission 92533) | Serpentine soil microbial communities from UC McLaughlin Reserve, CA, USA - Plot55 | ecosystem: Environmental > Terrestrial > Soil > Grasslands | place: USA: UC McLaughlin Reserve, Lake County... | reverse complement strand
AGCGGCAGTCGGGGTATACGCTCGAAGGGGCGCATCGGGACGACTTGCTGAAATGCTGACAAGCCGCCGAGCGTAGCGAGGCGGCGTGCTGAGAAGCGAAGGCGCTAGCCTGAGCGTGCTGACAAGCTGCCGAAGGCAGCGTGCTGTTCTACACTCCGCTGAAGGCGGAAAAGCCGCCGTCCACGGGCACTACGATTCCGTTTACGAAGGCGGCGGAGCGGCTGCAGAGCCAGATCAGGGTTCCTGCCAGCTCTTCGGGCTCTCCGAATCGGCCTGCGGGGGTGTGCTCGATGATGGTCTGCCCTCTCTGTGAGGGACTGCCGTCCTCGTCGAGCAGGAGGTCTCTGTTCTGCTCCCCAATAAAGAAACCTGGTGCAATGGCGTTGACCCTGAGTCCGGGGCCGTAGGTGCGCGCGAGCTCGACGGCGAGCCAGCGGGTGAAGTTATCGACGGCGGCTTTGGCTGCCGAGTAGCCGACGACGTTGGTCAGGGTCCTCGAGGCTGACATGGAAGAGATGTTCACAATACTGCCAGCGGGGTCGTCGGGGCCTTCGATCATGGCCGCCCCGAAGACCTGGCAGGGGAGCAGCGTGCCGAAGAAGTTGAGGTCCATGACCTGCCGCAGGGCCTTCTCTGGCAAGTCGAAGACGCCGACATCATCAGTCAGGGTTGCGTCTGGCACGTTTCCACCGGCCGCGTTTACGAGGATATCCATCCGGCCCCAGCGTTCGAGCAGGGTGTCCCTGGCGCCCGCGAGCTGATCGTTGTCGAGCACGTCGGCGGGGAGCGCGAGCGACTGCCCACCAGCGGCTTCTATCTCTCCTGCGACCCGATGGGCCTTCTCCTCGCGACGGCCGAGCACGGCCACCCTGGCACCGCACCTTGCCAGGGATCGGGCCATCTCACCACCTAGCACCCCGGTCGCACCCGTGACTACTGCGACCTTCCCTTCGAGAGCGAAGAGGTCCTGTAACGTGCTCTGTTCCACCGTTCTCCTCCCTAGGCCTTGTCCACGGACTCCTACTGGAGCCCGTAGGCCCGCTTGGCGAGCCCGTAGGCGAACTCGCGCGCCATATCGCCGGCATCCTCTTCGTCCACGACGCCCGTTACGACCATGCCCGCAAGCCAGTCGCAGGTCGTGCGTCGCCACACGTCGTGGCGGGACGGGATGCTGGCGAAAGCGCGGGTGTCATCGTTGAAGCCCGCCGTGTTGTAGAGGCCCGCAGTCTCCATGACCGCGTCCAGGTAGCGCCGCATGCCCAGAGGGCTATCGAAGAACCACCACGGCGCCCCGAGGAGCAGGGCGGGATAGTGTCCGGCGAGGGGCGCGAGCTCCCGCGAGTACGCGGACTCGTCCAATCCGAATACGATGAGGCGGAAGCGCGGATCGTTGCCCCGCTCTTCGAGTAAGGTCCTCAGTCCCCGCGTCCAGTCGGCCGCTATCGGGATATCAGCCCCGACGTCGAGCCCGAAGCGCCTGCGTACCGCTGTGTTGTGGTTGCGGAGACTGCCCGCGTGCAGTTGCATCACTAGCCCGTCCTCGGCGCTCATGGTCGCCATCTCGAGGAGCAAATGGGCTGTGAACCTGGCGGCATCTTCGATGTCGGCCCTTCCCGAGAGGGCACGGGAGAAGATCCCCTCCACTTCCGATCCCGACAGGCGCTCGGTATGGGGCGTCGTCGCGCTGTGGTCCGTGGCGAGGGCGCCCATCTCCTCGAAGAACGAACGCCGCTCCTGCAGGGCTTCGAGAAAGGAGCGGTAGTCGACGACGTCGATGCCGGAGGTCCGCGAGAGGAGGTCTATGTTATGCCGCCAGCCGGCCGTGGAGAGGTCGGTCACGGCATCCGGCCTGAAGGTGGGAAGCACCTTACCGCCCCAACCTTCCGCCCGCAGCGCCGCGTGATGCTCCAGGGTGTCTGTCGCCGCGTCCGTCGTACAGAGGACCTCGACGTCGAAGGCGGCGAAGAGCGAGCGCGGTGTGTACTCCGGGCTCGCCAGCCTTTCTTGGAGATGGTCATAGATCCTCTGCGCGTTCTCCCCCGTGGGTTTCTCCGTAGTGCCGAACAAGTTGATGAGCTCGTCGGAGAGCCAGAGGCCCGTCGGAGTCGCGCGGAAGAGGTGGAAGTTCTCACAGAAGCGCTGCCAGACTCGCCTGTGGTCCTCCTCCCCGGGAGTACCGTCGACCGTGGGCACCCCGAGCTCTTCCATCGGGACACCCTGGCTGTAGAGCATCCTGAAGACGTAGTGGTCAGGGATGATGAACAGCTCGGCCGGAGTACCGAGGGTGGCATCCGGGTCAGCGAGCAGCGCGGGCGGCACGTGGCCATGCGGCCCGAGTATCGGGAGACCCTCGACTTCCGAATAGAGGCGCCTGGCCACGGAACGCCTACCCGGGTTCGGGTCGAAGAGCCTGTCCGGATCGAGCGTCCAGGGCATGTTCATGAATCTTCTCCGTGGGCAAAGGGCTCGAGGTGTCGCAGGAAATGCCTCTCGAGGTCTGCGGCGTAGATTTCGGGATGCTCGCGCAGCAAACCGAGGAGACGGTCACGCAAGGGTGCGTCCTTGAGAACTGACCCGAAGGTGACGTGCAGTACCTCGCTGGCGTCGAACTGCTCGAGCAGGGCCGGCAACCCAGCGTCGTCTACGGCGCCGGAGTCCGGAGCGCCTGCCAGACCGGCTTCCACGCTTCCGGCGGAGACGACCGAGCGCGGGAGAACACCTGGGCCGTTCAGAGCAGAGAGTCCGGAGGCCTTACGGTCAGTCAGGCCCATACAATCCCCTGGTTGCGGAGCAGGTCTTGAAAGGACTTTGCGGCCTGGCGAAACAACTCGGGACCGCTGAACCCCGAGTACGGACCAGCGGATGCGAGGTGCGGTTCCAGCGAGAAGAACCCGTCGAACCCGGATGCGTCAAACGCCGAGAGCGTATCCGGCCATTGCCCCTCTCCCTCGCCCGCCGGAACGACCTTCCCCGAGACCGAGAGCGCGTCTTTGACGTGCACGTACTCTATATAGGGACGCAGCGACTCGTATCCATCTGTGTAGGGATGTCTAATTTCGCACTGTACGAAGTTGGCGGCGTCCCACGCGGCCCTAAGGGCGGGGGAGTCGACGCCCGCGAGTATGTCGACGCAACGGCTCGGGACGTCGCCGTAGATGTCCTTCTCGTTCTCGTGCAGGAGCGTGACCCCGGCCCGCTGCGCCTCGCGGGCGAGGACCCCCATACGTTCGATCACCTCTTCCCTGTAGTCGCCGGGATCGTGCCCCTCCGGGATGAAGAAGGAGAAGACGCGGATGTAGGGCGACCCCATAACATCGGCGGCGCGCAGGGCACGGCGGAAGCGTTCCAGGTGTGGCCCGAGGGGGTCGGTTACGGGCACTTTCCCTATCGGGGAGCCTATCGACGAGATCCCGATACCGCGTTCGGTCGCCGCTGATGCGACCTTCTCTAGTTCCTCATCTGTCAGGTCGAGCACGTTGGTGTTCCAAACGCTGCGGATCTCCATGTAGCTAATGGATTCCTCCGTTAGCGTGTTTAGTTGTTCGTCCAGGTCGGGTGAGATCTCATCGGCGAACCCCGTCAAAGTCCACACGAGTCTTCACCCCCTTTCCAGTGGGCGGGCCCCCGCTCGCGGCGCGAGAACCGCCCTGCTACTCGAGTTCCTCGATACGTACCGGCGAGCCCATGCGGGCCGATTCGTATATCCCCTGGATAATCGCGAGGGGCTTGCGTCCCTCTTCGAGGTTTATGGACGGCTCGCGACCCTCCCTTACGGCCTCGACGAAGTCCCTTATCTGGTCCCGGTGCGCCATGGAGAGGCTGCCGGGGTCGGCGCCAGCACCGGGTCCGGACTCTGCCTTACCATACTGCTCCATTAACTGTCCGGCCTGGTTTTCGCCTCCGCCTGCACCGTAGGCATCTCCCTCCTCTCCGTCGTTTGCGGCGTGAAAGTAAGTCAGTTCGTCATCGTCGACAACTGCCGACCCTCGATCCCCATGCACGGAGATCCTGGATGTCAGACCGGGGTAGGCAGACGTCGTGGCGACGATGGTCCCGAGGGCGCCTCCTGCGAACTTCAGGATGGCCACCGCCGTATCCTCGACCTCGATCCTCTCGTGGGCGAGCAGTCCGGTGTATGCGGTCACTTCCACGACGGGACCCATCAACCACTGCAGGAGGTCGATGCTATGGATAGCCTGGTTGATCAAGACTCCCCCGCCGTCCAACTCCCAGGTTCCGCGCCAGCCGCCCGAGTCGTAATAGGATTGGGAGCGCCACCACCTGACCTCCGCGGATCCAGAGGTGAGGCGGCCGAACCGTCCTCTTTCTACGGCCTCGTGAACGGCCTGGGTGGCTGCGTCGAAGCGGTGCTGGCTTACGACGGCAACCCTCCTGCCGGTGGCACGCTGGACCTCGAGTAGCCGATCGGCCGCCTCCAGGGTGACGTCGACGGGCTTCTCGATGACGACGTCCTTGCCAGCTTCGAGCGCGGCTATGGCATCTTCGGCGTGCATGCCGCTGGGGGTACAGACGCACACGGCGTCGAGGTCCACACCCGAAAGCATCTCCCTGAGGCTGCCGTAAGAGGAGCAACCATACTCGCCAGCCAGCTCCTCGGCCAGTGCGGGGACGACGTCGGCTGTGGCCACGAGCTCAGCGGTCTTCATTCCAGAGATGGCCAGCGCATGGTGAGGGCCGATGACACCGCACCCCAATATCCCGAAGCGCAGCTTTTCGACGGTCATGTATCCTCTCCCCCTCCGAACGTTCCCAACGGACCATCAGTGCGCAGCGCGCCGTCACACGCCGGCCACGGATGCGGTGGAGGAGCATCCTTGCCGCACACGCACCGGTGTCGTATGCGGTTACCCTGCGGGTGGTCGGCGCCGGCGAGAGCAGGCCTGCAAACACAGTTACCGCTCACGTGCACGGTATCATAACTTTCGGCACCTGGCAGCCGGTACAGGGGTAGGAAGACGTGGAAGTGCACAGCGGACCGAAGATCGCGTTTGTAGGTGGGGGAAGCTATCAGTGGGGACCCAAGATCATCCTTGATGTTGCGTTGAACGAGGGGTTGCGCGGGGGCACTCTGGTCCTCCACGACATCAATGCTGGGGCGCTCGAGGACATGTTCGACTGGGGGCAGAAGGCCATCGAGCGGACGAACGCCGATCTGAAACTAGAGAAGACCCTGCGGCCCGAGGAGGCACTGTGGGGAGCAGATTTTGTAGTCCTGAGCATCTCGACCGGGGGGTTGGAAGCCACGGCGCTGGACCTGGAGATCCCCGCCCGTTACGGGGTGGTGCAGACCGTGGGCGACACCGTGGGGCCCGGTGGACTCTTTCGGGGTCTGCGAAACATCCCTGTGGTAGTCGAGATTGCCCGCGCAATGGAGAAGTATTGTCCGAACGCCGTACTGCTGAACCTCACCAACCCCCTGACGGTCCTGACCAGAGCCGTCACGAAGGCCACCTCCATCAGGGCCGTCGGGCTCTGCCACGAACTGTTCAGCACGCTCGGGATGCTCTCGAAGATGTTCGATGCGCCAGAAGAGGCCATCAACGTGAGGGTGGCAGGGATCAACCACTTTATCTGGGTCACAGAAGTATCGGTGCAAGGCCGCGACGTAACAAGCGAGGCGTTCCGCCGGATCTCCGGTGGGGAGGCGCGCGAGATCTCCTTGTCGGATACCGATGGAAACACCGACCCCTTCGTCAACACGTGGGGCATCCGCACCGAGCTCTGCAGACTCTATAGCTATCTTCCGGCGGCTGGCGACCGACACGTGTGCGAATTCCTCCCAGGATACCTGCAGGATGAGAGGGAGCGGGAGAGGCTCGACCTCAGGGTTACCACCGTGGACGTGAGGAGGGAGAAGCTCGCCGAGGACAAGGAGAGGGTGCGGCGCATGATCAGGGGCGATGAGCCCATCCCGACCGGACGTTCGCGGGAGGAGATCTCCGACATCATAGCCGCGATGTGGACCGGAGAGAACTCCGTGAACATCGTCAACCTGCCGAACGCAGGCCAGGTCAGGGACCTTCCGCTCGGGGCCGTCGTCGAGACCTACGGCGCGCTCAACGGCACCGGGGCTTCAGGAATAGTTTTCGGAGAACTTCCGCCACCGGTGGCCGCGCTCGTACACCCCCACGTCTTCAACCAGGAGGCTATAGTGGAAGCCGGCTCGACGGGAGATAGGGACCTGGCTTTCCGCGCTTTCTTGAACGACCCCCTGGTCGGGAATCGGCCCGATGCCAGGGAGATGTTCGAGGAGATGTTGGAGGTCCAGAGCTAGGTTTCAGCACGGTCTAGCCTTTAGTTTCCGCTATCAGCGGGAGATCTGGTGCAAGATGGTGGGGTCTTGGATTTTGACGTCTTCTGCGAGGAGAAGCGCTTTGCTCAAGATTATGGCGAGGGTGCGGTCGCCTTCGAAGGGGAGGAAGAGTTTGTTTCCCAGGCCTCCTGCCGCTGACCCTTGGGTCGGGACGATGCAGAGGTACTGGTCGTTCGGTTCCATGAGTATGTTGCCGCTGCCGAGATGGATCTTGTAAGTGCGCACGTCGCCCTGGACGAGCAGGAACCGGCCTTCCAGGCGGCAGCGCTCGGATATCTTGAGGCGGGGGATCAAACGTTGCAGTACCTGCTGGCGCGTCTTTGCCGTCTGGGAGAGGGCGCCGAATGAGTAGCTCGCCCAGTAGTCTCTGTAGCGCCCTTCGGGCCCGCCGTCGGACCAATTCGGGTCGTTGCCAACGCTGGCCACGCCGACGAACATGTCCGCATCGCGCATCACTTCGGAGAAGACGAGCGGGGGGAGCTCTTCGAGGACGATGGGCACTGTAGGTGCGCCCGGTCCGCGGGATAAAGTAGCGTATCCTCCGCCGCCAGCATGGGCGTAGTTTGCCCTGGCGTCGATGTTGTAAAAGCGGACCTGGTCCGTGAGCAGGTAGAGGTAGGTACCCGCCTCTGTGGTGTCGGCGCCGTAGTCGTCGCCCAGGCCTTCGATCCAGAACTCGGCCCTCAAGCCCCAGGCGGGCAGCACCCTGGTCGCTGGTGGGTATTCGTCGTCTACCATCAGCCTCAGGCTGTTCTTCCAACCTCGCGCCGCGCACAGGGCGTTGAACTGATGCTGCTTGAGGACATGGGCGGCGAAGCGGTTGGAGTAGGTCCTGGTGGTACGCTCCGCGTCGGTCAGCAGATAGACTTCCCTGTGAGCCTGTTTGAAGGGCTGGCGAATCTCCAGCTCGGCGAGCCAGTCTCTCCAGGCCAGGACTTCGTCCGGGTTCTCGTGCATGGGGTGCCACAACTCTACGCGGGTAGAGTCGTCCAACCAGTCCAGAACGCAGCTGTCGCGGCCGATGAGCCGGCCTTCGTGGAAGACACCGGCCGCCGCGCGATCTTCGTTTGTGAACTTCCAGATCAGACGCCGCGCCAGGGTGCCGACGAGCGGATGGTCGAGATAACGTTCGCGCCAGGTGTGAAACGCCCAGCTCTTCTGCTCCAGATACAGGTTCTCGATCCTGTCACGCTGGGCCGGCAGCATCTTCCGCAGGTCGGTGGACACTGCCTTGATCTCTTTCAAATCCTCGGGGTTGTGTTCTTTTACGGCCTTGGGCACGGACTTCTGGCGTTTGCCATCGGGCCTGTACCAACGAAGTTCCGTAGAGCTCGTGCCGGTGACCGCCAGCTCGACGGTGAACTCGCCAAGCTTCTCGCTCCTCACTCCCACGTCCTGCAGGCCGTAGGTTGGAACGGAGATCTCCTCGATCTCCTGCAACGACATGCCGGCGTGCCCTGCTGCGGTTTCCAGCGCCTTCTCGATGCCCTTCTGCGCCGTGCCGAACTTGATTCTAGCCCGGAGCATCGCGAGCTGTCCTACTCCGGCCGCGCGAGGCATGGCGCCCAACGCCCACACGCAGGCGTTGCCGACCCTGACACACCTCGGCCCCATCTGCGGCACCTTCCGATACGCCGCGAGCGCCAGCATCCCCAGCGCACGCGCTACCCCAGCGTTCTCGCTCTTCGCGCAAAGCCAGGCCAGCGCCTTCAAGATGTCGGCGTTCTCGTCCTGCAACATCAGGTTGGGGTCGGGCTGCCACTGTGAAAGCCGCTCGACGGGCCTGGTACGCGGCCGGTCGACCAGGGCAAACCAGCGTAGTATGGCGCTCTCGAAAGCCTCGTTTCCGATCGTTTCGAGCAGTGCGGCTGCCTCCCTGGACCACTTTACGCCAGGCTTCGCGCTGCTGGCCCTCGAGCAGAGGAGGAGTAGCGCGCTCCAGGCTGCGCGCTTCTCGGTTTCCATCGCCTCGATCTCGGCTATGGCAGCATCCGACCACGCCTCTCCGGGAATGAGCGGTTGGACCGAGGTCGTCAGCCCCCCGAGCTCTTTAAGCGTCGCCGACCAGCGGCGCGTCTCTGCTGTCGAATACCCTTCGTCGAGGTCCTTCGTGAGCTTGCGGACCCTCTCTTTCAGCGCCGGTGTGAGCTCGTGTTCCTTGAGGTGATCCCGGAGGACTTTTACCATCTGTGGCGTTCCCTGCACGAACGCGTTAGGCTCTTCGATGGACCAGTCCAGGAGGCGACAAACGTCGTCGTGGTCGAAGGGGAGCCTGTGCCTGAGCACTGTCTGCATGGTCTGGCGGACCGCCCAGGTCTCATAGTATGCCGCAGACTGTTTCTTGTGCCGGAGATCCAACCACTCCACCGCGGCAAGTACGAACCCGCGCTGCTCCTCCTGGCTAGCTGCAAGGATACGTCGTACTGCCGCAGAGTCCTTGTTCCCGAACCTGAACCACCGGTGTCTCGACTGCTGCCGCTCGGCCACGAGGTCCTCGATCCAGGCCCTGTAAGGTTGCGGGGCGCGCTCCTTGCGGCGGAACACGGCTAGCCTCCGACTAGCGGGACTAGCTTCAAGAACGTTACCGTGGTATCTGGCCTGACTTCGATCTCCTCTTCGAGCTCTTCGACCTGCTTGTCGTCGACCAGCAAGATAAACCCGTTGGTGTAGAACGCCCTCAAGGCCAGCTCGAACTGTTTCTCGGGGTCTATCTTCCGCCTGTTACGCATCCTGAAACCGTTGAGGGTACTCTCTGCATCGGTGGGCTGCACTAGCCCGCGGAAATACTCGGGCTGACTCAGGTTGTAGTCGCGCACCTCATTGGCGACACGGGTGCGGATCAAGTCCCGCACCGTGATCCGCGCAGTCAGTACCTCGAGCGTGAAGCCCCCCTCCTCCTCGTCACCCCCGAGGCTGAGAGTCGTTTCGTCCCGGATCTTCAACGTCGTAGACATCGCCACACTCCATCCTGGAAACCCACCTGAAAAGTATACGAAGCCTACGGCGCGAGATGCACAAGGACAAGTACCAAAAGCCCTAGAAATGCGGGAAAACTAGAGATTTCGTAGGGTGCAAGCGTGGCCGCAGCATGTGGCCCATGGGATCTGTATCTATTGATCGTAACCTGCTGGGGCTGGGAATTGGTAAGAACGTGCACAAGAGCTCTGGAGAGAGCGCCGAAGGGGTAATGCCGGTCGAGATCCTGAGGGGGCCGTGAAGAGCTACGCGCCCTACCTGCAACCGTCCGGGGGGATGCACGACCCGGTCTTCGGGCAACCCACACAGTACGGCACCCCGTATCATGCGCTCTGCAACGCGGTGCTCGCCAGGGAGACCGGCGGTGAAAGGAAGTCGGTGTACTTGGACCGGGCCGTTCGTGGCCTCGAGGCGACCCTAGATCACGTCCTGGACCCCGGCCTCCCTCCTACCGCTTCGGGCTTCGACCGTGCGACGGGGGCGGTGACACGATCCAACCACAAGGACTTCTTCTGGCCCCGATCCTGAAAACGTTCCTCATTCTCAGGGACCTGGAGGTGGACGGCGCGGATGACTTCGCCGGGCGAACATCCCGGGTAGACATCGAGGCTTCTTTCTCCCAACGCCCCCCATCGAACTGGGCCGCTCCTACGGTGTCCCGGTGAGGCGTGTGGTCCACTTAACAGGTGGCCTGGAGAACAGACGCGGTCTTATGCCGGCGGAAAAGGCGGCGAGTACGACGTCTCGATTAGCGCGTTTTCGATGGGTATGGGATCGTGGCTTGCTAACAGCGTCTCGGGTCCACCTTACCAGAAGGGTCGTGCGCGGATGGGAGCCTGAATCTCCAGTACTCTCGCCGCGGGCCACCTCGCCTCGAATGTTACCGTGTCCATCTCGCGCACCGCGGTCCCGACGCTGCGGGAAGCTGGTCGGCAGACAGCACCTCCAGCCCGACCACGACCACCACGGCGCCGAGCCCCGCCGGGTCGAAACTCCGGCACGGCCCAAGGTAGCAGACGCCGTCTAAACAGATTCTCCCATCGGCAATCTCCAGTTCCCAGGTCAGCTCGTGCGGGCCGAAGGGCCCGGGACGGGATGGATCACCGTCCTGTGAGAGCCAGCGGAGAGCTCGAAGAGCCCGCCTCCGACCGCCTTATCGCCGACGTTCTTACCGACGAGCTCGTAGCAGACCCGGAAGTCCTCGGCGTCGAACACACCCGAGGGCGGTACGTCGAGAAAGTGGTGGGTGTCGCCCATCCCGGTGAGGAGACCAACCGTGGAGAGCACGCGCGGGCCGTCCTGGAAGTTGCGCACGCAGGCGGACGAGAAGTCGTGGTCGTCGTGCAGAAAGCGCAACCGCGGCACCACCGCTGGATCATCCTCGGTCCTCCAGTACCCGAGCAACGCCCGGCGCTGGTCCCAAAGGTTGTCGTAGCTGACCGACCCGAGGCAGGCTTCTTCGGACGTCCAGGTCGTGCCCAGGTTAGAGTCGTCTCCGTCGCGGCGGATGAACGTGCAGTGAAGCTCGGTCTCCCCACTTGCCGGTGTCCTGAAGCGATCCCCACCAGGCCGGCCGGGCAGGGCAGCGGCGTGGTGCCCTCGAACTTGTCTCTCAGCCCCGAAGCGGGATGAGGGTGGATCTCGCCGCCCGTCCGTGCGGGCAAGAAGGCGGCGACTCGGAGTCGAGGTGGTCGCTGTGGGCGCGACTGTGGGGGCCGGCCCACTGGCGGGTGCCCGGATGGTAATGTTCGGCGATGCCCGGACCCGGACTCTCCGCTCTACGCCCTGCCGAACGTAGTGCTAACGTCCCACATCGCCGGCTCGCTGGGTAGAGAGTGCCGTCGCATGGGCCGCCTCGTCGTGGACGAATTGCGCCGGTACGTGGCGGGAGAACCCCTGCGGCACGAGATCACCAGGGACAGGGCCGCCCTGATGGCATGACCGAACCGAATACAAGGAGGAGGGATCGATGAAAGTTGGAGTCTTTACCGTGGGTCTGCCCGACCTGACGCCGGAAGAGGCCGTGCGAGAGATAAAGGAGGCCGGCTACGACGGCGTAGAGTGGCGTGTTGCCAGGGTACCCCAGGACGTTAGGAGCGAGGAACCCTCTTTCTGGGGTAACAACCTCTGCACGCTGGCGCCTACGGAAGAGGATGCTCGCCGGGCGCGTCGCCTCTCGGAAGAGGCCGGGCTCGAGGTACCCGGCCTCGGCACCTACGTCGGTGTCGGCGACCTGAAGACCGCGGAGGAGGCGATGCGCTTCGCTGTCACAGCAGGCGCCCCCCAGGTGCGGGTGGGAGCCGGAGCCCCAGACGGACGATCCTACGAGGAGTTATTCGCCGCGGCCAGTGCGTTTCTGGCAGACGTCGAGGAACTCGCCAGGACCCACGGGGTCAAGGCGCTCGTGGAGATTCACCACCGGACCATCTGCCCGAGCGCCTCGCTGGCCCACAGGCTGGTCTCAGCCTTCGACCCCGACTGTGTTGGCGTGATCCTCGACCCTGGGAATATGGCCCAGGAGGGCTACGAAGACTACCGCATCGGGGCTGAACTTCTCGGACCCTACCTGGCGCACGTCCACATCAAGAACTCCGCCTACGAGCGCCCGGCGGGCGGTGGCGTTTGGGAGCCGCGCTGGGCGCCGCTCGAAGACGGGGTGGTGGACTTCGGCCTGGTGTTCGAGGCGCTCGACCACGTCGGCTACTCAGATTGGCTCGTGATGGAGGACTTCAGCGGAGCGCGTCCGAGTAGGGAAACACTGAAGCATAACCTCGAGTTCGTCCGGTCGTACGTGAACGGCTAGATTCTGGCACCTCGCTGTCAGCCGAGGATGAGCACGATGAACACGAAATAGACGACGATGTTGACCAACCAGCTGTGGGTGTTCATCCAGTCGCGCACCTTGGGCATGGCCTCCTTGGCGCGCCGGCGAAACAGCAGATAAGCCAGCGCCGGAAGCGCCGCCAAAAAGATAGTCGCGGCGACGAAGGGCACAGCGGCCAGAAGCGGGGCGTTGTGCTGCGCCAGGTTCACCCCCACCGTCATCAAGACTACGAAGTCGGAGGGGAATATCGAGAGCAGCAGCAGCCCGGCCAGGAACGCCGTCCTTGGCTTGGCGTTTTGCATGGCGCCGAGCCAACGCGGCGGTTCGCTCGTCTTGCGGCCCAGGTAGCTCCTGATGGACAGTAACACGAGCAGCCCGACCAGCACGTACTGGATGATTTGGCCCAGCGAAGCGTTGTCCGAGGAGTTGCCGAGGGAGATGCTGTTGCCGAACAGGGTGGCGAGAGTAAAAGTGATAGTGACACCCACGATTAGGGCGATAACCACGCCAGCCAGGAAGTACGCTGAGAGCTTGAGTGCCTTGGGGGCGGTGACGAAGATGATCGCCGACATGATCTGCGGTCCCGCTAGCATCGTGAAGGCCAGGGGCAGGACATCCAGTTTCATCGAGGTCTCCTTCCAGCGTACGGCCGCCACCTCCCGCGGACTACACCTCACGTCCTGAGGACGGGGCTGCTTCCAGCCCTGTCTCTTACCGTATCGTAGGCTATGGCGAACCGCCGCGCAGAGCGACTCGGGACCAGGCATGGCTGCAGCGGAGTTTTCAGGGTGGGATCATTCCTGCGTCGGCCAGAGCGAGAGAGAAGAGGAGCCAAGGCGGCATGGAGTATCATGTTCTGTTTTTCGTGGCTGCTGTTGCGGCCGGCTTGATCAACTCTCTTGCTGGCGGTGGCGGCCTGATCACGTTTCCTTTGCTGACCCTGGTCGTCCCACCTGTGGTCGCCGACGCAACGAGCGCCTTCGCCCTGCTACCCGCCTACCCCAGCGCCGTATGGCGCACCCGCGGGAAATTGCGCGAGGTTCCCAGGTTCTGGCTGTGGTTGCTTCTGGTTCCCAGCATTCTAGGCGGTCTGGTAGGGGGGCTGCTGCTGGTCTGGACGGGCGACCGTAACTTCTTGTTCCTCGTGCCGTGGCTGGTGTTTGCAGGCACTGTGCTGTTCGTACTCGAGCCGCGGCTCTCCCGCCGTAGCGGTTCCAGGGCAAACCGCAGCCTTGCAACTGCGCTGTGGCCGGTTGCTGGTCTTGTCGTGTTCGTGGTAGGAATCTACGGCGGTTACTTTGGGGCTGGGATCGGCATCTTGATGATCAGTGCCCTCAGCCTGTTGCGGATGGGTGACGTCCACCAGGTCGTGCCCTTCAAGAATTTGCTCACGGGATGCCTGCGGGGCGTGGCCGTGGTGGTGCTTGTGATCTACGGCGAGATCAACTGGGGATACGGTGTGCCGATGGCCGTCGGCGGCCTGATCGGCGGTTACCTTGGGGGTACGCTAACCGGAAAGATAAACCCTTCCGTCCTACGCGCGGTAGTCATGACTATCGGGTTCGGGCTGGCAGCGTACTATTTCTGGACCCTCTATGGCCCGTCGAAATTACCGTTCGGCGGCGAGTAAGCCGACCGGCGGTGCTCCAGAGCGAGACGCGCATCCGGAGAGGTGCCTACGCAGGGAGGGACAGCCGTTGGCTTAGAGCCAGCACCATTTCGCGGGCCGAAGCGTTGTCTGCTTCCATCGTACGCAGCAACCCTGACCTGTAGACATCGCGGGCCATTCTCGATGCCGAGGGCATGACCTTCTCGTAGAGTTTCATGAAAGATGGCAGCACCTTCGGTTGCATGCTCAGGTAGCGCTCTACGAGCAGCCCTACCAGGACAGCCTCCAAACACTCGTTCTCCGGTCCCTCCAGATCCAGGTTGGCGCGGCGCAGATAAGGCACCGTCTCGAACATCGCGGCGGACCCTGCCCAAGGCTCCCTCGAGGCGTACCTTAGCCCCCCTACGTCCGCCATGCGAGCAGCCCCGACGCATAAGGGACAAGGCTCCGTCGTGGTGTAGAGGACGCAGGCGCGGAGATTTTTCTCGCCTTCGAGGAGGAGTAGCGCGTTGAGTTCGGCGTGGGCGAGCTTGCGACCGAAGACGGTGCCCGGCGGTCCCGTGCCCTCGTGGATACGGTTGCGCCCGGCGGATAAGATCCCTCCCCCGGCATCGGCTACGACGGCGCCTATCGGCAAGGAGCCGGCGCGGTAGGCCTCCCACGCCTGATCTACGCAGGCTCGCCAGGGTACTGACAGCGTCTCCCACACAGGGTGAATGGTGCCATCCCGCCAGACTCGGCGCACCCGGTCCGGCCTAGAGTGCTTACAGATACAAGGTCTTGCACCTGCTCTCCAGGATACACCAGGTCGGATGTTAGAACGCAAGCCTTGACGGATACAATCGGTAGTGTGGAAAGAACCCTGATCGACGGCCGGTACGAGTTACGAGCCCTGGCGGGCAGCGGAGGAATGGCCGACGTTTACCTGGCATACGACAGGGTGCTCGACAGGCACGTCGCGATCAAGCTTCTGAGGGCCCGCTACGCGGAGGACGAGGAGTTCGTCGAACGCTTCAGGCGCGAGGCCAAGAGCGCCGCATCGCTCGTCAACCGGTACATCGTACCCATCTTCGATTGGGGAGATGCCGACGACGGCACCTACTACATAGTGATGGAGTACGTGCCCGCCGGCGACCTGAAGGATCGGATGAAGGATGAGGGGAGGCTCTCGCCCGAAGTGGCAGCGGACGTAGCGCTGCAGGTCGCAGAGGCGTTGCGGGCCGCCCACGAACGCGGCATCATCCACCGCGACGTCAAACCACGCAACATCCTGATCGCTGGATCGGGGCACATAAAGGTCGCCGACTTCGGCATAGCCCGGGCCGTAGAGTCGACCACGATCTCCCAATCGGGCGACATCCTCGGCAGCTTGAACTACATGTCTCCCGAACAGGCGGCGGGTGAAAGGGTGGGGCCCGGTAGCGATCTCTACTCGTTGGGCGTGGTTCTCTACGAGATGCTCACCGGTAGGGTGCCGTTCGACGTCGCGACCCCGGCGGACGTGGCCGCCGGGCATACTGAGGGACCACCTTCTCCGAAGGCACTAAACTCCGCGGTTCCGGAAGGGGTTGACGCTATCGTCAGGAGGCTCCTGGCCACGGACCCAGATGTCAGATATGGGAGCGCCGAGAAGCTTATCGAAGACCTCAGGCGAGTACGTGACGGGCTGTCCCCGGTAGCCCCGTTACCGCACGAACCGAAGGTGCCTTCTCCTGCCGATGCAGCGGCACAGACCCTAGTCCTCCCTGCGTCCGGTGCCGCAGGCGGCACGGGCACACGCCGGAGAAGGACCGTATGGCTCCTTGTAGCCCTCGCTGTAGTGGTCGCCGCACTCGGGTTCGGTGGCTGGAGCCTGATACAAGGCAGGTTCCCAGGCGTCCCTGGAGGCAACGTCGGAGAACCGCGCCACGCGGCCGAAAGACCGCGGGCTGGCCCCGAGAACGTCGAAGTTCCCCCGGTGACCGACCTTGGCGAGCAAGAAGCACGAGAGCGTCTCGAGAAAGCTGGCTTCCGGGTCGAGGTCAGGACGCATGAGACCCCCGAGGAGGAGTCCGGTCAGGTCCTGGAGCAGTCGGTTGCCGGTGGGGATAAGGTGAGGGAGGGATCGAAGATCACCCTTACAGTCAGTGAGGGACCCCAGGTAGCCAGGGTTCCTGACCTGGTCGGCCTCACTTACGCGGAGGCAGAGGGTGAACTGGAGCAAGCGGGTCTCCTGCTCGGGGGTGTGCGGGAAGTCACCAGCGAGACCGTGCCACCGGGCGTAATCTCGGGCCAGGATCCCCAGGCTGGGAGCACGCTGGAGCCTGGCACTTACATATACCTCACAACCAGCATCGGACCAGCGGCCGAGACGACAGCGAGTTTCTGAAGCGAATTGCAGAGGATCTGCGACCCTCTGCAATTCGTGCAGTCAGCTTTCAGCCAAAGACAAAGAGCTGAGTGCTGACAGCTTTAGTGTCAGGAATCGTCGTCCAGGTGCGGGCCGAGGAGTGACAGGTCGGCCGGACCGAGACGGTCGGATGCTGTCTTGGCCTGGTGCCAGAACGGGTAGATCAGGGCTGGGGCGCTCACGTCATCGAGGCGCTGGCGGTCCTCTGCGGAGAGCTCGAGCTCGGCCGCCTGTAGGTTATCGGCGAGCTGTTCGTCGGTGCGGGCGCCGACTATGATCGAGGCCACGCCAGGTCGTCCGAGCAACCAGGCGAGGGCTACCTGGGCCGCTGATACACCGCGGCTGTCCGCGATCTCGACGAGCACGTCTATCGTGTCGTAGAGTTTGTCGGTGTCGTAGACGGGCGGCTCATCCCAACCTTCCACGTGCCGACCCTCCGAGGCATCCTCACCACGCCGGTATTTTCCGGAGAGCAGGCCGCCGGCCAGCGGGCTCCACACGAGGATGGAGCACTCCTGGTCTATGGCGAGCGGTACGAGCTCGTACTCGGCCTCCCTCGCCTGCAGAGTGTAGTGGATCTGCTGGCTGACGAAGCGCGGCAGACCGAACCTTTCGGCGATGCCGAGCGCCTTCATCAGCTGCCAGCCCGAGTAGTTGGAAGATCCCACGTAGCGCACCTTGCCGCTCTGGACCAGGGTGTCCAGCGCCTCCAGTGTCTCCTCGAGCGGGGTGAGACCGTCCCACTCGTGGACCTGGTAGAGGTCGATGTAGTCGGTGCCGAGCCTTCTGAGGCTTTCCTCGCACTGGCGGATTATGTGGTGCCGCGAGAGGCCGGCATCGTTAGGACCGTCTCCCATCGTCATGCGGACCTTGGTGGCGAGAAGCAGATCGTCTCGCCGGCCCGAGATCGCCTCCCCGAGTATCTCCTCGGACTCACCGTCAGAGTAGATGTTAGCGGTGTCGAAGAGGTTGATCCCGGCGTCCAGGCACATGTCCACCTGCCGCTTGGCCCCGGCCACGTCCGTGGAGCCGACCTTGCTGAAACCGCCCTGCCCCCCGAAGGTCATCGTGCCGAGCGTAAGCGTAGAGACGTAGAGCCCAGAACGTCCAAGCCTGCGATACTGCATGAGGTCCTCCCTACCTGGTTGGGCTGCCGAGCCGCGCCAGCGTAGCACGACGAGGTCGGATCGGCAGCAAGTCAGCATTTCAGCCTGTTAGGTTAGATCTGACGCTGGTAGCCGCAAGCGTTGGGCGCAGTGGACCTATGCTTCCATGGGAATCTCGGCGTACAAAGTGGCAGAAGCCCGAAGGCGTGGGTACCCTAGGAGAGGCAGGGTTGAATCAGCATGTGGACAAACCTCTGGAGGCTAGAGATGATCGTCCGAAAAGACGCGCTACCGGCGGATCGCGAGCCCGAGGAACAGTTGGATTATTCCGAGGCTGGCGGGTTGACCCAGTTCGGCGCCTACGTCGAGATGCTGCAACCCGGGGCGCGCTCCTCTGAGAGGCATTGGCACGAGGAGTCTGACGAGTTTCTATACATGCTCTCTGGGGAGGCGAACGTGATCGAGGACGACGGAGCCCATCCGCTGCGTCGGGGCGACGCGGCTTGCTGGCCGGCTGGCGCCTCCAATGCCCACCAGGTCGTAAACCGTTCGGAGGCACCCTGCACCTACCTCATCTTCGGCACCAGGATGGCTCACGATATCGTCCATTATCCCGACGTGGGGAGGACTCTCCATGACGAGGGCGGTACCTGGCGGCTGCAGCACGCCGACGGAACCCTGATCAAAGGTGGAAAGATCGACCAGGTCCGTCCCCTTACCAGGTGGGAACCCCGGGCTGACCAACTGCCATAGCATCAATCCTGCCCACGGGGGCGCGGAAAGACGCGATACAGAGGGTTGACCGACGCGTGATTCTGCGCGCCGTTCTTGGGTGCCTTTTGTGGATGGGTCACGTCTACTTTTCTGTACGCGTCATAGAATGCTGGTGTGCGAAAGGGTTTCTGTTTTTCGTGTTTCCCGCGGTTGGCGGGGGTGGCTTTGCTGCTTGGCGCGGCGCTGGTGCTCACTGCTTGTGGGAGTTTGGAGGATGTGGATTTTAGCCCCGCATGCCCGACGGGCGTTGGCAGGGGACTATGGGACCCAGGCTCACTTCGTGGCACCGGAGCGGGTAGTCCCGAGGTGCGGGATCTTCTCGAGGATGCCAATTTCGGGGCAACTCCACAGGCGGCGAGGGATCTGGAACGGGGGGTCGTCGACGGGCGCCTGGTGGACACGCTCCGTACCCTGACCAGGAAGCACCGCATCTGCGTCGAGGCTTTCAAAGAGGGCCACCGCTTCCTCCCTGGTGTGGAGGATGGCCCACGAATACCAGACGGTTACGGCAAGGCCGGTGGTCTGCCCAACACCCACTACTTCGGCAGGGCCGCCGACGTGTGGTGGGTTGACGGTAAACCTGTCGAGGGGAACGCTACGGACCCTGGCATCCTGGAGATAGGCGAGACCCTCGCCGACATTCCACGTTACAGGAGGCCGGATCAGATAATCGGGCCACCCAGATGGACGAGAACATTGGGAAACGGGTACCGGAAGGGCTGGGTCCTGGCCCCCGACCAGCTCGAGTTGCACAAGGATCATATCCATATCGGTTACGTGAAAGATGCCAAGTCCGGGTGAATGGCAGCGGGCACGAGAAAGCCTGCAACGGTCTTCTGCTCCACTCTTCGCATTGGATTCCCGCTTTCGTGGAAATTACGGGTATGGGATGGCGTGGGTGTGTCGGCAGCCCGGACGAGATCCTGTTTATGCGGATCTGGTATCAGTGGGGGGTCAGGGGTTCGTAGCCGAGATCCGCGAGCCGGTCGGCGATCACGCGGTATCCTCTGTCATTGGGGTGTAGTTCGTCCTTACTCATGCCCGCGTCGCCGAGTCTGACCTCGACGGACGGTATTTCGT
>Ga0126308_10000135_pt1 | contig 19099 bp, 15 predicted proteins | sample Plot55_FD_92533 | JGI IMG/M metagenome (GOLD analysis project Ga0126308, IMG submission 92533) | Serpentine soil microbial communities from UC McLaughlin Reserve, CA, USA - Plot55 | ecosystem: Environmental > Terrestrial > Soil > Grasslands | place: USA: UC McLaughlin Reserve, Lake County... | reverse complement strand
TAAGGCACCGAACCAAGAAAGCGGTGGAGCGGTATTCCGCCTGCGGCTGCCGGGGGGTTGAAGAACGGGATCTAGTGTGAACGCGCCATCACCCTCCCTCATGCTGGGAACCGTCCTTCCGTGGTCCATGATAGACGCCTACGTGACCGCCGAACGGAACAACAAGAGGCGCGTTCTAGTAATATCCGCGGCATGGACGAGCGCGACCTCATCCTGCTCGAGAGCGCCATAACAGCCATAGACGAAGCCGCTTCCGCCGTCGCCCGAGAGGTCGAGCGCGACCGGCTCGACGAACCGACGCTCGCACGCCTCTCCACGGTCGAGGCCGAACTGAGGCGCAGCCGCCTCGCCCTGGAGAAGATCGTCCGAGAAGAGACGAGATGATCGAACATCATCAGTCAGCCAAAATCCTGTCGCAGCGCCGCGTTGTACCCGGCACGGCTGTCTTGGCGGACCCTCCGGCTCAGGTTTTTCGAGCGGGGCAGGGGGCTCTGCTCCAGGAATTACCTGATACCTGACTGCTCGTGCCTGATCGCTAAATAGCGCAATCTTTGGTGTCGACGGGGCTCTGGCGCTCCTCAGCGAGGTCCAAGAGTTGTCCCACGAGGTCGGAGGGGACGCCGTAACCGCCGTTGTCGGAGTCGGCGCGGCTGGCGAAGACGGTGGCGACGACCCCGCCGTCGGCGTTGATGGCAGGACCACCCGAGTTGCCGGGGCGGACGAAGCCCCTGAAACTGGTCACGATGCGCTCCACGGGGCCCCGGTTGTAGGCGTCGTTGGAGACGACGCGCACCGTGTCACCCACGCGCCCGGCCCTGACGTCGAACGGCCCGTTCTCCGGGAAACCCAGGATGCCGACCGGCTCGTTGTCTCGGGGCTCGGCGGTGGGGAGGGGCGGCAGGCGTAGATCCCTGACCCTCAAGACCGCGATGTCGTTCTTCTCGTCGAAGACTACCGACTCTGCGGGTAAAGGAAGACCGGTGCCTTCGGGTTGAACGTATGTGACGGTCTCCCCAGCCACGACGTGGGCGTTGGTGACTACCAAGCCGGGGGCGGCGACCCAGCCGGAGCCTTCGAGGCCGTACCCGCAGGCGACCCCGCTAACGCGCACCACGCTCGAGGAGGTTGCAAGCACCTCCGGGTCCCTGAGGATGTCCGCGTTCGGCTCTTCGACGCCGGGGTCAGGACCCTGGAAGCGGGGGAGGGGGTCCAGCTGCGAGACGGCCTGCGCCAGGAGTCGCGACGGCATCTCCTTGTTCAGGGCCGTAAGCACCCTGGATTCCTGCATGCCCGGGTGCAGGGACGAGAAGAGCGGGGAACCCAAAGCGAGGGTCGCGGCCACCCAGACGAAGGTGAGGGAGAGCGCCCCGCCCAAGAGTGCCCCACCGACACTATCCAGAGCCGCGGAGGTGGGGTTTGTAATCTTCTCGCGCAAAGATCTGCTCACCGCGCGGGCCAGGACGTCCCCGAGCACGGCGAAAGCCGCGATGCTGGCGAGCGTTATGACGGAGCCGAAGACAAGATCCTCGCCGCCCCTAAGGAGGGTCGGGACGAGCCTGGATCCCAGGATCGCGCCCAGGATCACGCCCGCGAGCGAGAAAGCGCCCGCCAAAAAGCCGGTGCGCGCTCCACGCCAAGCAAGGAAAACGACGAACAGTACTATAAAGATGTCGAGCGCGTTCACTTCCCCGGATTCTATCGCCCAAAGGAGCTTTTTACCGGCCCGTTTGTATAATCTTCCTGCGAACGAGCAGAGGAGAGAAGCATTGCAGGCCAGGGAATTCATACCGGACGTGGAGAGGGTCCTCGAAGACAGGGGCGAACCCGCCTACCGGCTTGGGCAAGCCTACGATGCCCTCTGCAGCGGCTTGGTGCGGGGCTGGGAGGAGGCCACCGCGCTCCCCAAAAGCCTGCGGAGCGCGCTCTCGGAAGGAGCGCCGGCGGCCGTTCTGGAGCTCCACCGCGTGGTGCGAGCGACCGACGGGACGCGCAAGTACCTCTTCATGACCCACGACGGCCACTTCATAGAGACGGTCGTGATCCCCGAGAAAAGCAGGCGCACCGTCTGCATCTCGACCCAGGTCGGTTGTCCGATGGGCTGCACTTTCTGCGCGACGGGCCTTTTGGGCATTAAGCGCAACCTGAAGGCCCGCGAGATCGCCGAACAGGTCTTCGTCGTCGCCCGCGACATCGCCCCCGAGCGCGTCACCAACGTGGTCGTCATGGGGATGGGCGAGCCTTTCCTAAACTACAAAGAGCTCATGCTAGCGCTCAAAGCATTAAACGACAAAGACGGGTTCAACCTCGCGGCGCGACACATCGCGGTCTCGACTAGCGGGTTGGTGGACAAGATCCGCCGCTTCGCCGACGAGCCGGAGCAGTTCCACCTGGCGATCTCCTTGCACACCCCTTTCGAGGAGGAACGCAAGGAGCTGATGCCGGTCGCCTCCCGGCACCCGATCCCCGAGCTGATGAACGCCGCCCGCTACTACGTCGAAAAGACCCGCCGCAAGCTCTTCTTCGAGTACACCCTACTCGCCGGCGTCAACGACCAGCCGCGCCACGTCAAGGCCCTCGCAGGCCGCCTCGACCACCCGCTCTACCACCTGAACCTCCTGCGCTTCAACTGGACGGACACGGGCTATGCCGCGACGCCAAAACGCGAGGCGAAAGAGTTCTTGCGCTACGCACGGGAGCTCGGCCTCTCGGCGACCCTAAGACCCAGCCGTGGACAGGACATAGACGCCGCCTGCGGACAGCTCGCCGCCAAAGACCTCCGCTCGAGTCCGCGCGCGACGGTTCCCCTGGCCTGACGAGAAGCATTTGAAGGCCGAACCGGAGAAGTGGCTCGACCCGCGGGCGAAGCTGTTATGGCGCCTCGTGGGGGCGTTGCAGGCGGCCCCGGTCCTCATCGGCGGTGCGTTCGGGAGCTACGCGCTCTTCGGGTGGGCGGACGCGACGCCCTACCTCGCGGTCCTGCCACTTGTGGCGGCTCTGGCTTTGGCCGTTCTGTTCGTCTTCGTGCTGCCGCCCTTAGTGTGGCGGCGGTGGCGCTACGAGATACGGCCTTTGGAGGTGGATGTGCAGCGGGGGCTCTTGCGGGTAACGCGCACGCTCGTGCCTATGACGCGGGTGCAGCACGTGGACACCCGGCGCGGGCCCTTGCAGCGTCACCTGGGGCTCTCGACGGTCGTCTTCTACACGGCGGCGGGCCCGAACGAGATCCCGCAGCTCGCCCAGGACACCGCCTCGGAGGTGCGAGATCGGATCGCCGAACTCACCCGGGGCGCGGATGAACTCTAGCCAACACGTCTTCGAACGCCGCCTCCATCCGGTCGGGATGCTGCTCGCGGCCCTCAGTACCGTGCGGGACTTCTCCGGCGCGGCGGCGTTGGCGGGGGTCGTGGCGCTTATCGACGGTGAGTTTGGCATGCGAACCTTGCTCCTCGTTTTAGTGGGCCTTGCGTTGCTGGGTGCTTTGAGCATGGTTTGGGGGTTCCTCTCCTGGCGGGCAACGACCTACCGGGTGTCGGGCGGGGCGTTCCATTTCAAGCGAGGCGTCTTGCAGAAGAGCGAGCGTTCGCTGCCGCTGGACCACGTCCAGAGCGTGAACACGGTGCAGGGGATCGTGCAGCGCCTCTTCGGGGTGTTGGAGGTGCGGATCGAAGCGGCAGGAGGCGGGGGAGAACCGGAGATATCGCTCCCCGCCCTCTCCCGCCCGGAGGTCGAAGCCCTGCGTGAGGAGCTCCAGAGCGCGCGTCTGACCTACGAGGGAGCGGATGAGACCTCAGTAGAGTCATCCCCGACCATGATCCGCCGGCTCTCCGTCCGCGACCTCTTCCTGGCGGGGCTGACGAGCGGGCAGATCGGGGTCGCGGCCGCGGTCGTCTTCGGCGCCTGGCGGACCCTGGACGACCTGCTCCGTGGGGACCTGGCGGGGCGTATCTCCGAAGCCTTGCTCCCCCGGACCTTCTTCGCGGCCCTCCTCCTCGCCTTCGCCGTCGCCCTCTTTGCCTGGGTGCTCGCGATCCTGGGCACCGTCCTCGCCCACGCTGACTTCACCCTCTCGCGCTCGGTTGACGGGAAGTACCTGTACGTAAAGCGCGGCCTCCTCAACCGCTACGAGACGACGATCCCCGTCGCTCGTATCCAGGCCATAAAGGTCGTCGAAGGCGCCTTGCGACAGCCGCTTGGGTACGCGGCGCTCCAGGTCGAGAGCGCCGGGTTCGCTGACGAGAGGGGCGTATCGACCGCCCTCTTCCCACTCCTGCCCCGAAAGGAGGTCGAGGATGTGCTACGGGGAGCGGCTCCTCGCTTCGCCGCTCCCCTAGAACATTTAAAGCCCCTCCCGGCCCGCGCGAGGCGCCGCTACTGCGTGCGGGCGGCGTTGTCGGCGCTACCGATCTCGGTGCTCCTCTCGGTCTTGCTCTTCCCCTGGGGCCTCCTCGCTCTACTTTTCGCGCTCCCGGCCGCCCTGTACGGCTCGCTCCTCTACCGGGCGGCGGGCCACGGCCTCGACGGCGACCGTCTCGTACTCCGCTTCAGGCGCCTCGCGCGGACAACCATCGTGGCCCCGCGGGGCAGGCTCCAGTCCCGCGGCTTCTCCGTCTCTCCGTTCCAGCGGCGCCAACGTCTCGCTACTCTAAAGGTCGAGGTAGCTTCCGGCTCCGGCGGGGCGGCTTTTCGCCTCGCGGACGTGGAGGCAGCGTCGGCCACGGATATGGTCGAACGCCTGGGGCCGGAGATCGTAGCGTAGAGGGTTTGAGGTGTTATGCTTCCTGAATACGGGCCATCTGCGCGTCCGCCGGTTCTTCCACCCATCCGTGAGTGAGATAGAGCCAGAAGGCCAGACCCGCGTAGGGTCCGTAACCGGAGAAGTGGTCTACTATCTCCTGGTCCGTAGTAGGCCGTCCGGCGAGCCGCGCGTACGTCGGTCGCGTCCAGGAGTCGAGGATGAGCCGTGAGTACCGGCCGAGCATCATCATGACGTGGGCTGCAGCGTAAGGTCCTATGCCCGGCAGCGCCAGTAGCCGCCTCTCCAACTCTTCGTCGGGGAGCTCCTCGCAGGGCGCGTCGAGCGCTTCGAGGTCTACAGTACTCTCCGCGACCGAGCGGGCCAGGGCCAGCATGTACCTGCCGCGGTATCCGGCGCGCACTACGTCCTTGTAGAGCTCCTCTCCGGCCTCGGCCATCGTCCGAGCAGTTGGGAAGGCTCGTCTCGTGGGGCCGGCCGTGGGGGCGCCAGGAGCCTTCTCGCCGAGGTGCTCGACGAGGGCGCTCACCATTCTCGTCGTGGCCGACCATGCGCAGTTGGTGGTGCAGAGGGTCTTTATCACCTCCTCGAAGATGGTGGCGCTCCGGATCATGCGCCCCGCGCCCCTCGTGGCCCACGACAGCTCCGGATCTCCCGCGGCCCGCTCGTAGAAGCCGGAGAGGTCCTCGTCCAGCCGGAGAACGTGCCTTACCGTAGCCATGAGCCTTAGCCCTTCTTCGGGCCGCGGCGGCGTGCCGACGGCTTCCACGATCCCGTAGCCCGGTCTGCCCCGGAAGATCCGGACGGTCCGCGGCGCGCTTTCGTTCAGGGGGAGGGTTGCTTCGAGGAGGTGTATCTGTGCGTTAGGAAACATCGGCGGGAGGGCGGCGAGCCCGTGGGAGCGGAACGTGCGGGCGAGATCCACCGGCTCGCTGGCGGGGCCTACGAGGGGGAACTCGGTGGACCAGGCATCTCTCGGGGCTCTCTTTGGCGTCTTCTCCACCGGTGTTCGCCTCTACAGCCCGGAGATGGCGTTGTTCAGCGCCTCTGCTGGTTCCACGGGATCCTGCTCTACGCGCCGGACGGTGCTCTTGCCGTCTTCGTCTTCCTCGACGAGCCAGAGCTCATCCAATAGGGCGGACTCCTGCACGTCGGCGACGTGGGAGATGATGAAGATCTGGCCGAACGACCGCTTCAGACGCTCCAGGGCGAGCAGCACGTTGTTGCGCCGCTCGGCGTCCAGGCTACCGAAGACTTCGTCCAGGACGAGGAACCCGAGCGCCTCCGAGCCACGAGCGGCGATAATTTTGGAGAGCGCGATCCTGGCTGATAGGCTCGCCACGTCGGCCTCGCCGCCCGAGAACCGCTCGATAGCGTACGAGTCGTCGAAGCGGTCGAGCAGCTTCACCCGGTAGTTCTCGTCGAACTCCATCCGCTCGTAGCGCCCGTCCGTCAGCTCGCGTACCAGGTTTGACGCCTCTACCTCCAGCATCGGTCGTACCCTTGCCGTAAGGCCGCGGAAGAACTCGGTGAAGAGCTTGTCCATCTCGTCCATCCGCGCCGCCCCGGAGGCCCGCTCGTTGGCGAGCTTCCGGTCGGCTTCGAGCCGCTTCAGTTCCGCGGTTACGCGCTCGATGCGGTGGTCGGCGTCTCTCCACTCGCCGCCGGTATGCTCCCGCGCGTCGCGCAACCAGAAAGCCTTCTCCTCCGCGACCATCACACGCTCCCCGGCGGCGTCGTACTCTTCCTCGTCGAAACCTAGCGCTGAGATCTCGGTCTCTAGCCTCTTTGCCTCTTCGCTTGTCTTACGAGCCTTGCGTCGGGCCTCCTCCAGCGCGCGCTCGACTTCTGTACGAGTATCAATCCGCCGCTCCAGCTCCTCCGTCCGGCCCTGCACGCGCTCCAGGCGTGTTTTCTCCTCCCGCCGCTCGCGGTGGAGAACCGGGTCATAGGAGACGCCGGCGAGGCTCTCCAGCTCGGTGGCCAACTCCTCGGCCCGTTCGCACAACCTGGAGTGCTCGCGCGCCAGGTTCCGCATGCTGGGCAGGGCGTCGCGCAGGCTCCGCAGGTAGGTGCAACGGGCCTGAGCGTCTTCCAGGTCTGCCTCGGTGGGGGCGCGAGATCCGTCCAGGCGCGCCTCGAGATCTCGCTGGCGCTCGACGGCCCGCCTCAAGACCTCCCGCCGATCGGTAGTAGCGGTCTCGGCCCGGACGAGTGCCTCGCGCAGCTCGCGCCAGCGGTAAAGACGCGCTGCGACCTTCTGCAGCTTCTCCTCCGCGGCGTCAGCGGTGTCGGCGTGTTTCTCGGCTTCTTCCAGCGCCTTTGCCGCGAGCCGCCGGAGGGCCGCGGCCTGTCGATTCAGGGTGGCCACTATCTCGTCGAACTCGCCGCTCTCGAACTCGCGGTGGCAGGTGGGGCAGTGATCCTCGGCGCCGCTCTCAATGGCCTCTCGTGCCCGGTCCACGTTCTTCGCCTCGCGCTCGTTGGCGGAGGCTGCGCCTCGACGGGCCGCCGCCAGCTCCCGCAGCTTCTCCTCCTCTTCGCGCAGTTCGCGCTCCCGCGCCTCCAGGTCTTCGCCGGCCGAGAGGATCTCCAGCTCCTCCGAGAGACGCTCGCACTCCCGTCGGGCCTCCGAGCACTGCTCGCGGGCCTCCCGCACCTCGTGCTCGCCGCGGCGGTGCTCGGCGTGCGCAACTTCGATCTCTCTGAGCTCGCGCAAATGATCCTCTGCCCGTTCCAACTCCTCCTCCGCCTTCTCCAGCACCGCTACAGTCTCTGAGAGAATCTCCGCGCCGTCCAAGTCGAAGAGGCCGTCCCAGCCCGGTAGCGGGCTACCCGCTCCGTCGAGCTCCTCCAGGGCGTCGAATATCTCGGTCTCGATGTCCGCCACGCGCTTCTGGGCAGCGCGCAACTCCTTACGGTCCCGGTCGCGCTGCTCGACGCGTTGCCGGTCCTCTTCCAGGCGCTTCAGCTCCGCCTCGAGCTCCGGCAGCCGGGCTACCTGGGGCTTGAGTTTCATCAGCTCTTCCTCGGCGGCGGAGATCTCGGCCAGGTCCCGCTCGGAATCGTCGATCCGGTCCCCTGCGCGGCGACGCTCGGCCTTAGCCTCCTGCAGGGCGTTCACGAGCTTTGTGTGCTTGCGGTGGGCGGCGTCCAAAGCTGTGCGGGCCTTGCGGGCGGCTTCCAGCTCCGCCTGCGCGGTCTCGTACTCGCCGGAGATGCGCTCCAGCTCCTCCTCCAGGCGCATGAGCTCGACCTGAAACTCTTCGAGCTGCTGCTTCAAGGAGTCCTCGTCCGCCTCGGCAAGGCGGGATTCGATGTGTCGAGCCTCGGCGCGCAGGTCGTTTCGGTCATCGCGCAGGAGCTTCTGAGCGTCCTCGACGCGGCTGACGCCGAGCATCTTCGAGATCTTGCGCACCCGACCGATGCCGTCGTCCTGGGCAAAGAACTTGAGCTCCTTCTGCTTCGCGTAGAACGTCGCCTCGAACGCCGTCCGATCCATCCGCAGCAGGTGCTCCTCGACCCACCGCGTCACGTCGGTCGTGCCGGTGACGATGGCTCTACCCGAGGAGTCCCGCGCCTCCGCCGTCGTGTTGTTGCTCTTGAGCCCACGCCGCACCGTGTAGGAATCTCCTCCGAGGGCGAGCGTAACCTCCACTACAGTCGGGTCTTTCACCGAGCCACTGCTCCAGGGGATCAACTCGTTCTGGAACCGTGGCCCGCCGCCCCTCGGCCCGAAAAACGCCCACAAAATGCTCTCGAACAGCGTGGACTTCCCCGAGCCGTTCCTTCCGACAACCCCGATGGCCCCCTCCGGCGGCAGCAGTTCCACCGGCTCCCGAAGCTGCTTGTAGTTCTCTATGTAGAGCCGTTCCAGGTTCACGCAGCACCTTCCTCGCTGGCCGACCGCGCGAGATAGCCGCGCCCCTTCTCCAGGAACTCCGCGGCGAACTTCTCCTCCAGTTCGCCGCGCTCCCGCCGCGCCTTCACGAACTCTGCAAACTCGTCCTCCAGAGGCCCGAAGACCGCCGAGACCGGGCCGCTCTCCCGCTCTTCTGGCAGCTCCTCGGCGTGGACCTCAAGGCTGAAGTTCAGGCAGCGGCGCTGCAGGTCTCGCAGGAGGGCGCGGTCCACGCCACTGGCTACCCCGCGCCGCACGTCGTATGCGCGCAGGCGCACGATCGCGCCGTCGAGGTCTACGCCTTCGGTTCGCTCCCGAACGGCCTCGGTAAGCTCAGAGGAGTCCATGTCGCGAGCGCTCACCTTCGGCAGGTCCAGCATCGGCCGCGCGTCTATCTCGACGTGCTCCACGCTCTTGAGCCCACCGCCGTCAAACTCGACGACAGCGAATCCCGGCTTCGAGTCCACCTCCCCGAAGCCGAAGCGCTCCGTGGCGCCAGCGTAGAAGGCGTTCGGCTTGTGTTCGTGAAACTTGTGGTAGTGGCCGAGGGCGACGTAGTCGAAGCCACTCTCGATCATACCCGGCTGCAAGTTCGCCTCGCCCATCTCGTGCTGCTTGGCCTCCAGCCCCGGCACCATCCCGTGCGTTACCAGCACGTTTACGTCTGCGCCTCGTTCCGGCGTCACAGCCCCTGTCCCGAAGACTGCCCCATGGGGGACCAGCGTCACGCCCACACCCGCGTCGCCGACCTCAATCAACTCGTAGTCCAGATCGAAGCCGTGGGCGGAGATCGCGTTGACCAGGTTCGCGTATTCAAGCGCCGCCGTCGTCGTGCGCAAGCGTGGCGTCTCGTGGTTGCCGGCGGCGACAAGGTAGGGGAGGCCCGCCCGTGCGGTGACGCGGGCCGTCTGCTTCAAGAAGCCGATGATCACGTGCGTCGCCGGACGCACTGAGTCGAAGACATCGCCCGAGTGGATCACGATGTCCACCTCCCGCTCCAGGATGACGTCGACCGCTCGCCGGTACGCCTCCTGCACGTCTACCTCCCGCTGGTTGCGGTTGGTCTGTGGGCAGAGCTTCGCGTACCGGGTGTACCCCAGGTGTGTGTCCGAGATGTGGGCTATACGAACTATGTGGCTGTGCTCCTTTCCGCCTGGAAGCCTACGTTATTCTAGCTATATCTTTTGCTGATTCTAAAGATAAATTTCCTGGCGTGGGATTCGATCCTCGCGGCCCCCATAGTCCTGGACCTCGCGCTCTTTATGGGTCTGGCGCAGAGGGTGAGGATGGGGGGCATCCAGGGGTGGCTCTCGTTCTCCTTCAAGAGCCCTATGACCCTGCCCGAGCTCTACCCGGAGCACTACTCTTCGGCACCTGAGGTCCGGAATTCGGTCGGCGATAGCGAGCGTGTCGTTGACGTCAAAGGAGCGAACTCTTCTACCCCAAAGCTTAACAAGTAAAGCCGGATCCGTCGGTCGGCGTCCGCGAAGGTCTCATCCCGGGAACGCGTGCTTGCCGTGGAGCCTGACAAAACGGGCACCGGTGATGGTGCGGCGGCGCTTCAGGCCTTCCTTTGCTTTCTCGAAAAGGACTACTTCCTCCTCACCGCCAGAGCCTATCGGCTGGACGAGGCGTCCACCGGGGGCGAGTTGCTCCGCGAGGGGCGGCGGAACAGAAGGGAACGCCGCGGCGACGAGGATGGCGTCGTAAGGGGCGTGCTCGGGGAGCCCCTCGGTTCCGTCGCCCGCGCTGACCTCGACGTTCGTGACGCCGTGGTGGGAGAGGTTTTCCCTGCTGATATCGGCGATGTCTGGCCAACGTTCCACGCTCCACACGAAGTCGGACAGGTAGGCGAGCAGCGCCGTCTGGAAGCCATAGCCGGCCCCGATCTCCAGGACGCGCTCAGAGCCTTCAAGCGCGAGGGCTTCGATCATCCTCGCCACGAGCGAGGGCTGGGTTGTCACCTGACCGTGAGGGATCGGCAGCGGCCGGTCCAGATAGGCCCATTCGACGAGGTCCGACGGGACAAACCCCGCCCTCGGTACCTTGCGCAGGGCACGGAGCACGCGGCGATCGAGCACGCTCTCGGCAGCGATCTCCCGGACGAGGTCCTCCTGGCTCTTCACAGCACCATTATGCACGCATCCGGATACTCAAGAAAATGCTTCGGCCGACTTGCTCTACTTTGCTTACTAATGATAAGTAGCGAGAACGTGAACCTGCTGACAAGGTGGGACTGCTACACGATGGGGTATGCTCTGGACGGACGCGAGCGCTTCGCGTGCTCGGACGCACAGGGATGCGTCTTTATCTCAGTCGGCGTGGCCTCAGCGTAATGCTGGTGGACGGGGCGGCTGTCGGGCTTGGGAGGCACGCTTCTCTGGGGAGGTCATGGAGATCCGGTTGGACATGTTCGAGCGCCCGGCGCACGACCAAGACGAGTCATCACCGACCGTTCCGAAGCGGTCGCGACCTTGCTCGGCGCGGGAGGAGAACGCGCTCACTCGCCGCTAGTGGGGGTGGCGCTAAGAAAGGGCCGTGAGAAAGACGAATGGCGACGCGGGAGGCGGGGCGTGCGGGCTGTGTGGGCGCACGGTGCAGAGGCTGACCCGGCACCACCTCGTCCCCAGGACGCGCCACAAGAGCAAGCGCAACAAGAAGACATTCGACCGGCGGGAGGTCCACCGCACGGTCGGCCTCTGCTCCCCCTGCCACCAGCATATACACACCGTCCTCGACAACAAGGAGCTAGAGCGCGAGTACAACACGCTCGAGGCCTTGAGGGCTCATCCCCACGTGGACAGGTTCGTCGAGTGGGTCAAGCGCAAGCCGCACGGCACCTCGGGAAGCGTCCGCCGCGGCATCAGGTAGGGTGGCACGTCGGGCAATCGGGTAGGTCTCCGTAGCCGGACGTCGGGCTTCGGCTACCTGCCCGGATCTTGTGGCGCACTCGCGCGGATCTTAAAGGGCTAAGATGTAAGGTGGCAATATTCACCGTGGAGGTCCGTGCGCACAAGACAGCGGAGAAAGCACGTTTGCCTAGAGTAGAGGGGGCACCATGAAGCATCGCGTCGCCGTCGTCCCAGGAGACGGCATCGGAAACGAGGTGGTTCCGGAAGCCATCCGGGTCCTGGAGCGCGCTGGAGAGATCTGGGGCTTCGGGTTCGATTGGACGTTCTTCAACTGGGGGTGCGAGTACTTCCTCAAGACAGGCAGCATGATGGCCGAGGATGGCCTCGACCGATTAGGCGAGCACGACGCCATTTTTCTGGGAGCAGTCGGGCACCCTGAGGTTCCCGACCACGCGTCGCTGTGGGGGCTCTTGATCCCGATCCGGCGCAGTTTCCGCCAGTACATAAACCTGCGCCCGGTGAGGCTGTTCGAAGGGATCGAGGGCCCGCTGCGGGGGGTGGTGCCCGAGGACATAGACATGGTCGTCGTGCGCGAGAACAACGAGGGCGAATACTCCGAAATCGGCGGCAGACTCTACCACGGAGGCCCCGAGGAGCTGGCCGTGCAGCAGGCGACCTTCACGCGGCGCGGCGTCGAGCGTGTCATGCGCTACGCTTTTAAGCTCGCCGGAGAGAGGCGGTGCAGGGTCTCCTCGGCGACCAAGTCCAACGGCATCATCCACACCATGCCGTTTTGGGACGAGATCTTCCGGGAGCACTCGGCCGAACACCCCGGCGTCGAAGCCGACCAGTATCACATAGACGCTTTAGCCGCCGCGTTTGTGCTCGACCCGCGCCGCTTCGACGTAGTGGTCGCCTCCAACCTCTTCGGGGACATCTTGAGCGATCTGGGAGCCGCGATCGCGGGGAGCATAGGGATAGCACCTTCCGCCAACCTCAACCCCGAAGGCGAGTTTCCGTCCATGTTCGAACCCGTGCACGGCTCGGCCCCCGACATCGCCGGCAGGGGCGTCGCGAACCCGATAGGCCAGATCTGGTCCGGCGCCATGATGCTCGAGTATCTCGGGTACGCCGAAGCGGGCAAAGCCATCGTGCGAGCCATCGCACAGATGCTGGCCGATACCCCCATCCGCACATCGGACCTCGGCGGTAAGGCGAGCACCCATGAGGTGTCCGAGCAAATCGTTGAAGCACTTCAGGAACACTCTTCATCGGGGACGGAAGAGGCTTGGCCAGGAAAAGGCGGCTAAACTAGTCGAAATTCCTGGCCTCTTATACTCTCGCAGACTTGCACCCGGCTACGACGAGCCGGATCAGCTTAAGCCAGAGTATCCATGATGTCGGCGAACCCTGAAACCCTTCGACGGACACTAAGCCGTGGTTTAGTACTATCTGAAAGATGTGGCTGGCGCGGTACCCCACGCTCTTGGTGCGCTACGAGAGGCGAGCAGAGATCCACGAGGCGTGCTTGCGCCTCGGATGCGCGCTCGTTGAGTGGGCCTAGCGCGATAAAGGAACAGACGGATAGTAGGTCCAACAGATTAGCGAGGAAGACAACGCTGGCGCGCCGTGGCGGCGCGGCTTCTACTACGGCTGGGCGATCGCGGGGACGCTCGCTGTTACCGAGACCGCCTCCTGGGGTGTCCTGTACTACGCCTTCGCGGTATTCCTGGTGCCGATGCAGGAAGAGCTGGGCTGGTCCCGCACGGCCGTGACAGGGGCTTACTCCCTAGGACTGCTCGTCTCGGGGCTGGCTGCACCCTTGGTGGGACGCTGGCTGGACTGGCACGGCCCCCGCGGGCTTATGACACTCGGCTCGATAGCGGGAGCCGCACTCCTTCTCATGTGGGCTTCCGTCGAGGATCTCCTAGTTTTCTACCTCGTCTGGGTGGGCATCGGTCTCGCGATGGCGGCGACCTTGTACGAGCCCGCCTTCGCGGTTCTCGCAAAGTGGTTCGAGCGCGGCCGTGCCCGGGCGTTGCTACTGGTGACCTTGGCCGGCGGTCTGGCTAGCACGATCTTCCTTCCTTTGTCCGCCTGGCTAGTCGAGGTGCAGGGATGGCGCGAGGCGCTCTTCGCCCTGGCCGCGATCCTGGCCCTCCTCACGATCTTGCCCCACGCGCTCGTCTTGCGCCGTAGGCCCGAAGACCTCGGCCTCCTTCCCGATGGCATCGAGCCCACGCACTCACCTCGAGAAGAGACGGCCCGGGCGCTAAACGAACCCCGTGCGGAACCAAGGAGTGTGCCGCTCGGCGTGGCGCTCCGAGGCCCGGCCTTCTGGCTGCTTGCGGCGGCTCTCTTCTTGGGGACCCTCTCTCAGGCGGCGATCTACGTGCATCTGATCCCTTACCTCGCCGAAAAGGACTACGGGCTCGGTTCGGCCGCCACTTTGACCGGCCTCATAGGGGCGTCACAGGTCCTTGGCCGGGTAGTCTTGACCTTCCTTGAAGATCGCCTACCACGTGACGCGATGATGGCAGGGATCTTCGCATTACAGGCCGTCGCCCTCGTCGTCCTGATCGGATCACGGAGCCCCCTCGGGGTGCTGATATTCGTCTTGCCCTTCGGGGCGGCGTCTGGAGCCGTGACGATCTCCCGAGCCTTGGCGATCGCAGACTTCTACGGGGCTGCGCATTACGGTAGCATAGGCGGGGTGGTAGGGATGTTCGTAACAGGAGCTCGCACGCTCGCGCCGGTGGGCGCAGGTGCGCTGTCCGCAGCTCTGGGCAGCTACGCGCCCGTTCTGTGGACGCTAGCGTTTGGCTCGGCCTTGGCGGCCATCGCCATGTTCATTGCCCAACGACTCGTACCGCCACTACGCTTCGAACCGGACACAAAGAGAGGTCGTTAACAGTGCGATCTCGGGCCTAGCGCTGGGCCAAGGCAGGGTAAAGAGAAGGGCCCCGAGAACCTGCTCAGGGCCCCTAGAGTCGAAGCTACGATGACATCGCGCTTCATCTCCTTTCGAGTTGGCTAGCTTGCCTCCGCTGTGGAAGCAGTAACCCTTACATTGGGTTCCATCTCCTTTCCGATGGCTCGCTCGCCTACTCAACCTGATGCTTACCCGCCTGGCGTGGGGGTTAAACACGAGCGGTACAAAGGGGGCTAGGGCCCATCGAGTCGGACCCCGGCCCCTTACCTAGCGGGACGTACAGTAAAACTTCCACCTTTGCGGGACTTTTGGGAGTGTGCTCGGCAGGACTCGAACCTGCGCCCTTCTCTGTTCGTAGTCATTTCCTTCGAAGACACGGGGGACAGGGAGGGGCAAAGGGAGACAAAACTGCGCACTTATGGAGAATTCGGCTTCCTCGAAGGGACACAGAGGCACCAGGAGACACCCAGTTGCAGTCGGATTGCGGTCACAAAACAAGACTTGGTGCTTTGGCCGTCAGGAACTAGATCACCTTCTCTTACACTTCCGTATAGTGTAATGGCAGCATAACTGACTCTAGATCAGTTAGTGAAGGTTCGATAGGGGCCCGACAGCTTCTCTGAATCATTGTAGGTAAAACTAGCAGCGTGCTCAGATCCTTTCCCCGCGGCTGCAGAACTAGCTCTATGATTCACCTCAATGCTTCTCAACCTCGCTGTGCCTTGTGGTCTGCTGTTTACTACTCACGTGCACCTTTTGTCACCAACGTTGCACAGTAGCGAGCAGCATGAGAGAATTGCAACTGATTTAGGAGCGGGGCCGCCAGGTGACCGACCGATTGTTGACGAGTCGGGGAAGGGAGGGCTGCAGATGACGGCGCAGGACAGGTCCGCGGTAGATGCGGCGACGCGAAAAAGGGCCGTCGCTGCGGCAGTGATCGGCAACTTCGTCGAGTGGTACGACTTCGTGATCTACGCTTACTTCGCGACGGTGCTCGCGACACTCTTTTTCCCTTCAGAGAGCCGCTTCGCCTCGCTCATGGCTACCTTCGCGATCTTCGGGGTATCGTTCGTCGTGCGCCCCTTGGGGGCTCTGGTTATCGGCAGCTACGGGGACAGGCTCGGTCGCCGAAACACTCTGGCGGTCGTCATCCTGTTCATGTCGGGAGCGACGTTCCTGATCGGAGTGTTACCAACCTACCAGTCAATTGGCGTACTCGCACCCCTTCTCTTGGCCCTGACACGCGCGATTCAGGGGTTCTCGGTCGGCGGCGAATTTGGCGGGGCGACCTCGTTCATGATCGAGTACGCTCCGGAGGGGCGGCGCGGGCTCTACGGGAGCTGGCAGTTTTCTACCCAAGGCTTATCGCTGATGACCGGCGCGACGCTCGGGATACTCCTTTCGTTACTGGTATCCGAAGAGACACTCTTTGCCTGGGGCTGGCGGGTGCCGTTCCTCATCGCGCTTCCCTTTGGCCTGATCGGGCTGTACCTCAGGCTGAGGCTTGAGGACACGCCGCACTTCCGGGCCATCCTGGAAACCGAGCGGGTGGAGTCTACGCCCCTGCGGCAGACGCTCAGGACCCACGGCGGAGACATACTGAAGGTGATCGGGACGATCTTCTACGCGACGGCGATAGTCTATCTGTTTATCTACATGCCGACTTACCTGCCAGAGGTGTTCGGGATCTCGCGCATTCAGACGTTCGTGGCCAATGTTGTCGGGCTGTCGACCTTTGTGGTGCTGTGCTTCGTGGTGGCCGTGCTCTCGGAACGCGTAGGAAGGAAGCCCTTCCTCGTCGGCGGGCCTCTTTGCGCGGTGATCCTCACCTATCCCGCCTTCCTACTGCTGCAGGGAGGCTTCCCGGAGATCCTGCTGGCACACATAATCTTCGGCTTATTGATAGGGTTCTTTGGGGGAGTGGCTGCCGCCGCCTTCTCCGAGTTCTTCCCCACGAGAGTTCGTTACAGCGCCCTCTCTTTGGGCTATAGCGTGTCGGTCTCCATCTTCGGAGGGACCTCTCCCTTGATCTTCACCTACCTGCTGGAGAGTACCGGCAACCCCATCTCGCCTGCTTTCTACATCCTCGGGGCCGCGCTCGTCTCGCTCGTCGCCACCCTCACGATCGCGGAGACCGCCGGGAAACCACTGCCGGATACGTAGGTTCCGGTGAAGGGGCACGGCGGTCCGCATAGTAGTAGTGTTTGTCTAGGCATTCTCAGCCGCAACATCTGGCCATCCTGTTTACGGAAAAGGTTACGTAAGGAGCACAAGAATCATGGCTGAAGAACTTTGCTTTACGCCGGCCACCGAGCTGGCCTTCAGAATTCGCCGGAGAGACCTGTCGCCGGTCGAGGTTGTGGACGCTTTTTTGGAGCGGATAGAAGATCGCAACGGACGGATAAATGCCTACGTGACCGTCCTGGATGAGGAGGCACGCAAGAAGGCCCGGGAGGCCGAACGCCTCTTGGGTTCCGGGAGGCCGCTTGGGCCGCTTCACGGCGTGCCGGTGGCGATAAAGGACCTCTTCGACTTCAAGGCGGGGGTGAGGAACACCTTCGGATCGAAGCCCCTGGCCGACTTCGTGCCAAGGCAAAGCGTCACGTACGTCGAGCGCCTGGAGGAGGCGGGCGCGATCGTTTTGGGCAAGACCAACACGCCCGAGTTCGGGCACAAGGGCGCCACAGACAACTTGCTCTTCGGCCCGACGAGCACGCCTTTTGCCCCCGGCAAGAACGCGGGCGGTTCCTCGGGTGGTAGCGCGGCGGCGGTAGCTGACGGACTCGCGGCGATAGCCCAAGGCACTGACTCTGGCGGTTCGATCCGTATACCGGCCTCCTTCTGTGGTGTGTACGGTCTGAAGGCCTCTTTCGGGCGGGTCGCCACCGCCCCCCGCCCGGACGCCTTCGTCACGCATACGCCTTTCAGCCACAGCGGCCCACTCTCCCGCACCATCGAGGACGCTGCGCTCATGGTTGAGGTGATGGCCGGTCCTCACCCACGCGATCCGTTCAGCCTCCCCAATGATGGCATTGACTACCTCGCCGCGACCCGCCAATCCATTGAGGGGATAAGGGTAGCTTACAGCCCCGACTTCGGGATATTTCCCATGGACGAGCGCATAGGAACAATGGTGGGGACAGCTGTGTGGGCGTTTGAGGAGGCCGGAGCTCACGTTGAGACGATAAGCATCAAGATAAGGCGATCTCAACGTGAGCTGAGCGAGCTGTGGCTTCGGGAGATGGGGATCCGCTATGCCGACTTCGCAGAAGGCCTGAAGGAAGAGGGTATGGACCTGCTTAGTGAGCACCGCGATGAGCTTACCCCCCAGTTCGCCGAGCTCCTCGAGTCCGTCCATGGTATGAGCGCCGTCGAGTACAAGCGCGACGACATGGCACGCACCGAGGTCTTCGATGCGGTCCAAGATGTCTTCGACGCCTACGACCTGCTCGTGACGCCGACGCTCGCCGTGCCCCCGTTCGACAACGCTGACGACGGGAACACTGTCGGTCCCACGAAGGTCGCTGGCGAGGAGGTGAACCCACTGTTGGGCTGGTGCCTCACCTACCCGATCAACTTCACCGGGCACCCGGCCGCCTCCGTACCCGCCGGCTTCATAGACGAAGGCCTACCCGTTGGCATGCAGATTATAGGGCGGCGGTACGCCGACGACGTGGTGCTGGCGGCGAGCGCCGCGTTCGAGCGCATCAGGCCCTGGCACGACTCCTACCCACCGCGCTGAACTACTCTACATTTGCTGACCACTGCGCCTCTTTAATCCGCATAGGCGTACGGACACTAGAGCCGCAGCTGCTGACAGGTATTTGACAGTCCCGGGCGAACAACGGCGAACAGCGAGAAACACGAGATCTATGGATCTGGCTTAATAACCGGGTCTTTGAACAGCAGCGAACAACCACGAAGGTGTGGAAACTGACTCTGGATCAGTTAGTCTTACTTCGATAGGGATCCGGCAGATCTTCTTGTGATTTGCACGTAAAGCACAAGGCTTTGCGAAAACAGCCTGTCGACTAGCCGAAGGTTTGACAGTTAACCACCGTAGGAGAGTGCCTTATCAAAGTGTTAGGGTATAGTAGATGCGGAGGGAGAATTCGCAGGGCTTCAGACAGAGCCAGGAGGAGGAGAAAATGTCCATAAGAGTGGGAGCTAGCATCCTGCCCCAGCACGCAGAGTACAGGCAGATGCGCGATGCATGGGTGCGGGCGGAGGAGATGGGGGTGGATACGCTCTTCACCTGGGACCACTTCTTCCCCCTCCGCGGAGATCCGAACGGTAAGCACTTTGAGTGCTGGACGATGCTAGCAGCCATGGCCGAGGTAACGGAGAGGGTCGAATTCGGTGCCCTGGTAACGTGCAACTCCTATCGCAATCCCAACCTCTTAGCAGACATGGCCCGCAGCGTGGATCACATCTCGAACGGCAGACTCATCCTAGGAATAGGGAGCGGCTGGTTCCAGAAAGACTACGACGAGTACGGTTACGAGTTCGGGACCAAGGGTAGCCGGTTGCGAGACCTGGACCGGGCGATGCCCATCATCAAGGATCGCCTGGGGAAACTGAACCCCCCTCCGATGCGCGAGCCCTTACCGATACTGATTGGTGGCTCTGGTGAGAAGGTGACACTTCGCATTGTTGCCCAG
>Ga0126308_10000134_pt1 | contig 19160 bp, 19 predicted proteins | sample Plot55_FD_92533 | JGI IMG/M metagenome (GOLD analysis project Ga0126308, IMG submission 92533) | Serpentine soil microbial communities from UC McLaughlin Reserve, CA, USA - Plot55 | ecosystem: Environmental > Terrestrial > Soil > Grasslands | place: USA: UC McLaughlin Reserve, Lake County... | reverse complement strand
GGGCAAAGCCCGGCTCCGGCGGAGAATCGGGCGCCACACCCGCGAGTCTCATCACGGGAGAACCCCTGGTTCCCCCGTGAGCCCCCTCCTTGCGAGCGGCAGCGTGGCGCAAGCCTTTCACGAGCCGTCTCTGCTTCGCTTGCTCGCGGTGTTTCTGTCGCAGTGAGCCTCCCGCCGGGCAAAGCCCGGCTCCGGCGGAGAATCGAGCGCCACAACCGCGAGTCTGTGCAACCATCCCGCGCATGATTCGGCGCCTGCCCATCGTCGTTGCGTTCGCGCTCGCCACCGCGGCGCCCGCTTCGGGCGGGATCGCGGAGATTCGCGACGCTCAAGGCCACCTCGTCGCAAATGCCGGGGCCGGCCGGTCGTTCGCCAGCTTCCAGGACGGCGGCTGGGCGCTCCGCTTCGACTCGGCGTCGCGTAGCTCGCATGGTGTCTCGCTCGTCGGCGTTTCGCTCGCCGGGGGCATCGTCTATGCAGAACGGATCTTCGTGCCGGCGCACGGCCTGCGCGGCGCCCGCGTCGAAGGGTTGATGGTGAACGGGCGAGCTGTGGCTGCACGGCCGAACGCCCTCGTGCCCTTGGGTCCGGGAAGCTATCTGGTGGTGCTGCAAGAGGCCGTCGTCCCGGGAGAGGGGAGCGGCGTGGTCGGCCTGCGGCTCGTGGCGGGAGACGCGTCGCTCGGGATCGACCCAGGCTCGCAGCTCCTCGTCGGGCTCGCTCGGGCGGCGATACCTCTCGCCCACACGCACCGCACGGCACGTCTGTCGTGGCTTGCGCTCGGCGTCGCCGGCCATGGCGTGGACACCGGCAGCAACGACCGCTTGCAGGAGCCGCTGCTGCTCGGTGTGCCGGCCGGTGGGACAACGGGCGCGCAGGCGGCCAGGATCGCCCTGCAGTTCCTCGGCGTGCCCTACCGCTGGGGCGGCGCCGACCCGATCGGCGGCTTTGACTGCTCCGGCCTCGCGCTGTACGTCTACGCACAGCTCGGCGTTCGCCTGACCCACTACACCGGCTCCCAGTTCCAGGAGGGTCGCCCCGTGCTGCCCTGGGAGCTGCAGCCCGGCGACCTCCTCTTCTTCCATCCGAGCTCGCGCGGCCCACAGCACGAGGGGATCTACATCGGCGGCGGCCGTTTCGTCCAGGCCCCGCACACCGGAGATGTGGTCAAGATCTCCTCGCTTGCGGAGCCGGCATATAGCACCGGCTTCGTCGGGGCCGTCAGGCCCTGGGGCGCCTAGGGGCCAAGAGGGCTGCAGATTCCTGCTGGTGGGCGCGTGCAGCCTCTGGCACCATGCAAAAGGTGAAGACGCGCACCCTTTGGACGCTGACGCTCCCGTTCCTCGTCCTGAGCGAGACGGCCGGGCACACCGTCGTCGCCAGGCTCTTCGAACCGCATGGCGAGCGGCACATCCTGGCGCAGGACTACCTCGAGTACGTCCAGGCTGCCGGTGCGATCTGGCTCGCGCTCGCCGCGGGCGTGCTTGTCTGCCGAGCGGTTGCCGCCTCCCGGGGACGAGCAGCGGAGTCGCCGCCGTCCTGGTACCTCGCGGCCGTACCGTCGGCCGCGTTCCTGCTGCAGGAGCACCTCGAGAGCTTCGTCCACAACGGCGAGATCGGCTGGCTCACAAGCTTCGAGCCGCCGGTCGTGCTCGGAGCTGTCATGCAGCTGCCATGCGGGCTGCTGGCGGTCTGGTTGGTTCGAACGCTCCTCCGAGCAGCCGACGAGCTGGGCCACGGGCTCTCACGTCGAACCGAGCGCCGGGCCCAGGACCGCCCGACACCCCAACTCTGCCGCCGCCGGCAGGACTTCCCGCTCCGGCTCCTCGCGCTCGTGCGCGGGCTAGCCGAGCGCGCTCCGCCTTCCTTCGCCTAGTGCGGCGACCACCGCTCCGTGGCGGCCGATCCGGCATACGAAGGAGGGGTACTTGCGACCACAGACACAGAATTCCGGACGAAGCGACGTCGACGCCTTGGCAGCGGCTCTGGCCGAGCGCCTGCAGCTGCCCGACGGCACACCGTGGATGAACACGGCCGAGGCCGCCGACTACATGCGCGTCTCGGTGCGCTGGCTGCGTCAGCACCTGCGCCAGATGCCGCATAGCAAGGTAGAGGGCCGGCTGTTCTTCAGCCGCGCCGAGCTCGACGGCTGGCTCGCCCGTAACCGACGCAGCTAGACGCCAGAGGCTGCTCGCTCTCACACGGCCTTCAGCCGTCTGATCCCGCGAGCAGCTTCCGGAACTTGCCGTATTGGCCGGCCTTGCCGACGGTGACGAGCGTGTCTCCTTGCTGGATCACGTCGTCCGGCTGCGCGCCCGTGACGGGCTCGGGCTCGCGCAGAATCGCGATGATCGTGACCCCGGTCTTCGCGCGGAACCCGCTCTCCGCGAGCGTCTTGCCGATCCACGGGCTCGTGTCGGGCACCGCTTCCCACTCGATCAGCAGCTCGCCGAGCGCCATCTCGAGGTCCTCGACGATCTTCGGCCGCTCGTAGGCACCGCCGATCACCGCGCCGAGCTGGCGCGCTTCGTCGTCGTCGAGCCTGATCACTGCCTTGGGCTCGTCGTCGTCGTCGTGGCGGAAGAAATAGAGCTCCCGCGGGCCGTCGTTGTGCAGGATCACCGCCAGGCGGCCTCCGCCGTCGAGGCGGATCGTGAACTTCGTCCCGACTCCGGGGAGCCGCGTCTCACGCAGGTCGACGGGCATCGCGCCTCCAGTCTACGAAGAGCCAGCGGCCGATCGCCTTCGACTCCTTCATCAAGGCGATGCCGAGGGTGGCCGTGATCAGCACGTACAAGCCGGCGAACGCGGTGATCTTCACCTGGATCGCGTCCGAGATGCGCGGGTTGCCGCTCACGAGCTGCGCGAGAATGATCGTGAACTCGCCGTGCGCCACCAGGGCGACTCCAACGTTGACGCTCTGCCTCGGGCTGTAGCCGCCGAGCAGGCCGCTCAGGTAGCCGGTGCCGATCTTCCCAACGAGGCTGACAAGGACCGCGAGCGCGAGCAGCCAGGCGACGCCGCCGAGCTTGCCGACGTCGATCGAGAGGCCGAAGACGAAGAAGAAGAGCGCCGCGAAGACATCGCGAAAGCTGAAGAAGCGCTCCTCGATCTCCTCGCGAATCGACGTGCCCGAGAGAACCACGCCGGCCATCAGCGCGCCCACGGCGACGGAGAGCCCGAGCTTGTCCGCGAGCGCGGCGGAGCCGACGAGGAACGCAAAGGCGCTCAGGAGGAAGATCTCCAGCGGCAGCCAGTCGAGGAAGCGGTCGATGGGGCCGCTGAGCCACTTGGAGGTCGCGAGCGCGACCGCGATGAAGCCGATCGCCTTGGCCACGATCGCCAGGGTGTGCGGGGCGGTGCCTCCGCCGCCGGAAGCGAAGCCCAGCACGACCGCGATCACGAGGTCCTCCGCCACCAGGATCGCGAGCACGAGGTCGGTCTCGTCGTCGGCGAGCCGCCGGAAGTCGATCAGGCCCTTGACCGTGACCGCGCTGGAGGAGACGTAGATCGCGGCCCCGAGGACGAACGCGGCGAAGCTGAACCCGAAAGCAGCCACGCCGACCACCAGCCCGAGCGCGCCGTTGACGGCCACGTCGATTGCCCCGCCCAGGAAGACATGGCCCCTGCTGCGGGCGATTCGCCCGATCGTGAACTCCAGCCCGAGGAAGAAGAGCAGGAAGACGAGGCCGATCTCCGCGACGAAGTCGGTCACCTCCGATGGCCGCACGACGCTCAACGCCTTGGGCTCGTGCGGGCCGAGCAAGAGCCCGGCGAGGAGGTAGGCCGGGATCGCCGAGAGGCCGACCCGGTTGGCAACCAAGCCGAGTCCTCCCAGCAGGGCGACAGTGATCGAAAGCTGGGCGAGGGTCATCGGCTCGGCGGGTGATCGTAACCGCGTCGCGGCGGCGACTAGCCGCGCGACTGGCTGTTGACGCCGTCGCGACGGCGCGCCGGAGCGGCCGGCACGTACTCGACTGCGGCCTCGCGCCCGCGCGGCTGGGGGTAGAGCTCGAGGAGCTCTCGCTCGTCGTCCCCGATGCCGACCTGGACCGGCAGGCCGAGGGTCACGAGCTCCGCCCGCTGGAGCGGATGGTCGTGCGTCCAGGTGCCCGTCGCGAGGAGGCGCGCGACCTCTCGGGCGCGCTGGCCGAGCTTCTCCTCCAGCATGCGGCCGACGAAGCTCTCTACCTGGACGATCGCCTTGCGCGACATGTCGGCCAGGATCAGCGTTTCGTCGTCGCGGTCGCCGGGCGCTTCCAGCGCGGCCAACACCGACGCGGCCGGGTACTGGCCCAGCTGCGGGTCGACGGGGCCGAGGACGGAGTGCGGGTCGAGCACGATCTCGTCCGCCGCGAGCGCGATCAGCGTCCCGCCGCTCATCGCGTAGTGGGGCACGACTGCCGTCACGGGCGCCGGGTGGTCGGCGAGTGCGGAAGCGATCTGCTTCGCGGCCAGGACGAGGCCTCCGGGCGTGTGGAGCACGATCTCGATCGGCCGGTCGGGCGGCGTTTCCCGGATCGCCCGCAGGATGCTTTGCGCGTCGTCGATGTCGATGTAGCGCGCGAGGGGAATCCCGAGCAGCGAGACCGTCTCCTGCCGGTGGATCAGCGTGATCACGGTCGCCTTCCGCTTGCGCGAAAGCGCAGCGAGGCTCTGCCGCCGCCGGGCCGCGAGCACCTGGCGCTGCACAGCCGGCTGGAGCGAGGCCAGGATGAAGAAGAGCCAGAGGAGGCTGAGCGGGTCTATTGCCGTGCCTCCTGGAGAAGTGCCTCGTCCTCAACGGTCGAGGCATACGCGGCCTCGCGCACGGCCTCCTGCGACTCGAGCCCGGCTCCCAGGCCGCCTGCGATCGTCGCGAAGGAGGCGACGAACCAGGCTAGAGCGGCGTAGTCGCCCACGCCCGCTGAATGGTCGAGCCTCTGCTGGAAGACGTCCGGTCGAATGATGAGCTCGGCGGCAACGAAGATCACCAGCAAGAGAGCGACATAGAGCGTCGCGATTCCGATCGTCACGGTCAGCGCAGTGGTGACGTTGAAAAGGACGGCCTGACCGCGAACCCTGGGGTCGGGAGCGCGCTCCCAGAGCCCGTGCGCGCCGATCACCGCCAGCGCCGTCGCCGCGATCGAGACGAGGCACATCGCCGCGAGGCGCCACCACCCCATCGAACCGGCGAGGAGCCAGACGTCGCTGCTGACGAGCCCGAACGCACCCACGGCGAGCGCCGCGACCAGGGCGCCGTACAGCCGGGCGGCCAGGCGCCACGGCCGATTCGCGCGAATCATCCCGAGCAACAGGCGGAAGTGGCTCGCCACCAGGACGGGCACGTAGAGGAGGCCCGGGCGGTGGCCTGTGTCGGTCGCGAGCTCACGCAGCACGCTGTCCTCCCACTCGTCGTCCGCCTCCGGGCCGGTGAGCTCGCCGATCAGCTCCACGAGCGCGCGGCGCAGCCGCTGCCGTAGGTGAAGCGCGCCGAGTGCAGGCAGCGAGAGCACCGCGAGGCCGTGGGTCGGGCTCAGGTGCCGCGAGACCGGTCGCCCGCCGACTTTCAGCGGGAGGTCGGTCACGACCACGCCGAGGTCCCAGTCACCTTCGAGCAGCCTGCGCCTCCCGGCGGCGAAGATCTCGGTCAACGACGCGGGCGGGACGACGAGGCGGTCGACCTCGAGCTCGGCGTGCCAGTCGACGGAGTCGTAGCGCGCCCGCAGGTCCTGCAGCAGCTCGGAGGCGATCCTCGAGGTGACCTCGTGAGCGAGGCCCGGAGCGACGATCACGCCGAGGACCGCGCGGAGGCGGTTCTCGACGCGCTCGTCACGGCGCTCTGTCGCCGTAGGCTCGATCACGCGGACGAGCCGGCTGGCTCAGGCGTCTTCTCCTCCTGCTCGGGCAACAACTCCGGGGCCGCGCCCTTCTCGACCTCGAAGCGCAGCTCGTCGCCGTCCACGTCCACGTCGACCTTGTCGCCCGGCTCGACGCTTCCCTCGAGCACCAGCCTCGAGAGCTGGTTCTCGACGAGCCGCTGCATGGTGCGCCGCAGCGGCCGCGCCCCGAACTCGGGGTCATAGCCCTCGCGGGAGAGCAGCCGCGCCGCCTCCTCGGAGAACTCGACCTCGATCCGCTGCGCCCGTAGCCGGCGGCCGAGCCGGTCGAGCAGGAGCCGCGTGATGTCGAAAAGCTGGTCCTCCGAGAGCGCACGGAAGACGATGATCTCGTCGATCCGGTTGATGAACTCCGGCCGGAAGTTGCCGCGCAGGTGATCCATCAGCTCATCCTTGAGCTGGTCGAAGTCGCCGCCCTCGCGGGCGAAGTGCTGGATCCGGTCGGCGCCGATGTTCGAGGTCATGATCACGACGGCGTTCTTGAAGTCCACCGTTCGCCCCTGGGCGTCTGTCAACCGGCCATCGTCGAGGATCTGGAGCAGGATGTTGAAGACGTCCGGGTGCGCCTTCTCGATCTCGTCGAAGAGCAGCACCGAGTACGGCCGCCTGCGCATCTGCTCGGTGAGCTGGCCCGCCTCGTCGTAGCCGACGTAGCCCGGCGGCGCCCCGACCAGGCGCGACACCGTGTGCCGCTCCTGGAACTCGCTCATGTCGAAGCGAACCATCAGGCTCTCGTCGCCGAACAGCGCCTCCGCGAGCGCCCGGGCGAGCTCGGTCTTGCCGACGCCGGTCGGGCCGAGGAACAGGAAGCTGCCGATCGGCCGGTTCGGGTCGCCGAGGCCTGCACGCGAGCGGCGCACGGCCTCCGCGACGGCCTGCACCGCCTCTTCCTGGCCGACGATGCGCCCGTGCAGCTCCTCCTCGAGCCGCATCAGCCGCTCGCGCTCCTCGCTCGTCAGCTGGGAGACCGGGATGCCGGTGGCCCGGGAAACCACCTCGGCGATGTCCTCAGGCGTGACCTCTGGCGCACGCTGACGGGACTTCCGCCTGCCCTCGAGCTCGCCCTGGCGCGACTCGATCTCGTCGCGCAAGGTTCCGGCCCGGTCGTAGTCCTCGGCGGAGGTCGCCTGGTCTCGTTCGCGCGCGAGCCGCCGCAGGTCGTCCTCGAGCGAACGCGTGTCGTCGTCCTTCGTCTTCATCCGCAGGCGCACGCGCGCGCCCGCCTGGTCGATCAGGTCGATCGCCTTGTCGGGCAGGAAGCGGTCGCGGATATAGCGGTCGGAGAGCTCCGCGGCTGCGACGATCGCCTCGTCCGAGATGCGCACGCGGTGGAAGGCCTCGTAGCGATCCTTCAGCCCGCGCATGACCTCGATCGTCTCCTCCTCGGTCGGCTCGCGCACCAGCACCGGCTGGAACCGCCGCTCCAAGGCAGGGTCGCTCTCGATGTTCTTGCGGTACTCGTCGAGGGTGGTCGCGCCGATCACGTGCAGCTCGCCGCGCGCGAGCGCAGGCTTGAGCATGTTGGAGGCGTCCATCGAGCTCTCCGCAGCCCCGGCGCCGACGACCGTGTGCATCTCGTCGATGAAGAGGATCAGCTCGTCGGAGGCACCGCGGATCTCGTCGATCACGGTCTTCAGCCGTTCCTCGAACTCACCGCGGTATTTGGTGCCGGCGATCATCCCGGCGAGATCGAGCGCGATCACGCGTCGGCCGGTCAGCGTCTCCGGGACCTCGTCGTTGACGATCCGCTGGGCAATGCCCTCGACGATCGCGGTCTTGCCCACTCCGGGCTCGCCGAGCAGGGCCGGGTTGTTCTTGGTTCGCCGCGAGAGGATCTCGATCGTCTGCTCGATCTCGTCGGCTCGCCCGATCACCGGGTCGAGCTTGCCCTCCCGTGCCTCTTGGGTGAGGTCGCGGCCGAACTCGTCCAGCCGCGGCGTGCTCGACTGCTCACGCGGAGCGCCCGCGTCGACGCCGCGGATGACCGCGCCGCGCAGCTTCGTGTGCGAGATGCCGAACCGCTGCAGCAACTGTCCCGCAGGCGACTCTTCATCACCCGCGAGGGCGAGCAGCACGTGCTCGGGGCCGACGTAGGAGGAACCGAGCTCGCGCGACTCCTCGTAGGCGGCCAGCAGCGCGGCCTTCGCGTCCGGGGCCAGCGAGGGGGCGACGTCGGTTCGTTCGGCCTTCTCGGCCTCCTCCTCGAGCTGCGCAGCGATCGCGCCAGGATCTGCGCCGACCTGCTCGAGGACGTGGCGAACGACGTCGTCCTGGAGCGCGCCGTAGAGCAGATGGTCGCTCTCGAGGTCGAGACTGCCCCACTCCAGAGCCGTCTGGGCGGCCCGCTGGACGAGCGACCTGGTTGCGTCGCTGAAGAACTGGGTCACGTCCACGCTCTCGGCCCGGCGCGCCGGTGACTGGGCGGGGGCTGCGCCGGCGCCCGCCGGCGAGCGGTCGAAGAAATCCGAGAAGAACTCGTCGAAGAGACTGCGGCCGCCGCCGAGTCGGCCTGACATCCGCTCCTCCGCGAGGTCGATCTCGCAGAGGTACTCGACCTCCTGAGTCCCGTCGGGCCGGGTCCGAACTCGCGATGCGACCGCCGGGCGCCCGTGACGCTGGCACAGATGCTGCTCTGCCATTTCAAGCCTCCCTTTCGGTGGAGGTCTTTCCCTACCCCCCAAGCCCGAAAGGAAATAAGTGCTGGTTACCTCCGCGTATCCATGCGAATCCCGTCCTCAGCTGCTGCTCGGTTGCTCGCGATCGAGCGCGTAAACTTCGCGGCCTCGTCAACTGAGAGGGGGAGAGTTTTGTCGGCACAAAAAACTCTCGAAGTCTCCGCAGTCAAGCGCAAGTGGGGCCACGACCGCTCGGCCCGCGGCGATCGCGAATTGATAAAGCGAATCGATGCGGCGCTCGGTGTGATGCACGGGAGGTGGAAGGTCTACCTCCTTTTCCTGATGGCACGAGGGATCCACCGCCACAGCAGACTGCTGGACGCACTGCCTGGCGCCTCGAAGAAGGTAATGACGGACACGCTGCGGGCACTCGAGCGCGACGGCCTTGTGACGCGGCAAGCCTTCGCCGAGGTCCCGGTGAGGGTGGAATACTCGCTGACGCCTCTGGGCTGGAGCATGACCGAACCGCTGATGGCGCTCTCCGAATGGGGAAGTGCCCACGCGGGCGAGATCGATCTGGCGCGCTATCGGTACAGCCTCGCCGCCGCGCACAATCCGGCCGCGGCCTGACAGGTCTGGGGAGCGCCTCGCTCTTCGTGACCGCAGCCGAGCTCGGGGGCTCCGCGTTCATTGCGGTCGTCCTGGGCTAGCGCCGGCGCCGAAGCCACCGCACGACCTCGACGGTAGCGGTGACGGCAAGCGCGATTCCGAAGGCCAGCAGGAGACCTTTCCACGGGGCGTTCTCGAACGCTTTGCCGCCGAAGTAGCCGAGGAGCGCAGCGTAGGCGGCCCAGACGAATCCCGCGATCACGTCGAAGGCAAAGAAGCGCCGCCAGGGCATCTCCAGCCAGCCCGAGGCGAACGCGACCACCGTCCGCCCTCCCGGGATGAACCGCCCGATGAGGATCAGCTGGCCGCCGCGCTCGTTGATCTGGCGCTCGGCCCAGCGGATGCGGGTCTGCGCTCTCTCGCCCGAGAACACACGCCGGCGCAACGGCTCCTCGAAGTAGTGGCCGAGCAGGTACGCGGTGTTGTCGCCTGCCACGGCTCCGGCTCCGCCCGCGAGGATGATCAGCGACAGGTGCATGTCGCCGGCACTGGCCAGTACGCCTGCGGTGATCACCGTCGTCTCGCTCGGAACCAGCGGGATGAGCACGTCGGCGTAGGCCAGGCCGAAGACCAGCAGGTACGACCACCACTCCCCGGAGAGCTGATTGGCCAGCCCGTTCAGCAATCGACCATCGGACCGCAGACTAGTGCCCGCGCGTACGCTGCCGGGGTGGCTGAGGCTCGCGATCAGGGTGGGGTCTGGGCGAAGAGCGAGCGTTCGGTCGGCACGCCGAACCCGCGTGACCGCGACCCGCGAGCCACGCTCCTGGCGCTTGCCGAGCGCGCGCCCGCGGTCGAGGAGATCGACCACTACGGCGAGGGCGGTCTGGCCCAACGCCTCGAAGCGCGGATCGCCGAGCTGCTCGGAAAGGAGGCCGCGGTCTGGATGCCGTCGGGCACGATGGCGCAGCAGATCGCGCTTCGCCTCCATTCGCAGCGCCGCGGCACCAACCGGGTTGCTTTCCACCCGCTCTGCCACCTCGAGGATCACGAGGAGCGCGCCTACGAGGTGCTGCACGGGCTGAAAGCCGAGCTGCTCGGTTCACGCCACCGGCCCATCAGGATCTCCGACTTCGACGAGCTCGAAGAACCTGTTGCGGCGGTACTGCTCGAGCTGCCCGACCGCGAGCTCGGCGGGGTACTTCGACCCTGGGACGACCTCGTTGCCCTCTGCGACAAGGCGAGAGAGCACGGCGCCGCCCTCCATCTCGATGGTGCGCGGCTCTGGCAGTGCGGGCCCTTCTACGAGCGGGGCCTCGACGAGATAGCGGCCCTCTTCGACACGGTCTACGTCTCGTTCTACAAGGACCTTGCCGCGCCGGCCGGGGCCGCACTCGCCGGGCCGGCGGAACTGATCGAGGAAGCGCGCGTCTGGCAGGTGCGCCACGGCGGTCGCCTCTACAGCGCCCACCCCTACCTGATCGCGGCCGAGCGCGGCCTCGACGAGGTGCTGCCGCGGATTCCTGAGCTCGTCGCCCACGCGCGCGAGCTCGGGACGGCTCTCGCCGAGCTGGACGGGATCGAGATCGTGCCCGACCCGCCCCAGACGACGATGTTCCACCTCAACGTCCACCGGCCGCTCGAGCCCCTCAAGGAGGCGGCGCTCGACCAGGCGGAGCGAACCGGGACGTTCCTCGGCTTCGTTCGAGCGACCGACGAGCAGGAGACGCAGCGGCTCGAGCTGACCATCGGCCCGGCGAGCCTCGAGGTCCCGGTCGCCGAGGCCAAGGCGCTCTGGCAGGAACTGCTGGCCGACACCACCGAGACGAGCCCGCGCCTGGCCAGCTGAGGCTGCTGTTAGCGGCCAGTCCCTCAGCGCACGACAGATACCACCTGACCGGAACCTCGACGCGCGTGCCGGAACGTAGCGACCGCCCACATCAGGACGAGGTCGCCCACGAGCAGGGACAAACCACGGCGAGGGTCAACGCGGTCGCGGCGAGATCCTTCCGAGTCAACATCGTCTTCACCTTCTCGAGCTCAGCTTCTGGCGGCGGGGAGACCTCGAGATCGGGGACGAAGCTGATCTCCGGTTCGGTTCTTCCACACGCGCGTGCGGCCGGCGGGCGAAGGCCGGGCGCGACGCTGTCGGAGCCTTTCCCGCTCTCGGAGCCTCCCCAAGAGCTGCCCAATCCACGGATGTGAGCCACGCGCGCTCGAGGTCCAGCCGGCGCCGAAACACCCCGGCCTCGGCCGGAGAGAAGGTCTGGGCCCGCACGGCTGCCTCGACCGCGGTACCCGCGGAATGGAGGGCGCGCGTCCACTGTTGTTCGAAGTGGGTCATCTCCCGGCAGCAGCCTGGGCGCGCGCGCCGTTCCTGCCATCGGCGAGAGCGCTGACCGAGATCCGTAGTTCTCCGCGCTTCGGATCGGCGCTCTACCTGATGGCACGCGCCTCGCGGCCGCCGACGATAGGGGCATGGAACGCGTGGCGATCACAGCGCCGTTGAAGAAGGGGTCGGAGGCGCGGGCAAGAGAGCTCGTTGCCGCGGGGCCGCCGTTCGATCCCGGCCGAGCCGGCCTGACCCAGCACGGCGTCTTCGTAGGGCACGACATCGTCGTCTTCGTCTTCGAAGGAGACGGGGTCGTGCGGCGCCTTTCGCGCCTCATGAACAACCGCCTCAACTCGGCGGCATTCGCCGCGTGGGCGCCGCTCCTCGCCGGGCAGCCCCGGCTCGCCCACGAGGCCTATCACTGGGACCCGAAGGAGGACACGATGAAGAGGATCCTGATCGCAACCGACGGCTCCGAGTCCGCGCACGAGGCGCTTGAATTCGGGCTCGAGCTGGCCGAGGAACAGGGCGCGACGCCAATCGTCGTCTATGTAGCCCCGGCTGTAGAGATCCTGCCGTACGCGAGCTTCGCGGCCCCGGCCCCGACGGTTCCGCACGAGCTCGACGCGAACGACCGCGCGCCTCTGAACGAAGCCGGCGAGCTCGCGGCGCGAAGGGGACTCGAGATCAAGACGGAGCTACTCCTCGGGAATCCGGCGGACGAGATCGTCGCCTTCGCCGACACGATCGAAGCTGATCTGATCGTGGTCGGTTCCCGAGGCCAGGGCGCGATCGCCAGCGTACTGCTCGGCAGCGTGTCCCGCGCCGTGCTCCACGAGAGCCGGCGGCCGGTGCTTGTCGTCCGCAACGCGCAGATCGCCCAGGCGGTGGCCGGCTGATGGTCGAGCGCCTTGCAACCAACGAGCCCTGTGCCGGCGACGCGATGTCGAAGCACTTTCTCTCGGCGGCCCCCGAGGACACGCTCGGAGAGCTCGCCGAAAGGCTCGCGGAGGCCGACGTCGGCTCCGCCCTCGTGCTCGAGTACGGGCGCCTGACCGGAATCCTGACCTCCCGCGACGTGGTTCGGGCAGTCGCCGACCGGGTCCATCCAAGCGAGGCTCGCGTCCGCGACTGGATGAGCCCCGCTCCCGTAACGGCCGGCCCCGAGCTGCCCGCCGACGAGGCCGCCCGGCTGATGTTGGCCGGCGGCTTTCATCACCTGCCCATCACGGAGGACGACCGCCCGGTTGGCGTCGTCGGCCTGAGGGCAGTGGTAGGCGCGCTACGTCAAAGATTGCCGGGGTTGTGACCTTGTGACCATGCTCGTCGCGTATGGGACCAAGCATGGATCGACCAAGAAGGTCGCGGAAGCGATTACGGAGAACCTGAAGCACGCCGGGCGCGACGTCGAGCTCCGTCGTGCCGCGGACGTCGAGGACCTGACGCGCTGCGACGGTGTCGTCCTCGGAGGCTCGCTGTACTTCGGACGCTGGCACGGGACGCAGTTCGCTTCCTATCGAAGCACCGACGTGAGTTGTCGCGAGGCGTGGACAGACGAGATCAGGAGGACGACATGAGCGTCAAGGAGCACACGCGGATCCAGGAGGTCGAGGTGCAGGCGCTGGACGCCGCGAGGCTCGAGCCGCTGATCGGCTCGGACCGGACCGCTCGCTACGAGGCGATTGCCGAGGCAACGGAGTCGCTGCTGGGAGACCGTGCGGTGCTGAACGTCAACTCAACGGCAACGGGAGGCGGGGTCGCCGAGATGCTGCAGACCCTCCTTGCCTACGGTCGCGGCGCCGGCGTCGACGTCCGCTGGCTCGTGATCCAGGGCGATCCGGCCTTCTTCGAGATCACCAAGCGCATCCACAACGGGCTCTACGGGTCGGCAGGCGACAGCGGCGCGCTCGGAGACGCCGAACGAAGACACTACGAGCAGACGTTGCGCAAGAACGCCGACGAACTGCTCGCGCTCGTCCGGCCTAACGACGTCGTCCTGATCCACGACCCCCAGCCCGCCGGCCTAGCCGGCGCGATGCGGAGCGCGGGCGCGAAGGTCATCTGGCGGTGCCACGTTGGCGTCGACGAGCCGAATGAGTGGACCGAGCGCTCGTGGTCGTTCCTACGCCCGTACCTCGAGGACGTGGACGCATTTGTGTTCTCCCGGCGGGCCTTCGCGCCCTCCTGGGCCGACGAATCGAGAGTGCACGTGATTCCTCCGTCGATCGACCCGTTCTCGGCCAAGAACGAGCCGATCTCGCAACGAAACGTCCGCCGGATCCTCGGCTACACCGGCCTGATCGCAGGCGGCGGAGAGTTGCCCGAGATCCCATTCACGCGCCGCGACGGATCGCCAGGCCGCTTCAACCGGCGCGTCGACGTGCTACAGACAGGCCCGCCGCCTCCGGTTGATGCGCCGGTCGTCGTCCAGGTTTCGCGCTGGGACCGCATGAAGGACATGCCCGGAGTGATGAGGGGCTTCGCCGAGCACGTGGATCCCTCCCTGGGCGCGCACCTCCTGCTGGCAGGACCGGCGGTGACGGGAATCGCGGACGACCCCGAGGCCGCAGAGGTGCTCGAGGAGTGCATGGACCTCTGGCGGACTCTGCCCCACACGGCGCGCAGCCGCGTGCACCTCGCCTGCACGCCGATGGTCGACCCCGACGAGGCGGCGGCGATCGTCAACGCCTTGCAGCGCCACGCGGCCGTCCTGGTCCAGAAGAGCATCGCCGAGGGGTTCGGGCTGACCGTGGCGGAGGCCATGTGGAAGTCGCGGCCGATCGTCGCGAGCGCCGTCGGCGGGATCGTCGACCAGATCGTCAGCGGCGCGCACGGCCTACTCGTGGCCGACCCGGCAGATCTCACGTCCTTCGGGGCGGCCGTCGAGACGCTGCTGAGCGACCGAACAAAGGCGGATCGTCTGGGCGCCAACGCCAAGGCCCGCGCCGGCGCAGAGTTCCTCGGCGACCGCCACCTCGAGCAATACGGGCAACTTCTCGCGCGCATCGGCTGAGGCTCGAGGTACGGGAAACCCGCAGATCAGGCGGGGTGATGCCGCAGAAAGCTCGCGGTTGCGCCCCGATGGCAACCGGGCCAGATCTACCGAGACTTCGAGAAAAGGTCGAGGCAAAGAGACAGCCCCGGCGCGACGGAAGGAGAGCACCATGCGGAAAGTATTCGAGATTGGCGGAGTGGTCGCCGCCGCCGTACTGATCGCTTTCGGCATCGCTGCGATCGTGATGGGCGTCAACGGCCGCTCGACGGTCAATGACAGCCTCAAGCAGGAAAAGATCGTCGGCTCGCCCGACATGACCCCGGCCGCAATCAAGGCCGAGGCCAAGAAGGCGGGGCTCAACGTGGCCAACATCAGCTTCCCGACCCTTGCGGTCGCCGGTAAGGCGATCAACAGCGGGGACCAGGCACGCGCCTTCGCCGGCTACATGCGGATTCACGCGCTCGAGGCCACCGGTGGCCTGACCTACGCGGAGATGGGCCGCTTCATGGCCAAGCCCGGCACCCCCGCGCAGTTCACCGACGGACACGGAGCGACGAGCGACGAGAAGTACGCGCTCATCGACTCGCAGAGCAAGCAGCCGGTCGAGAACGGCGCCCGCAACCTCTGGGTGACCGAGACCGCGCTCACGACCGCTCTGAACACGAGCTACATGGCCGGGCAGCTCTCGCTCTTTGGGATCGTGGTCGGCGTGGCCCTGCTGCTCAGCGGCTTCGGCTTCGCGATCCTCGCCATTGGCGGCGCCCTCCGGAATCCTGAGACGGCGTTCAGCTTCCTGCACAAGAAGCAGTCGAGCGTGGCTCGCCCGATCCAGGCATAGACGGAATCCTCCGTCGCACCGCGACACGGGCCGTCCTCGGGCGGCCCGTCGTCGTTTTCAGGACGATTCGAGCAGACCCTCGGCGAGCGCGTAGCGCACGAGCTCGGCGCGGCTCGAGAGCCGTAGCTTCTGCATGATGTGGGCGCGGTGCGTCTCCGCGGTTCGCACCGAGATGAACAGCTCCTTCGCGATCTCCTGGTTGGTGTGGCCGAGAGCGAGCAGCCGCAGGACCTCGCGCTCCCGGTCGGAGAGCGGGTCTTCCTCGGCCCGCCGCCGTTCGGCTGTCTCGGCCGAGACGAGCCGCGCACCGAGCTCCGGGTGGACGTAGCGCCCCCCGCCGGCAACCTCCCGGATCGCCGCGACGAGCTCCGTGTCGGCGGCTTCCTTCAGTACGTAGCCGCTCGCTCCGGCCTCGAACGCTTCGCGGACATACCGCGGGTCGTCCTGCATTGAGAGGATGAGCACCTTCGCCTCGGGATGCTCATGGAGCAGCTGCGGGACGATCTCGATGCCGCCCTGTTCCGGCATCATCACGTCCAACAACACGACGTCGGGCTTCACCGTGCGAGCCTCGAAGAGCGCATCGCGGGCGCTTCCTGCCTCGCCGACGGCCTCCAGATCGTCGGCGGCGTCCACGAGGAGTGCAAGCCCAGCACGAACGACCGCGTGGTCGTCCACGATCAGAACGCGGGTGCTCACGCTACCGGCACGTCGGCCGCCACCGTCGTGCCGGTCTCGCCGTTGGACTCGATCTGAAGGCGCCCGCCGAGCAAGGCAAGGCGTTCGCGCATGCCCATCAGTCCGAAGCCTCCGTTGGCGCTCTCGGCCACGTCGAAGCCGTGCCCGTCGTCCTCGATCACGACCTTCACCGCCCTGCCCTCTCTGAGCGCGAGCAGGATGCTGACGTGACGTGCGTGGGCGTGCTTGACGACGTTCGTCAGCGATTCCTGGACGATTCGGTAGAGGGCAATCTCGACTTCCTCCGGAAGGCGCTCGTCCGCGAGGGATGCCTCGAAGTCGATTTCGATTCCCGTCTGCTCCGAGAACGAGGTCGTCAGCCGCTCCAGCGCCGCCACGAGGCCGAAGTCGTCGAGCGCGCTCGGTCGAAGCTCGACGGCGAGGCGGCGTACGTCCTGCAGTGTCTCGACGACGAGCTCGCGCAGCGCAGCAGCGGCGGCGCGCGAGTCGCCGTCGCCGAGCTTCTCCTCGAGGGCTTTGAGGCCGAGCAGGATCGAGGTCAAGGCCTGCCCGGTCTCGTCATGGAGCTCGCGCGCAAGACGCCGGCGCTCGAGCTCCTGAGCCTCGACGACCCGGCGCAACGAGTCGCTTGCAATGCGCTCGGAAAGGTCAACTGCGAGTGCGGCCCGGGAGGCGAAGGTCTCGGCGAGGCGGACATCGGTGTCCGCGAAGCGCATGTCGCCGCCGAGCTTGTCGTGAGCTGCGAGCACGCCGATCGCGCGGCCGCGGACGAGCAGCGGCACCCAAAGGCCCGTGCGAGCGCCCATCAGGCGCGTGGCCTCGTGATCCACGTCGGGGTCGTCGAGCAGCGAGTCCACACGCTCGCTCTGGCCGCGCTCGAGCACGCGCCCCGTCTTCGATGCCGACCGAGAAACCGTCTGCCCGAGGATCTGCTCGCCTCCGACGCCCGCAACGGCGGCGAAACGTAGAGCGTCGGGACCGCCCGGGAGGAGAACGGTGACGAGCCGCGCTTCCAGCAGCTCGCGCAACCGCCGCGCGATCAGGTCTAGCAGCCGATCGAGGTGCATTTCGGTGCCGAGCGCGTTACCTACCTCGTTCAGGGATTCCAGCTGCTTCGACCACGCCGTGGCCGCCTCGTAGAGACGTGCGTTCTCGATCGCCACGGCGGCCTGGCTCGCAAGCAGACTCACCAGCTCCTGGTCTTCCTCTGTGAAGTCCTCGCCTCCGGCCTTCTCGGTGAGATAGAGGTTTCCGTAGGCGATTCCGCGCAGATGGATCGGGACGCCGAGGAAGGTACGCATCGGCGGGTGATTGGGCGGAAACCCCACGGCGCGCGCGTCCTGGCCGAGGTCGTGAAGCCTGAGCGGCGCGTCCTCGCTGATGAGGACTCCGAGGATCCCTCGCCCCCGCGGAAGGTCGCCGATTGCAGCGTGCGTCTCGGCATCCATGCCTGTGGTGAGGAAGCGCTCGAGCTCGGACCCGCTTCGATCGATCACACCGAGCGCGGCATAGCGCGCGGTCGTGAGCTCGGCAGCCGCCTCGACCAGGCGCTGCAGGAGGGCGTCGAGAGACAGCTCGGACGTGAGCGCGACCCCGGCCTCGACGAGCGCCCGCAGGCTCTTTTCGCTCAGCGTCTTGGCGTCCACTCGTTCTAAGCGTACCCCGCTTCAATCAGTACTTCCTACGGGCCAATGGTCAGTTGAAGGCCCGATGGCACCACGCCCCAAGGCCGAGACGATGAGGCACGAACCCGCCAGTCGGGCCAAAGGAGGAGTCATGAAGGCACTCGTCTACGACGGGCCGGGGCTTCGCAGCTGGGAAGAGAAGCCCGACCCGACCATCCAGGATCCGACCGACATCGTCGTTCGGATCGACTCGGCAACGATCTGCGGGACCGACCTGCACATCCTGAAGGGCGACGTTCCCGCAGTGCAGCCGGGCACGGTGCTCGGACATGAGGCCGTCGGCACGGTCGTCGAGATCGGCGCCGCGGTGACGACCCTCGAGCCGGGCGACCGCGTCCTCGTCTCTTGCATCACCTCGTGCGGGCGCTGCTCGTCTTGCAAGAACGGCCGCTACGGCCTCTGCACCGGCGGGGGCGGCTGGATCTTCGGCCACCTGATCGACGGTCTCCAGGCCGAGTACGCCCGTGTTCCGTTCGCAGATACGTCGGTCTACAAGCTCCCCGACGAGCTCAGCGACGAACAGGTGCTGTTCCTCGCCGATATCCTCCCGACCGCATACGAGGTCGGCGTGCTGAACGGCGAGCTCGGCCCGGGCGACACGATCGCAATCGTGGGCGCCGGCCCGATCGGCCTCGCGACCATCCTGACCGCGAAGCTGTACACGCCCGGCAGAATCATCGCGATCGACCTCGCGGACTCCCGACTCGAGAAGGCTCGCGAGTTCGGCGCCGACGAGACGATCAACAGCGGCAAGGAAGACGCGCAGGCGCGCGTGCTCCAGCTGACAGGCGGGCTCGGCGCCGACGTCGCCGTCGAGGCGGTCGGCATTCCGGAGACGTTCGAGCTCTGCACGGAGCTCGTCCGCCCGGGCGGCCACGTTGCGAACGTGGGCGTGCACGGGCACCCTGCGACGCTCCACCTCGAGACGCTCTGGATCCGCGGCCTGACGATCACGACCGGCCTGGTCGACACGTTCACCACGCCGCGCCTCCTGAAGCTGATCGCGGAAGGGCGACTCGACGCGACCCTGTTCGCGACGCACCGGTTCCCGCTCCACGAGACAATGGCGGCGTACGACACATTCGCCGCGGCGCCGAGACCGACGCGCTGAAGGTCGTGCTCGAGGCCACACCCGTGAGCGAGAAGCGAGTAGAGAAGGAGGTTGCGCTTGTCGGTAGCGGCACGTAGCAATCCGTCGGCCGCCGCGGTCGATGTCATCCTCCGCGACGGCTCGACGCTTCGGTTGAGGGCGCCCGCGGAAGACGATGCGGGCGCCCTTCTCGCGTTCTTCACCGGCCTCTCCGAGCGAAGCTTCTACCAGCGCTTCCACGGAGCCCGCACGATCGACGACGAGCTCGTGGCGCACTTCCTGGAGCCGAACTGGCGCGACCGCGGGGTCCTCGTGGGCACGTTGGCCGGGGCCGACGGCGATGAGCAGATCGTGGCCGTCGGCGAGTACGACCGGCTGCGCGACCCGGCCGCCGCAGAGGCGGCATTCGCGGTCGCGG
>Ga0126308_10000133_pt1 | contig 19185 bp, 21 predicted proteins | sample Plot55_FD_92533 | JGI IMG/M metagenome (GOLD analysis project Ga0126308, IMG submission 92533) | Serpentine soil microbial communities from UC McLaughlin Reserve, CA, USA - Plot55 | ecosystem: Environmental > Terrestrial > Soil > Grasslands | place: USA: UC McLaughlin Reserve, Lake County... | reverse complement strand
CCGGCCACGGGTTGCCTTGGCGAGGGCCGGGTCGATCTCGATCGCGGTCAGCTCCGGCGCCACCCCGGCCAGCACCTCGGTCGTCAGCCCTGGGCCGGGACCGAGCTCGAGCACCCGGCGGTCCAGCTCGGTCCCCTCCAGCACCGCCGGCACCAGGGTCGTCTGCACCAGGCGGGCCCAGCCGGGACTCGCGCAGTAGTACCGATGGAACCGGTTCACGCCACTCCTCCTCCGTTCCCTCAGCCCCAGCCACGGAGGGCTTCGACAGGCATACCGTTTACGTCCCGATATAGTCTATTTGGGGTATGGCACCCATCCGCGTCGCGGTTCGCAGACCCCCTTCACCCCTTGTCATCGGGTGCAGGGCGTCTCCGGTGGGGGCCCGTTGAAGAGGAGTGAGGCATGAGTCCTCGACACCTGCTACGAGGCGTGACGGTCATGGCCGTCATCACGATTCTGGCGGCGTTGCTGGCCGCGCCGGTGTCGGCCGCCCCGTCGGCCAACGACGACGCCGGCCGGTACCTGGTGGTGGCGCGGTCGGCCGGCGACTACGGTGCCTTGCGGGCGACCGCCGTGCGCCGGGGTGCCAAGGTGCTGCGGGAGATCCCGCAGATCAAGGCGATGGTGGTCTCGGCTCCGGAGCGGGTGCGGACCAGCCTGGCCGGCGACCCCCGGGCCCTCGGCGTGGCCCGCGACCGGCTCCAGCGGGTGAGCATCGAGGACCCGGCCGGCACTCCGAACCTGTCCAAGCCGGGCGCGCTGAGTGGCGCCCGGGTGCGGCTGCCGGCAGCCGCGGCGGCCAAGGCCGCCGGGATCAACCCGGACCCGGCCTGGGACTACCAGGGCCTGCTGTGGGACTACCGCCGCATCGGCCTGCCCCAGGGCTGGAAGACCACCGCCGGCAGCGGCGCGGTGACCGTCGGGGTGGCCGACACCGGCCTGGACTTCACCCACGCCGAGCTGGCCCCCAAGGTCAAGCAGGTCGTCGACCTGACCACCCTGGAAGACCCGCCGCTGTGCAAGTCGCTGTTCGGCGTCTCCGACCAGGACCTGGCGGCCCAGTTCGGCGGGCCGGCCGAGACCGACTGGTATGGGCATGGCTCCTGGATCGGCGGCAACATCGCCGCCGCCCTCGACGGCAAGGGCGTCAACGGCATCGCTCCCAAGGTCAACCTGGTGTCGCTGAAGATCGCCCAGTGGTGCGGGTACTCGTACTCCACCACCGAGATCGCCTCGTTCATCAAAGCCGCAGACCTGGGCGTGGACGTGGTGAACATCTCCTTCGGCGGCTACGCCGACCGCTCCAATCCCGACGACGAGGTGCTCTACCAGGCCTACATCAACGCCGTGGCCTACGCCCGCAGCAAGGGCACGATCATCGTGGCCGCGGCCGGCAACGAGCACCTGCGGATTGGCGCCGGCGGCCGCGTCATCTCCCACGGACCGCTCACCACGCCAGGGACCGAACCGGCCGACTTCCAGGACTACTTCGGCCTGTACGAGGTCCCCGGCGGGATCCCGGGCGTGGTCGACGTCTCCTCGACCAACCGGGTGGTGAACCCATCCTCGGCCAGCTGCCCGCCGGGCACCATCGGCGACCCGGGCGACCCCGGCGCCGACCCGCCGGTCGCCCCCAACTTCGAGGCCACCTGCAAGCCGGCCAGCGACCCCCACCAGGCCGCCGGGCCGGGCCGGCAGAACCAGCTCGCCTACTACTCGAACTATGGCCCCCGGATCGACATCGCCGGCCCCGGTGGGGCGCGCAAGTTCAACCTGCCCAACTTCGACCGGGGCGGCACCGAGGGCTTCCCGTACGTCACCGACGACCTGACCAACGCCTGGGAGGACTTCAACATCACCTCCAACTGGGCGACCCAGATCCCCTGCTTCTTCCTGAGCTCGGCGGCCGGGTTCCACGACGGCCAGTGCTACTCGACCATCCAGGGCACCTCGATGGCGGCTCCGCACGTGGCCGCGTCCCTGGCCCTTGTCGCTAGCGCCCACCCGTCGCTGCGCAAGCACCCGGGGGCACTGCTGAGCCGCCTGCAGGCCCACGCCAACACCGACGTCCACAACCTCACTCGGGCCCTTTCGGCCACCGACACCTCGCCCGGCGACCTGACCGGCCTTCCCTGCACCACCGGCTACTGCCACCTGGAGGGCCCCACGATCTCCGACAGCGACGCCTACGGAGCCGGCCTGGTCAACGTGGCCAGCCCATAGCCGTACTCCCGCAGAAGGCACCACACGAGGGGCCGGCGACATCGCCGGCCCCTCACCCACCTCAAGATGTGCCCTGTGCTTCCCAGTGCTCGGACAGTGGTCGTTGGCGTTCAGCCGCTGAACTGGACCGAGTACTCATAGGGCGGTCGGGGCTGGGCGACCGGATGTACCAGATCGGCCTTGAGCACGGGTGGGGGTGGGCTCGGGTCATCGACGGCGGCCGGGCGGGGTACCCAGGTTCCCTCGACCTCCAGCCACTGGTCCCGGGCCCGCGGGGTCGGGTCGCCAGCCACGACCGCCTGGAGGGCTTCGGCGTCGGCGGCGCAGCAGAAGATGACAAAGCGGGTCAGCCGGTACCCTCCGGCGCCGCCCTCGGCGGGAGTCGCGAACCCGACCAGCCGCACCCGCACCCCGGCCAGCGACTGGCTGGGGTCGCGCACCGCCCGGGTCTCGAACTCAGCCATCGACATCGGGACCGCGCCGCGAACGGGGGCGGTCAGCGGCGGGAACTGGCCGTCGCCGCCACCAGGGATCACCGACCGGCTGGAGACCGCGTAGGAGCCGAGCGCGGCCGGCTGGACCAACAGCACGACCAGCACCGGCACCAGCAGCAGCCAGCCCACCCGGCTCCGATGGTGGTGGCGGTCGTCCGAGCCGTCGCCATGGCCGGCTGGCTGCGCTCTGAGCAGCCCCAGTGGCGGCAGCAGCCCCAGCGCCACCAGGACCACCCCGGCGGCCCCGACCAGGGGCACCAGGCCCGGGCGGACATAGTTCAGCGCGTCGCCGCCCCACCACAGCCACAGCGCGGTCGCGCCCAGGGCCAACAGCAGCACGCTGTGGGTCTGCTCCTCGCTCACAACAGCATCCGCCCGGCGACCAGCGCGCAGACGACCGCGACCACAAAGGTCAGCGGGGCGAAGCGGACCGCGAACCGGCGCCCGAACCCCCCCGCCTGCATCGCGATCAGCTTCACGTCCACGGCCGGGCCCACCACCAGAAAGACCAGCCGGGCCGTCAGCGAGAACTCCCGCAGGCTGGCCGCCACGAACGCGTCCGCCTCCGAGCAGATCGCCAGCACCACCGCCAGGCCGCCCAGGGCCAGCACCGCCAGCGCCGGCTGGCTGGCCACCGCCAGCAGCAGCGACCGCGGCACCAGGACTTGCAGTGTCGCGGCCGCGGCCGCGCCCACCACCAGCCAGCCGCCGGCGTCCCAGAGGTCATGGCGTGCAGCCGAGGTGAAGGCCAGCCAACGCGGCCCGCCGCCTCCGGCGAGGCGCTCGCGGGTCCGCACCACCCACGCCTGGTCACCGACCCGCGACCACACCAGCCCGACCACGATCGAGGTCGCGAGCGAGCCCAGGAACCGGGCCAGCACCATCCTCGGCTGCCCAGGGAAGGCCACTGCGGTCGCCACCAGGACAATCGGGTTGACCGCCGGGGCGGACAGCATGAACGCCAGCGCCGCAGCCGGCTGCACCCCGCGGGCGGTGAGACGACCAGCGATCGGCACCGAGGCGCACTCACACCCGGGCAACGCCGTCCCGGCCAGCGCCGCCCCGGAACGGCCAGCAGAGGCGACCGCGGCAACAGCCGTTCCAGCACCGCCGGCGACACCAGGGCCGTGATCGCCCCACTCACCAGGACGCCCAAGACGAGGAAGGGCAGGGCCTGCACGACGATGGCCACGAACACCGTCGTCCAGGTCCGCAACGCCACCGGGTCGAGCGAGCCGGCCAGCATCCCCCGCGTCGACAGCGCGATCAGGACCAGCAGCACGACCAGCCGACCGTCGATCCGACGCCGCCGCGACACACCGGCCACCACCTGCGGCACGGCCCCGCCCGGATCGACCGTCGATCTCATGGCCGGCAGTCTAGGCCGACCGCGGAACCTCTGCCCCGGACACCCAGGTGGAGGGCGCGGACGCTGCGATGCGTCCCGGGCGGCGGGCGAGCCAGGTCCGCGCGCTGCCGAGCAGCGGCACGACCGCACGCCGCAGATCACTACGAGATGTTCTTGAGGCCATGCAGCACCCTCTCCAGAAGCTCCACAGGCGGGAGGGCAGCGTCCGCGACGGTGGCCTGCGGCCGGTACAGCACGACGACGCCTTGCAGGGCCATGTCGCCGACGAGCACGCGGGTCACGCCCAGTAGCAGGTCGAGCCGGCCGGAGATCTCCGCGACCGACATGACCTCCCGGCACAGCGCCGCGATGGAGCGCTGCTCGCGGCCCAGCCCAGCGAGCTGCTCGTCGATGCCCGTGACCGTCTGCACCAGCGTCTCCAGCTCGAGGTCGTCGTCGGCAGGGCGGGTGCGCCCACCGGTGATCGTGTAGGGGCGGCGGTAGTGGCGGGACCAGGCCTGTCCCCCCTCATCCGCTCCACCGCCGCTCATTCACCGCTACCCATCGTGACCGCGGCGCCTACTCGACCGGCTCGCCCGCCTCAGCGGCAGTATCTGTGTCCCCGCCACGGTTTGGTGCCGGCGCGGCGTGCCGGCGTAGCGGCAGGCGCGCGCGCGGCTGCCAGCCCGACGCCGTGGTCTTGGCCACCAGGAGCGGTTCCGGCGAGACCATGACGCCGGCCGGCACCAGCGGTGCCATTGCTGGGCGTTCGCCAGCCGAGCCGAGCAGGACCGCTGGCAGCAGCACCAGCGCCGCGACCCCGCCGAACCAGCAATGACGGAGTTGCACCCTGATGCCGTGGCGGGCCGCGAGGCGGCCGACCACGTGGAAGCCCATCATCCTCGACACGGCGACGTCGGCCGCCAACGGCTCGGCCAGCCGCTTGTTGGCCTCGGCCAGCTCGGCGTCGCTCATCCCGATCCCGTGGTCCTCGATCTCGAGCACGTACCCGTTGCCGGTCGGGCCGCCGGAGACCTCCACCATGGTGGTGGGCGAGGAGAACGAGGTGGCATTCTCGACCAGCTCGGCGAGCAGATGGGCGACGTCGCTGGCGGCCTGGCCGGCCAGCGTGAGGTCATGGATACCGGCAACCTGCACGCGGGAGTAGTCCTCGACCTCGGCCACCGCCGCCTCGACCACGTCGCGCAGGGGTACCGACTCGCTCCACCGGCGGCGCTGGTCAACACCCGACAGCACGATCAGGTTCTCCACGTTGCGCCGCATGCGTGTGGCGAGGTGGTCCATCCGGAACAGCTCGTCGAGCCGGTTCGGGTCGGCCTCGTTCCTCTCCAGCTCGTCGATCAGCTCGAGCTGCCGGTCGACCAGTCCCTGGCTGCGTCTGGCGAGGTTGTGGAGCAGGTCGCCGATGCTCTTGCGCAACGCCGCCTGCTCGGTGACGTCGCGGACGTTCAGCACCAGCCCGCTGACACGGGGATCGTCGGTGAGGTTGGTGCAGATGCTCTCCACGTGACGCCACGACCCGTCTTCGTGCTGCAGCCGGCACCCGAAGTTGTCGGTCGCTCCAGGGGCCTCGACCAGCTTGGTGAGGGAGGCGATGACCTGGTGGCGGTCGTCGGGATGGACGAGGTCCCCCAGGGCGGTGCCGACGAGGTCGGCAGCTCGCCGGCCGAGCACCCGCTGCACCGAGGGGCTCTGATAGGCGATCGTGCCGTCGGGCGCAAGCACCGTGATGAGGTCCGAGGAGTTGTTCACCAGCGAGCGGAACTGGGCGGCCTGCTCGGCGCCGGCCCGCCGCAGCAGCAGCCCCATGGCCAGGGCGGCGAGCGCGCTGAGCAGCCCAAGGACGATCTCGATCTGGACCAGCCGGCTCAGGGATGCCTCGGTCTGCTGGGTGATCTCCCGGACGGCGTCATTGGAGACGCTCGACAGCTGCGCGCTCAGCACCCGCAGCCGGGTCACGTTGGCGTCGTATTCCGGGTCGGCGCGGCCGCCGTCCAGAAGGCCGTCGCCGGTGCGGATCAACTGGTCGATGAGGCGACGATCCTGCTCGAGCTTGCGGCGGACCCTCCAGTCGCGGGCGGGCGGGATCTCGACCCTCCGGCCACCGCCCTGAGGTGCGCGCACGCTGCCGCCGTCCAGCAGCACATCGACCGGCTCGCGCACGTCCTCGCCGCTCTCCTCAGGGTCGGCCTTGAAGCCGTCGACCACCAGCAGGACGTCGGTCGTATAGCGCTCCACGAAGGCCCGCTGGCGCGAGGCGGTGTAGACAACCAGCGCCGAGCCACGCTGCTGCGCGATGGCTCGCGCGTTGTAGCCGATGATCGCGGCCACCAGGACGATGAGCACGGGGATGACCCAGCCGAGCCGGCGACCCAGGCGCAGGTCGCCAAGGATCGGGAGCCGCGGGAACAACCGGCCGATGCCGGACCGGCCGCCTGCCGCCGTGCGCTGGGTCGCGCTCGTGGCTCCCGCCTCAGTGGACCGTGAGCGCCGCATACATCCCACCCAGGTAGTGGCCCTCGAGGTTGCAGTACATGACGTAGTGACCTGGCGCCAGGCGCAGGTCCAGCGTCTGGCGGTCGTCGATGTCAAGGCCGTCGGCCTCGTCGACCAGTTCGACGCCGAGTGCTTCTTCGTTGACCGTCAGCCCGTCGGGCTGCAGCGGCAGCTTGTCAGGGGAGCGGTCGGTTCGTACGACGATGAACTCGTGGGTGGTCGGGCCCTGACCGAGGAGGCGGAAGCTGACGGTGCCGGCGGGCACAACGGCCGCGTCCATCCGGACCTTGAAATCCTGGAGGAGCACGTTCACGGGGGTGCCGCTGGGCGTGGGCGCTTGCCGGCGGGCCACGGTGAGGGGGACCGCGAGCGCGAGCGCGGCCAGCACAAGCGCGAGCGCCCACGCCCAGCGCCGCCTGGCCCGAGTCCCCGCCATCCCGTCTACCTCCTCCAGATGGCCAGGACATTCACCCGCTCTGCCCGCACGCCCTCCGTGAGGTTGGAGCGGATCCGGCTGGCGGCCAAGGCGGCGAGCAGCACCAGCGGCAGCAGGAGGTTGTCCAGCATTCAACTCCTCCTGGAGGACATCACCGCAGGCTCCGGGCTCATCGGGAAAGGGCGCAAAATAAGGCGTGCGCGAGCATAGCACCGTGAGCCCGGAGACCAGAATTCACGTCCTGCAGTCAACGTCAGATATCCGAGCGTCTCCTGGCAGTCGACCGCAAGGAAGATCCGTAGGTCCCACTCGCCGCTGTCAACGGCTCAACGGTTCGTGGCTTGCCGTTGGCAATTTCTGGCAAACGGCCCACTGAAGCGGGTCTGAGAAGCGGGCGACGACCAGGGGGACGAGCAGCCCGGGAGCAGAGTCAGCTCGACCTAGCGATGCGATGAGCGGGATGCGGGCGAAGCATGCTCGCGTTCCGGTCCGTCCAGCAGAGCAACCATCTGTGTGGTCTCAGGTGATGCTTGACAGGTGAGCTCGGCTGTTGCTTGACAATGTCCAAGGGCAATCGCAGCGGGCGCCGGTGAGAGGGTGGTGTCGCGACCGTGAAGATCTCCACAAGCCTGCGGTCCTTGCTGGCGGTCGTCATCGCGCTGTCGATCATGCTCACCGGTTGCGCCGGGGACGGGTGGTGGCCTTCCACCAGCGTCACGGCGACCACCGCTGCCCCGGCCGCGACCCCGCCGCCGCCGCCCGCCGAGCTGTGTGGGGGGCCGACCACCCAGGCCCAGAGCTTCTGGCTGTCGGTCCCAGGAGGCGCCCAACTCTATGCCGCGGTGGTTGGAACCGGACCTGTCACCGCCGTCTTCGTGCACCAGGCCGGCCCAGGGGGGCTGTGCGGCTTCTGGCCCTATGCCGACTGGCTGGCCAGGACCAACGGCGTGCGCTCGCTGCTGTTCAGCCAGTGCGGCAATGGTGCCTCCCAATGCCCACCCGGCAAGGCGGCCGACCAGTGGCTGGCCGCGACCACGGCCGCGGTCACCTGGGCCCGGGCCAACGGTGCCGGCCAGGTCGCCCTGGTGGGGGCCTCGGCCGGTGGCGTCGTGGCCCTGCAGGTCGCGGCCTCGATCTCCCCGCCGGTCGATGCCGTGGTGGACCTGTCGGGGGAGCGGCGCTGGCAGGGGCTGGACTCGCTGACGGCCGCCCGGCGTCTGGGGGTGCCGGCGTTGTTCGCCGTCGCTCCGGGGGACAGCTTTGTCAGCGTGGGCACGATGCGGCGGCTGTACCTGGTTGCTCCGGTCCGGACCAAGCGGCTGATGGTGCTGGCCGAGGGTGCCGGCCATGGCTGGGAGCTGCTCCGCGGCGGCGCCGGTTCGGACTGGTCGCCGTTGGCGGGAACGGTGGCGGCATGGATCCAGGGTCGCCACCGTTAGCCGAGGCAGCACAACCTCGCGCACGTCCGGGGTCAGCCGGGACGACCGCTCAACGGATGGAGAATGCCTCTGGGTTGCCTAGGCCCAGGCTGAGGAGGCTGTCGTGATCACACGGTTGTGGCGGGGCTGGACGCGTACTGACCAGGCAGATCGTTACGAGCGGCACTACCGCGCCGAGGTCCTGGACACGCTGGGACAGGTTGCCGGTTTCCGGGGAGCGCGGCTGCTGCGGCGGAGGATCGGCACCGAAACCGAGTTCGTGTCCCTGACGTTCTTCGATGACCTGGACGCCGTCCGCGGTTTCGCCGGGCCCGACTATGAGCGCGCTGTGGTCGCCGGGGAAGCCCGCCAGGTGCTCATCCGGTTCGACGAGCAGGTCGGCCACTACGAGACCGCGGTGCAGGCCTGACCGGTGCTGTCCGCCTGCCACCCATCGCGGGACCTGCCTCCCGGGGAGGCCTGGACCCGTTGAAGCGCCGCCGGTACTCACCGGGGGTCAACCCGAGGCCACGCTGGAAGTGACGGTGGAGATGGCTCTGGTCGGCGAAGCCGGTGGCGGCGGCGGTGGCGGCGATCGTCTGGCCGGCTTCGAGCAGGCGGCGGGCGTTGCGGATCCGGTGGGCGATCTGCAGCGCGTGTGGTGGGAGGCCGATCCGCTCGCGGAACAGGCGGGTGAGATGGAACTTGTCAACGCCGGCAGCCGCGGCGAGCTCGTCGAGGCCGACGTTGCGCTCTGGCTGGTCGGCCAGGTACTCGCAGGCCTGTCGGAGCGCCCGGTTGTCGCGGAGGCTGAGTGGCGGTCGCGGCAGGCGGGTCGATGAAGAGCGCTCGACCAGCGCGCGTAGCCACCTGCCGAGCCGCTCGTCACGCTCGAGCCGGGTCATGGGCGCCTCGAGCGCGGCATGCAGTCGGAGGAAGCCGCGCACGAGCTCGGTGTCGGACACGACGGGCTCAGGGAACGCGATGCCGTCAAGGAGGTCGGATTCCTGACTGCCGGCCAAGGCGGCCAGCGCGTCGACCTCGATCACCATCAGCCGAGACGACCACGGCTGGTCATCAACCGACCTTCCTGAGTGAGCACCTGAGGGATCCCAGGCGACGAGCTGGCCGGGCCGGACAAGGCGCCGTTCTGGGCCACGGCGGGAACGCATCGGCTGCCGGGTGACGACGCCCACGATGTACTCGCCGCGGGGCTCCATCGCGTAGCGGGTGGTCTGGCCGGCCATCAGCAGCACGCGGTCATCGTCGGCGGGACGCCACATCCGGACCTGCTCGGTCGCCATGTCGCCAATGCTACGCGCAAGAACGTTCAAGACGAACGGGACAGGGCGCCGCTAGGATCGGGCCATGTCCATGTCGATCACTGCGCACATCGTGGTCCAAGGCGCCGAGCGCGCCGCCGCCTTCTACCGCGACGCCTTCGCCGCCGAGGAGGTTGATCGCATCCCGGTCCCCGACGGGCGGCTGATGTCGGTGCAGTTGCGCATCGGCGACAGCCGGCTGCACCTCGCCGACGAGTTCCCCGAGCTGGGCGTGCTGGCTCCGCCCTCGATCGGCGGGACCGCTGTTGTCCTCGCCCTGCAGGTCCCCGACGCCAGGGCGGTGTTTGCGCAGGCCGTCACGGCCGGCGCCAAGGTCCGTCAGCCGTTGGCCGAGGTCTTCTGGGGTGACCTGCACGGCCAGCTCGAGGACCCCTTCGGGCACCGCTGGAACATCAGCCAGCACCTCCGTGACGTGCCGCACAGCGAGGTCGTTGCCGCCGCCGCGCGAGCCTTCGCCTGAACGTCGCTGCCCCACTACCCGCGGCTGTGCCGGCTCGGGTCGTGGTGGTCCTCTGCTCCAGGAGAACCTGCGCGAGGTCGGTCTGGCAACGAACTGGCAGCCCTGTGCTGCACCGCCCGGGACAGCAGGCCACGGCACCCGGTCGGCTCACCAGCCGTAGGTGTCCAAGACCGCCTCGATCCGGGGCACGTACCGGTCCGGCCCGAAGTGGCGGATGTTGTTGAGGAACTTGTGCAGCTGGAGCGCGGGACGGCGGCGCTCATAGCCTGGGTCGGGCGGCCACGCCTCAAGGTAGGCGGCCAGCAGCTCGGCCGGCAGGCTGTTGGACAGCTGCATGTAGGCCAGCTCCAGCTCCCGGTCGGCGAACGACACCGCCGGGTCGACCAGCCAGCGGCCCTCGACCACGTTGGCCGACCACAGGTCGCCGTGGGTCAGTGACGCCGGCGGCCGCGGCCGCAGCAGCGCCGGCAGTGGACCGTCGCAGGCCCGGTCGATCCGCCGGCCCAGCGGCTCGGGGACCTTGGGGTCGGCCAGGTGGATTCGAACCCGGCGCTCGACGTAGAAGCTCGGCCAGTCATCACACCAGCCGTTGGGCTGGGTGGTGATCCCCTGGAAGTTGTCGCGGTGCCAGCCGAACCGGTCCGAGGTGGTGCGGTGCAGCCCGGCGATAGCTCGCCCCAGCGCCTCCCAGTCCGGCGGGCCGCCGACGCGTTCCAGCACCAGGACCTGGCTGGCAACCCCGAGCACGGCCGGCACCGGGGCGCCGGCACCGGCTAACGCCACCAGCCCGTCCGCCTCCACCTCGGCCGGGTAGGGACAGCGCTTGACCACCACCTCCCGCCCGTCGGCCAGCCGGCCCCGGCTAGTGCTGCAGATGAACCCGCCCTTGAGCGGCTGGGTGGAGACGAGCGGGGCCAGGCCGAGCGGCCAGTCGACCCCTTGACCCGCCGTCCCCCCGCTTTGGTCGCTCACCAGAAGCCTCCCTGGCCGGTTTGTGCTCACGGCCGGGCCGGTCGAGCCCGCCGGAATCGAATCGGCGACGCCATCCTTACCATCGATGCGCGGGTCGTTCGAAACGCCTTGCCGGCCCTCATGTCTTGAGCATCCCGGGCACGACAGTTCCCGACCCGGCGACCGACTGCACCGAGGTCGAGCTCCGGCCCGATACTCGCCCATCACGCTGCGGCGCCACCCGGCGTACTCCAGGCGGCCGGTCAGGTTACGGCACCCACTGCTCACCAATCTTCATGACCTGATCGTGGCCCACGGTGATCCAGAACACCGCGCTGTGCTCATGCGTTAAGGTCGCGAGCTTGGCGAGGGTGACTGGGACATCCTGGTTGCTGCCGGCGATCTGGTTGGCGGTGATGGTCGCGTCGGCCCGCACGGGTAGGGTGCGGAGCTTGGAGTTGACGTTGCGGATGTAGTAGTCGTTGGGCGGCGGAGACTCCTGGTGATCCTTGGCGGCCTCAACGGTGGCCCGGCCGCCCTGGTAGAACTGGATCAGGTCGAAGGTGACCATGCGTCCGGCTGGGTCGACGGTCTTGAGGTAGACCGGATGGCGCCCATCGGCGAGCACCGCCGGTTCGCTGTTGGTCGTACCGCCAGGGGTGGTGGTGGCGACTGCTTGCTGGCCCTGTGGGGTGGTGGGCTGCTCGGACTGGTGTCGGCTGCAGCCGGCCACGGCGATGCTGGCGAGCAGGAGGCCGGCGGCGAGGGCGCGGATGGGGCGCATGATGCTCAGCTCCTTTGGGCTCCGGGTGGTGGAGTCCCACGGTCATGAGTGTCGCAGGGGCTGGTCACAGGAGGTGATCGGCACGGCCTCGTCGATGTTCCCAAGTGATGCCAGTCAGGTCACGCGCCAGCAACCCTGTCTGCGCTGCTGAACTCCCCGTCGGCTACCGCGCGCTGTGAGCGGTTGCGACGGCCGGTACTGTGCGGCACCACTCGGCGCGGCACCAGGCCAGGCTTGAGATTGCCGCCGGGGCCGGCTCCAGCGGCCCCTCGCCCGCTTCCGCAGCACGGCCAGCGTCCGGGGGGGAGGTGGCCGAGGAGGACGCTGGGTGGCGTTGCTGGCCGCCCAGAGCCGCCAGGAGCTGTTCCGGGACGCCCGGTCGACGACGACGCGAACGCGTCAACCCACACCGGACAGAGCAGCGGTCAAGCAAATGCATCAGCTGTCGGGGCGTGGCTGCTCCTGCTGGTCAGCTCGCGCTCGTGGGCGTTGCCCTCGCTGTGGTCGGCTGGCCATCGGCAGCGGTTTGCCGGCGGTGACATCCCGGGCCACATCAGCCACCCGCCGTCCCGAGGACCGGGCCGTCCGCCGCAGCCGCTCAAAGGCAGCCTGGGCGTCCAGCCGTTCGCGGCCCATCAGCATTCCCTTGGCCTGCTCGATCAGCCACCGATGCGCCAACGCAGCCTCCAGCTGGCTGGCCAAGCGACCCTTGACGTGGGCCGTCACCGCCGCTGCGAGCAGGCTGGCCACCACCCCGGCATACGCCTGGGCGGCGGCCACCTCGCTGTCGTCCCACTCCCAAGGGTCGCTGCTGTAGATATCCAAGGTCCCGATCGGGCTGCCGTCCAGCTCCACCGGCACACTCAACGCCGCCGAGATCCCCTCGCTCAGCATCACCTGGGCGAGCTCGCCCCAGTCGGGTTCGCTGCTGATGTCGCGGATGACGGCTGGGGCCCGTTGGCTGAAGGCGGCCATGCAGGGGCCTTGGGCCAGGCGTTCCTGACCGTCCTCCAGGGCCTGGGCGGTCTGGTCCGAGGCGCTGGCCCAGCGGAGCTGCCCCTCGCGGTCGACCAGCATGAGCCCGGCCCCATCGGCCTCGAACAGCTGCTTGGCCGCCACCACCACCTGCTGCAGGGTGGGGGCCAGGCCCCGTTCGGGGTCCAGGGAGCCGATGGCGCCGATGCTCTTGGTCAGCTCGGTGGGATCGATCGGCATGGCACAGCCTGCCTTTCGGGTAGCCAGGACTGGCGAACCGTCAGCAGGCCAGGGAGCAAGCGCCGAGGATGCCGAACGGGCCAACAGGCCGTCGTCAAAGGACTCCGGACAGGGTCTGGGCCCGGGATCCTGTCACCATCGGGGTGGCAGGTGGACAAGAACTCTGCTGGCCACTGTACCCACCGGCCTGTCCACCCGACACTGGTGGTCGCCGGCTCCCGGATCGGACGCTGGTCGTCGGTTATCCTGGTCTGGGTAGCCTCGGGTCGCACCCGTTGTGGCGGACGCGTTGTGGCGGGCAGGTTGGCCCAGTCCCCGCTGTCCTGCATGGCGGCCCGAGGCTTCCGCCTCTCCTCCAACCACCGCACACGGTGACCGCGCGACCACACACGCCCACGGCTAACCACCGTCGACGCGTACCAGCGTGTTGGAGAACCCCTTGGTCGTTCTGGCGCGCTTGTTTCGAGGCGCGATCGCGACCGGGTCGAGGCCGTTTCGCGCTGGCCGTGATGCTTGGCCGTCGTCAGCACGTGACCAGCCCAAGCCAAGCTGATGTCCCTGGACCCAGGGGATCGTGTCGTCGAAGGAGAGGTCGCCATGCGACCAGCCAGGATCATCGCCACTGTCGTGCTCGCCACTGCCGTTGCCGTCACCGGCTGCGCGTCTCGCACCGCCGACCAGACGGCCGCAACGGCGTCCTCAGCCCCTTCGTCGGTCACTACGACAATCCCGACCGCTGCCTCAACCACGCGCTCAACCCCTGCCTCGACCGCAACCGGAGCCGTCCCGGCCAAGGCCACCTGTGCCGTCGCCCCAACGGCGGGACTGGCGGGGTCTCGGATCACCCTTTCCTGCCGCCGGTTCGCTCCCTCCGAACCGGTCGCTGTCACCTTCGGGGCGACGGTGCTGGCAACCACCAAAGCCACCGCCGGCGGCGAGGTTGCGGCCTCGTTCGCAGTGCCGAGCGGTTTTGCTGGCTCCCATTACCCGGGACGAAAGGACGCCTTCCAGGCCAAGGGCCGCCAGAGCGGCAAGGTGGCGTCGGCGACCTTCACGGTGACCGGCTGACCGGCCGTCGTATCGAGCAGTGACCCAATCTCGTCAGCAGCCGAGCACCGCGCCCTTATCCCGGCCCAGCGACCGTCGGATCGCTGTCGGAGGCGTCCCATGCAGCAGGTCCCGTCCCCATCGCTCTCGGACGCCGGGAACATCGGGCAGTTCGGCCCTGCCTGCCGCCAGGAGCTCGCCTGGGGGCATGCCGTCTCTTGACAGGAAACCGTGCAGGTGGGCGGCCGGCACGTTGCGGGGCGCCCCCCGCATCCACCACAGCCACGAGCGCCGGGCCCGGACAGGACCAGGGCCGCACTCAGGCCGGCCGCGCCGCCACCGAACACCACAACGTCGTGTTCCCCTATGCCCTCAGACTCACGCTCTTTCGATCGGTCAGCCGGCTGCGGGAGCGGTGCGGCTCGGGGTCCGGGCTCGCCAGATTCAGCCAGATCGCCACAGTCCTGTCTGGTGCTGGCCGGTCGACTGACACTAGCCGCCCCCTCGAGCCCGGTGACCAGGTCGAGGGCGAGGGCATCGGCGTCCTCACCAACGAGGTCGTGGCCGAGCCGGCCCGCTGAGAGCGTCCGGAGGGTGACAGCGCCCGCCCAGACCTTGCTCCACACTGGAGCAAGGCGGGCCGCGACAACGGGTCGCGGGGTCGCGAGGGGAGACGGCCGTGGAGCGGCGCGGACGGCGGGTCGTGACGCCGGACGGCTATGTCTGGTACCTGCGCCGGCGCCGGGCAAGGCGACGGCGGCCCTGGTTGTGGCCGGGCCGGCCCCGTCTCGCCCGGTTCCATGGTGAGGAGGAGCTCCCGGCCGAGGAGCTGCCCGTCCCTCCCTGGATCGACCTGTGGAGGCTTCCGAACCTGGAGGTCGGGGAGCGCGGGTTCGACCGGTTCAACGACGACCGGCACGCGGCGTCCAACGCCGTCGTGGCCACCGTGGTTGGGGTCCTTGCCCTCAGCGTTCTGGCCTGGCTCACGGTCGAGTACGTGCTGCCCTGGCTGCTCCCGTGGCTGGCCGACAACGCGCGGCTGGTGCTCTGGCTCATCGCTGCCGTGGCCGTGGCGGTGGGGCTCAACCAGCTCCATCGACCCTGGTACGTGGAGCTGCAGCGCCAAGGGCTGGCCGACGCCCCGCGTCGCGTGTGGCGTGTGCAGGGATGGCGGCGGAGCGGTCGCCTGATGCGTGAGCTGACCGCTGCCATCCAGGAGGGCAGGATCGACAGGGAGCGCGGCACCGTGATCCTGCGCCGGGTGGACCGTCGTGCCTGACGACATCTCGCTGACGCAGCTCGCCCGCACCGTTGCCGCTCTCGATGTCCGGCATCGACCGCAACTCGACCGGCTGCGGTTTTGGGGAGCTGGCGGGGGGACTCGAACCCCGACCCCATGTCTGATCGCTCTCCGAGGCTGTGGCGTGCGACCTGCGATTCTCACTCACCGCCCGTGACCGCCGGTGCCCGCCGAGAACCAGCGGTTCCTGATGCGGTGCGGACCCAACGCGGACCGGGTTCGCGAGCTTGGAAGGCTATCCGCCACCCATGGCCCGCCATTGCTGGGCTTGCGATGGCTCGGCCGGCCGATCGCGCCACGTACGAGCCTCGATCCTGAGGCCAACCGCGGCAGCGGTGCCGAGGATCAGCAGGAGAACGATGATCCAGGTCATAGGTGGCTTCTCGCTTCCTCCTAGCCCCGCCGGCTTGGAGACCACCAGGGTATCAGGGCGTGCTCGTGACGTCTCTGGCTCCACCTGGCGCGAGGGTGAGCCCGGCACCCCGGTGACCGTCGTGTCGTTGGCGGCCTTGATCCCACGTTGGCTCACACGTCGGTATCGGATCCTCTCGACTGGTGCACCGATACCGGCCGTCGAGCCCACCAGCGGAGGCCACCGGCACCGCCGCGCTCCATCGCCGGGGTTGCTGGATCCTGGGTGGCAGCTCATCGGATGGAGGAGCCAATGGGCACGACCACCGGGACCCTCCGACAGGGTCCGACAACGGTTCGCGCGGTGCGGGGCGGCGGCGGCCTGCGGCTGCACGTCGCGAGTGGGGCCGGCCGGACGGGCGGCCGATCCTGTTCCTCCACGGCTGGTTCCAGAGCCATCTCTGCTGGGCCGAGCAGTACCACAGCGCCCTGGCCCAGGAGTTCCGGCTGGTCGCCTCTGACCTGCGCGGCCACGGCATGTTGGAGGCGCCCCCCGAACCCGGGGCACTACACCAACGGCCGGCTGTGGGCCGACGACCTGGCGGCGATCATCGACCAGCTAGGCCTGGACCGGCCGGTGCTGGTCGGCTGGTCCTACGGCGGCTTCATCATCTGCGACTACCTGCGCGCCCACGGTACGGGCCAGCCCGGCCAGCCGGTCGTCGCCGGCGTGGCCACGACGCTGGGCGAGGCGGCGTCGGGACGCTGATCGGCCCGGATTTTCTCGACAACGTCCCCGACGCCACCGCCAACAACCCGCCGACCAACATCCGGGGCATGCGCGCCCTGGTCCAGGCGTTCCCGGCCAAGCCGCTCCCGCCGGAGGAGGTCGAGTCCCTGCTCGGCTCCAGCATGACCGTGCCAGCACCGATCCGCGCCAGCCTCCAGGCCCGCGAGATCAACGGCGACGACGTGCTGCGCACCCTCCGCATGGCGGTGTTGGTCAGCCATGGCCGGGCCGACACGGTCATCCTCCCGGCCATGGCCGAGCACATCCTCGCCACCTCTCCGGTCGCCGAGCCCTCCTGGTACGACGGAGTCGGCCACACCACCTTCCTGGAAGACCCCGACCGCTTCAACCACGAGCTGGCCGCGCTGACCCGCCGCGTTACCTCACCGAGTCCGGCGTAGAAGGTGAAGCTGGGCTCGCGAACAGCTTCCGCGCGCTCGATCCCTTGGTCGTCGACGGTAAGGATCAAGCGTAGTCGCGACTCCTAGCGATGGATCACCGCGTTTGGAGAGTGGGGTCGGTTGCCGGTGCCCGCAGGCCGGCCTTGAGGAGCTCGGGTTCATCCATGGCTCGTCTTCCGCAGACGTAAACGCCGTTTCGCTCCCTTTGGGTGCACCGTCAAGACGCCGAATGTGGCTTACCAGGCATTCGGATGAGCCCCTGTCCGTAACGCTCTGGAGACGGACGGCGGCCACACTGGCACCTAACCCGAGGCTTGTGACGATGCCCGGAGAGAGGACCTGGATGCGCCGAGGACCATGCCAGTGACCCCGGCCACCCGACTCGCCCGGCCCCGCCTTTGGCCGGGCGTGGTGGCCTGGACGCTGTGGGCGCTGGCCACAGTCGCCTGGCTGGTGATCCCCTGGCTGGACCAGCAGCTGCGCCAGGCCGGCCGGCCCGACCTGGCGCAGTGGGACCTCCGCCCAGGGGTTGCCCTGGTGAGCGCGGCAACGGTCGGGGCGGTGCTGGCCAGCCGGCGCCCAGCGCACCCGGTGGGCTGGCTGCTGCTGGCCCAGGTCGCGTCCAATCTCGCCACCGGGGCTGCTGCCCAGTACCTGGCCTGGGGGCTGCTGGCCCCTGGCGGGACGTTGCCGGCCACCCGCTATGTAGCCCTGTACTTCCCGGCCAGCGCCGGTGGCGGGCTGCTCCTGCTGGGCTTTGTCCTGCTGTTGACCCCGACCGGGAAGCTGCCCTCGCCTGGCTGGCGCTGGTGGGCCAGCGCCATGGTGGCCGTCCCACTGCTGCTGGTGGTGGGGGTGACCTTGGCACCCGGTCCGGTCGACCCCTCGGTCCAGGTGGTCGGTGGCCCCTTCGAGTTCCACGGCCTTGGGGGTGGGCTGCTGGTCGTCAACCAGCTGGCCCTGGCCTTCACCACCCTGGCCGTGGCGGTCTGTGCCGGGTCGCTGGTGGTGCGCTTCCGCCGCGCCCGCGGGGTGGAGCGCCAGCAGCTGCGCTGGGTGGCGGTGGCGGCGGCGCTGCTGGTGGTGGCGGCGGGGGTCGCGCTGGTCGGTCTGGCCCTGGGGGCCACCGAAGTGGTCACCTGGGCGCTCAGTGCCTGGGTGGCCGGGCTGCCGGTGGCCATCGGGGCCGCGGTCCTGCGCTACCGGCTGTATGACCTGGACCGCATCATCAGCCGGACCCTGGCCTACGGGCTGCTCACCCTGCTATTGGGTGGTGGCTACGCCGCCGTGGTGCTGGGACTGGGCCAGCTGCTCGGCCGCGACTCCAGCCTGGTCGTGGCCGCCGCCACCCTGGCCGTGGCCGGGGTGTTCCAGCCGGCCCGCCGCCGCATCCAGCAGGCGGTCGACCGGCGCTTCAACCGCCGCCGCCACGACACCGCCGAGACGATCCAGGCGTTCAGCACCCACCTGCGCGACCAGCTCGACCTGGACACGCTCCAAGGCGAGCTGCTGGAGGTGGTGGACCAGACGATGCAGCCCGCCCAGGCATCGCTGTGGCTTCGGCCATCGGATGAGCGGTCACAACGCACTGGAATCTAAATTACCCACGCGCTGTGCTGGTTGGTGCTCTCATGGGCTCTACCAGGCCGTCGAGCTGGACACATGCCGAAGCCCCGTCCCGTGGTGTTCTCGCTCATCCCGGGGTATCGCGGCGCGTCCCCTGAGCAATCTCGTGCGCATCGGGTTCCGGTCCCGTCTGGTCGCGGACGCCTCCGGCGCTCCGGTCCGGTGGCGGGGATGGGATCGACCGGGCCGCCCCGGGGCCAGGGACACGAGGAGCAGGCCCTCATGCCCGACCTTGACGATATCCCGCGCCGTCGGCGCGTGCTCGTCCTCGAAGTCACCCAGGCAGCGGCCGAGGTGTCGCGCTTGGTCCACGAAGCCCGTGACCTTAACCTCCCCGTCGAGCCCGGGGTTCAGGGACGGGCGAAACGCGCTCGTCCGCTGGGCAGTTCTTCTTCAGGAGGTGCTGCCATGACCGAGCCGCAGAAGCTTACCGACCTGGTGCCGGTCGAAGTCCTGACCGCGGTGCACACCGCCATCGCGG
>Ga0126308_10000132_pt1 | contig 19342 bp, 16 predicted proteins | sample Plot55_FD_92533 | JGI IMG/M metagenome (GOLD analysis project Ga0126308, IMG submission 92533) | Serpentine soil microbial communities from UC McLaughlin Reserve, CA, USA - Plot55 | ecosystem: Environmental > Terrestrial > Soil > Grasslands | place: USA: UC McLaughlin Reserve, Lake County... | reverse complement strand
GGCCGCCAGCGCCGCCAGCCCGGCCGCGTGCGCCAGCACCCCGCACAGCAGCACGCCGAGCACACCCCACACGGGCGCGCGCACGGGCCGCACGAACGGCGCCGCAGCCAATGCCGCGGCGCCGACATAACACGAGATGGCGACGAAGTGAGCGATCGCGACCATGGGAGGTGCCGGAAATCTAATCCGGGGCGACTCATCCGCGAGACGCGAGACGCGAGACGCGAACGGGTGGTGGGTCAGTATGACGGCAACGGCTCTGGTTGGCCACGGATGAACGCGGATGGACACGGATCTGTCCCGGCGCCATCCAGAGCCTCTCTCGCCCGGGTGGGAGGAGCCTTGCATGGCGCACGGAGAGATCCGTGTGCATCCGTGTTCATCCGTGGCCAAGTTGTAGCTGCCGCTGCCGGAAACTGACCCACCACCCGCGAACGGCCCCGGGAGGCCAGCGCTCGATGAATCGAGCGCCTACAGCTCCCCGGGGCCGTTCGCGTCCCGCCTGTCGCGAATCGCGCTTACGGCATCTTCGCCGTCAACCGCGCGGCCACTCCGGCTCGAATCGCCGGCTCGGTCTGGTCGATGATGATGCCGGTGGTGCCGAACGGCGTCACCCGAACCACCTGCACGACCGCTATCCGCTCCTCGGGGACCACCGGTCCCGTCGGCTGGCGCTCGTTCCGGCGGAACGGGTTCGAGATGAGCCCCATCTTCGGCCGCGGCTGCTGGCCGCGCTCGCGCACCAGCGTGAACTGGTCGCCGATCTGCACGCCGTCCCGCACCGCGGCGTCGAGCACGACGTAGTGCTGGATCGAGGGGAGCACCGGGCTGTTGATCACGTAGAGCACCCGCGACCGCAGCCCGAACTCGACCGGGGCCGGCCGCGATCCCTCGGAGAGGTAGAGCGTGTCCAGCGGGATCAGCCCCTGGTCGATGCGCACCTGGTCGAACTCCTGGACGATGCGCGCGCGCGGCGCCTCACCGGGCGCCGCGCCCGTCACCTCTACGATCCCGGTCGGGACCATGAGCTGCCCCGACCCGATGTCGCCCAGGCGCGCGAAGGCGAGGTAGCGCTCGCCGGGAACCGCCGAGCCGCTGCCGGGCGCGTTGATGTAGATGTCGTCGTTGAGCTGGAGGCGGTCGCGGTCGGTCGCCGAGTTGACGCCCGGGAGGTCCGCGATGCGCAGAATGCGTCCGGCGTCGGCCGGCCCGCCGCGGCGGTCGACGAACGGGGCCGCGAAGTACTCGCCGGGCCGGATCGTCGGCCGGGGCGCGCGCTCGATCGTCGCGATTCCGGCGGAGACCGCCCGGTTGGAGCCGCGGCGGCCGAATACCGTGCCGCCGCCGGACGGGACCTCGTCGGACGCCACCGGGCCCATCCCCTCGCCGATCGCCAGGACCTCGCCCGGATAGATCCAGTGCGGGTCCTCGACGACATTCGTATTGAGCCGGTAGATCTCGGGCCAGAGGAAGGGATCGCCGTAGTAGACCCGGGCGAGGTCCCAGAGCGTGTCGCCCGGCCGGACGACGTGGGTGCGCCCCTCCTGGGGCTGCGTCGCGGGCTGCGCCGTGGGCTGCTGGGCGCTTACGACAGTGGGGGCCCCGAACGTGGCCCCCACGGCGAAAGCGAGTGCGATTCTAGAACGGAAGGTCGTCGTCCTCATCTTCTAAGGCCCCCGGGAAATCGTCGAAGTCCTCGCTGCCCCCGGCTCCCGCTGCGGCCGTGGTGCCGGCGGCGGCCGCCTTCGGCCGTCCGCTGCTCACCGCGGCGCTGCGTCGCTGGGACGAACCCTCACCCGACTCGTCGCCGCCCCCACCCCCGCCCTGCGAGGCGCTGCGGCTGCCGAGCATGATGAGCTCGCGCACGTTGATCTCCGTGCTGTAGCGCGTCTGCCCCTCCTTGTCCTGCCACTGGCGGTACTCGATGCGCCCCTCGACGTACAGCTTGTCGCCCTTCCGCACGTACTTCTCGACGATATCCGCAAGCTGCGAGCCTTTGGTGTTCCAGACCACGCAACGATGCCACTCCGTCTTCTCCTGGCGGTTACCGGCCTGGTCGTTCCACGACCGGCTCGTCGCGAGCGAAAACGTCGCGACCCGGTTGCCACCCGTCGTCGACCGCACCTCGGGATCGTTCCCGAGGTTGCCGATCAACGTCACCTTGTTCAGGCTTCGGCTCACTGTTCCTCCTGGCGAGATAGAAGAATGGTCTCCTCGCCGCGCACAGTAAAGACCTTTACCCAAACGTGTGCAAGCGAACGGGTGCAGGGCGTTCGATTTTGTTGCAGCTCGCCTTGCAGCTCGCCTTGCAGCTCACCTCGCGTGCGCCGCGCGCAGGTCGCAGCTCATGACGAGCGCGTCCTCCACCGGCCGGCGGTAGTAGTTGCGCCGCCGAGCCACCTGCGTGAACCCGCGGGACGCGTACAGCTCGCGCGCCGCGCGGTTGGAGTCGCGGACCTCGAGGTAGACGGTCCGGGCGCCGCGCCGGTGCGCGGCCGCGAGGGCCGCGTCGAGCAGCGCCGCGCCCACGCCGAGCCGGCGGTGCGCGCCGGCGACCGCGAGGTTGGCGATCTCTGCCTCGTCGACGACGAACCACGCGACGACGTAACCAGCGACCCCGCGCGGGGCCCCGTCGCGTGACGCGCGCCCGCCCGCCCTGGTGTCCCGCGTCACAGCCACCGCGAACAGGGCGTCCGGGCGGTCGAGGAGCTGCGAGAACGACGCCCGCGACCACGGGTCGGAGAAGGACTCGCGCTCGATCGCCAGCACCGAGTCCAGGTCGGCGCCGGCGGCGCTCCGGATCGCGACGCTCACGGCCGGGCCTCGCTCACGGCGCGAGCGGGCGTCCGTGCGCCGCCTCCCACCGCGCCTGCGCCTCGGCGAGCCGGCCGTAGTCCGGCTCCCACGTCGCCAGATCGACCGCGGTGCCGCCGTCGAGCACCCGCAGCGCCGCCGCGAATCCGCGCGCGTGCGGCCGCAGCTCCCCGTCCCACCCCGGTCCCACCACCCGCACGCCGCCGCCGGCGAGCTCCTCCCGCCTCGCCAGGCGAGCCGGCCCCCGGGCCGCCGCCGCGCCGCCCTCCGACACGCGAACCTCCTGCGCGAACCACTCCCCGCGTAAGGCATCCAGCGCGGCCACGTAGTGGCCCGGCGGCAGCGCCGGGCGCGCCGCCCCGACGATCGCCACCAGCGAGGAGTCGGCGTAGAGCGGGATCCCGCCCGCCAGGCAGATCCCCTTCGCGATCGACGCCGCTATGCGCAGCCCCGTGAACCCGCCGGGCCCGGCGCCGCAGACTACCCGGTCGAGCGCCGCGACCGCGACACCGGCCTCCCGGAGCGCCTCGTCCACCGCCGGCATGAGCCGCTCGTCCCGGCCGCCGCGCATCTGCACCTCCCGCTCGGCGGCCAGCGTGGATCCGCGGAAGACGGCCACCGTCCCCACCGACGTGGACGCGTCGAGGGCGAGCGTCGCCAGCTCGCGGCTCGCGGCGGAGCCGTTGCGGGCGTCGCTCATCCCGCGAGCAGCAGCCGGCGGCCGTCGTCCCCCGGCAGGTGCTCCAGCCGGATCGGGACGTGCTCCCTCGGCAGGCGAGCGCCGGCGCGCTCGGGCCACTCGACCAGCACGAGCGCCGCGTCGCGCAGGATGTCGTCCCAGCCGAGGTTGGTCATCTCGTCAGGCCCCCGGAGGCGGTACAGGTCCAGGTGGTAGACGGGGGTCCGCGCGCCGGTGTACTGGTGCACCAGCGCGAAGGTGGGGCTCGTGACCTCGCCGCGCACGCCGTAGCCTCGGCAGATCGCTTGCGCGAGCGTGGTCATCCCCGACCCCAGCTCCCCGGAGAGCGTGACGAGCAGCGGCGCCTCCGCCGCCCGGCCGAACCGCTCGCCCCAGGCGTCCAGCTCGTCGCGCGTCACCGCCAGTCCGCCGCGCGTCACCAGCTCCGGGAGCGGCGGCTCGTGGTGGGGCTGCTCCGCGGCGGCCACGGGCCGGCCTGCCTAACGCTCGCCGCGGAGCTTCGCGAGGCCGGCGGCGCTCCCGGCGGCGCTCCCGGCCCCGCGCCCCCGCCCGCGGCCGCCCCCGCCGCCGTCTCCCGCCCCGGCGCCCGCGGCCGCGGAGCCGCCGCCGCGCGCCTTCAGCTCGAACAGCTGGTCGCGCAGCCGCGCGGCCGCCTCGAAGTCGAGCGCCGCCGCAGCCTCGCGCATCGCCTTCTCCAGCTCGGCCACCAGCTGCGCCGGGTCCTTCTTCTCCGCCCCCCCGCCGTACGAGGCCGCGGGCTCGCTCACGCGCGCGCGCTCCTCGCGCTCGGCGCGGGCGTCGGCGACGCGGGTGACGAAGCGGATGTGCTCGACGCTCTTCACCACGCCCTGCGGCACGATGCCGTGCTCCTCGTTGTACGCCCGCTGGATCGTGCGGCGGCGCGACGTCTCCTCCATGCACCGCTGCATCGAGCCCGTGATCCGGTCGGCGTAGAAGATCGCGCGCCCGTTCACGTGCCGCGCGGCGCGTCCCGTGGTCTGGATCAGCGAGCGGTCGCTGCGCAGGAAGCCCTCCTGGTCGGCGTCGAGCACCGCCACCAGCGAGACCTCCGGCATGTCCAGCCCCTCGCGCAGCAGGTTGATCCCCACCAGCACATCGAAGTCGCCCAGCCGGAGCCCGCGCACGATCTCCATCCGCTCGATGGCGTCGATGTCCGAGTGCATGTACCGCACGCGCACGCCGACCTGCTGCAGGTAGTCCGTGAGGTCCTCGGCCATGCGCTTGGTGAGCGTCGTGACCAGCACCCGCTCGCCCTTCCGCTCGCGGAGCCGGATCTCGTTGAGCAGGTCGTCCACCTGCCCGCGCACCGGGCGCACCTCGATCTCCGGGTCGAGCAGGCCGGTGGGGCGGATCACCTGCTCCACCACCACGCCCTCGGACATCTCGAGCTCCAGCTCGCCCGGCGTCGCGGAGACCATCACCGCGCGCGGGGTGAGCGCCAGGAACTCGTCGAACACGAGCGGGCGGTTGTCGAGCGCGCTCGGCAGGCGGAAGCCGTAGTCGACCAGCGTGAGCTTCCGCGCGCGGTCGCCGTTGTACATCCCGCGGATCTGCGGCAGCGTGACGTGCGACTCGTCGACCACCACGAGGAAGTCCTCGGGGAAGTAGTCGAACAGACACGCCGGCCGCTCCCCGGCGTTGCGACCGGAGATATGCCGCGAGTAGTTCTCGATCCCGGCGCAGGTCCCGATCTCGAGCATCATCTCGATGTCGAAGTTCGTCCGGCTCTCCAGCCGCTGCGCCTCCAGCAGCTTGCCGTCGCCCCGCAGCTCCTTCAACCGCTCGGCGAGCTCGCCGCGGATCAGCCCCACCGCGCGCTCGAGCGTCGGGCGGGAGGTGATGAAGTGCTTCGCCGGGTAGATCGCCGCGCGATTCAGCGTCGCGATCGTCTCGCCGGTCACGAGGTCGATCTTCGAGATCCGCTCGACCTCGTCCCCCCACATCTCGATCCGGACGCCCTGCTCCTCGTACGCCGGGAAGATCTCCACCGTGTCGCCGCGCACGCGGAAGGTGCCGCGCTCGAACGAGACGTCGTTGCGCCCGTACTGGATGCGCACCAGCGCGCGCAGGATCTCGTCGCGCGGGATCGTCTGCCCGCGCTCCAGGGTGACCATCTGCTCTCGATAGGCGACCGGGTCGCCGAGGCCGTAAATCGCCGAGACCGTCGAGACGATGACCACGTCGGCGCGCTCCATCAGGCTCGACGTCGCGCGCAGCCGCAGGCGGTCGATGTCCTCGTTGATCGACGCGTCCTTCTCGATGTACGTGTCGGTCGTCGGGACGTACGCCTCGGGCTGGTAGTAGTCGTAGTACGAGATGAAGTACTCGACCGCGTTCCGCGGGAAGAAGCTCTTCAGCTCCCCGTACAGCTGCGCGGCGAGGGTCTTGTTGTGCGAGAGCACGAGCGTCGGCCGGCCGTAGTCGGCGATGACGTGCGCCATCGTCATCGTCTTTCCGGAGCCGGTGACGCCGAGCAGCGTCTGGAAGCGGTCGCCGCGGCCCAGTCCCGCGGTCAGCTCGGCGATTGCCCTGGGCTGATCGCCGGCGGGCTTGAACGGCGGCTGCAGATCGAACGGAGCCTTTGCCATACCACAATATAACGCCCCAGGACGGCCTTTGTTCGGGGCCGCTGCGGCGACGGCAAGGGCGACGACTTCGCCCGGTTGAACTGCGACAGGATGAACGGCGACGGGTCGAAGCCGTCGCCGTTCTCAGTCCCCCGCGGCGGGCTCGACCTCGCGGGAGGATCGCGAGACCAGGATGGGCGGCGCCGCTGCCGGCCGGGGCGCCGGAGCGGGGGCAGGCTGGGCGGCCGTGGCGCCGCGGCGATCGTACTCGAAGAAGCGCTTGAGCGAGAGGAAGTGCTTCTCGTAGCAGTGCCAGCTCAGGAAGGCCACCACGTACGAGATCCCGATCGCGACGACGAGGAGCGCCAGCTGCGCCGGGATGTGCGACCCCGCGACCAGCGGCAGCCCGGACCCGCCCGCCAGCCGGTCGCGCACGACGTCGCGCAGCGGGACGTGGAGCAGGTAGAGCGCGTAGCTGTAGCGGCCGATCGCCATCATCGGCTTCGCGGTGAGCATCCGGAACGCCCGTCCGCCCGGCACCGCGCTCACCGCCAGCACCAGCATCGACCCGAAGAACGCCGCTAACGCCGGGAAGACCACCAGCTGCGTGCGGAAGGCGAGCGCCGGGAAGTACGTGTCCTCGGGGCGCACGTAGGCGTTGAACACCGCCGAGCCGAGGAGAATGGCGCCCGCGACCGCCGCCACCGGCCGGGCGTATCGCGCCACGCGCGCCACGCCGTTGGGCGCGCGCACGAGCACCGCGAGCAGCCCGCCCGTGGCCAGGGCGTCGATCCGGGCCGGCATCAGCGCGTAGCCCGCCACGCCGTCCGGCGCGAGGAAGTGCAGCAGGATCCGGGCGGCGGTCGCCGACGCGATGGCGCCGATGCAGACGCGGAGCAGCGCCTTCCGGCTGGCCATCCAGACGACGAACGGCCACATGAGGTAGAACTGCTCCTCGATCGCGAGCGACCAGAGGTGCGTCGTGTGCGGCGGCATCGCCTCCCAGCCGCCGCGCGCGAACTGGATGTTGCTGAGGTACGTCCAGAGCCAGAAGCCGCGGTCGAATCCGCTGAAGTCGGGCGCCGTGCGCGGCACCACGATCGGCAGGGCGATGAAGAGCAGCGCCAGGTAGCCGTAGTACAGCGGGAAGATGCGGAGCGAGCGCCGCATGTAGAAGTTGCGGAAGTAGTTCGCGCCGCCCTTGGCGTCGACCAGGATCCCGGTGATCAGGAACCCGGAGAGCACGAAGAACAGGTCCACGCCGGCCCACCCGCCCGAGATGCTGCGCACGAGCACCTCCTCGAGCCGGCCGCTGGGCTGCATCAGCGTAAAGTGCATCACCATGACGGTGAGCACCGCGATCGCCCGCACGCCGTCGAGCGTGGGGAGATGCGAAGGCAGCGACGACGCTGGCGGTCGAGGGGACTGGTTGGCGGGCACGGCCAATCGGCGGGTGTGTGGAGGCGGGCGCGACGGGCAGCGTGGAAGCAACGGGCGTACCGAGCTGTCGCGTCGATCCACCATTGACTCAACCACCGATACTGCAGCCACTTACGCCACGCACGAGCTCGCTAGCGCCCCCCTGCGCCTGTGGCGCCGGCGCATCGCTCTGCGGGGCGGCCGACACGGTTCGAGCACGGCGGGCCGCGCGCCCCGACCCCAGCCCCTGCGGGCTACTGCTGCTCGGCGGAGGTGATGCGCTCGCGCCGGGCGCATGAGCTTCTCGAGGTGCGTGAGGTTCTCGACCTCCACCAGCATCGAGCCGTTCACGCGGCCGTCCACGCTGCGCAGCTCCATGCTGCGGATGTCGGTGCCGGTGCTGGTGACGGCGGAGGCGAGGTCCGCGTACAGCCCCCGCCGGTCGTTGCCGTCAAGCGTTAGGCGCACCAGGAACCGCTCCCCGGCCTGCTCCTGCCAGTCGATGTCGAGCCGGCGCTCGGGCTCGTGGCCCAGGAAGAGCAGGTTGGGGCAGTCGGCGCGGTGGATGCTCACCCCGCGGCCGCGCGTCACGTAGCCCACCACCGCGTCGCCGGGCACCGGCTGGCAGCACTGGGCGTAGCGCACCATGAGCCCGTCGGCGCCCTGGATGCGGATCCCCTTCGGGCCGCCGCGCATGCGGTCCACCAGCCGCTCGAACGCGCTCGGCTTGGGCGGCGCCTCCTGCTCCAGCTCGGGGTGCAGCACTCGCAGCACCGCCGACGCGTGCACGTCCCCCTGCCCGATCGACGCCAGGAGCTGATGCCCGTCCGCCAGCGACAGCGTCTCCGCCACCCGCCGCAGGTCGTCGTCGCTGGGCTTCGTCAGGCGGCGCCGGCGCACCTCGCGCTCGAGGATCTCGCGCCCGAGCTTCGTCGACGTCTGCTGCTCCTCGTGCTTGAGCCACTGCCGGATCTTGTGGCGCGCGCGCCCGGTGCGGACGTGCGCCAGCCAGTCGCGGCTCGGCTTCGCCGTCGGCGACGTGAGGATCTCGACCGTCTCCGAGTTCTTGAGCTGCCGGGCGAGGGGCGCGATGCGGCCGTTGATCTTCGCGCCCTGGCAGTGCAGGCCGACCTCCGTGTGCACGGCGAAGGCGAAGTCGATCGGCGTCGCGCCCTTCGGCAGCTGGATCACGTCGCCGTTCGGCGTGAAGACGAAGATCTCCTCCTGGTACAGGTCGAGCTTGAGCAGCTCCAGGAACTCGCCGGGGTCGCGCGCGTCGAGCTGCGCCTCGAGGATCTGCCGGAACCAGGCGAGCTGGCGGTCCAGCTCGTCCGCGTTGCGCATCTCCTCCTTGTAGCGCCAGTGCGCCGCGATCCCGAACTCCGCCGTGCGGTGCATCTCGCGGGTGCGGATCTGGATCTCGAACAGCTGCCGCCCCGGGCCGAACACCGTGGTGTGCAGCGACTGGTAGCCGTTCGACTTCGGCTGCGCGATGTAGTCCTTGATCCGCTCCTGCACCGGCGTCCACCCGTCGTGGATGACGCCGAGCGTGTGGTAGCAGTCGGGGACCGAGTTCACCAGGACGCGGATGGCGAGCAGGTCGTAGATCTCCTCGTACGGCCGCTCGCGCGCCTTCATCTTCTTGAAGATCGACCAGAGGTGCTTCGGGCGCCCCGTGACCTCGACGTCCTTGATGCCGGCGCGCTTGAGCTCCGTCTCCAGCGGGTCCGCCAGCTGCGCGATCAGCGACTCGCGCTCCACCCGCTTGGTGGCGACGAGCTTCGCCAGCGCCTTGTAGTCGTCGGGCTCCAGGTACTTGAACGACAGGTCCTCGAGCTCCCACCGCATCTTGGCCATGCCGAAGCGGTGGGCGAGCGGCGCGTAGAGGTCGCGCGTCTCCTGCGAGATGCGCTTGCGCTTCTCCGGCACCAGCCAGTCGAGCGTGCGCATGTTGTGCAGCCGGTCGGCCAGCTTGATCAGGATGACGCGGACGTCCTTCGCGATCGAGAGCAGCAGCTTGCGGTAGTTCTCGACCTGGCGCTCCTGCGAGGACGTGAGGGGGAGGTTCCCGATCTTCGTCAGGCCGTCGACGATCTGCGCGACCTCCTTCCCGAACTCCCGCTCGATGTCGGCGACCGTGAGCTCGGTGTCCTCGACCACGTCGTGAATCAGCCCGCTGGCGACGGTGACGCTGTCCAGCCCGAGGCCGGCGAGGATCTTCGCCACCTCGACGCAGTGCGAGACGTAGGGCTCCCCCGAGCGGCGCGTCTGCCCGTCGTGCGCCTTCTCGCTGAAGCGGTAGGAGCGCAGCAGGAGGTCGCGGTCGAGGCGCTCGGGGATCTCGTCGCCGAACGCGCCCCAGCCGGGAATGACCTCGCGCACCGCCCCCGTCGCCGATACGGCACTCACAATAGTCCTGCCTCCGCGAAGCTCGTGTAGCGTCCCCGGCCGACGATCACGTGGTCGTGCACGGGAATGTCCAGCAGCTTGCCGGCCGCCACAAGCTGCTCGGTCACCAGCCGGTCGTCCGCCGACGGCGTGGGGTCGCCGCTCGGGTGATTGTGAACGAGGATGATCGCCGCCGCCCGTTCGGCGATCGCCTCCCGAAAGACCTCGCGCGGATGCACGAGCGAGGAGTTCAGGATGCCGCGCGTGACCGTGATGTCCCGCTCCAGCCGGTGCTGCGAGTCCAGTACCGCGACGTGAAACTCCTCCACCGGAAGGTCCTCGAGCCTCGCCGCGAACACGTCGTACACGTCGCGCGGCGACCGCACGGGCGTCCCTTCCTCGCGCGCCTCGGCCGCCATCCGACGGCCGAGCTCGAGCGCCGCATGGATGGCGACCGCACGCGCCGTTCCAACGCCCGGCAGCGTGGTCAGCGCCGCCACCGGCTGCGACGCCAGCCGCCGGAGCGAGCCGTCGCACGCCGCCAGCACCGCGTGCCCCACGCTCATCGCCGACCGGCCGGCGCCCCCGGTGCCGATCAGGATCGCGAGCAGCTCCGCCGCGCTCAGGGTCTGCGCGCCGTGGTCCTTGAGCCGCTCCCGGGGCCGCTCCCGACGAGGCAACTCTCGAATACTTAACCCCTTGGACTCCAACTGGCTAGACATGACAGCTCCTCCCCCCGGTGGTTCGACGCTCCCGCGCCTGGCCCGGGATGGATGGCGCGGCCGTCGCGGAGTGGCGGCATCGATTCGCTGCGACACGTACCTGCGCGCGGCGAGCGGGAGCCTGACCTGGCACGTCCCCTGCCCTCTTTGGGGCTCCAACCCACCGAATCACGAGGCCGTCATGTCGCACACCGGGGACAAGAAGCATCAGCACGACGACCCGCGCGGGCTGCGGGCCGTCGAGGCGCACGAGGCCAACCGCACGGACGATCTGCCGGACGAGATCGAGAAGGCGCGCTCCGTCCGATCGGGGATGGAGAAGCGGCTCGACGCGCCGGACGGGGACTACCCGCAGCACAGCCGCCGCGGCCAGGCGAAGAGCCCGGTCGAGGACACGCACGAGGAGACGCCCCGGAAGAAGGAGGGGCATCGCTGACCGACTGAGGCAGATGTGAAGCGGCCCCGCCGAACTCGGCGGGGCCGTTTCAACTCAAGGCCGACGGCCGCTCAGAGCGACGCGCCGTGGCACTTCTTGAACTTCTTCCCGGAGCCGCACGGGCAGGGGTCGTTCCGGCCGACGCTCGCCCAGTCGACCGGCGCGCCACCCGGCACGTTCGGGGTGCCCGACACGCCCGATCCGCTGCCGAGCGTCCGCGCGCGGCCCGCACCCACGACCACCGGGTCGGGACGGGCGACCGGCTTCTGCTTCGGCGGCTCGGCCGGTCCGATGTCCATCGCGCCCTTCGGCTCGCCCGTGCCGTTGCCGCCGTTGCTCGTTGCCGCCTCGGACCCGGCCCCGCCGTCCGTGCCTGTCGACGCGCCCGACGCGGCCGCGCCGTCCCCGGCCCCCCTCGACGGAGCCGACGGCTCCTCCTCCGGGATGTCCTCGAGGATGCCGAGCGCGTTGTAGCGGCGCTTCGGGCGCCCGCGATCCCGGTCCCCGGCACCGCCGCCCGGCGCCTGCACGCCGCCCGGGCCGCCGCCCGGCACCGGCGGCTGGAAGACGAGCTGCACGCGCAGGAACCGCTCGGTGAAGGTGCTGCGGATGTCGTGCATGAGGTCCTCGAACATGTTGTAGGCCTCATGCTTGTACTCGATCAGCGGGTCCTTCTGCCCCCACGAGCGGTAGTGAATGGCGTTCCGCAGCTGGTCGAGGTCGTACAGGTGGTCCTTCCACTTCTCGTCCAGCACGTTGAGCATGACGAGCGAGAGCAGGCGGTCGCCGTAGCCGTGCCCGGCGTCGTCGTGCACGCGGTCCAGGTCCTCGAGCTTCGCCCAGAACGCCGCCTGGCCCGCGGCCGCCGACACGCTCTGCGCCGCGGCCATGGTCGTCGGCCGGTCGTTCTCGTTCTCCAGCTCCGGGACGCGCAGCAGGTAGTGCGTGAGCAGCTCCTGCTGGAGCAGGTCGTAGTCCCACGCCTCGTCGGCGGCGTACTCGCCGACCGCCGTCTCGACGCGGCGCGAGACCGCCTTCTCCACCATCCGCACCGCCTCGCCCTTCAGCTCCTCGCCCCCCTCCAGCGCGAAGGTGCGCAGCGAGTAGATCACCTCGCGCTGCTGGTTCATCACGTCGTCGTACTCGAGCAGCCGCTTTCGGGACTGGAAGTCCTGCAGCTCGACGCGCTTCTGCGCCTGCTCGATCGAGCGCGTGATGAGCGGGTGCGTCAGCACCTCGCCCTCCTGCGCGCCCATGCGGTCCATCAGCTTCGCGATCCGCTCGGAGCCGAAGAGCCGCATCAGCTCGTCCTCGAGCGAGAGGAAGAACTGCGACGCGCCCGGGTCCCCCTGGCGCCCCGCGCGGCCGCGCAGCTGCCTGTCGATGCGGCGCGACGAGTGGCGCTCGGAGCCGACGATGTGCAGCCCGCCGATCTCCTCGACCTCGACGTCGTTGCCGTCCGCGTCCTTCACCGTCGACGGCTTCGACTCGATGACGCCCGGCCCGAGCTTGATGTCGGTGCCCCGCCCGGCCATGTTCGTCGCGATCGTCACCGCGCCCGCGCGCCCCGCCTCGGCGACGATCTCGGCCTCGCGCTGGTGGTACTTGGCGTTCAGCACGTTGTGCGGGATGCCCGCGCGCTTGAACATGCGCGACAGCGTCTCCGACACGTCGACGGTCGTCGTGCCGATCAGCACCGGGAAGCCGAGGTCGTGCAGGCGCTTCGTCTCCTCGGCGATGGCGTTGTACTTCTCGCGCCGCGTCTTGTAGACGAGGTCGTGCCGGTCCTCGCGAACGCAGGGCTTGTTCGTCGGGATCACCGACACCTCGAGGCCGTAGATCTGGAAGAACTCCGTCTCCTCGGTCTCGGCGGTGCCGGTCATGCCCGCGAGCTTCTCGTACATGCGGAAGTAGTTCTGGATCGTGATCGTGGCGAGCGTCTGCGTCTCGCCCTTCACGCGAACCCCTTCCTTCGCCTCCACCGCCTGGTGGAGCCCCTCCGACCAGCGGCGCCCGGGGAGCGTGCGCCCCGTGAACTCGTCGACGATCAGCACCTCCCCCTCCTGCACGACGTAGTTCACGTCGCGCTCGTAGAGGGCGTGCGCGCGCAGCAGCTGGTGGACGATGTTGAGCTTCTCGCTCTTCAGCGCGTACTCGGTCTCGATCGTGCGGCGCGCCTCGAGCTTCTCCTGCGGGCTCAGGCCGCCGTCGTGGTCCACCTGGTGGACCGCGCTCGAGATGTCGGGGAGGACGAACTCCTCGTGGTCCGACGGCGACATGTAGTCGATGCCCCCGTCGGTGAGGTGCACGCTGTGCCCGCGCTCGTCGAGCACGAACAGCAGGTCCTCCTCGATGTCGCGGTACATCTGCTTCGACGGCGGGAGCTTGCGGTCGGCCAGCGCCTCCAGCTCCATCTTCTGCACGAGCTGCTTGTTGCCGGGCTCCTGGAGCACCTTCATCAGGCGCTTGTTCTTCGGGGCGCCGAGCTGCGCCTTGTAAAGCAGCAGCGCCGCGCGGTCGCTCTCGTTCGCCTCGAGCGCGCGCTCCCCTTCGGCCACCAGCTGGTTGACGATCTCGTTCTGCCGCCTGGCGAGCCTCGACACCGCGGCGTTGTGCTCGAAGTACGCCGCGTCGCTCTCGTTCCCGACCGGGCCCGAGATGATGAGCGGCGTCCGCGCCTCGTCCACCAGCACGGAGTCGACCTCGTCCACGATCGCGTAGTAGTGCGGCCGCTGCACGCGCTGCTCGAGCGCGGTGACCATGTTGTCGCGGAGGTAGTCGAAGCCGAACTCGTTGTTCGTGCCGTACGTGATGTCGCACTCGTACGCCGCGCGCCGCTGCGGCGTCCCGGGCTCGGTGTCGTCGATGCAGCCGACGGTGATCCCGAGCCAGCGGTAGAGGTGCCCCATCCACTGCGAGTCGCGCCGGGCCAGGTAGGAGTTCACCGTCACCAGGTGCACGCCCTTCCCCGACAGCGCGTTCAGGTACAGGGGCAGCGTGGCCACGAGCGTCTTGCCCTCGCCCGTCGCCATCTCGGCGATGCGGCCCAGGTGCAGCTGGATGCCGCCCATGAGCTGCACCTCGTACGGCACCATGTTCCACGGCATCTCGTGGCCGGTGACCGTGACCGCGGTGCCGACCAGCCGGCGGCTCGCTTCGCGAACGGTCGCGAAGGCCTCGGGGAGGATCTCGTCGAGGACGTCCTTCAGCTCCTCGCGCAGCTCCCCCTCGAGCCCGCCGCGCCCGTCGGCGCCCATCAGCTCCTCGTCGATCCGCTCGCGCTCGAGGGCCTCCTTGGTCTCGCGCTTCTTCTCCTTGAGCTCGCCGATGCGCGTCTCCAGCTCGCCGGTGCGCTCGCGGATGAGCCCGCGGAGCTTGGCGGTCTGCGCGCGCAGCTCGTCCTCGGAGGCGCCCTGGAGCCGCTCCTCGTGCTCGAGGACTTCCTCCACGATCGGCTGCATTCGGCGCCGCTCGCGCTCGTGGCGCGTGCCGAAGACGCGTGATAGCACGTTCTTGAGCATACCGTCCTCTATCGGTAGAGCCCGGCCCGCGCGATGAACTCCGCCACCGCATCCGGCACGAACCCGTGAATCGACTTGCCCTGCCGCACCCGTTCGCGAATCTCCGTCGAGGAGACGTCCACCCGCCGCGTCGGCAGCGACAACGGCGCCCTGCCCGGCATCCCGCCGGCGCCCCGGTCGGGGTCCGGGACGCCGCCCCCGTCGGTCGCCCGCTCGAGGATCACGAGCTGCGCGAGCTCCGCCACCCGCTCGGGCTCGCGCCACTTGTGAAAGCTCGCCAGCACGTCGGCGCCGACCAGGAAGAAGCGCTCGGCCGTCGGCTCGCGCTCGGCGAAGGCGTGCAGCGTGTCAACCGTGTAAGATAACCCCGTCCGCTGGATTTCGATCGGGTCCAGGTCGAAGCGGGGGTCGCCGGCGAGGAGGAGCGTCAGCATCGCCAGGCGCTGCTCGGCCGGCGCCGTCGTCCGCCCAACCTTCAGCGGCTGCGTCGCGGCCGGAATGAACACCAGGCGGTCGAGCCCCAGCGCCTCGAACGCGTCGCTCGCCGCCAGCAGGTGCCCGACGTGGGGCGGGTCGAACGTCCCGCCGAAGAGGCCGAGGCGCACGCGCCGGCCCGTCAGGGCGTGGGCTTCGCGCTGCCGCCGGTGCTCGCCGTGTCCACGCCGCAGGTGCGCCGCACCTCGAGGTCGTCGGCGAACCTGGCGCGCACCGCCGTGCACGCCTCCGTCGCCTCCTCGCGGTAGTGGATCGTCCGGTACGCCTGCACGAGACGCAGGTACGCGTCGCGCGAGCGCGCCGTCTGCGGGTAGAGCCGCACGACGTCCTTGAAGTAGATGATCGCCGAGTCGAAGGCCTTGAGCCGCATGTAGTGCAGCCCGGTCTCGTAGTCCTTCGTGGCCATCCACTCCTCGAGCGTCTGGATGCGCTGCTCCGCGGGGGAGCGCAGCGGCGAGTTCGGGTACAGCGCGAGCAGCGTCTGGAACGTGCTCAGCGCGCTCTGCCCGTACTCGGCGTCCAGCACCGGCTTGCGCCAGAGCCGCTGGTAGGAGGCGCCCGCCTCGAACAGGGCGTCGTCCGCCAGCGTGTCGTCCGGGAAGCTCTCCGAGACCCGGCCGAAGCTCTGCGCGGCCAGGAGGTACTCCTTCCGGTTGTAGTGCGACTTGGCCAGGTAGTAGTGCGCGCGCGGTAGCAGCGTGTCGCGCGCCGGCAGGTCGATCGTCAGGCGCTCGAAGCCGGCGACGGCGTTGTCCCAGCGCTTCCGCTGGTACTCGCGCATGGTGGCTTCGTACAGGCGCTCCGGAGGCTTGATCCCCTGGGGCTGGAATCCGTGCGAGCAGCCGACGGCGGCCAGCCCCGAGAGGGCGGCGCTCAGAACGGCGCGAACGTGAGGCGAGGTCAACGAGCCGATGCGGCGGAGATGGCGAAGCATGAGGTGCACGGTGATACCCACGTCGGCCCGATCAGTTCTGCGCCGCCGCCGGGCCTCGGCGGCGGGCGAGCATCGACCGGTAGATCTCGACGCGGGGCTCTTCGGGGTGCGCCTCGGCGGCGGTACGCCAGGACCGGTCCGCCCGGTCCAGGTCGCCCTGAAGGTAGGCCACCAGCCCCCGGAGGAGCAGCGGGTCGAGGGCCGTCGGACGCGACTCCAGCACCGCGTCGAGGGCGGCGGCGGCCTCGGCGTGCTCGCCCCGTTCGACCAGGGCGCGCGCGAGGGCGAGGCGGATGTCGGCGAAGCTGGGGCGAAGCTCCAGCGCCCGCCGGAACTGCGCGATCGCCTCGTTCAGCGCTCCCGCCTCGCGGTACTCCCGGCCCAGGTTGGCGTGGGCATTCGCCAGCCGGTTGGCCACCAGCGCGGGGAAGCCGCTGCCGTCGGCCCGACCCAGCTCGCGGGCGGTCTGGAAGCCGCGCTCAGCGTCGTCGGCCCGGCCCAGCGCGCTCAGCACCACCGCGCGGTTGAGATGCGCCTCGACGTAGCGGGGGTTGATCTCGAGCGCCCGATCCAGCGCCGAGAGCGCCTCCTGCGGCTGGTCCACCAGAGCGAGGGACAGGCCCAGGAGGTTGAAGGCGTCCGCGTAGGCGAGCCCCTCCACCACGGCCTCCCGCAGCAGCAGTACGGTGCCGCGGTAGTCCCTAACCGCGAAGTGCTCGCGGGCGCGCGCGAGCGGGTCCGTGGCGCCTTCGACGCCGCCGAGCGAGGTGGTCGAGCGGTCAGGCAAGCATCCGCTCCGTGCCGAGCAGCGACCGGAAGTATTCGGCCGTCCGTGCGACGCCGTCGCGGACGTGCACCCGGGGCTCCCACTGGAAGAGCCGCCTGGCGCGCGAGATGTCGGGGCGGCGCTGCTTCGGATCGTCGGCCGGGAGCGGGCGGTGCACGATCGGCGACGCCGACCCCGTGACCTCCTTCACGATCTCCGCCAGCTCGAGCATGGTGTACTCGCCAGGATTGCCGACGTTGCAGGGCTCGTGCTTCCCCTCCCCGTCGTACATGAAGAGGCGGAAGAGCCCCTCGATCTCGTCGTCGACGTAGCAGAAGCTGCGCGTCTGCGTGCCGTCGCCGTACACCGTGAGGGGCTCGCCGTTCAGCGCCTGCACGATGAAGTTCGAGACCACGCGCCCGTCTCGCGGGCGCATCCGCGGCCCGTACGTGTTGAAGATGCGCACGATGCGGGTGTCGACGCCGTGCTCGCGGTGGTACGCCATCGTCACCGCCTCGGCGAAGCGCTTCGCCTCGTCGTACATGCTGCGCGGCCCGACGGGGTTCACGTTGCCCCAGTACGACTCCTGCTGCGGGTGCATCAGCGGGTCGCCGTACACCTCGGACGTGGACGCCACGAAGAAGCGCGCGCGGCTGGCCCTGGCCAGCTCCAGGCAGTTGATGGTGCCGTTGGAGTTCACCCGCATCGTCGCGATCTGCACCCGCTGATAGTCGGGCGGGCTGGCCGGCGACGCGAAGTGCAGCACGCCATCGACCTTGCCGACGCCGCGCGGCAGGCCGTCCGAGACGTCGCACTCCTCGAACGAGAACCGCGGCTCGCCGCGCAGGTGCGCCAGGTTCTCCGGGTGGCCCGTGACGAAGTTGTCGACGCCGACGACCGAGTGCCCGTCCTTCAGGAACCGGTCGGACAGGTGCGAGCCGAGGAAGCCGGCCGCGCCGGTGATGAGCACTCTCACGCGCCGGCCCGTCCGATCGAGTGGTACTCGAAGCCCAGGGCGCGCATGCGCGCCGGGTCGTACAGGTTGCGCCCGTCCACCACCACCGGCCGCTTGAGCGCACTCTTGATGCGCTGGAGGTCGGGGTGCCGGTACTCGTTCCAGTCGGTGACGACGACCAGCGCGTCGGCGTCGTCGAGCGCGTCGTAGTTGGTCTCGGCGTACGTGATGCGATCGGCCAGGCGGCGCTTCGCCTCGTGCATCGCCGCCGGGTCGTGCGCGACGACCGACGCGCCCTCGTCCAGCAGCGACTCGATGAGCGTGAGCGCCGGCGCCTCACGCATGTCGTCCGTCTGCGGCTTGAACGCGAGTCCCCAGACCGCGATCCGCGACCCCTTGAGGGTGCCGTTCATGGCCTGGCGCAGCTTCTCGAACAGCCGCTGCTTCTGGCGGTCGTTGACCTCCTCGACCGCGTCCAGCACGTCCAGCGGCGCGCCGACCTCGCGCGCGGTGCGGATGAGCGCCTTGACGTCCTTCGGGAAGCAGGAGCCGCCGTAGCCGGGGCCCGGGAACAGAAAGGAGGGTCCGATGCGGGCGTCGCTGCCGATCCCCTTCCGCACCTGGTCGACGTTTGCGCCCACGCGCTCGCAGAGGTTCGCGATCTCGTTCATGAACGAGATGCGGGTGGCGAGCATGGCGTTGGCGGCGTACTTCGTCATCTCGGCGGACGGGATGTCCATGAAGATGATCGGCTTGCCGGTGCGCACGAACGGCGCGTACAGCTCGGCCATGACGCTCCGCGCGTGGTCGCTCTCGACGCCCAGCACCACGCGGTCGGGCTTCATGAAGTCGTCGACCGCGGCCCCTTCCTTCAGGAACTCGGGATTGCTGCACATGTGGAAGGGGTAGCGCGCGCTCTTCCCCGCCGCCTGCGCCACCTTCGCCGCCGTGCCCACCGGGACGGTCGACTTCGTGACCACGACGAGCTCGCGCTTCATGTGCTTGCCGATCTGCTCGGCCACGGCCAGCACGTGGCGGAGGTCGGCCGAGCCGTCCTCGTCAGGCGGCGTGCCGACCGCGATGAACACCACCTCCGCCTGCGCGATCGCCTCGGCGACGTTGGTGGTGAAGGTGAGGCGGCCCTGCTGCTGGTTCCGCTCGACCAGGGGCTCGAGCCCGGGCTCGTAGATGGGCAGGACGTTCCGCTTCAGCCCCTCGATCTTGTTCTCGTCGACGTCCCCACAGACGACGTTGTTGCCCGTCTCGGCGAGGCAGGCGCCGACGACGAGCCCGACGTAGCCCGTACCGATGACCGAAATGTTCACACGCGCTCCATTGATTGATACATAACCGCGACAAACGTAAGAACTTAGAGAGCTTCGGCGCGATCGTCAACCGAACCCTGATGCGGGCAGTGGGTCAGTTTGAGGGCGCCGGCCTTGCGACGGCGACGGCAACGGCGACGGCAACGGCAATTTGACAGGATGCACAGGATGCACAGGATGCACAGGATGAACACAGGATGACGGCCTGTCGGGATGCATCCCGGGGCCCTTCGTCCTGTTCACCATCCTGTGCATCCTGTGCATCCTGTCAAATTGCCG
>Ga0126308_10000131_pt1 | contig 19380 bp, 14 predicted proteins | sample Plot55_FD_92533 | JGI IMG/M metagenome (GOLD analysis project Ga0126308, IMG submission 92533) | Serpentine soil microbial communities from UC McLaughlin Reserve, CA, USA - Plot55 | ecosystem: Environmental > Terrestrial > Soil > Grasslands | place: USA: UC McLaughlin Reserve, Lake County... | reverse complement strand
GCCGGCGGCGAGCCTCCGCGAGGCGGAGCTCACCGAGCGGTACGGCGCGTTCGGCGCGTACTATCTCCCGGACGGCGGCGCGCGCGCCATTCCGCCGGTGATGTCGCCGGTGAACGTGCTGCGGCTCGTCCTGGGCCACTACCTGGGCGCGAACCTTCCGCTGCTGCCCAACGCGTCGTATTACGCTCCGCGGGACGCGCTGACGCCGTTCACGGACGTGGACACGCTTCCGTTCGCGCGCTTCCACGAGCGGTGGGCCAACGCCGAGCGGCCCGACGTGGCGAAGCACGGTGCCGACGCCCCGGACGCTCGCGACGTCTCCAGGGCGGCGCCGCCCGCGCAGCGCGGCGCGAGCCAGGTCCGGATGGGGGAGACCGGCACGGCGAGGCCTTGAAGCGGGGTGTGGCCGGGCCGACATTCCCTGCCATGACTCGCACAGTAGTGCTCGACGGCGATTCGCTCGCGCTCGACGACGTCTGCGCCGTCGCCGACGAGGGGGCGCGCGTCGTGATCGCCGACTCGGCACTCGACCGCATGCGGCGCACGCGCGCCGTGGTCGAGCGGATCGTGCAGCGCAACGAGGTCGTCTACGGCGTGACGACCGGCTTCGGCAAGCTCTCCGAGGTCGCCATCCCGCCCGACCGCCTGGCCGAGCTCCAGGTGAACCTCGTGCGCAGCCACGCCGCCGGCGTGGGCCCGCTGATGCCGGTGCGGGAGGTGCGCGCGATGATGCTGCTGCGCGCCAACGTGCTGGCGAAGGGATTCTCGGGCGCTCGCGGCGAGCTCCCCGAGCTGCTGGGGGCGATGCTCAACGCGGGGCTTCATCCGCCCGTCCCCGAGCAGGGAAGCGTCGGCGCGAGCGGAGACCTGGCGCCGCTGGCCCACCTCGCGCTGGCGATGATCGGCGAGGAGACGCTGGAGCTGGGCGGGCGCACGGGGCCCGCGGCCGAGATGCTGGCGCGCGCCGGACTGTCGCCGCTCACGCTCGCGCCGAAGGAGGGGATCTCGCTCATCAACGGCACGCAGGCCCACACCGCGGTCGCCGCGCTCGCGGTCGCGGATGCCGAGCGGCTCTGGCTCACCGCGCACACCGCGGGCGCGGCGTCGCTCGAGGCGCTGATGGGGACGCCCGTGGCGTTCGACCGGCGCATCCACGACGCGCGCGGACAGGCGGGGCAGGTCGAGAGCGCGGCGCTGCTGCGCGAGCTGCTGGCCGACAGCGAGATTCGCGAGTCGCACCGCTCGGGCGATCCGCGCGTGCAGGACGCGTACGCGCTGCGGTGCATGCCGCAGGTGCACGGCCCGGTGCGCGACGCCATCGACTTCGCGGGCGGACTCATCGCGCGCGAGCTGAACGCCGCCACCGACAACCCGCTCGTGTTCGAGGACGGCTCCGTCCTGAGCGGCGGCAACTTCCACGGGCAGGCGGGCGCGCTGGCGCTGGACGTCCTGGCGATCGTGCTCACGAATCTGGCCACCATGTCCGAGCGTCGGATCGACCGGCTGGTGCACCCGGACCTCAACTTCGGGCTTCCTCCGTTCCTGGCGCGCGACGCCGGCGTCAACTCGGGCTTCATGATGGCGCAGGTCACCGCCGCGGCGCTGGCGAGCGAGTGCAAGCTGCTGGCGCATCCGGCGAGCGTCGACACGATCCCGACCGACGGCAACAAGGAGGACGTGGTGCCGATGGCGATGGGCGCGGCGTGGAAGCTCCGGCGCGTCGTCCGCAACGTGCAGCACGTGCTCGCGATCGAGCTGATGTGCGCGGCGCAGGGTCTCGATTTTCGCGCGCCGCTGCGCCCGGGCCGCGGGGTGGCCCGGGCGCACGCCGAGGTGCGTGCGCTCGTGCCGCCGCTCGTTGCCGACCGCGTGCTCTCGGGCGACATTCAGCGTCTCGCCGACGCCGTGGCCGCGGGGCGCTTTGCCTACGCGGCGGCCGCCGTCCCGTCGCACCCGCAACCCAGTATCGCATGAGCTCCTCGACTCGCACGCTCGACCCCGCGCACGCGAGCGGACACGCCGGCGCGGCGTCCGGCGCGCGGCCGGTCTCGGCGCCTCGCGGCCCGCGCATCTCCTGCAAGGGCTGGCAGCAGGAGGCGGCGCTGCGGATGCTCATGAACAACCTCGACCCCGAGGTCGCCGAGCGGCCGGACGACCTGGTGGTGTACGGGGGCACCGGGCGCGCCGCGCGGAGCTGGCCGGCGTTCGACGCCATCGTGCGCGCCTTGCGAGCGCTGGAGCACGACGAGACGCTGCTCGTGCAGAGCGGCAAGCCGGTGGCGGTGTTCCGCACGCACGCCGGCGCGCCGCGGGTGCTGATCGCGAACTCGAACCTCGTCGGGCGGTGGGCCACCTGGGAGCGGTTCCGCGAGCTGGAGCGCGCCGGCCTGACGATGTACGGGCAGATGACCGCCGGCTCGTGGATCTACATCGGCACCCAGGGTATCCTGCAGGGCACCTACGAGACGTTCGGCGCGGTCGCGCGCCGGCACTTCGGCGGCGACCTGGCCGGCCGCACGGTGCTCACCGCGGGGCTGGGGGGCATGGGCGGCGCGCAGCCGCTGGCCGCCACGATGAACGGCGCGGTCCTGCTCGGCGTGGACGTGGACGAGGCGCGCATCGACAAGCGCCTCGGCACGGGCTACGTGGACCGCAAGACGCGCAGCCTCGACGAGGCGCTGGCCTGGGCGGCCGAGGCGGCCGAGGCGCGGCGGGCGCTCTCGGTCGGGCTCGTCGGCAACGCGGCCGAGGTGCTCCCCGAGCTGGTGCGCCGCGGCTGGACGCCGGACGTGCTCACCGACCAGACGAGCGCGCACGACACGCTGAACGGCTACGTTCCCGCCGGCCTGACGCTGGGCGACGCCGCCGAGCTGCGGCGCCGGGACCCCGCCGCCTACCAGCGCGCCGCCGCCGAGTCGATCGCCGTGCACGTGCGCGCGATGCTCGACATGCAGCGGCGCGGCGCGGTGGCGTTCGACTACGGGAACAACATCCGCACGGTGGCGCTCGACACCGGCGTCGCGGACGCGTTCGCGATTCCGGGGTTCGTGCCCGAGTACATCAGGCCGCTCTTCTGCGAGGGGAAGGGGCCGTTCCGGTGGGTCGCGCTCTCGGGCGACGAGCGCGACCTGGCCCGTACCGACGAGCTGGTGCTGGAGCTCTTCCCCGACGACGCGCATCTGCGCCGGTGGATCACGCTGGCGCGCGAGAAGGTACGCTTCCAGGGGCTGCCCGCGCGCATCTGCTGGCTGGGGCAGGGCGAGCGCGCGCGGTTCGGCGTCGCGCTCAACGACCTCGTCGCGAGCGGGGAGCTCTCGGCGCCGATCGTGATCGGCCGCGATCATCTCGACACCGGCAGCGTCGCCTCGCCCTTCCGCGAGACCGAAGGGATGCGCGACGGCAGCGACGCCATCGCCGACTGGCCGATTCTCAACGCCCTGCTCAACGTGGCCAGCGGGGCCTCGTGGGTCTCCTTCCACCACGGCGGGGGCGTCGGGATCGGGAACTCGCTGCACGCGGGGCAGGTGATCGTCGCCGACGGTACGCCCGAGATGCGGGTCCGCCTGGAGCGGGTGCTGACGAACGACCCGGGCATCGGCGTGGCGCGCCACGCAGACGCGGGCTACGAGAGTGCCGTGGAGACGGCGCGCCGGGAAGGTATCGACCTGCCGATGCTCTGAGCGCTCGGCGGCGGCGTGCCCGCGGCCGCTCCGGGCACGCGCGAACACGCGCGGACCCTCCCAGGTCACGGTCGAGGGCACGGGAGTGCGTTATGTTGCAGCCGACCGTTCCGGCCGCCGGCCTCCCTCTCCGGACGCCATCATGCTTTCCGCGCGCTTCAAGCCCTACCACGTCCCGCTCTTCCTCGCCAAGTACGCGTACCTCAAGGCGCGGCGGATGCCCGTGCTCGTGCACTTCGAGGTCACGCTGCGCTGCAACGCGCGCTGCAACTTCTGCGACTACTGGAAGACGCCCGCCGACGCCAAGGCGCACGAGGTCCAGAGCTTCGCCGACGCGGCGCGCTTCTTCAACCCGATGATGGTCACCTGGACCGGCGGCGAGCCGACGCTCCGGCGGGACCTCGAGGACCTGGTGGCGGCGGTCAACGGCGCGGTGCGCCTCAAGTACATGACGCTGATCACCCACGGCGGCATGCTGACGCCCGAGCGCGCACTCTCCCTCTGGAACGCCGGCGTCAACCAGTTCAACATCTCCCTCGACTACCTGGACGGCCGCCACGACGCGGCGCGCGGCATCCCGGGGCTCACCGAGAAGATCATGCGGACGGTCCCGCGGATGCGCGAGCTGGGGATCGACAACGTCCGCTTCAATACGGTGATCAAGGACGACAACTTCGACCAGATCATGCCCATCGTCAGGCGCGCCGAGGAGCTGGGGGCGGGCGTGAACCTGAGCGTCTACACCGACTCGAAGAACGGCAACCGCTCGCATCTGATCCGGAACGAGCAGGTCGCCGCGATCGACGCGCTGGTGGCGGAGATCCTCGCGTTCAAGCGGCGCCGGCGCGGGCTGATCACCAACTCGGACTACTACGTCGAGCAGATTCCGCGCTACGTCCGCGGCGAGATGACGGAGCCCTGCCGCAGCGGGATCGACACCATTCACGTCAGCCCCATGGGCCACGTGCGCCGCTGCCCGGACTTCCCGGACGACTTCCACTGGTCGGAGTTCAGGAAGTACGAGCCGATCGACTGCAACGCGTGCTACTACGCCTGCCGCGGCGAGGCCCAGGCGCCGCTCAGGCTGTCGCGGGTGAAGGACGTGATGGCGTGAGCGACGAGATGGGGGATGGGGGAAGGGGGAAGGGGGATGAACTGCACGTGCCTCGGGATCCTTCGCTTCGCTCAGGACAGGCTATCCCGAGCGGCAGCTCTTCCCCCTTCCCCCTTCCCCCATCCCTGCTCTTCGTCGGCGCCGCCCAGATCGTCACCTGCGCGGGTCCGGCGCGCGCCCGGCGAGGGGCGGAGATGCGGGACGCCGGGGTGATTGGCGCGGGCCACGCGGTGGCGGTGGCGGACGAGTCGATCGCGGCGGTGGGGAAGCGCGACGCGCTCGAGCGCGAGTACCCGGCCGCCGAGCGCGTCGACTGCGCCGGGGGCGTGCTGACCCCGGGACTCGTCGACTCCCACACGCACGGCGTGTTCGGGCGCGCGCGGTACGACGAGCAGGAGCTGCGGGCGGCGGGGGTGGGCTACATGGAGATCGCGCGCCGCGGCGGCGGGATACACGCGTCGGTGCGCGATCTGCGCGCGCGGTCCGAGGACGAGCTCGCGGCGCTGGCGCGGGCGCGGCTCGAACGGCTGGCCTCCTACGGCACGACCACGGTCGAGGTGAAGTCGGGGTACGGGCTGACGGTCGAGGACGAGCTCAAGTCGCTCCGCGTCGTCAGGCGGCTGGCCGACGAGCTGCCGCTGCGCATCGTCCCGACCTGGCTCGGCGCGCACGAGATCCCGCTCGAGCACCGCGGCTCGGACGACGCGCGGGGCGAGTACCTGCGGCTGCTGGTGGAGGAGATGCTCCCGAGCGTCGCCGCCGAGCGGCTGGCGCGCTTCGCGGACGTGTTCTGCGAGCCGGGCGTTTACACGGTGGACGAGAGCCGCCGCGTCCTCCTCGCGGCGCGCGGGGCGGGGCTGGCGCTCAAGCTCCACGCGGACGAGCTGGAGCCCTCGGGCGGTGCGGAGCTCGCGGCCGAGCTCGGCGCGGCCTCGGCCGACCATCTCGCCGCGGTCTCGGAGGCGGGCATCGCGGCGCTGGCCGCGTCAGGCACCGTGGCCACGCTGCTCCCCGGGACGATGCTCTTCCTGGGCAAGTCGCGCCTCGCGCCTGCCCGCGCGCTGATCGACGGAGGCGCCGCCGTGGCGGTGGCGAGCGACTTCAACCCGGGCACGTCGCCGACCGTCAACTTCCCGCTGATGCTCACGCTCGCGGTGAGCCAGATGCGGATGAGCGTCGCCGAGGCGATCATCGCGGCCACGGTGAACGGCGCGGCGGCGCTGGCGCTGGCGGAGCGTGTCGGGCAACTCGCGCCTGGATTCTCCGCGGACCTTTCGCTCTTCGATGCGGAGGACGTTCGCGAGATTCCATACTGGTACGGCGACCGGCGGTGCCGCGGGTCGTGGGTGCGCGGCAAAGCTTGTTACCGACATGAGTTAGGGATAAGTTAACTCTACCGTTCCACCCTCCGGAACCGGTACGCCCATGCCCAAAGGGGTCCCGTAACGCGCCGATGTCTGCACAAATCGCCAAGCTCAAGAAGAAGGCTGCCGAGTTTGAGCAGAAGAAGCAGTTCGACAAGGCGCTGGCCAGCTACCAGCAGATGTTCGAGGGCAACACCGAGGGCGATGAGGAGATCGACGGGGCGCTGTGCAACCGGGTGGGCGACCTGTTCCTGCGCCAGGGCACCGTCGGCGACGCGGTCACCTACTACGAGAAGGCCGTCGACCTGTACGCCGAGGGAGGGTTCTTCAACAACGCGATCGCGTTGTGCAACAAGATCCTCCGGCACTCGCCGGGCCGCAGCTCGGTCTACTACAAGCTCGGCCGGATCAGCGCGAAGAAGGGATTCAAGAGCGACGCGAAGCAGAACTTCCTCGAGTACGCCGACCGCATGCAGAAGGCGGGGCAGCTCGACGAGGCCTTTCGCGCCCTGAAGGAGTTCGCCGACCTCGTTCCCGACCAGGACGACGTCCGGCTGATGCTCGCCGAGCAGCTCGCCAAGATGGACCGGAAGGGCGAGGCGCTCGACCAGCTCCAGACGCTGTACGAGAAGTTCGAGTCGGAAGGTCGGCGCGCGGAGGCGCGTGCGACGGTCGACCGGATGAAGGCGATCGACCCGGCGGCGGAGCCCAAGGCTCCGGGTGCGCCGCGCCAGCAGAAATCCGCCGACCTGGTGTTCCTCGACGTCTCCTGGGACGACAAGGCGGCGGGCGGAGCGGGGAAGCCCCCGGCGAAGGCGCCCCCGCGCCCGTCGGCCCCGGCCCCGGCCCAGCCGACGCCAGACTTCAACACCAGTGCGGCCGCGGCGGCGACGCGCAGCCCGACCCCGCCGAAGGCGCGGACCCCCGCTCGCGCTCCGACGCCGGTCGACGACCTTCCGCTCCTCATCGATCCGGTGCGGGAGGACGAAGACCGCGCGGCCGCCGCGGCCGCCTCGGCGGAGCCGGGAGCGGCGCCACTCTCGGGGCTCGAGGTGAACGCCGACTTCGCGGCGCCGCAGGCCGGCACGCCGGCCGCCGGTTCGCTCGCGCTGGAGGGGTTCGAGACGACCTCCTTCGGCGCCGAGCCGCCCGCGGTGGTGGACCCGCTGCCGCTCTCCGGCAGCGAGTTCGGAGAGCTGCGCCTCGAGACGCCGATCGACAGCGCCTCGATCCCCACGCCGGAGCACGACCTGGCGCTCCCCGGCGACCTGCCGCTGCTCGATGCCGGCGGGGCGCGGGAGGAGGCGCCGTTGGGCGGCGACCTCGAGTTCATCATGCCTGACGACGACCGCGTGGCGCCGCCGCGCGGGGCGAGCGCCGAGGCGGTCCCCGAGCTGCTCGACCTGGGCGCGCCGTCGCACGGGTCGGCGGTCGATCTGCCCTTCCTGGTCGACGAGCCGTCGATGGACGCCGCGGGGGCGGGAAGTCTGCGACCGCCGGCGGATCTCCCGATGATGGACCTGGGCGCGGACGCGAGCACCGGGCCAGAGTTCATCGACTTCGACGCAGTGCCGGCGGGGAGCGCGGGTGCCGGGGGCGACACCGGCGCGGGCCTGGAGCTGATCCAGCCTGACGAGGAGCTGGAGGAGGAGGTCGAAGAGCCCGAGCCGGCGGCCCCGGCGCCCCGGCGTGGGAGCACGTCGGTGCTCGCGCAGTCGGTGGACATGCTGCGCATGCGGGTGGCGGACGAGCCGTCGAACTGGGGGCTGCGGCGCCAGCTCGCCGAATCGTTGCTGGAGGACGGCGACCGCGAGGGCGGGCTTCAGGAACTCGAACAGGTGATGATCGGTTTCGAAAGGGGGAACGATCTCGAGAGCGCCCGCTCGGTCGCCAACGAGATCATCCGCCTCGAGCCGGACAGCGTGCGCCACCACCAGAAGAAAGTGGAGTACGCGTTCCGCACGAACGACAAGCCGCGGCTCGTGGAGGCGTACCTGGAGCTCGCCAACGCGCTGTTCCGCACGGGGCAGACGGACAAGTCCCGGGCCGTCTACCAGCGCGTGCTCGAGCTGTCGCCTGACGACGTGCGCGCCGTGGCGGCGATCAGCACGCTCGCCGGCCCCGACGCGACGCCGCCGTCGACGCCCGCGGTGGAGCAGCGGCCGATCGCCGGCAGTGCGGGCCGGCGCTACAGCGCGGACCGGGAGACGCCGCGGGACGAGCCGGCCGTCGCGCGCAGCGCGGCGGGCGACTTCGTGAACCTGGGGGACTGGCTCCGCGACGAGCAGGGCCCGAAGAGCACGCGGATGGTCGTCGCCGAGGAGAAGCCGAGCGGCGACGAACAGGCCGACTTCAACGACATGCTCCGGAAGTTCAAGCAGGGGATCGCGGAGAACGTCGACCCCGAGGACTACGCGAGCCACTACGACCTGGGCGTGGCGTACAAGGAGATGGGGCTGGTCGACGAGGCGATCGCCGAGTTCCAGACGGCGCTCCGCGGGCCGGACCGGCGGGTGCGCGTGTTCGAGGCGCTCGGCCAGTGCTTCATGGAAAAGTCGCAACATCAGGTCGCGTCGACTATCCTCCAACGTGCGCTGAACGAGCGCGACGTGACCGAGGACCAGCTCATCGGCGTGCTCTACCTGCTCGGCTACGCCGCCGAAGCCATGCAGAAATACGACGAGGCGATGATCTACTACCAGCGCGTGTTCGCACTCGACATCCAGTTCCGCGACGTGGCCGACCGCCTCAACGCTCTGGAGAAGGCGGCTCGGTGAGCACGACGAGCAGCAGCCCCCAGCGCACCGCGCCGGTCCCGAGCTCAGTGCTGGCGCGCATCCAGGCCCCGGTGCGCGGCGAGCTCGAGCGCGTGGTCGCCGAGATGGTCCGCATCATCACGGACGACAACCCGCTCATCGGCAGCCTGAACCACCACCTGATGGGGATGCGGGGGAAGATGTTCCGCCCCACGCTGGTGCTGCTGTCGAGCCAGGTGGAAGGGACGCCGGACCCGCGCGCGGTGGTGCTCTCGGCGGTGATCGAGCTGCTGCACCTGGCGACGCTGGTGCACGACGACGTGGTGGATCACTCCGCGCTGCGGCGCGGGATGCCGACGATCAACGCCCTGTTCAGCCACCAGACGTCGGTGATCATGGGCGACTACCTGTACGCGCGGGCGCTGCGCGAGATCGTGCGCGCGGGCGACGTGGAATCGCTGCGCGTCCTCACCGAGGCGTCCAACGAGATGACGCTCGGCGAGATGCGCCAGCTGTCGTCGATCGACCGGCTCAGCTTCACCGAGGACGACTACGACGACCTGATCCGCGCCAAGACGGCGGCGCTCATCTCGGCGGCGTGCGAGGTCGGCGCGATGTGCGGCGCGCCGGCGTCGCGCGAGACGCTCGCGCGCTACGGGCAGCGGCTGGGGATGGCGTTCCAGGTCGCGGACGACCTGCTGGACTACACCGCCGAGACCGCGGTGACGGGCAAGCCGTCCGGGCTCGACCTGCGGGAGCGGAAGGTGACGCTGCCGCTCATCGCCGCGATGCGCGAGATGGGCCAAGACGGCCGCTTGCGGGTGGAATCGCTGTTCGCGACCGAGGAGCCGACCGACGCGCAGATCGCCGAGGTCGTTGCGCTGGTGGCGGAGCACGGCGGACTGGAGTACGCGCGCCGCCGGGGCGAGCAGTTCGCGCAGGAGGCTGAAGAAGCGCTGGCCGACCTTCCGGCGACGCCGGCGCGCGCGGCGCTCGCCGACGCGATCGGGTACGTCATGGACCGGCGGTCCTGATGGCGGGCCCCGGGGCTTCTCGGCAACGGCCGATGTTTCACGCCATCGTGCTGTCCATCGGCTTCATCGTCGGTGGCTTCATGACGCAGCTCGCCAGATCGTTTCTCCCGGCGGGAGCGGTCAAGTCCGTGCTCACGACCGGCGTCACCCCGTCGATCGGCCCGCTGTCGCTCGACCTGATCATCCTGAAGTTCGCGCTCGGTCCCATCGTCCTGGACGTGTCACTTCTGAGTCTGGTCGGGGTACTGGTCGCGTATCTCATCGCGCGGTCGCTCTTCTGAGCGGAGGCCGGGCGCCACACTTCTTGCGAACGGGAACCGAGACGACGCGAGCGTCGCGCGTCTCATTATCACAGGAGACACCATGCCATTCGGACTCGGACCCGGCGAACTGATCCTCGGCCTGCTGATCGTTCTGCTGCTCTTCGGCGCCAAGCGAATCCCGGAGATCGCGGGCTCGTTCGGGAAGGGGATCAAGGAGTTCAAGCGCAACATGAGCGAGGCCGAGCGGGCCATCCGCGACCCCGAGTCCGGCGACCGCAGCAACGTGGAGACCCGTCGTGCCGACCAGCGCCTCGCGACCGGCGGCGAGCCGCCCGTCCCGCGCGACGACGAGCCGGCGCCGCCGGAGCCGAAGCGGCTGCTGAGCTGAGAAGGGACTGAGAGACTGAGCGGAGCGGCCCCGGGAGAGTGACTCTCCCGGGGCCGCTCCGCTCATATCAGTCCCTCGGTGCCTCAGTCCGGGCAGTTCAAGTCGTCGTCCGACGCTGCGCCGCCTGGATCTTCTTGCGGTTGTCCTTCAGGTCGGCGGCCTTGCGGAGGTTGTCCAGGAACTCACGTGAGCGCTGCTCGCGCAGGCCCTGGGTGAGCTGACCGCGCTGGGCCTGGAACTGCTTCTCGAACTCGTCGCGGCTCGCGTTCACGCGCCGGTCCACCCGGATCACGTAGACGCCGTTGCGGGCGGTGATCGCGTCGCTCACCGCGCCGACCGGCAGACCGAACGCCGCGCCCACCACCTCGGTGAACTGGCCGATCCCCGGCACGGGCGTCACGCGCGTGAACGCGGGCGACTTCTCCACGGTCGCGTCGCGCGACTGCGCCGCCTGCTCCAGCGACGACGAGGCGGCCGCCGACGCGAGCTGCTTGGCCTGCGGCACGAGCTGCTGGATGCGCTTCTCGCGAACGACGATCTGGCGGATCTCGTCCTTCACCGCGTCGAAGCTCGGCTTGCCCCCGTCGACCAGCGTGTCGAGGCGCGCGAGGTAGTACGCGTCGTCGGCGTCCATCAGGTCGCTGGTCTCGCCCGGACGCACGCCGCTGAACGCCCACGCGCTCACGCTCGGGATGTAACGGCCGGCGACGGTGAGCGGCTCCCCCTCGATCGCGGTGGCGCGGGTGACCAGGAGCTGGAGCGAGCGCGCGGCGCTGTCGAACTTCGCCGGCTCGGTGGCGCCGGCGGCGAGCTGCGAGAGCTGGTCCGCCTTGCGGTCGGTCGCCGTCGCGGTGGAGTCGCTCTGGGTGATGCGGAGCAGGATGTGGCGCAGCGCCAGCGTGTCGCCCTTGCGCTCGTCCACCTTGATCAGGTGGTAGCCGAACGGCGTGAGCACCGGCTGCGAGAGCTCGCCCGGCCGCAGCGCGAAGGCGGCGTTCTCGAACTCCGCCACGAACCGCCCGCGCGGCCCGCGGCCGAGCGAGCCGCCGTCGCGGCCGGAGATTGTGTCCGACGACTCGCGACGCGCCACGTCCTCGAACTTGACGCCGCCGACGATCTCGGCCCGCAGCGCCGCGGCGCGCGCCCGCACGGCGGCGCTGTCGGCCGGCGTGATCTGACGCGGGATGGAGATGATCGACACCGCGGCGCGCCCCGGGCGCTCGAACTCCGCCTCGTGCGCGTCGAAGTACTGCCGCAGCTCCGCGTCCGACACCTTCACCGAGCTGTCCGCCTTGCCGTTCGCCGCTTCCGGCGTCGGCTCGGGGCGGAACGCGACGAAGGAGATCTGGGCGCTATCGTGCGCGTCCTGCCAGATAGCCCAGAGGCGCGGCTTCGTCAGGTACACGTCGCTCGCCACCTGGTCGATCAGCTTCTGCCGCGGGATCTCCGTGCGGTAGTAGCTCTCGAGCTGGAGGAGCAGGCCGCCCTGCTTCGCGGCGGGGCTGGTGAGCCAGCGCTGGTACTTCTCGTAGTCGAAGCGGCCGTCGGTCTGGAGGTCGGGCGCGCGCATCAGCTCGGGCGGCGGGCTGGTCAGCGCGTACTGGCGGATCTCGTCGTCGGTCACGCGGATGCCGCGGCGGTCGTACTCCTGCTCCAGCAGCACCTCGGTCACCAGCTGCTCGAAGGCCTGGTCGTCGATGCGGTTCCGCTCGTCGAGCGTGAGGGCGCGTCCGAGGCGCTCCTCCTGCTGCTGGGCGAGGTTCTGGGCCAGCTGGGACCAGACACCGTACGGGATGTCGCGGCCGTTCACGGAAGCGACGGCGGTGCCCGGGGTGATGGTGTCGCGGCCGAGCAGACCGGAGCTGTCGAGAAGCAGGAAGCCGCCGACGAACGCGAAGGCGAGGACCCAGAAAACGACCTTCGTGAATGCGGCGCTCCGCATCGATTGCAACACGGGCGATCACTCCTCGGCGGGACACCCGAGCTCGACGACACGCCTCGCGGCGGCGGCTGGGGGTACTGCACGCCGCACGGCCACGACCGCACGCCGCGCTCCGAGTTCCCGGTGGTTGGGACTGAAGAATGGTGGGGTAGCGAGCCTAGAAACGTACGCGTCCCGATGCCCTAAAATCAAGAGACAGTGACACTTCTGATTGACTTCGCCGAAACGCCCGGTTTATCTTCTCGGCGAAACGCTGGCCCGCCTGTCGTCCCGCCAGCTCACGGCGTACTCGAGGGCACCGAATGGCAACGTCCGCCCGGATCGAAGAACTGAAGAAGAAGTTCGACGAGAATCCGCGGCGCTACTTCGCGCCCCTCGCGAGCGAGTACCGCAAGGCGGGGATGGTGGACGAAGCCATTCGCATCTGCCGCGAGCATCTTCCCGCCCAGCCGGGGCACATGAGCGGGCACGTGATCTACGGGCAGGCGCTGTACGACGCCGGCCAGCGCGACGAGGCCCGGGGCGCGTTCGAGACGGCGCTCAACCTCGATCCCGAGAATCTGATTGCACTGCGCTACCTCGGGGACATCGCCCGGGAGCGTGGGGAGAACGACGTCGCCCGGAACTGGTACGAGCGCTACCTGGACGCCGACCCGCGCAACGGCGAGGTCTCGGCGCAGCTTCAGGCACTGATGAGCGAGTCGCCCGGGGACGCCGCCGCGGCCTCGGCGGCGACTCTCCCGCCGACCACGGAGCCCGCCGCGGGAGCCGCCGCGAGCTGGGGGCAGGTCGATCTGGCGGCGCCCACCACGTCGACGGCGGAGCGCCGCTCCTCCGACCCGCAGCCGATCGAGCCGCTCCCGAGCCCAATCGACGTGGCGGCGCTCGACCTGGCGCCGACGGTCCCAGCCCCGGCTCCCGCTCCCGCCGCCACGACGGGACCGAGGCGCACCTCCGAAGTCGAGCGCGAGCTGTTCGGCGGCGAGCTCAGCCAGACTGCGGAGTCACCGGCGCCGGCCGCCCGCGCGGCGGAACCCCCGGCGCCTGCGCCCGCCGAGCCGCTGGAGCGGTCGACCGAGCTGGACCTGACCTGGCTGACCGGACCGCCGGAGACGAGCGCCGGCCAGCCGTCCGCGCCGCCGGGGCAGCCGGCCGGCGTGTCGTCCGGCGGGGGCGCGGAGCTGGGGCTCGAGACTATGGAGTTCACCCCGCCGCCGCGCGAGTCGGCGGGGTCGACCCGCGCGATCGGGCTCGAGCCGACCGCGCACGACGCGCTCGGCGGCGCCGTCACCGAGCCGGGGGCGCGCCCCTCGGAGACCCGGGCGGCGTTCGTCACCGAGACGATGGCCGAGCTGTATCTCCAGCAGGGGTTCGAGCAGGAGGCGCTGAACGTCTACCGGCAGCTCCTGGAGCAGAACCCGGGCGACCACGGGCTCCGCGACCGCGTCGAGCAGCTCGAGCGCGGGGCGCGGTCGAGCGTCGGCGTGGCGGCGATCTCGGACGACGTGATCGAGGCCGCGCGCACTCGTCAGGCGGCGCCGCGCGTGCGGACCGCCCGCGCGCTCTTCGGCGCGCTGGCCGCCCGCCGGGTGCGGCGCGGCGACGCGTCCGGCGGGGACTTCGCGTCTGCGGCCACCGCCGGGCTGCCCCTTCTGGGAGACGAGGTCGAGCGCCCGACGGCGGAGTCGGACCTCGCAGTCGCCGGTCTGCCTGACGAGTCGCTGCCGTTCGCGGACGTGCCGGCCGCGCCGGAGAGCGAGCTGCCGGCGGCCATCACGCCGAGCGAGCTCGCGGTGATGGCCGGCGCCCCCACGGTGCGCGACGAGTCGATCGGCGACTCCTTCGACCTGGTGACGCCGGACGGCGGGGACGAGGTGACGGCGGAGTCGGCGGAGTCGGCGGAGACGGCGGCCCCCGCGGTGTACGACCCGCTCGTCGACGCGCCGCCGGCCGAGTTCGAGGTGCCGGCGCCGGCCGCCACGTCCGCCGAAGTCGCCGCCGAGCCGCCGGACGCGGCGCCAGATGCGGCGGACGAGTTCGAGGCGTTCGTGTGGAGCGATGCCGTCGCCGGCGCGGCGGAAGCGGAGCGGCAGCCGGCCCAGGACGCGGTGGAGCCGACCACCGACTACTCCAACCAGGACTCCGCCACCGACGAGTTCCGCGTTCCTCTGGACGGATCGGCCGGCGGCTACGGCGAGCTGACCCCGCCCGCAGCGGCGGCGGAGCTCGCCGAGGCCGACACGCTCGAGACGCCAGCGGCGCGGTTCGAGGAGGCGGCCGCGTCCGCGTACGACCTGCCGGGCACCGACGCGGTCGGCTACGATCGGCCGGCGAGCGGTGCCGACGCGATCGACCTGCCGGAGCTGCCGGAGCTGCCGGAGGCGTCGGAGCTGCCGGAGGCGCCGATGTCGGCGGCCGCGCCGGCGGCCGCCGCCCCGCCGCCCGGCCCGGGCGCGTCGGCGTCAGGCACGCCGGGCGGCGGCGTGGACGCGCTGTTCGGCGGCGCCCGGGCCGCGCGCGAGGACGAGGCGGCGGCGGCGGCGCTCGCCGGCGCGTTCGGGGCCGAGGCGGCGCCGCCGGAGCGGTCGGCGCCGCCCGCAGGCATGTTCGGCGCGCCCGCCGACGCCCCGGGTCGCGGCGGCCGCCCGACGGCCGAGACGGGCGCACAGCCCGTCTCGGGGAACCCGTCCCGCCCCGCCAGCACCCCGCTGTCGCTCGACCACGTCTTCCGGGAGCCGCGGCGGCCGGGCGACGCGCGGCGCGACTCGCTGGCGTTCTCGTTCGACCAGTTCTTCGCCGAGAGCGGCCCGCCCGCCCCGGACGCGGCCGCCGCCGCCGGCGGCGCGCCCGACGCGCCCTCGGCCGAGCCGTCGCCTAACGACCTGGAGCAGTTCAACTCCTGGCTCGAGGGGCTCAAGAAGAAGTGAGGATCGCCGTCCTCAACGGCCCGAACCTGAACCTCCTGGGGACGCGCGAGCCGGCGCTCTACGGCAGCACCACGCTCGCCCAGGTGGAGGATCGGCTGCGCGAGGTCGGGCGGGAGCTGGGGGTGGACGTGACCTGCGCGCAGCACAACGGCGAGGGCGATTTGATCGACGCGATCCACGCGATGCGCGGCAGCGCCGACGGGGCGCTGATCAACGCCGGAGCCTACAGCCACAGCAGCCTGGCCATCCGCGACGCGTTCTCCGCGGTGTCCGTTCCGTTCGTCGAGGTGCACCTGACGAACATCTACGCGCGCGAGCCGGAGCGCCGGCACAGCGCGCTCGCCCCCGGCGCGCGGGCCGTGCTGTGCGGCTTCGGCGCGTACGGCTACGAGCTGGCGCTGCGCGGGCTCGTGGCCTCGCTGGGCGGGCGCAATGGCTGACGCCCGGCCGCACCGCCTGGCGGCGCTCACCCGCGCGCTCGACGCCGCGCACCTGGACGGCGTCCTGCTGACGAGCCTCCCGAACATCCGGTACCTGACCGGGTTCTCGGGGTCGAGCGCGCTCGCGTTCGTCGGGGTGCGCGGGGACGTCCTGCTGATCACCGACTTCCGTTACAAGACCCAGGTCGCGGACGAGGTGGGCGACTTCGCCCGCGTGTCGATCGAGCCGCAGAGCCTGTGGGCCGGGCTGTGGCAGGCGCTGCCGCAGCTCGCGTACCTCGAGGTGACGGGCTTCGAGTCGGCGCACCTGCTGCACCGCGACTTCCAGCGACTCCTGGAGGGAGGTGCGCGCTGGCAGTGGCGCCCCGTCGCGGACCTGGTGGAGACGCTGCGCGAGCGCAAGGACGCCGACGAGGTGGCGCGGATTCGCGAGGCGGCGCGAGTCGCGACGTCGGCGCTCGAGCGCACGCTGCCGCAGCTGCGCGCGGGGATGACCGAGCTGGAAGTGGCCGGCGTGCTCGAGAAGGCGCTGCGCGACGCCGGCAGCGAGGGCTTCCCCTTTCCCTCGATCGTCGCCTCGGGCGCTCGCTCGGCGCTCCCGCACGCGCGCTCGTCGACAAAGCGCGTCGAGTCCGGCGACTTCCTCCTGCTCGACTTCGGGGCGTACGTGGACGGCTACTGCGCCGACGTCACGCGCACCTTCGTCGTCGGCCGCGCGACGGAGCGGCAGCGCGAGATCTACGAAGTCGTGCGCTGCGCGAACGAGCTCGCCGCCAGCTCGGTCCGCGCGGGGATGCGCGGCCGCGAGGGCGACGCGATCGCGCGCGACTACATCGAGCGGCGCGGACACGGCGAGGCGTTCGGCCACAGCCTGGGCCACGGGATCGGCCTCGAGGTGCACGAGGCGCCGCGCCTCGCCCGCACGACCGACGCCGCGCTCCCGGTCGGCGCGGTCGTCACGATCGAGCCCGGCATCTACCTGCCGGGCTGGGGCGGCGTCCGCATCGAGGACGACGTCCACCTGGCGGACGCGGGGCCGCAGCTGCTGACGCAGTTCCAGCGCGAGATGATGGAGCTGTAGCGCGAAGCGACGAGCGGCGGCCGGCGCCTCGACGCTCGCCGCCGTCAGGCAAGTCTTTGCTCGGCGTCGAAGCACGTTCACTGCTGAGCGCGCTGAGCGCGAGCGCGGTACGACGGCGAGGCGTCGAATTCCAGCGAGTCTGGCCGATATACTGGCCACAGGCTTGTGTTTTAGCAATCTTTAGCGATCCTCAGGCCAGCGCGTCCGTCGCGCCGGAGGCCGCTGGGCCGAGGACGCACGCCGGCGCCCGCGGTTTGCTTCGCGTCGCGCGGTTGCACCGCGCCGCGGTAGGCCCCTCTATTCAGCTATGATCGACTTACGCTACGTCAAACGGCTCATCGAGATGGTGGACGGCTCGAGCGTCGACTCCATCGAGATCACGTCCGACAAGGGCATGAAGATCCGCATCTCGAAGTCGCCCCAGCAGCGGGGGACCGTGCAGGTCGCGGCGCCCGTTCCGGTGCCCGCGATCATGGCGGGCGGCGGGGGGGGCGGAGGGATGCAGCCGGCTGGGCGAGGGGGCGAGGGTGGTGGCGCGGGGGGCGGCGACGGCGCGGGCGGCACGGCGGCGCCGCCGAAGTCGAAGCTGCTGGAAGTGAAGTCGCCGATGGTCGGGACCTATTACGGGTCGCCGGAGCCCGGCGCGAAGCCGTACGTGGGAGTCGGCGACCGCATCAGCAAGGGGCAGATCCTCTGCATCATCGAGGCGATGAAGATCATGAACGAGATCGAGTCCGAGTTCGACGGCGTCGTGCGCGAAGTCGTCGCGCAGGACGCTCACCCGGTCGAGTACGGACAGGTCCTCTTCCGGATCGACCCCAATGGCTGAGCGCCAGCCTGAGCCGCGCCAGTCGGTCGGCGCCGTGGCGTCGCAGGGGCTGATGAAGTCGCCCGGTGACGCGCCGCCCGCCGCGACGACGTTCAACTTCAAGGCGATTCTGCAGCAGATGATCCAGCAGAACGCCTCCGACCTGCACCTCAAGGTCGGGCGCCCGCCGACGCTGCGCGTGAACGGCGAGCTGATCGGAATGCAGCTGCCGGCGATGCGCCCCGAGGACCTCAAGTCGCTCGCCGAGCAGGTGATGACGCCGAAGCAGGTGAAGGAGTTCGCCGAGAACAAGGAGGCGGACTTCGCGATCGGCGTGCCGGGCATCGGGCGCTTCCGCGTAAACGTCTACCAGCAGCGCGGGACGATCGCGTACGCGATGCGCGCGATCCCGTACCAGACGAAGACGATCCAGGAGCTGAACCTGCCGCCGATCGTCGAGAAGATCTCGATGAGCCCGCGCGGGCTGGTGCTCGTCACCGGGATCACCGGCTCCGGCAAGTCGACCGCGCTCGCGTCGATGATCCAGTTCATCAACGACAAGCGCCACGCGAACATCATCACGGTGGAGGACCCGATCGAGTTCCTGCACCGCGACATCAACTGCCACATCAACCAGCGCGAGGTCGGCACCGACACCGCGAACTTCGGCACGGCGCTCCGCCGGGTGCTCCGGCAGGACCCGGACGTCATCCTGATCGGCGAGATCCGCGACCTGGACACGCTCGACACCGCGCTCAAGGCGGCCGACACCGGGCACCTCGTCTTCTCGACGCTGCACACGACCGACGCGACCCAGACGATCAACCGCGCGCTCTCGTTCTACCCGCCGCACCAGCAGGCGGAGGTGCGCTTCGCGCTCTCGAGCGCGCTCCAGGCGGTGATCTCGCTGCGGCTCGTTCCGCGGTCGGACCAGCGCGGACGCGTGCCGGCGGCGGAGGTGCTGATCAACACCGCCGCGGTGCGCGAGCAGATCCGCGACATGAACAAGGCGCTCAACATCCCGGACCTGATCCGGGAGGGCACGGTCCAGTACGGCATGCAGACGTTCGACCAGTCGCTCATGGGGTGGTACACGCGCGGCGTGATCTCGTACGACGACGCGCTGTTCAACGCGACCAACCCGAGCGAGTTCGCGCTGCGCGTGCAGGGCGTGGCCGCGGCGAGCGACACGAGCTGGGACGGCTTCCAGAACGATGCCGCGCGCTAGCGCCGGATCGGACCGCTAGCCTACCGCCATGTTCAAGAAAGTCCTCATCGCCAACCGCGGCGAGATCGCGCTGCGGGTGATTCGCGCGTGCCGCGAGCTGGGCATCCAGACGGTCGCGGTCTACTCCGAGGCGGACCGCGAGTCGCTCCACGTGCGCTTCGCGGACGACGACGTCTGCATCGGGCCGCCGCCGAGCCGCGAGTCGTACCTGAAGATCCCGCGCATCATCGCGGCCGCCGAGATCACCGGCGCCGACGCCATCCACCCGGGCTACGGCTTCCTGGCCGAGAACGCCGAGTTCGCGGAGATCTGCGCCGCCTCGAACATCACGTTCATCGGGCCGACCGCCGAGCAG
>Ga0126308_10000130_pt1 | contig 19429 bp, 20 predicted proteins | sample Plot55_FD_92533 | JGI IMG/M metagenome (GOLD analysis project Ga0126308, IMG submission 92533) | Serpentine soil microbial communities from UC McLaughlin Reserve, CA, USA - Plot55 | ecosystem: Environmental > Terrestrial > Soil > Grasslands | place: USA: UC McLaughlin Reserve, Lake County... | reverse complement strand
GCCTCGCCGAGACCGGCGGAGACGCGGGCCAGGACGTCCCGGTCGTTGTAATGCGTCGTCGCCTCGACGATCGCGCGCGCCCGGACGTCGGGGTTGCTCGCCTTGAAGATCCCCGATCCGACGAACACGCCGTCGGCGCCGAGCTGCATGCAGAGCGCGGCGTCCGCTGGAGTCGCGATCCCGCCGGCGGTGAACGTGACGACCGGCAGCCGCCCGTTCTCGGCCACCCACCTCACGAGCTCGTACGGTGCGCGAAGCTCCTTCGCCTCGGCGTACAGCTCATCGTCGCGCAGGGCGCCGAGACGGCGAATGCCGCCGAACACCGCGCGCATGTGCGTGACCGCGTTGACGATGTCGCCGGTGCCTGCTTCGCCCTTCGTGCGGATCATGGCCGCTCCCTCGCTGATGCGCCGGAGCGCCTCGCCCAGGTTCGTGCAGCCACAGACGAATGGAATCGTGAACTGCCATTTGTCGATGTGGTTCTGCGTGTCCGCGGGTGTCAGAACCTCGGACTCGTCGACATAGTCGACCTCGAGCGCCTCCAGGATCTGAGCCTCGACGAAGTGCCCGATGCGTGCCTTCGCCATCACAGGGATCGTGACCGCGTCCTGGATCTCGTGAATCTTGTCGGGGTCGGCCATCCGCGCAACTCCGCCGTCCCGGCGGATGTCGGCGGGAACGCGTTCGAGCGCCATCACGGCGCAGGCACCGGCCTCCTCGGCGATCACAGCCTGCTCCGCGTCGGTGACGTCCATGATGACGCCGCCCTTGAGCATCTCGGCGAGACCGCTCTTGACCCGCATCGTCCCGAGCTCCATGCGGCTGATTCTAGCCTGGCACACCCGCCTCGTTGCCCGACGAGCGCTCGCTCCTTCGCTCGCCAATCGTGCCTGGCACCTGACTGGCACTTGACTGGCACTTGACTGGCACCTGACCGGCACCTGCCTGGCACCTGCCTGGCACCTGACCGGCACCTGCCTGGCACCTGCGTGGCACCTGACTGGCACCAGGAGCGGGTTCGGCCGAGCTCAGCCGGCGCCGGCGTACCGCGTTATGGGGCTTCGCGCCTGATGACCGAGGCGACCGCTCGCAGCGCGACTCGCGTCTCCTCGAGTCCCGGCTCTCGCGTCGTCAGACGCTGGAGAGCGAGCCCGGGAACCAGCAGGACGCGCGCGGCGCGGTGAGTGGAAGCCTGGACGAGCTGCCACAGCTCCATCGTCAGAGCAAGCGACAGGACCGTGATGACGAGCGGTGTCCACAGCGCGAACGGCAGCGGCCACGCTCGGTCGGCAGCAAACGTGACGGGAGCCGCGAGTGCGGCAAAGTTGGTTCCACAACGCAGTGAGAAACGAGAGGGCCGCGCCGAACCGTCCCATGTTCCGGCGAGCTGGCGCGCCTCGGCCGCGGCGATGGCGCGGTGCTCCGCGCCGTGCAGCGCGAGCGTGCGCCCGCGAAAGAGCATCGCGAGCAAGCCGGCGGTCAGTGCAAGCCCGGCAACGAGCGCGGCGCGCTCCGACAGCAAGACGAGCGCGAAGGGAAGCACGACCGCGAGCAAGAGGCTCACGCGCTCGAGCCGCCGTGTCGGCCCCTCGCGCCGCATCAGCGGAACGAACGAGAGCGTCAGCCGGCCCAGTCCGCGCACCAGCGGCACGCGTCTTACCGCGGCCGGCAGCTCCGGCATCCGGCCTTCGACGAGGCGCCCGTCCGTGCCGCTGAAGGCCCAGAACCGTTCGCTGACGATCATGACGCCGTTTGGGCGCGCCATGCCACCCAGGCGCGGAAGCGCGCCTGCGCCGTCGGCCTGCTCGAGGAACGACCGCATGCGTTAAAGCTTCGCGCATGGAAGGCCGCCCGGCAATGGGCCGGGCGGCCTATTTCACGTCTCGTCTAGTCCTACCAGTAGCCGCGCGAGAAAAAGCCGAGCAGCGCGAGCACCAGGACGACGATCAGGATGATCCAGAGAATGCTCACAGCCTGGCCCCCTTTCGTTTGGAGCTACAACGATTCCCCGATGAGGAGCCGCCGAAACCCGAGCAGCAAAAGAGCCGCTCGGGGCGGCTCTTCGCCGAGAGCTCCGGGACGAACCCTTGCAGACCCCGCGCCCCTGGATCGCTCTCTCACTTGATCCAGACGCGCGGTCTGCGGAGCGGTTAGGACGGCGCTGTAAGGATTTCGTGAATCCGGCTGCGCGCGCACGGTCTTGACTTCCACCGTCGCGTCCCGTTTCATCCCAGCAGTGAGCTCGGCGCGAGAGGAGGCCGCCCGCATCGCTGAGGTGGTTCCCGCCACCCACGACACCGGCGTGGCCGTCGTCCGCGCGGAGAAAATCCGCAAGAGCTTCGGCGACAACGTCGTGCTCGACGGCATCGACCTCCATGTGCAGTCGGGGGAGACTCTCGTCATCATCGGCCCGAGCGGAAGCGGCAAGAGCACGCTTCTACGCTGCATCAATCTGCTCGAGCCGCTCGATTCGGGCCGGATCTGGCTCGAGGGCGACGAGGTGACGGGCAAGGGCGTGAACGTGTCGGCGGTGCGCCAGCGAATAGGGATCGTCTTTCAACAGTTCAACCTCTTCCCGCACCTGAAGGCGATCGACAACGTCACACTCGGCGCGCGGCGCATCAAGAAGATGGCGAAAGCCGAAGCCGAGTCGCGCGCCCTGGAGCTGCTGTCCCGGGTTGGAGTCGAGGAGAAGGCGCATCAATACCCGCACCAGCTCTCCGGCGGACAGCAGCAGCGCGTTGCGATCGCGCGCGCGTTGCTGATGGAGCCGCACGTGATGCTCTTCGACGAGGTCACGTCCGCGCTCGATCCGGAGCTCGTGGGGGAGGTGCTCATCGTGATGCGTGACCTCGCCCTCGCCGGAATGACGATGCTGGTCGTGACGCACGAGATGCACTTCGCGCGAGACGTCGGGGACCGCCTCGTTTTCATGGACGAGGGACGGATCGTCGAGCAGGGAAAGCCGGCCGACGTGCTCGACCATCCGCGGGAAGAGCGAACGCGGCGATTCCTCCGCCGCAGCCTTCAGCTTGCACACTCACTCGAAGACCTGACCATCGACGAAACTACCGAAGACGGAGGAGGACGGGAATGAGACGAATCGCAGTTGCGACAATCGGCGTCGCGCTCGTCGCCGCAGCGCTCGCAGCCTGGAGCGTGGCAGCACCCACCGGCAGCACGGGCAGTGCGGCTGCCACGCACGCACTGAAGAAAAAGAAGAAGCTGCCGTCGCTGCCCACGCAGATCAAACGACGCGGCAGGTGGATCATCGGCGTCAAGTGCGACACGCCGCCGTTCGGCTACATCGACCTCAAGGGCCACAACGCCGGCTACGACGTGGAGATCGCTCGCTGGTTCTCTCGGTTCGCGTTCGGAAGGGCGAACCGTGTCAGCTTCACGTGTGTGACGACCGCCAGCCGCATTCCGGCGCTCACGACGGGGAAGATCGACCTGATCCTCGCGACGATGACGTTCACGCACGCGAGGAAACAGGTGGTCGACTTCTCGACGCCTTACTACGTCGCCACGGGCCGCATGCTCGTACCCAAGAGCTCGAGCCTGAGGCTCCGAGGCATCGGCGGAAAGACGATCACGACAACCGGTGGCTCGATCTACGACCGCTGGTTGAACAAATGCTTCAAGGACGCGCATCCGTTGCTCTTCCAGTCACCGTCCCTCGCACTGCAAGCGCTCAAAGACGGCCGGGCAGACGCTGAGATGTTCGACGACTCGTTCCTGCTCGGAGCGGCGACCTCGGACCCGTCGGTCAAGCTCACTCCCGACAAGTTCCTGAAGCTCCCCTGGGGGATCGGGATCCTGAAGGGCAACGTCCAACTGCGGAACTGGGTCAACGCGAGGCTGAGGATCCTCAAGAACAGGAATCAGTTCCTGAAGATCCTCAAGAACAACGTCAACCCGACGCTGTTCGATGCATTCAAGAACAACGTCCCTGCGCCGAAGCGGACGTTGAAGTACCCGGCCACCGAAGAGGCCGAGCTGGCCTGCCAGTAGACGAGCTCGCTGGGAGCGGCCGCGTCCTGCGCGGCCGCTCCTGATTTCTGCCAATGCCGCTCGCCGACTTCGACTGGTCGTTCATCTGGGCGAACCACAGCCTGCTGCTCGACGCGCTCGTCCGGACGCTCAAGATCGCCGCTATCGCGATCGCAGGCTCGTTCGCGATCGGCCTGGTCCTCGGCGCCGCGCGGGCTTACCGGATCCCCCTCGCGAGCCAGTTCGCGGCGGTCTACGTCGAAGTCATCCGAAACACGCCGTTCCTCGTCCAGATCTTCTTCATCTATTTCGGACTGCCCCAGGTGGGAATCCGCTTGCCTGGGTTCACCGTCGCCTGGCTGTCCCTGGTGGTCTGGGGCGGGGCATTCAACATCGAGAACTTCCGCGCGGGCTTCGAAGCCGTCCCGTACCGGTATCGCGAAGCGGGGCTGGCGCTCGGGTTCAGCCGGATCAGCACGTTCTTCCACGTGTCGCTTCCGATCGGCGGGCGGATCGCGCTCCCGCCGTCGATCAACACGTACATCTCCGTGCTCAAGAACACGGCGATCGTAGGCCCGGCCGCCGCCTATCCCGAGTTGACGCACACCGCGTCTGGATTGATCGAGTCGACCGGCCGAACCTTCGAGGTCTTCTTCGCCATTGGAGCGATCTATCTCGTGATCGTGTGGACGCTTTCGGGACTGATCCGATTGCTCGAGTCGCGCCTGGCGCTCCCGGAGGAGGCGCGCTAGGTGCTCGGGTTCATCCCATTCTGGGTCGAGCCGGTCGCGCGCCTGATGGCGACGGAGGGGCTCAAGCTCACGGGGAAGATCGCAGCCGTCTCCGTCTCTGCGAGCGCAGTGTTCGGGGTCGTGCTCGGCACGTTGCTGACGATCCGGTGGTGGCCGATCCGCTCGGCGATCAGGCTCTACATCGAGATCTGGCGCGGCCTCCCGATCATCGTCACGATCTTCCTCATGTACTTCACGCTCCCGACGTTCCACGTGGTGATCGAGGCGTGGCTGGCGGGAGCGGTCGCGCTCAGCCTGTGGGGGAGCGCGCAGGTCGCCGAGGCGACGCGCGGCGCCGTCGAGTCGATCCCGCGTGAGCAGCACGAAGCCGCAGCGGCACTCGGCTTCGGCTGGGTCGGCCGACATGCGTTCGTGATCGTGCCTCAGGCGCTCCGGCGCCTCCTGCCGCCGTTCGTCAGCCTGCTGGTGAACGTGATCCAGAACACGACGCTGGTGGCGCTGATCGGAGTCGGCGAGATCCTGGCGACGGGTCAGCGTCAGACCGAGCGGCTGCAATATCCGGCTCCGGTAGGAGTCGGCGATTCGCACGCCTTGGCGATCTACGGCGGCGTGCTGGTCATGTTCTTTGTGATCTCGTTCCCGCTCACACGGCTGGCCGCGTTCCTCGAGCGCCGGCTCGTCTAGAACGACCTCACCGAGGGCTGGCCGGATGGGTAGGTCGAACCCACCCTTTCGGCCGTTTGGGAGCCGGCTGAATCCGCTGATACTGGGCGAATCCGTCGGAGGACCAAACACATCTGCATCGGCGCGCTCCTCGGGGCGTGCGTGCTTCCGCTCGTCGCGGCGACCGCGGGCGCGGCTCATCGCGCCGACACCGCGTCGGCTCCCCAGGACGCTTCAGCAGCGCTACGGAAGCGCGGCCTCGTCTACACCGGGCTCGTGCGCTCGCACAGCGGCCTCTGCCGCGGGCTCTACCTCGTTCGGACGAAGAACGGCCCTGCAGCTTGCACCCACGGCCCCGACCCGGCGCCGGCCGGGATCGACGTGCGTCGGACTCCGACGCTTTCTGACCTCCGAGCGCGTGCGCGTTCCGCCCGCGCGAAGCTGGGCGCGCGCTCGGCTCTTCCCTGCAGCGGAAACGTCGCGTACTCCGTCCAGGCCCTCTACGCCCATGTCACCGGCACGCCGGACAACCTGGCGACGTATCTGCCGCTCTTCCGGCAATACGCGGAGGACGTCGAGCGGGTGTTCCAGCAAAGCGCAGCGGAGACCGGCGGCTCGCGCGCAATCCGTTTCGCAACCGACTCGAACTGTCAGCTGAGCGTCATCTCCGTCACCATCAGCTCCGCCGGTGCGCGCAGCCTCTCCGCGATGGTGGCTGAACTCCAGGACAAGGGATTCGCTGCGAGCGACCGCAAGTATCTCCTGTGGATGGAGAGCAGCAAGACCTATTGCGGGATCGGCCAGCAATACAGCGACACACGACCTGGGCAGGACAACTACAACAACGGGAACACGCGCGCCCCAGGGATGTTCGCGCGCGTCGACCAGCCCTGCTGGGGCCATCCTGCGAGCGATGGTGTGTCAGTCGAGGCCCATGAGCTCACCCACACCCTCGGGGGAGTCGCGTCCAGCGCGCCAAACGGGACGCCGTACGGCCACTGCGACGACGAGTACGACGCCATGTGCTATGAGGACGGTCCCGGCAGCGTCATGCGGTACGTCTGCCCCCAGTCACACGCAGCGCTTCTGGACTGCAACCACGACGATTACTTCAGCACGAAGCCGACGCCCGGAAGCTGGCTCGCGACCCACTGGAACACCGCTTCTAATCGCTTCCTGATCTCCGACGGCACGGCGCCGCCGCCGCCGCCGCCACCACCTCCGCCGCCACCTCCTCCGCCGACTGGACCTCCACCGCCACCGCCGCCGCCCCCACCGCCTCCACCGCCGCCGCCACCGGCCGCATCCGGATTCCGGACTCTGATCAGCGTGAAACCGGCGACCATCCCCGCGGACGGAAAATCACGTTCGACGATCACCGTCCACGCGAAGGATTCGAAAGGTGTGGATCTCTCGAGCTCGGGCGGGATCGTGAAGCTCACGACGCTGTTCGGCAAGCTTTCGCCCGTCAGCGACAATCACGACGGCACGTATACCGCCGTCCTAACCTCGGCAAAGTTGCAGACGATGGTGATGATCGGCGGCACGATCGCCGGCGGACCGATCGGCCACATCGCCTCAGTGAGGTTCGTGAAGAGCACCAAACGCCCACCCACCGGGTCGAAACGTGATACGCAGGCGCCGCTCGTGGCCGCCTACCCGACCCAAGGCAAACGCGGGAAGCTCGTGAAGCTCCGGTTCTTCATCTACGACGACAGCGGCTTCGCCAAGTGGACAACCCACGTGTACCGGCACGAGCGGAGCCTGGTTTCCTTCCGCTCCCGCGGCCCGGCGAAGGGCACGGCGGAGGTTGTTTGGAAGGCGCCCAAGAGCGCGGTCTCGCTCAAGTTCTGCGTCCGCGCTTCAGACGCCTCGAACCACCGCAGCAAAGAGAGCTGCGCCCCGCTCTGGATCCGATGACGGCGGGGGACACGATGTTTCCCCCGCGAGCCCCGTTCTTCTCTGGGGCTGCGTTCCTTGCCCCGCGCGTTTAGCTCCCCGCTGAGGCTCGGGCTGCGCTCGGGCCAGGCCCCGCTCCGCCAGAGACGCAGGCGATCACACGCGCTACCGTTGCGTGAGATCGCGGGCCCGTAGCTCAGCGGTTAGAGCAGCGGACTCATAATCCGTTGGTCCCAGGTTCGAATCCTGGCGGGCCCAACTTGCGGGGCGAGCACACGTTCGCTCGCTGGGCTGTTGATCGGCGTCGCCACGATGACTACGCTGCTCTCGCCTCATCCTCCCTTCGTTATGTGTCGACTGAGGAGGCCGCCGCCACGGCTACTAAGATGCCTCACGCGTGAAGGTCTTCAAGCACGAACGCCAGCTCCGGACGCCCGGCGGGCTCACCGTCACCGACATCACCGACGACGTGAACCAGGCGGTCACCGAGAGCGGCGTCACCGAGGGCATCGCCTGCGTCTACTCGCCGCACACGACGTGCTGCGTGCGCGTCAATGAATTCGAGAGCGGGTTCCTCGAGGATTTCGCCACTCTTCTGCGGCGGCTGGTGCCGAGCGAGTCGTACTACGCCCACGACGACTGGGACCGGCGGACGGAGAACCTCTGCATCGAGGACATGGAGGTCGGCAACGGGCACTCGCATTGCATGGCAATGCTGCTCGGCACCGCCGGAGAGTCGGTGCCGATTCGCGACGGCGAGCTGGCCCTCGGGACTTGGCAGCGCGTGCTCTTCATCGAGCTCGATCGCGAGCGCGATCGCCGATGGTTCGTCCAGGTCGTCGGCACCTGAGCTTGCGGATCCTCGCCGCTCTCGGAGCCTCGGCCGCGGCGCTGACGCTGCTCTCGGGGTGCGGGGGCGACAACGGCTCCGCGACGACGCCCGCCAACACGACGAGCGCGGCAGCCAACACGGCTTATGAGCGCTCGTACACCGACTGCTCGTCGCGAAAGCTGGTCGACCTCTCCCACCAGTACCACACGAAGCAGAACAAGGAAGCGGTCGCAACCGCCGTCGGCAAATATTGGGCCAACCGGGCGGGCGGAGGAGCCGACGCCGACGCTGCGGGCAAGGCCGGCTGCAAGGACGGCTTTCCCTTGGCACCGAAATAGCCGTCGTCCTCGTCGACGCGCGGAACGTCCTCCGCTCGCAGTGGCCGAACATGCCGGAGGACGAGCTCGTCGACCGCTGCCGTGAATGGGCCGAGGAGCGGTCGCTCGAGATCGTCGTCGTCTTCGACGGGACGGCGCCTGGCGGCCTCGTCGGCGAACGCGAGCTCGACAAGCGAGGCATCGTGGCCGGCACCGGACGTGAGGAGAGTGCCGACGACTGGCTCATCCGGACGGCGAGCCGGTACGCGGGCGAGCAGCGGAGTTACTGGCTCGTCACGTCGGACCGCGCGCTTCGAAACGCAGCAGGCGCCGCGGCGGAAAGGACGATCGGCGGCGGCCGCTTCCTCCGCGAGCTTCTCTAGTCGACGACCGTGACCGGGATCCGCTGAACGGCGTTGTTGGCGTAGCCTCCAACGTTCCATGCCGCATCGACCGGCTGCTCGTTCCCCCAGGAGTCTCGCGCCCGACAGCAGAGCTCGAACCGTCCCGACGACAACGGCGTCCAGGAGTAGGTCCACCAGCGCCAAACCCATGGCGCTGGCCCCGCCGAGTCGAGCGACGCGTGATCCCAGGTCCGGCCGCCGTCGCAGCTGACCTCGACCGACACGACTTCGCCGCATCCGGACCACGCGCGCCCCTGCAGATCGCAGGGGCCGAGCTTCACGATCCGCTCGCGCGTGAGGAACTCGGGATCACCGGGTGGAATCATGAGAGCCCTCGGCCGCATGCGGCTGAGCGGTTCACCCTCCTCGTCCTCTTCCAGCCGAAGCCGGTATCCCCGCACTTGCTGGTAGCCCGAGAACGGTTCGGCGACTGCCTCGATCCGCGTGAGCCACTTCACGTTCGTCATGCCGTACCACCCCGGAACGACGAGCCTCAGCGGGAAGCCGTGCTGAGGGAGCAGCGGCTGGCCGTTCATCTCGTAGGCGAGGACCGCCCCACTCTCGACGGCGTCCGCCACCGACAGGCTTCGCTGGAAGTTCTGTTCGACACCGCCTTCGTGCCCATGGTCGAGGCCGGAGAAGACGAGCTCGACAGGGTCGGCGAGCAGGCCCGCCTCCTCGAGTAGCGGGCGCAGCGGCGTCCCGCGCCACCGCGCCGTTCCAACCGCCTCGAGCAGCCACGGCTGGCTGATCGGCCGAGGCTCGAGCCGCGCACGCCCGTTGCCGGCGCATTCCATCGTCACCGTCAGGTCCTCGACCGGCCGTGTTCGCAGTTCGTCGAGCCCCATCGAGAGCGGCCGCTCGACCAGACCTTCGATCTCCAGCCTCCAGGTGTCCGGATCCACCACCGGAATGTCGTAGTGAATGAGCAGGTAATGCAGCCCTACCGGCGTAATCGCATAGCGGAGCGCCTCGAGCGGCATGCCGTGATTCCGCGCCGCCAGCTGGAGCTCTTCGAGGCTCACCCCTTGCGTTCCGGCAGATTCCGAGCTATCCATGTGGTGAATAAATCGTCTCACGACGTACCGATGAAAATGGGGAGAGTCATAACGCTCGGCCTAGCGGTGCTCGCGACCGCCGTCGTCGTCACGGCGGCGTTCGCCGACCGCGTCTCGTCGGCCGCTCCGAAGAGACCGAACATCATCCTCATCTTGACCGACGACCTGTCCTGGAACCTGGTCCGGTTCATGCCGAACGTGAAACGGATGCAGAGGGAGGGGGCGACATTCGACCACTACTACGTCACCGACTCGCTCTGCTGCCCCTCCCGCGCGTCGATCTTCACGGGCAAGTTTCCCCACAACACGGGGATCTTCACGAACGGCGGCCGTGAGGGCGGCTTCCATCTCTTCCACTCGAGGGGTGAGGAGAAGTCGACGTTCGCGACGCATCTTCAGTCAGCGGGCTACTTCACCGGAATGATGGGCAAGTACATGAACGGCTACAAGCCGATCGGAGTCGTGGACGGCGCCCCTGCCTATATCCCGCCGGGATGGAACGAGTGGGATGTCGCCGGAAACGCATACGCGAACTACGACTATCTGCTGAACGAGAACGGCGCGCTCGTCCACTACGCGCACCAGCCGTCCGACTACCTGACCGACGTGCTCGCCCAGAAGGGCTCGCAGTTCATCGCGCGTGCCGCGATCGAGGAGCGCAAGCCGTTCATGCTCGAGATCGCGACGTTCACTCCTCACAGCCCATACACGGCCGCAATTCGGCATCTCGGCGACTTCCCGACGTTGCGCGCACCGCGCACTCCCGCGTTCGACGAGCCGGACCTGAGCGACAAGCCGCGCTGGCTGCGGAACCACTCGACGCTCCGGAGCGTGACGGTCGCGAACATCGACGCCGGCTTTCGGAAGCGCGCGCAGTCGGTCGAGGCGATCGACGAGCTGCTCGGCCGGCTCCAGGAAACGCTGAGGGCGACGAGGCAGCTGTCGAACACCTACATCTTCTTCACCTCGGACAACGGGTACCACATGGGCGAGCATCGATTGGCCGCAGGAAAGCAAACGGCCTTTGAAACCGACATCCACGTGCCGCTGATCGTGACCGGGCCGGGGATGGTCCGCGGCACTACGCTCAAGAGCCTCGCCTCGAACATCGACCTGTTTCCGACGTTCGCGCGCCTTGCGGGTACTGCCGTTCCGCCCGCCGTCGACGGACGCAGCGTGGCGCCGCTCCTCCGAGGGACGCGCGTCAAGGGTTGGCGGAAGGCCGTCCTCGTCGAGCACCGCGGACCGGATCGAACGCGGAACGACCCGGACTTCCCCGGGCCCTACGCGGGCAACCCGGCGTCGTACGAGGCGGTCCGGACCGCCAACGGCACGTATGTCGAGTATGTGAACGGCGATCTCGAGTACTACGACATGAACAAGGACAAGTACCAGCTGAACAACAGCGCGGCCCTGCTGACGAACGCGTCTCACAACCAGCTCCACGCACGGGTCGCCGCGCTGTCGTCCTGTCGCGGCGGCGTCGAATGCTGGAAGGCCGCGGGCGGCAGCTAGACCAGGTCCCACCCTTTCGGCAGCCGGGGTAGCGACCACTCCGGCCGAGGCCGCCAGTCGTGCCACGGCTCGCTGAACGGCGGCTCGTTGCGCTCAGCCCGCTGGATTGCGTCTAACCCGTCTGCCCGTGCTCGGTCGGCTAACGCGCGCGAAAAGACGCCGCGCCGCACGAGCGTCTCCAGCTCGTCCTCGTCCTTCCAGCGCCAGCTCCGGTCGACGTCGACGATCACGTCGAGCATCAGGTCCATCGTCTGGATCCCCTGTGGCGTGCGACGAAAGGGCTCCTGCAGGTTGACGTACCAGCCCCACGGTTCGAACTCGGGGAGCCACGACACCCAGATGGCATACCCGACGCCGGGCTCGAGGAGGCAGAGGGTGTCAACGTCCCATTCGCTGTCTCGCAGGACCCACTCGCCGAGCGCGGCGCACTCGGCTAGCCGCTCGCCGCGAACTTCGTGCCATTGGCGCGACGGATGCGTCGTGGGCGCCTTCCAGATCGTGCCTTGGGGGAACCAGAGCGCGAGCCGGTCCACTTCGTCCTCGACGACGATCATCGGCCGGGCCGCCCAGAGCTTCGCTCGCCAGATCTCCTGGAGGACGATCGTGTCGCCGCGCTGCCAGCTCAAACGACCGGAAGCAGCAGGTCGATCTCGTCGCGCCGCCGGTAGAACTCGATACTCGGCCTCGACCGATCGTGACCCGAGCGCTGCTCGAGCTGTTCGAAACCATGCGCAATCTCGCGGTAGATCGCCGGCGGCTCGCCGCGAAGGCGTGCGCGGGCATACACGCCGCCCGGCAGCACCCCCTCATGCAGACCGAGGCGGCCAGGATCGTCGTGCGGCTGCATCTGCACGCACGCGCGATATTCGTTCGAGATCGGATCGAAGGCACCAAAGAACTTGCGGCCCTGAAGCGACTCGAACCGCGACTCGAGTTGTTCCCACGCCGCAGAAATGGCCGCCTGAGTGTCCTCAACAGGTACGAACATGACTGCAATGTCGTCTCGCTCGATTCGATCCACGGCCGTGCAAACTATGCGCGATGGAGTTCCTCCAAGTGCGGCTGCGAGCGTCTCGCGATTCGTTTGAGGCCCAAAAGAGCTTCTACGGGAGCGACCTCGGACTCGAGCAAGCGAGCGGAGGAGCGTTCGCGATCGGCGCGACGGTCCTCGAGTTCGTCTTCGGCGAGAGGCAGCCGTTCTACCACTTCGCGCTGCTCGTTCCGGGTAACCGCTTCGAAGCAGCCCTGGAGTGGGCGCGCGAGCGCGTGGAGCTCCTTCCCGACGCGGATAGCGGCGAGCTCGTATTCGACTTCTCGAACTGGGACGCCCTCGCGTGCTACTTCCACGACGCCGCCGGGAACATCGTCGAGCTGATCGCGCACCGCGGAGTCGGCGAGAACGGGGCCCGAGGGCTATTCGCGCCGAGGGAGCTGCTGGGGTTCTCGGAGCTCGGCGTCATCGGCGACGACAGCGCAGCGATGGCGCGTGAGCTCGAGCAACTGGGGCTTCGGCTCTGGGACGGGACGGTCGACGAGCCGGGCCGCCTGGCTTTCGTCGGAGAGAAGGCGCGTACGTTGATCCTGTCACCGCTAGGGCGAGGATGGCTTCCGACGGGGCGTCCAGCGGAGCCGCACCCGGTCGAGCTCGTTCTGTCAGGAGGGGAGACCGGCGAACGAACGGTCGGCGGCGTGCATCGGATCAGCGTCCGCGCCGCCTAGACGTCGCGGTATCTCGCCTCCACGAAGCAGAAGACTGCGTAGGCGATCAGGCCCGCAGCCGTCAGCCCGAGCAGCCACTCACCGTAGGTCTGGCCTGCCAGCTTCTGCAGCGCGCCGTCTAGGCCGATCGCTTCCTTGGGGTCGTACTCGACCGCCGACTTGATCAGGAAGGCGCCGATGAGCCCGAAGACGACCATCCGCGCGAGCAGACCGGCAACACCGACACGCGTTCCCCACTTCAGAGCCGTGCGACGCATCTCGCCCGTCTTCCACCGATCGCGGAACTTGCGCGTCACGCCCCGATAACCGTTCGACAGCCCGACAACGACGATCGCAGCTCCGATGATGCCGACGATCCACGTGCCTGCCGGCCACGACAAGACTTCCGCGGTCGTCTTGTGCGCGCGCTCGTTCTGCGATTCGCCGCCACCCGAGCCGACGAGAATCTTGATCGTGCCGTACGTGAGACCGGCATAGATCAAGCCGCGTCCGAAGTAGCTGGCGGCTTTCCCGACCTTCTTCAGAGTGCCATCGTCGTCGTCGTGCCGCTCGAAGAACGCCTGCGCGAAGCGCCAGATCGCGTACGCGGCGAACCCGATCGCGAGTAGGACGAGCAGGATCTTTCCAAACGTCTCGTCGGCCAGGGTTTGCAGCGCGCCTTCGCGACTCGTCGCCTTGCCCCCGCGGCCGGCGGCGAGCTCGATCGCGAGGACGCCGACGATCGCGAAGGAGACGCCCTTCGCGGCGAGTCCTACGCGCGCGAGAGTCGAGAGCCAGTGGCGCTTCGCCTTGCCGCCGAGACGTCTTGCCTCGCCACGAGCGGAATCACGGGCATCGGAAAGCCGCTCCCCGGCGGCTAGGGGCTTCTGCATCTCACCCGTGTACCCAAGCTGCGAATCCGTAACCAACCGGCCGACGCGCCGAGCGACTACTCCTTCACGACGTTGTGAACCGGGAACGTCTGAGGCTCCGTCGGCATGATCCCCGCCGCCTTCATCGCCCGGATCAACTTCTCGCCAAAGCGGCGAAACGCGTCCTCCGATTCCAGACATGGACGACGCGCCAGCCGGTTCGCTCGGCCCGGCGATGTGGCAGAGAACGTCCTCGACCGGCCAATCCGACAGGCTCGCTCGCCTCCGCACGCCCGCGCGGAGCGCGAGCGAACCGCGCAAGGTTCTGCAATCAGGCCTCGCGGTGCTACTACATCTGGCGCCGTTGGACCTCTTCTCCTGCGGCGTCGTATTGGGACTATGCGGGGGGGACGCGCGTGCATTCCTCAGCTCGCAGTGTCGGTCCGCCGCCAGCTATTCGTCTGCGGCGCGCGCAGCTAAGACAACGCGGACCCGATACCGAACGCGGCGGTTATACGCCTTCGCCGGCTTTGCCGGTGAAGGCACGCGACGGCCAGTCCACCGAGCTTTAAGAAGGGGGCGCACGGGGGAAACCTGGTTTCCCCCGTGAAGCCGGGCGCTCCGGCCCTGCGGGCCGGAGCGCAAAGGTGGAGGCGGCGGGAATCGAACCCGCGTCCGCGGACGCACCGGTCAGAGTGTCTACAGGTTTAGCTCACGCTCGAGTTTCGCCCGCCGGCTGGTGCGTGAGCGACCCACCGCCGGGCTAGCCATCCTTCGGTGTCGCGCCTCAGGCGATTGGCTCTCCCTTGGCGCCGAGCCCGTTTTCTGACGCCGCTACCCGAACCACGGGCCGAGTCCGGAGCGACGCGTCGCCTAGTTCTTAGGCGGCGAGTGCGAGGTTGTCGTTCGCACTTGCGTTTGTTCCCGGTTGTTTTACGAGGCCGACCGGGGACCTCGACCTGCAACTCTGCCGGAGAACCGACCACGTCGAAACCTGGTCGCCCCCGTATGTGTGTTCCTGCGAATTGTAGCCGGGTCCACGAAGACTCAGAAGAACGCGAACTTGATCAAGAGCGCGGTGCCGACCAGGAAGAGCACGGAAACCGACGCTATCGCGAGGCCGCCGAACGCAAGCCCCGTCGGCACCTTCATCTCCTCGCCCGAGAACGCCTTCTCGAGCTGCTGCTCGACGTAGCTCGAGATCCGATCCTCGAACTGGCGCGCCATGGCATCGGCCCGCGACGCGCCCGCCTCCGCCGTCTTCAGCGGCCGCGTCTCACCAGGCTGCTCTTGGAGCGCGAGCTGGAAGATGCGCTCCTCCTGGATGTCCTTCAGGTTCTGCCGGCCCAGATCGAGGACGGTCGCACCGTCGGGGAGCGCATTTCCGAGCAGCGCTCGCGTCGTCTCGGAGAGGAGAATCTGCCCGCCATGCCCGGCGGAGCAGATGCGGGCGGCCCGCACGACGTCGATGCCGACATACCCGTGCTCGCCCACCTGCGGCTCACCGGTGTGGAGGCCCATTCGCACCCGGACCTCGGCGCCCTCCGGCCACTCGTGGGCCGCTAGCGCGCGCTGCGCGTCGACGGCTGCGTCCGCGGCGTCCTTTGCGCGAGTGAACGAGAAGAAGAACGCGTCACCCTGCGTGTCGATCTCCGTGCCACCGTGGCCCGCCATGCCCTCGCGCATGATCCGGCGGTGGTCGTCGATCACCTGGGTGTAAGCGTCCCCGAGCTCCTGCAGCAGCCGCGTCGATCCCTCGATGTCGGTGAAGAGAAACGTGACGGTGCCGCCGGGAAACGCAGACATCACACGCAAGAATACGGCTGTGGAGATCAGAGAGGCGACGACGGACGTCGAGCTCGAGGCGCTGCTCGCGGTGCGAAACGCGGTCTTTCGCGAAGACCCGCTCGCCCTGGCGGAGATCCGTGCGCGCGAGTCGCAGGTGAAGCAGGTGCTCCATCTCGTCGCGTGGGAGCACGACCGGCCGGTCGGCGCAGGCGATGTCGGGCTCCTCTTCCACAGCCCTGAGCCGTTCGCCCATACGTGGGTTCTGCCGGAAGAGCGCCGGCGCGGCATCGGCTCCGCGCTCTACGACACCGTCTCGCAGTGGGCAAGGGAGCACGCAAAGGACGTGATCGAGGTCTGGGTCGAGGATGCCGAGCCCGATGGGATCCGATTCGTGCAGACCCGCGGTTTCGAGCAGATCGGCCGCGAGCTCCACGTAAGCCTCGATTTGACGCAGATCGACGCGCCTTCGGTCGAAGCGCCCGACGGCGTCACGATCACGACCTGGGCGGAGCGGCCTGAGCTCATCCACGGCCTTTACGAGGTCGCGCTCGAGGCGTTCCCGGACATTCCCGGGGACGAGGACAACGAGCTCGAGTCGTTCGAGGACTGGCTCGCCCACGAGATGGACGCCGGCCCGGGCGACCGCAAGGACGCGACGTTCGTCGCGCTCGCGGGCCACGAGGTCGTTGGTTACTCGAAGTTCTCGCTGACCGCAGCACAACCCCGCGTTGCCCACCACGACCTGACGGGAGTGAAGCGTGCGTGGCGGAGACGTGGGATCGCGCGTGCGCTCAAGCAGGCCCAGATCGCGTGGGCGAAGCAAGCAGGCTACGAAGAACTTCGAACGCGGAACGAGGAACGCAACGAACCGATCCGCCGGCTGAACCAGGAATTCGGCTACCGGCCGTCGGGCGGCAGGAGCCTGTTCAGGGGGCCGCTTGCACGAGCGGCTTCCGATACGTGAGCAGGTCGAGGGGCATCAGCATCGACCCCGCAGCATCCTCGTTCAGCTGCGCAAAGTCGCTCCGAGCCGTGATTCGATAGCCGAGGCGCGAGTACCACTCGTGCAGCCGTTCCTTGCCTGAATCGGGCCCGTCGCGGGGAACCAAGAGCCTGAGCTCCATCTGCGTCGCACCGGCGTCGCGCATGACCTCCTCTGCGAAGCGGATGAGCTCACTCCCCACGCCAGCTCCCTGAGCCGCGGGCTCGACGGCGAGAAGCCCGAGGAAGCCTGTCTGCGGGTCGAGCGTGCGGACGCGCACCGACCCGACGATACGGCCTTCGAGCCGCGCGACCGCCATTTCACCGTTGGCGACGATCGCCGCGACGGCGTCCGTGCTGACTCGGTCCTTGCCTGGCACCCAGAGCTCCTCCTCCGCGACGGCGTAGGCAGCGTTGATCCGTTCAGCCAGATCCGCGACGAGCGCGGCATCGTGCGCAGCGTCTGGCGGCAGGAAAGCGACCTCCACGGCCGACACGCGCGCCCTCAGCGCCGGCTCTTGAGCGCGCGCTCGATCTGGCGGTCCGCGTCTCGCTTCGCGAGGTCGCGCCTCTTGTCTCGCGTCTCCTTCCCGCGCGCCACGGCGAGCTCGACCTTCGCCCGGCCGTTCTTGAAGTAGAGCCGTGTCGGCACGAGAGTCAATCCCTTCTCCCGCACCTTGCCGGTCAGAGAGTCGATCTCCCGGCGGTGCAGCAAGAGCTTGCGGTCGCGGTCGGGATCGTGCTGCCCAGTCGAGCCCTGCTCGTACGAGGAGATGTGGGCACCGATCAGCCAGAGCTCGCCGTCGCGGATGTCACCGTAGGCGCGGCGCAGGTTCGCCTGTCCCTGCCGCAGCGACTTCACCTCGGTTCCGGTCAGGACCAGCCCCGCCTCGACCCGGTCGAGCAGGTGGTATTCGTGGCGCGCGCGCCGGTTCTCCGCGATCAACTTCTCCGCCATCAGCTCAAGGTTAGGCTACGGCGTGGCCGAGAAACCGCCGCCGTTTCGCGACCTGGACTGGGATCCTGGTCGCGCCCGCGCGTTCGCCGACGACATCGTCGACATCTGGACGGACTTGCTCCAGTCGCTGCGGGACGGGCCTGTTTCGCCATCGAACCTGACGCAGGAGGCGGTGCGCGACGCCGTCGTCATCGACGTTCCAGAGGCGCCGATGCCGACGCAGGAGCTCGTGCAGTACCTCCGTCGTGCGGTCCTCGATTACTCGCTGAAGCCCGGCCACCCGGCGCACCTGCCGTACATCACCGGCTCCGGCACGGTTCCCGGCGCTGCCGTCGATCTGCTCGCGTCGGGGCTGAACCCGAACGTCGGCGGCTGGCTGCTCTCTCCCGCCGCGACAGAGATCGAGCTGGCGCTGACGCGGTGGCTCGCGGCTCAGTTCGGACTTCCGGACACCGCCGGGGGCCTCATCGTCGCGGGCGGCGCGATCGCGAACTTCGTGGCCCTGAAGGCAGCGCGCGACGCCGCCGCCGGTCTCGAGACGCGCAGGACCGGCGTCGCGAACCAGAACCTGGCGCTCTACTGCTCGGAAGAGGCGCACGTCACCATCGAGCGCGCTGCCGACATGCTCGGCGTCGGCACCGATTCCGTCCGGCACATCGAGGCCGACCGCGAGCTGCGGATGCGGCCGCAGGCCCTCGAAGAAGCGATCCGAGCCGACGTCGAGCTTGGGGTAAAACCGGTCGCGGTCGTGGGAACGGCCGGAACGACCGGAGCCGGCGCAATCGACCCGCTGCCCCGGATCGCGGAGATCGCGGCGGCGCACGGCCTGTGGTTCCACGTCGACGCCGCGTACGGCGGCCCCGCGGTGCTCGCGGACGATCTCCGCCCACTGTTCGCGGGGATCGAACGAGCGGACTCAATCACGCTCGACCCGCACAAATGGCTCTCGACGCCGCTCGGAAGCGGATGTGTGCTCGTCCGCGAAGCGCAGGTTCTGTCGGACAGCTTCGGCGTGTACGCGAGCTACGTGCACGAGGGGGAAGACGTCGACCGCGGCGTCAACCTCGGCTTCATGGGTCCGCAGTTCAGCCGCGGCTTCGACGCGCTGAAGGTTTGGGTGTCGCTCCTCGCCCACGGGCGGAGCGCGTACGCGCACAGGATCTCGCACGACGTGGCCCTGACGCAGTACCTCGCAGAGCGCGTTGAGGAGCGCCAGGATTTCGAGCTCGTGGCGACGGGGCTGTCGATCTGCTGCTTCCGGTACCGGCCGTCCGGCGCCCACGGCGACGAATACCTCGATCGGCTGAACGAGCGGCTGATGACCCACATGCAGCTGGACGGGCGCGTCTTCCTGTCGAACGCGATCGTGGGCGGGCGCTTCTGCCTGCGCACCTGCATCGTCAACTTCCGCACCGAGGCGGAAGACCTCGACGAGGTGCTCGAGGTGGCGGCAGAGCTGGGGACGAAGCTCCACCGGGAGCTGCGCGCAGCCTAGGCTGGGGTCAGCTCGATCTTGCCCGTCATCTTCTCGATCTTCTCAACACGGACACGGATCGAGTCGCCAAGCCTGAAGGTCCCCCCACCGCGTCGGCCCACCAGCGCGGTTGCAAGAGGGTTCAGCTCGAAGTAGTCGCCCGGAAGCCGTCGCGCGGGAACGTAGCCCTCGAATACGCTCCCGAACCGAGCAAAGAGACCGGAG
>Ga0126308_10000129_pt1 | contig 19470 bp, 21 predicted proteins | sample Plot55_FD_92533 | JGI IMG/M metagenome (GOLD analysis project Ga0126308, IMG submission 92533) | Serpentine soil microbial communities from UC McLaughlin Reserve, CA, USA - Plot55 | ecosystem: Environmental > Terrestrial > Soil > Grasslands | place: USA: UC McLaughlin Reserve, Lake County... | reverse complement strand
GATCAACTATCCAGTGTGTGGCCCGTTGGAGACGAGTACCACCCGCAGGTCGTTGACGTTCGTACCTGTGGGGCCGGTGTTAACTAGCGCATTCCCCGCCTCTAAAGCTCTATAGGAGTCGTTTTTGTCGAGAGCTTTACGGGGGTTCACGCTGTTGTTGCGGATAGCGGTCGCGGTCTCGCCGGTGACGAGGCCTCCCGCAGCGTCCGTCGGGCCGTCGGCGCCGTCCGTGTCCACGGCTAGAGCGCCCCAACTCTCGATTCCTTCTAGCTCGACGGCTAAAGCCAGCGCGAACTCCTGGTTTGGACCGCCCGTGCCCTCTCCACGTACCACCACCGTCGCCTCTCCACCGCTTATAAGGGCGCACGGCGCGGGGAGGGGGTTACCGCTCTCCAGGATCTCCTTGACCACTGCGGCGTGAAAGCCGGCTATTCCCCGGGCGTCGCCGGTCAGGTACGTGCTGAGAAGGAGGGGATCGTAACCCAAATCGCGAGCCTTCTTTGCTGCGGCCTCCGCTGTGAGACGCCCGCCGCCTACCACGATGTTCGCGAGCTTCTCGAAAGCTGCCTCGCCGGGTTTTGGGGTTTCGTGTTCCTTATCGAGGTGGTCCTTGATGCTCTGGGATGGTTCGATCTCGTACCGCTCGAGTATGTTAAAGACGTCTTCGAGCTTTGTCGGGTCCGGAGCGGTAAGACCGCTGCCTATGGACGAAGGATCATCGCCGACGACGTCGGAGAGCAGCAGTGCTGCAACGCGGGCGGGTGCCGCCCTTCTTACGAGCCCCCCACCCTTCAAAGTGGAGACGTGTTTGCGAACGGCGTTGATTTCGGTTATCTCCGCCCCACTTGTAAGAAGAGCCCCGTTGAGCTCTTTAAGGTCTTCGAGGGAGATGCCAGGCGCCACATCCGCCAAAAGAGCCGACGCTCCGCCCGAGACGAGAACCAGCAAGAGATCCCCGTTCTCGAGCCCCTCTAAAAACCCCTCTACTCTTTCGGCTGCCCGGACGCTTCCTTCGTCAGGCTCCGGATGGCCAGCGGTGACGGTTTCGAAAGAGCCTGACGGCTCCTGGTGCCCCCTCTTGACCACGCACAGGCCGCTGCTCAACACTTTCCCGAGGATCTCCCCGGCGGCTTGGGCCATCGCCCCCGAGGCCTTGCCTACCGCAAGCACGAAGACGCGTCGTGGCTCGTAAGTCTCGTCCTCGATCCTTACTCTCCCATTACAGACGCTCAAAAAGCGGCGCACGGCCCTACCCGGCTCCGCCGCCGCGAGCGCTGCGGCCAGGATCTCCTTCAGCTCTTCCTTCATGACCACATCATAAACGTTCGGAGTCTCCGGCAGGAGGGTGTCGGGTACGAAAAGCGGGCCCTAAAGGACCCGCGGGACTACAAGTTTCTGGCTTCCAGGCTGCTCGCGGAGTGCGAGGCCAGAGTCTATCTTCGACGTTGGGCGCGATCACGAATGTCTTCAAGGTCGAGCTCTCCGTCCAGGAACTTCCCTACAAAATAACCCAGGATGCCAAATAGCACGACGACGATCGTCGCCGAAAAGCCTAGCAAGAACATCGAGAACATCACGAGCGCTCCGATCACGGCTCCCCATTGCTTGTTACTCCAGTCGATCATGTTTCTCTCCCTTACTCTTGAGATGCGGTTCCCTGCACCGTGATTTCAACGTCTTTTATCGGCACTCGCTGCTCCTCGAGGACCCGCCGGATGTTATGCCGGGTGTGGCTTGCAAGCTCGGCGAAGTCCTGCGTTCCCAGGATCTGGATATCGCACGACACCTCGTAGCGCCGGTTCTTGGAGGTCAGGTAGCATTTGGGGGAGGCGGCCCCGGCCTCCGTCGCGGCGCCCTCTGCGAGGCGGCGCACCGCTTGAGCTGTGATAGCCGTCTCGCGGCCCGGTGTCTCGTCTATAAGGGCCTTTCTGGTAACCGAGCGCCCGAAGGTCAGCTCCCTGAGAAGTAGGAGCAAGGATACGAGCGCTACGAGGATCCCGACGATGGCAAGCAGGATCCGGCTCCCGATATCGCTGAAACTGGAGGCGGAGAACCCTTCTAGAGCGCCGAGCGCGTTCCGGTAGCCGGTGGCGGCGTTTATCTGGTTCGCCGAGAGAACGCCAAGGCCTACCAGGAGCAGAAACACCGGCACGCAGATCAAGAGCAAGGCCGCGATAAGCATAACCACGCGGTTAAAAGTGCTCATCTGACCCTCGTCTTCGCCTCGCGCGGGTCGGTCTCGACAAGCCTCACCTTGAGGTTGCTGACTGGAATCCCCACCTGGGACAGGTGCCGTTGCACCCGGTCCTGTACCTCCGACTGAACACCCGGAACATCCTCCTCGGGTCGGACGCTCGCTTTGACATCCACCTTCGCCCCCGGCCTTCTCTGAGCCTTGACATTCACGCTCGACTGGAGAACCTCGGGGTTCTGATCGACAACCCCGGTGGTCTCTGTCTCGACAGCCTTCCGGGTTATGTAGATTCCCCGCTGCATCTGCACCCTGCGCGGTGAGGGTGGCTTGAGCTCGAGAACGAGCAGCACCAGACCCAAAAGCGCGACGAGGACCAGGGCGCCGACGTCCAAAATGTTCAGGTTGCCACTCTCCAGGTTCCTGACGGGGCGGGCCAAGGCCTGGTTAAAGCTATCGAGCGGTAGGTCTGCGAGCCGGTAGCCTGCCAAGTCAAGGCTGTAGAGCACCATCAACACCCCGAGCACGAAGAGCCCGGCGAGGAGCAAAACGATCACTACCCTGTTAAATATCCACACCCCGCTCCACCTCCAGGTCTTCGACGACCACCGTAGTAGGCCGGCCCTCAGCTCTCGAAGCCACCCGTTCGCGGACGCGCTCGGCTAGAGCCGGTATCGGCTCGACGAGCGGGTAGCGGACCACGATGTGTACCCTCACCTCGTACCTATCGACGACTACCCCGGTTACCTTCTCTCCCGGGCCGTAGGTTGCAGCCTCGGCGTAGCGGCCCGTGCCCAAGGAGTGGACCCCTTCGGTCTCGAGGGCCTCTTGGGAGACGATTCTCGCCAGTTGCAGGTTGTCGGCCAAGGGGAGCCTCGTCTACCTTTCTTCCCCTACCGAACCCTCTGCTGTGCCTGCCCCGGCTGCTGCTCGAGCTGACCTTGCTCCTGCTCCTGCTCAGGGAAAAATACGTCGTTGACCGAGATGTTGACCTCGGTAACGTTCAAGCCTACGAGGTTTTCGACCCGGTTTACGACGTTCTGGCGGACGGCATCGGCGACCTGAGGTATAGGCCTACCGTACAGAACCGTCATAGTCAAATCTATTGCGGTCTCGACCTCGCCGACCTCTACGGCGACCCCGCGGGACTCACCACCACCGCCGCGGCCACCGGTCACGCTGCTCAAGATGCCGCCGATGGCCTGGGTGGCGCCGCCGCCCATCCGGACGCCCTCCACCTCTTGGGCCGCTATGCCGGCGATCTTGGCGACCACGTTGTCTTCTATCCTGGTAGCGCCCCGCTCTGTCTGAAGTGGACCGTCCTGTCGCTGCTGCCTTTGGGCACCGCCCCTCTCCGCCTGAATCGGGCTCTCCTGCCGCTGCTGCTCTGGAGGCCTCTGCTCAGTCATGCTCTCGTGCTCCTTTCGCTAAATAGAACTATCTCCGATCAACGACGGACGCTCTACGCTGCCCGACGTGTAATTAGCCGATATAAAGCCAGGAGGATGATAGCCCCTAAAGTCGCCACCAGTATGGAGCCTAGGCTAAAATCGGTAATGTCTGGTCTGCCTAAGCCGAGCGCCTGAAAGAACCACCCCCCGATGAAGGCCCCGACTACGCCTATGACGATGGTCAAGAGTATCCCGCCCGGGTCCGGCCCCGGCATGGCTATCTTGGCCAGTATCCCCGCGATCAGGCCCACCAAGATCAAGGACACGATACCCACGGTTCCCTCACCTCCCCCTCGCCAAGTTCGCGCTCTTCTTTACAGTTCGACAATTAGTAACCTCTTTATGCCGCATCACGCGCTGCTCGGAGCCTTCTACCCTGGCCCCGCATACCATAAACGCCTCATCGCAAGCGGAGGCGTGCGAGAGCCTGCTCCCTACCTCAAGCATTTGGTCAGGACAAGAGGTCCTCCACTGCGGGCCTGGCGAAGTCCAGTGCGAATAGAGCAGCCACGCCGTAGGAGTAAGGGATGGACCTCACCAGGCTTACCGCGGGCGAGTTTGATCAGCACGTAAGAGATAAAGCCGAAGCCGATGCCGTACGAGATGCTGAAGGTTAAGGGCAACGTCAAGATAGTGAGGAAGGCGGGGATCGCCTCGTCTATCTCTTCCCAGGGGATCAGACGCACGAGGGTAAGCATCAAGAAGCCGACCACCACAAGGGCGGGGGCGGTAACGGGGGAGACAAAAAGGTCTTGTCCCCCCGCCGGGTTAGGGATTGGGATGGAGCCACCGATAACCGAGACCAAAGGCGAGAACGGCAGCGCGAGCAAGAAGAGCAACCCAGCTACTACACTCGTTAGACCTGTACGGCCCCCCTCGGCTATGCCCGAGCCGCTCTCGATGTAGCTCGTCACGCTGCTCGCACCCATCGCCCCGCCGCCGATCGCCGCCAAAGAGTCTACTAGCAGAACCCTCTCGGCGTTTGGCAGCCTGCCCTCCTCGTCTAGAAGCTTCGCCTCCTGGCCGACCGCTATCACGGTACCCATCGTATCGAAAAAGTCCGTCATAAAGAGAGCGAAGATCACCGGTATGAGCGTGAGCTGCAATACTTCTGGTACCGCCAGAACCCCGCCGCCTATCGTGAAGGTGTCGAAGCTCAAAGAAGCTATGGAAGGGGGGAAGGGGATCACCTCGAAGATCAAGCCCAAAAGGCCCGTCAGGAGTATGCCGAGGACGAGCCCGCCCCGGATGTTTCGGGCGACGAGCGCGAGCGTTGCGACGAGCCCGAAGACGGCGAGCAGAACCGGCCCCTGCGTGAGGTCCCCGAGCTTCAGGTACGTGTTCGGGTCTGGGACCACAATGCCGGCGTTCTTGAGGCCTATAAAGGCTATGAACAGACCGATGCCAACGGCGATGGCGAACTTTTGGGAGAGCGGGATGGCGTTTAGGACGGCCTCGCGGAGCTTCGTGAGGACGAGTATGGTCATGATGACGCCCTCCACGACCACCAAGGCCATCGCCTGCTGCCAGCTAAGGCCTAAGCTTAAGATCAGGGTGTAGGCCACGACCGCGTTGAGGCCGAGCCCCGAGGCAAGAGCCACCGGGAAGTTGGCGACCACCCCCATCGCGATACTCGCTGCCGCCGCTGCGAGGCACGTCGCCACGAAGACGCCTTCTATGGGGAGCCCGGTACCTTCGGTACCTAGGACAGCGGGGTTAACGAAGATTATGTAGGCCATCGTCATAAAGGTCGTTAGCCCCGCGAGCGCCTCGGTCCGGAGGTTCGTCCCCCGCTCGGAGAGCCTGAAGAAACCATCCAAAGTCTTTCTCCCCTCTGACGAGCCGCCTGTTACGCGCGCCGCTAATTTTAAGCAATCAGCGGTTGGCTAGTCAGCAGGAACGGCGACGACGAAACCGCTGAACGAAACTGTTTTATTTCATAAGGCTCGCGCCGCCGGTTACTCAGGGTGAGCGGGAGCTAGTAAGAGGCGAAAGCTGAAGTTCTGATCAGCTGAATGCTATCAGAGGCCCAATATAGGCTTGTTCTTTTTCCAGATGAGCCAGGTTAAGGAGAGCACCCAAAGCCCGATAATCGCCGAGTAGGCCGGGAAGATTTGGCGGTAGTACTCTGGGATGTCGCCGGTCTCTATGACCACGGTAGATTCGTCTTGGGGCAAGCCGGCCGCTTCAAGCCCTCCCTGGGTGGTGTCGTGAAATATTACGGTGCCCACGGTAGCGAGCTTGCCGCGGAAGGGTCGCTCTTCGGTGTTCGTCGTGTCGGGTGGCGTCTGGGCAGTCTGTACAAGCAAGTTGTCGCCGGTCTCCTCAAGGCCGAAGTAGTAGTAAGCGGCGCTGTAGCGGGCGGAGATGCCTATCCGGGGTCTTTCGGGGTCCAAGCCGAAGTTCGGGGTGCCAATGATCTCGACGTAGTCGCCGCGCTCGAGACCCGGCGGGAGCTGGCCCTCGTTGAGTTGCTCGGCGCTGAGCTGTACCGGGTTGCCCTCGAGGCCGTAGGAGAAGTTGGCCGCGGTGGTCGAGGCGGCGAAGGTAAAGACCATAACTACAAAGGGGCGCACCAAGAGCCAGGGGTTGCGCGTAATCCAGGCCCCAAGCCCCGGTTTTTCATAATGGTCGTCCGAAAGGGGCTCGTGGCCTGAGAGCTCTTGCTGGTCGCGGGTGTCCATCTCGATCATTTTAACCGACGGCGGGAGGTGGGATAGGCACGCTTTCACAACGGCGTGACAACTGCCAGGATGTGAAAGCGATACCGGCCGGGTTCCTGCGACGCTGGAGAGCCGTGGTGCGACAAGTTATGCTATGCCCGGTAATAAGAGCCTTCGGGTTTGTTGAGCCCGGACTACCGAAGATCCTCGGTAGAGCTAAACGGGGGTAGATTTTGGAGAGACGGCGGGACGTTCCGGAGGCGATCTCCGAGGAGACGACCTTCGAGGGTCGCAGACCCGAGTACACCATCGTAGGGCTCATGGACGACGGCGCCGCCCTCCAAGGGACGGTCACGGAGATCCAGGATCTCGGCGTGAGCAGGGACGACCTCACGGTAATCCTCAAGCGCAAAGATCCCGACGAACCTGAGCCGTTCCCGGAGGGGACGCGCTACATCGTGGTCCCCGACGACCGCCGGGGCCTCGAGGTGCCTATCGGGTTCGCTGCAGCTTTTGTGCTCTTCGGGCTGTTCTTCGCCATCGTCGTGCCCTCTATAGGGATACCGACGTTCTTGGTCTTTATCGCGTTGGCGGCGGTCCTTGTGGCCGGCGCGTTCACGAGGGTCGGGGTCTTGCCGATACTCACGGAGATGGACGCGCCCATGGAGGAGGCGGGAGTCTGGAACGACCAGTTCGAGATGGGTAGGGCTCTGATCTTTGCCGTGACCACCGAGAGGCAGCTCATCCGGCCGATCCGGGAGACTTTACAGGCCGGAGAGGCGGCTTATTACATAGCGGACCGGCGGCTGGAGCCCCGGGCGGTGAGCGAGGCCGTCATGCACCGTGCAGGTCCGGGCGAGCAGCGCGGGCAGGAGTCACCCGCAGGCACCAGAGGGCCCGGAGGGAGCTATAGGGGATGAGCCTGATCGCTTTTTTGGTGGACCTTCACTTACTCCTGGCTCAAACGGATCTAGCGGGAAACTTCGAGTTTCCCGGAGGTGTCAGGGCTTTCACGGGCCTTACGATGCTCGTTCACATGTTCTTCGCGGAATTGTTCGTGGGCTTCGCGATCGCCGCCCCGGTCTTGCAGGCCTGGGGCGCGCGCACCGGAAGCCCCCGGATGGACAGGCTGGCCCACTCGATGGTCCGCTTCAACGTCCTGACCTTCTCGACCGGCGCCACGTTCGCGGTCCTGTTCCTGGTCTTGCTCGTTGGCTTCTACCCCAGGGTCACGGAGGCGCTGTTTACGCACTTCTTCTACCTTTTGGTCATCGCGATGGTTTCGGTAATTCTCTCGCTGTGGGGGATGTACACCTACTATTACAAGTGGGACCGCTACAGCATCCTCAACAAGCGCCGGCACCTGACCCTGGGTTTCACGATGGGAGCGTTTATCTGGGTTTGGATGGTCATCCTGACCGGTATCGACACGTACATGACCACGGGTGGTGGACCGAACGCTACAGAGGCAACCGAGGGCAACATAGCCAACTTCGGGACGGCGCTCAACGGGATCTTCAACCCGATGTTCGTCGAGATGATCCTGCACCGCACCTTCGCAAACCTCTCGTGGCCGGCCTTCGCCATTGCCGCGTGGGCTGCCTTTATGTACATACGGTCCAAGACCGAAGAGGATAGGGCCTTCTACGACTGGTCCACCTCGGTTGGGCTGACCTGGGGGGTAGGCTTCCTGCTTGCGCAGCCCATCGTGGGCTTCGCCATCGCCTACGCGATGAAGCTCGCCCAGCCGGCGAACCCGACCGACCCGACCCTCACGGGCTCTTACGAGCGGCTTACCCAGGGCGCTACCTCGCATCTCCTGTACGTAAACCTGATTCTGGTCGTAGGACTCTTCGTTCTCTCGAACGTGGCGATGTATATGGGGGCGGGGAGACATCCGGACCGCGCCGGAAGGCGCCCTATACAGTTCTTCGGGCTGGTGGCGACGGTGGCGGGGCTGTACTCGATCTCGCCGCTCGCCCAGGTTCCGTTCCTTTATATGCGCTATATCATGATTCTGATCATGGTCCTGGCGACGGTGGGGGCTTTGGCCACGTACCTGCGGGGCCGGATGCGTTTCAGGTACGGGAGCCCTGGCAGGAGCTATCGTGTAGTGCTGCTGGCTTTGGGGATCCTGGCGGCGGTGGTGGCGCTCAACATGGGCTTTATGAAGTCCAATTCGAGGGTGCCGTACACGGTATACAATCAGCCCGATTACACGGTAGAGCCCGAGCAACCACCGAAGGGGTTCGGCAGGTAGCCTTAAGGAATCTCTAGAAGGGACTTAAAGAGGTTGGCAGAGCTACAAAAAGATCCCATAACTCGCAAGGACTTGTTGGGCTTGGGGGTGCTCGGCGCGGTAGTCGGGGCGATCCTCACCATCCCTCCGGCGGCGTTCGTTTTGGGACCCGTTATAAGGACCGACGTGCTGGGAGAGACCAACGTCTCCAACGATTGGTTCAGGGCGGGGTCTATAGAAGAGGTCCCGGCGAAGGAGCCACAGGTCTTCGAGGTGGAGTTTCCGATAGACCAGGCCTACGCGGGCGACGTGCAGAAAGCCGGCCCGCAAACCCAGAGGTCTCAAAATGAGTTTGCGGTGAAGAACGCCATCTGGGTCTCGTGGAAGACCGAGATCCTCCCGGACGGCAGCTATGGGGAGAGCCTGCGCCCCGCCTTCTTGAGCGGGGGTGTTAACGAGCCACTCAATCAGGAGCAGATCCAGGAGGTCCAGGAGACCCTGAACGTCCTGAGCAACTCCTGCGCTCACCTCGGATGCCCGGTACGCTGGTTTGAGGCTGAGGGAGTAGGGGAGTTCCGCTGCCCGTGCCACGGGGGGATTTACAACATCAACGGGTCCTTGGTGTCGGGACCGCCGCCACGCGGCATGTACAGTTACACCAGCGAGGTCCGGGAGGACGGCAACATCTACGTCAAGCACGAGTTCGACGTCGGGGGCGGCTTGAACGAGCAGGCGCCCTTTGTGATTTAGGAGAAAGGTCGGAGAGGCGATGATAGGCAGGATCGGATCCAGGGCTTTAGAGACCGGAAAGTTTATCTCGGACTGGATGGAGCACCGGTCCGGCATAGTGACGATGCTAGAGCACTTTCTGTACGAGCCGGTCCCCAAAAGAGGGGCCTGGATCTACACTTTGGGGAGTGCGGCGCTCTTCACCATAACGTTGCAGTTTCTGACCGGCATCCTCTTGCTCTTCTACTACGTGCCCACGACCGACCACGCGTGGGGCTCGATCTACTATATAATGAACGAGGCTTATTTTGGCACCATGATCCGGGGCATCCACTACTGGTCGGCGAACTTCCTTCTGGTGGTCATAGGTCTTCACATGGCCCAGGTGTTCTTCTCAGGCGGATACAAGGCGCCCCGCGAGCTTAATTGGGTAGTCGGCGTGATACTCCTCTTGCTCGTGATCGTGCTGGCGTTCACCGGCTATCTTTTGCGGTGGGATCAAGACGGGTTCTGGGCTTCTGTGGTGGGCATAAAGATCGGCTCCTACTCCCCGTTTGTAGGCGCCCAGGTGACTCACTTTCTGCTCGGCGGGGACGTGATCGGGCCGGCGACGCTCTCGCGCTTCTTCGCGATACACGTGTGGTTGTTGCCGGCGGCTTTGGCGCCGTTCATCGGCATACACCTTTACCTACTCAGGCGGCATGGGGTCTTTGGGAGCGAGTTCGAGTACACCAACCGGCTGGCGAAGCTGCACGAGCGGCAGCGCCTGGAGGAGTTCGAGAGGTACGAGGAGGATGAGGGCGAGCGCTACGTTGGCCGGCGAGATCGGGCCGACCGGGAGTAAGAGCGTTCATACTTGTGGCTTATACCCTGCTAGTATGCTGCGCGTACGGGCTTATGGAAGAGAGGTGTAGATAGATGTACACACCAGCCACCGGCAAGGCCAGGCCGGTCGAAGAAGAGGTAATCACCGAGGAGAACGTCTACGAGCGCCCGGACGAGACCATAGCCTTCTTCCCGAAGCAGGTGCTCTTCGATCTGGCCGTCTCGACGCTCATACTTCTGGCCTGCGTGGTGCTCTCGTACGTCTCGCCAGCGCCCTTGACCGACCCGGCTGATACGGCGACCGTCGACTACGTGCCCAGGCCGGAGTGGTTCTTCTTCTTCTACGAGCAGATGCTCATGTTCTTCCCGGGGTACGTCCTGGTCGCTTTTGGCGCCGTTGTGGTACCGACGGTCTTTGTTATGCTGCTCTTCGCGGTGCCGTGGCTCGATCGAAGCCCCCACCACAGCCCTTTGAAGCGGCCGTTCGCGACGATCATCGGACTTCTGGTCATCGCCACGATTTTAGTGAACATGCTCCTGGGTTTGAGCCGGATCATTAACTTTCCTGGCGGCGAGGCCTAGAAGGGTTAGCGAATGCCGGTAGGTAATCTCGACGTCCCCATAATCGGCAAGAACGTTGTCATAGCCACTCTGGTCCAGACGCACATACTCTTCGCCACCTTCATCATCGGGGGGGTCCTCATCGCCGCCACGAGCGAGTACCTGGGGATGATCACCAAGCAGCCGAGGTACGAGCGCTTCGCCCGCAACCTGGCTCGGTTTTTGGTCTTGCTCTTCGCCTCGGGGGCGGCTCTAGCGATCACGTTCGTGCTGGCGTTGGTGACGCTGTTCCCGATCTTCTTCGCGTACTTGCAGAACATCTTTTTCTGGGTGTTCCTCGTCGAAGCGTTCATGTTCTTGGGCCAGATCGTTATCGTCTACGCCTGGTACAACGTCTGGGACAAGCTTGCCTACCGCAAGAGCCTGCACGTGGTCTTCGGCATGATCGCAGGCTTTTTCGGGCTCATGGCGATGACCATGATCGACGCGGTGGCAAGCTACATGCTCACCCCGGCAGAGGCTCCGGTAGGCGACGTGGCCCGGACCTTTTTGAACCAGACGATGGTACCGTTGAACATGCATCGCTTTGTCGGCAACTTCTCGTACGCGGGCTTTTTGATCGCGGGCTGGGGTGCCTGGAGATACTTGAAGAGCACCCGGGAAGAAGATAGGGAGTACTACGACTGGATGGGTCACTGGGGGCTCACCTGGGGGTTTGGGTTCCTTATCCTCCAGCCGGTTATCGGTTATGGGTACCTCAAAAGCATAAGGGAGAGTTCACCTGAGGCGTTCGAGACCATTATGCTGGGCGACAAGGCCTGGGTTTTTAACATGCTCGTCGTGTGGATCGCGGTCCTGAGCATCGCCTCCACGGCTTACTTTGTACACAAGCTAAGGTTCGCCGTTAAGCCTATACCCGTGCTGCATAAGATGTCGGTCGGCGCTCTAGGCTTTATGGCCCTGTTCACCGTGCTCAACATCATCCCGGCGGATGCATCTTTTGTACCCCAGCTAGGGTTGGTGTTCGGTAGCGGAGAGGGTACGAAGATACCGCTCGGACAGATGTACCCCTGGAAGTACATCGGCCTGATCGGGCTGATGATAGTAGGCTTCTTTATCGTGGCGCTGTACCTGAGGGCCACCGCCACCGGGTTTTACTGGGGGCGCGCGAGCCGGTGGAGCCAGTTCGCGCTAATGGCCTGCGCCGTGACCGTCGTGCTCACGATGATGACCATGGGCTACACCCGGGAGACGGCGCGTAGGGTAGACAACGAGCCGGGGTACCTGATCTACAACTGCGTCACACTAGAGCAGGAGGTGACGCCCGAAAGTTGTCCGGCGGGCGAGAGTATAGAGGTCAGACAATAGTGCTCGCCCTGCTACTTCTACAGGAGGCCGGCGCGGGAGTCTCGATACCACGCTTTATCGCAGGATTTTTCCTAATCCTCATCATCTACTGTGGAGCATTCTTGTTTACGTACTGGATCAGTAAGGACGAGTAACGGCGTCCTAAGAGGGCCATTTTGAAGGGAGAGCACTTCGCCTGCTTTAGCACTTTACTCCTGCATAAAGTAGGAACTCTCCCCAGCGGTGTGCCTCGTCCACCTCGTACCACGCACCGGCGAAGAGGGCTTCCTATAAAATAGGGGGAGAGAAGAGAGGGAGATCGACCTTGGCGGATATACCGCTATTCCCGCTAAACGTAGTGCTGATGCCGGGGACGCCTTTGCCGCTGCACATTTTCGAAGAGCGCTACAAGCAGATGGTGAATGAGTGTCTGGAGTTGGGGACGGAGTTCGGGATGGTCTTGGCCGACGATTCTGGGACACGGCAGGTAGGGTGTACGGCGAAGATCGTCGAACTCGTGCAGCGCTTCGAAGATGGGCGACTCGTAATCCTGGTCGAGGGTTCGCGGCGCTTTAAGCTAAACAATATCATGGCTGGTAAGCCGTACTACGTGGGGGACGTAGAGTACATCGAAGAAGGGCTGGAGGAGGATGTAACCACTTTAGCTGAGGAGTGCGTGGCTCTTCTGGAGCGGGTGGTCGAAGTGGCGACGGAGGGATCGATCGACATAGAGATAGAGCCGCCCTACCGCAACCTCTCGTTTACCATCGCTGGGCGCATCGAGTTCGACCTCGAGACGCGACAGCAGATCCTGGAACTTCCTTCCGAGAAGGGCCGCCTGGAGAAGGTAAAGAAACTCCTTGCAGAGACCGCCGACAGGCTTGAGCGCGAACGCCAGGTCCGCGAGAAGGCCGAGAAGAACGGGCACTTGCGAGGAGATTGGAAGCCAAAGCCACCCGAGAGCTAGCGCCTGGTTTACGCCGGCGAGTTGCCATCAGTTTAGCCTCGGTTATAGCTTTGGTGGCGTCGTAGATACTGGCAGCGTCGGTACCAGACAGGCTTGCTGCTGGTTAAGCTTGCGCTTCCTATTCCTCCGGAATGAACTCCCTTAGGCGCTGGATGTTACGGCTGTCCACCTTGTAGATCAGCGGGTCGCCGGCCAGACTGTCTTCTCCGGCTGCAGCCTTTATGCGCTCGACCAAGTTCTCCTCGACGAGCCAGGCGGTTGAGGGGAGGACGTCCGCCAGGAGACGAAGGCGGGGGCCTCCTTCGGTAGTCTCGTCGCGTCCTACCAGGCGCGGCGGGTCTAGGTAGAGCTCGTGGCCCTCCTGCATCTCTTCAAGTACGCGCTTTTCGGCCTCCTCGTCCTTGAGCTGCACCTCGATAGTGAAGCGTTGCTGGCCGGAGATGTAGTTAGTCACGCCGGGCAAAGAGCCGTTGGGGATATAGATAAGCTCGCCAGAGAGGGTCCGGAGCTTGGTGGTCCTTAAGCCAAACTCCTCGACCAGCCCCGAGGCCTTGGTAGGCTCGACCATTACAAAGTCCCCGACGTTGTACTGTCCTTCAAAGAGTATGAAAAACCCGGCGATGATGTCGCGCAAGAAGTTCTGTGCGCCGAAGCCCAAGATGGCCGCCAGGATGGACGCGCCTGCGACGGTTAGTAGGACGTTTTGAAGGAAGATGCTCACGACGAAGAGCGTGACGAGGGCGAAGGTTATGTAGCGTAAAGTGTTGCGGACGAGCGCGACAGCGGTGTCCTGGCGCTTTATGCAGGCGAGAGCTGCGGTGTCATGGGCCTCGTCTTCGGGCCTGCACCACATGAGGATGCGTGGTATCAGGCGGACAGCGACGCGGTAGAAGATGACCGCCAGAGCGACGACAACAACCGTCGCCGCCACGTTGGCGATAAAAGTCGGGCCGGTCAGGTAGTATATTATGCTCGTAAAAAACTCCTTAACTCCGCTCAAGGCGAGCCCCGTCTCCTCGGAGGCTTGCCGGGCAGTATCTGCGGCCCCTTCTATGATGCCGGTGGTCTCGCCTGTGGTTTCGCCCTGGAGGACCAGGGCTAGAAGGTAACGCAGGGCCAACTTTCTAGGCACCTCTATTGTGTCGTTCGAGGGCGAGCTGTATAAGACGCTCGAGGAGTTGCTCATAAGGCAAGCCGCTTGCGGCCCACAACCGGGCATAGACGCTCGTGGGGGTGAAGCCGGGGATGGTGTTGATCTCGTTGAGGAGCAACTCGTTGGTGCCACGTTCGAGAAAGAAGTCCACCCGGGCCATGCCGGCGGCGTCTATAGCCTTGTAGGCGACGCAAGCTATACGCCGAAGCGCCGTTGCGGCTTCGCTAGGGATTTGGGCGGGGGCTACAACCTTGCAGCCCTCTGCGGTGTACTTGGCCTCATAATCGTAGAACTCGTGTTCGGCGAGGACCACTTCGCCCGGAACCGAGACCTCCGTTTCTTCGTTGCCGAGCACGGAGACCTCAATCTCGCGGGCGTCCACACCCTGCTCAATGATGAGGCGCCGGTCGAGCTTGGCTGCGATGTCGAGGGCGCTCGTCAGCTCCTCGGCGTTCGTTGCCTTGTTGATGCCGAGGCTAGAGCCGAGGTTCGAAGGCTTGACGAAGCAGGGGTAGCTAAGAGAGTCCTCCACCTCTCGGACCCAGTGTTGTCGATCTTCTTCCCACTCTTTGCGGGTAAGGCCAAGCCAGCTCACTTGCGGGAGATCGTGGAAGGCGAAGATCTTCTTCATCATCAACTTATCCATACCGACGGCGCTGGCGAGGACTCCCGAGCCTACGTAGGGGACGCCCGTGAGCTCGAGCATGCCCTGGATAGTACCGTCTTCTCCGTAGGGACCGTGCAGAACGGGGAAGACGACATCCACGTTACCTAAATCACTATACAGCTTGTCCGTGGCTAGGACCGGACTCGCGAGGACCTTGTTAGAGTCTGTGCCGGGGCTCGTGGGGCTACCTGCAAGCTTGCGGGCGCGGGATTCGAGTTCGCCTATAGGGTCGCCCGAGGAGATCCAGGCCCCCTCTCGAGTTATGCCGACGGGGAGTACCTCGTAGCGAGCACGTAAAGCGTCCATGATTGCACGGGCAGAGACCAGAGAGATGCCATGCTCCCCACTGCGTCCGCCGAAGATGACCATGACCCGCACCACCGCGCCAGCTACTCTCCTCATCCGTTTGACCCGCTCATCCTAGCAGAGAGGGGACACAGTTTGCCTACTTAGAGCTGGACGTCCTCCAGCCGAAAGGGAGCGCCGCGACGACGAGGTTCACTAGCTCAGGGTCATGCCGGACTCCTATATCGCGAGCGGTTTCCCCTACTTTGTAGGGCTCGCTCTTCGGTATCCAGGCCCGCCTTTTCTATACATCCTTTACTCTCGGCGATTTCTGACAGGCTTCTACTGCGTAGCCTTTGACTGCGGTTTGAGGAGTTGTTAAGGCTTTCGAGAGTAAATCGTTCTAATTGCTTCGATTTTCGGCTAAGAAGCTTCTCTTGGCGCAAGCTCCCTTGCCCGCAGGAGCACCGCGTCGAGCATGGGCTCGGTGAGGACGCCGGTGAAGGTATTTTGCTGGGAGGGATGGTAGCAGCCAAGCAGGTTGAGACCAGAAGGAGTTGTACGCTCGGCGCCGTGAGCAAAGGTGGGCTTCGGTTTAACCTCGAATATTCTCAGGGCTGCGTCCCAGGCGAAGGCGCCGAGGCAGACGACGACCTTCGCGCAAGGGAGCAGTTCGAACTCGCGGGCGGCGTAGGGGAGGCAGGCATCGCGTTCGGCTGGGGTGGGTTTGTTCTTCGGTGGTGCGCAGCGGACGGCGGCCGAAATCCATAGCCCGTACAAACGCAAGCCGTCGCCGGCCCTGCGAGAGACCGGGCTGCTTGAGAAACCAGTGCGGTAGAGGGCGCCGAAGAGGAAGTCGCCGGAACGGTCGCCGGTAAAGAAGCGGCCGGTGCGGTTGGCACCGTGAGCCGCGGGGGCCAGCCCGAAGACGACCACCCGGGCGTCCGGATCTCCGAAACCCGAAATAGGGCGGCCCCAGTATTCCTCGCTAGAGTAGGCGGCCTTTTTCTCACGGGCGACTTGTTCGCGCCACTCGACGAGGCGCGGGCAGCGCCGGCAGGAGGTTATTTCCTCTTCGAGTGCCGCGAGGCGCTCTCCCTGTTGGCCCGAACAGTTCAGGCGCCGTAGCGGTTGAGCTTGAGGGCGTGACCCATGAGAAGGCCCATGATCTCCTCTGACGGAAAGACGCCTAAGGAACCGCCAGCGCAGGCGCGCTCCCCGAAGCTCTCGGCGGTCGGTAGGGTGTACTCTGAATGGAGGAGTAACGGGACCGCGTGCCAGGAGTGGCTTCTCATCTTTGTAGGCGTTGAGTGATCACCAGCGATGGCGAGGACGGCAGGACAGAGGTCTAAAAGGTCGGGGATTAGGGCGTCTACCTCCTCGATCATGGTGGCCTTCCGGCCAGGGTCGCCATCTTCCCCGGCGGCGTCAGTGGCCTTGATATGGACGAAGAAGAAGTCGTGGGGGGCCCAGTTCTCCTTGAGGGCTTCGAACTGGCCAGCGATGTCTTCGCCCTCTACGAGAACCTCCATGCCGGCGAGCCGGGCGAGGCCCTTATACATGGGGTAGCCGGCGATGGCCGCCGCGCGGAGCTTGTAGATCTCGTCGAAATTCGGGAGCGCCGGGTGCATCCCGAAACCGCGCAAGAGCACGGTGTTGGCCGGATGTTGGCCCGCGAGGATCTCGTCCGCTTGCCTTATAAAGGTGTTAGCTAGCTCGGCGCTCTTTTTTGCTTCGCCCCTTGCGCCGTTCGCGGGCTTGACGGGGAGGGGTTCGAGCCCTGTTCTTTGAGGGTCGGAGTCGGAGAGGGCATCAGATAGTCCTTCGGACCGGAAGACGGCGACGGCCCGGTGCTCTTTTTCGTGGGTGAGGAAAACATCGACGGCGTCGAGCTTAATGTTTTCGTTGAGGAGGTCTACGAGTTTTCTGGCCTCGTCGGTGGCGATGCGGCCGGCGCGTCGGTCGGAGATTCTGCCCGACTCGTCCTTGGTGGCAAAGTTGATTCTGGCCGCCAGGTCGTTCTCCTTGAGCGCGAGCCCGACGCCCAGAGCGCTCAGGACGCCGCGTCCAACCTCGTACTTCAATGGGTCGTAGCCGAAGAGGGCTAGATGGCCGGGACCACTCCCGGGGCTAACTCCGGCGGCTATAGGCCTGCTCAGGCCTAGGTCGGAACGGGCGGCAAGAGCATCGAGGTTTGGGGTGTTCGCGGCCTCGAGTTCGGTCTTGCCGCTTTCGTTCGGGAGCCCGCCGAGCCCGTCTAAGACGAGCAAGACGATCTTGGAGTCCGTCGAGACCGACAGCTCGCGCATGAGGTTCAGGTCCAAGAGGCATCCTCTCGAGGTCGGCGTTTAGTAGCGCGAAGAGTCTAGCAGAGAGGACCTGTATAATCTCCGGTTCGAGGCGGCGGACGGCCCCACGAAGCGACTTGACGGGGAAGAGAGCATGAAGACAGAGATCATAGACCTGCGTTTTATGGATACGGAGGAGATTATAGCTTCCTTCCTCCTAGGGGGTAATGGCCCGACCGCGATCGTTGAGACCGGTCCCACGACCTGCATCGAGAACCTCATGCAAGGTCTGAAAGACCGCGGCGTCGCCCCCGAAGATGTTGAGAAGGTCTTGCTGACCCACGTTCACCTGGACCACGCCGGAGCGTCGGGGAACCTGGTAGAGTTGTTGCCGAACGCCGTTTTCTATATACACGAGGTTGGTTACCCGCACTTGGCGGACCCTTCGACGCTCCTTAAGAGCGCTACGCGCATCTACGGCGAGGAGGTCATGGACCAGTTCTTCGGCGAGATGAGGCCCGTGCCGGAGGATCGTCTTAGGGAGCTCAAGGACGGTGAAGAGATCGAGGTGGCGGGCGGCGTTCTCGTGGCGCATGACACGCCGGGGCATGCTTATCATCACATGGCGTTCTACGAGCCCGAGTCTGGCGCGCTCTTCGCTGGGGACATAGCAGGGGTACGCCTGCCCGGCCAGTCGTACATCAAGCCCCCAACCCCCCCACCGGAGGTAAACATCGAGGCCTGGAAGGGGAGCCTCGAAGCCATTCGCAAGATAGCGCCGGAGAGCCTGTACCCCACACACTTCGGCTGTTACGAGGACGTGGAGCGGCACCTGAACGAGTTGGGGCAACGCCTGGAGGAGTGGTTGCTCCTGGTCGAGGAGCGCATGGACGAAGAGCTTTCCAGGGAGGAGATCATCGAGGAGCTCCAGGTCATAGGCGACGAGGAGCTCGTCCAGGAAGGCGCCGCCCCCGGAGATTCCGAGCGTTACGAGCTCGCGGCCAACTACGAGATGCTGGTCGATGGCCTCATGCGATACGTCTCACAGCAGCGCAAGAGCGCCTGAAGCACTAACGAGCGGACTCCGACAGGACTTCGCCGCTGTCCCGGATTGTCGGAACAGCGGCGGCTCCTATAACGGTGGTTTTTCAGCGGAAGTAGAGGGGCAGGTCGAGTGTGACTTGCTCCCCCACGTTCGCGTATCACACAGTTGTACCGGAGGGTTAGACGGTTAGGCTGGGGCCAGGACGCCGCGCAGAACGTCCCTAGCTCCCGCCATCGCCGCCAGCTTCCCGAAAGCGACCTCCCGGGGGAGGTGGTTCATCCCACACGAGCTCGTGATAAGCGTCTGCTCGGGCGACAACCACGATCCTCCCCACTCGTTGATCCGCTCGACCAAGGTATACGGAGACTCGACGTTCAGATCCTGCACGTCCGCGACTCCGACCGCGAGCTGCTGGTCCTTGAGGTACCCCTCGTACTTGGGGGTCATGTCTCCCTCGTTCATGATGGCGTCGCACTCGAGCTGACAGATAAGTTCGACGGGGTACGGCTCGATGTCGAAGTAGCGGTGACCAATCTGGCCGTCGTAGTCCTCCCCGACGGCGTAGTTGCCCTGGCAGACGTGCTGCCACCTGAAAGCCCCGACGCCCTCCCAACACTGGTTGTTGGCCTCGATAGCCGCCTCCACCTCTTCCCTCTTGATCCCCCCGACCGCGAACAGCGGCTCGTCAAGCTGGATGTGCTTGCAGCCTCCCTCCTCCAGCTCTTTGAAGTTTTGGTTGATCACTTCCGCCAGATCCATCATCATCGCGGGAAGGTCGTCGCCGTAGTGCTCGTCGTGAGCGACCTTGGCTAGCATGTGCGGGCCGGTCATGGTGACCTTCACGTTGTCGGGATCCCTGGCGTACTTGGAGACGAACTGGAACTCCTCGACCAGCCCGAGGTCCCCGTACTCGATCTTTTCGGTGCATACGGCCGCCGGATGGAACACGTTGGGGTCCTTGGGGGTGATGTTCCTGGGCCGGGTCACGATCCCATACTCCGCGGTCGGGTCCTTTTCGAACCCGGGTATCTTCTGCCAGAAGAAGTTGAGCATCGCGTT
>Ga0126308_10000128_pt1 | contig 19547 bp, 29 predicted proteins | sample Plot55_FD_92533 | JGI IMG/M metagenome (GOLD analysis project Ga0126308, IMG submission 92533) | Serpentine soil microbial communities from UC McLaughlin Reserve, CA, USA - Plot55 | ecosystem: Environmental > Terrestrial > Soil > Grasslands | place: USA: UC McLaughlin Reserve, Lake County... | reverse complement strand
TACCTGGGCGAAGGCGCCCCGGCCTACGAGGTTGCCGAAGGCGCAGAGGATGTTCGCTAGGAGAGCCGCCGGGTCTGCCTCGCTGTGCGGCTCGATGGCCCGCACGACGTCACCCGGGAGCCCGTAGTGCGCCTCCTCGTCCAGCTCGGGCCAGGACAAGGCTTCCGGCGCGGTCGGCGGCACATGAACGCCACGTCCCCAGCCCCACCACCTGCCGAGCAGCTTGACCACGCCAGGCGCCAACTCTTCGAGCGTCGGCCCCCCGACCACGGGCTCTCCCACGGCGAGTTTCTCAGACGTGTCCCGGACTATACCTTCCAGGTCTCGCACCGCTTCCCGACTGTCAGCACCAGCCGCGCGCCAGGCAGCGAGCATGATCTTGAGAGTTGTGGCTTCGTTCAGCCGGCTCGGACGTAGCAAGAAGCCGGCCAGGGAGAGGGCGAAGTCGTGTCTCCCACCCACGGGTGGGACGTGGCGGGCGATGAGGATTGCGGTGGCGAGCTCGCGGACGTATGCAGACAGCGCCTCGGCGTCTACCTTGGTGAGACCAATACTGGTGTCGTGCCAGACGATGCGCTCGCCACACGGGTGTACCGAAGGCGCTGCTATTGTCTGGCACCCTGTGGAACGCAGCTCGACGAGCACTTGGCCGTCCGCATCCTTGTACCTGATGGTCTCGGCGCCAGGAGAAAGGTACCACCGATGACTGTAGGGAAAACTCTTTCGTCCGGAAGTCACCGTCGCGGGAAGGAACAGCCCTGCCACGTGCGCTGCCTCCGCGACGTCCAAGTCCACGTCCACCAAGCCACAGGATGGCTCGCCGAGTATGAGGCCCACGTTTTGCGGTCTGCCGTCGAAGTGCTGAGGCAGGTCCTCGACAGTAAGTCGCAAGTCCTGCCAACCATCTAAGATCGGCCCCTTCTTACGGTGCGGGACGGGCACCACCGCGATGCCCCGGCGGACGTATCCCTTGGCGGCTCGCAGCGCGCTCACGCCAGCACCTCCCCCTCGACGAGAAGCGCCTCGCGCGCCGCTTGGACGTCGGCCACATCCGGTGGGAAGGGCAGGTAGCGCAGGGTGTACAACCTCTCGCTCAAGGTCTCAACGCCGATCCCCATCATCTCCGGGGATTGGCTTAACAGTTCACGAAGCGCAGGAAGGACTGCTTCGTTAGTGGGGCGTTCAGTCGGGTATAATTGTTCTGGCGCGAACATGCTTAGTAGACTCCTTTTTCGCGTCGTCGGGGCCGCCAGAGCGGGCGGCCTCTCTTTCTCGTATAGCATCCTGATAACGCTCGATGGCACGGCGATATATAAGGGTGAGTGCGATACTTACTGCCTCCGAGGTGTCGTCGTGGCGCGGGACGTCAGGGATGCGAGGGCTACTCATCGCCCTCGGCCTCCTTCGCTGGCGCAAGGCGTTCGATCTCGCGTCGAACAATCTCAGAGTAAACGTCTCGCCACCCGGGCTGCGGGTCTGAGACCAGGAGTAGGGTGAGCCGATCCCAGAGTTCTTGCTCACTGCGGCTCTCGATGTCACTCTCCATGTCGGAGAGTTACGCATTTGCGCAATTAAGCGACTACAATCGCTAAGGACCTAACTTCAGGTTTCTGAGTCGGGCTACGTCGTCTCTTGTGAGTTGTTCATCTTGCAGGTGGTGACGGATCTTTTCATTGGAGATCCCGGCATTTACCAACATTCCGATCAGCCTTGCAAGCTGTACGTCCTGTGGAGTGAGTTCCTCTGTAGAAGGGCCCCTCCGCACCCTCCCTCCCCTCACCAGTCGAGCCACCGCCTGCGCTTCTCCTATAAATCCAGGTGTGCGGCCCTTCTCCCGCTTCTCTCCCTCTAGGTGCTTCCTCAGCTTTTCCCAATCTATGCTCTCGGGGTTGGGATGTAGCTTCTCGATCAGCGGCTTTATAGGTTTGCCCGCCACTACATATGCGGCTATGAGCTTCGTCAGCGCGCCAGGTGGGCTTTGAGAAGCTCCCGCGTAGAATCTGCGTATAGCCTCGAACTCTACTTGCTCTCGTTCCGGGTCTAACCCTAGCTTATCGCAGAGCTCTTGCCATTCCTCATCTTCTGGCCAGTCGTTTCGCGAGTGGACGGACGTGTACTCGACGGCCTCTGAGGCGACAAATCTTTCGTCCTGCAAGTACTCCCTGCGATGGCTAAGCACCTCAAGGCTTCGACGCAGATCGTCGAGAGCCTCGCGAAATAGAAACTCGGCGTCAGCCGCGGGCGGCAGCTCCACCTTCCGTCCACTACCGCGGCGGGGTTTGCGTTTCCGCCTTGTTTCCGTTCCCTCGCAGTGATCTTGGCTTACTGAGTACTCGCCACATGATTCGCACACGGGGAATCCGTCTCGTCTGAGATCTTGGAATAGGGCAGGAGCTGACAGCTCAGGCGCGACTTTGGTAGCGGCGTCCTCATTAGTGAAGCCCTGGTGACGAAAAGCGACATACCTAACGTATCTGTATTCTCGTTCCTCAGGTATGCTGTTCATGCAATCCGCAGTGCGGGCCGAACGGTAATGGTGCCCGTGTCTCCTTCCTTTGTCTGGCTTTCGGCAATTCTAGCCGGTCGGCACCATCTTCAATTACCGGTGCGAATCTGCCTCGATACGGCTTCACTTCCTTGTACTTCTTAATCTACAGTAACAGGTTAGACTCCGTTGTCGCACATCAAGGGGTAGAGACACACGCCCTAGATGGCTACACTTTCAGCCATACCCCTTTACCGGGCGTGTCTCTCGTGTCACTTACAACGCCGCTGTGCCCGCGGGGTTGCGGAGTGCTAGAGCACCCCACACATCACTACACTCCCGACCAAACCTTGCCGCGAGTCTAGGACTGGATCGGCGCCTGGATCATAATGCGGCCGAGGCCACTAGACAATATCTTGCTCAGCCAATCTGTAGCATCTTCAAACGAGGGCACCGGGCAGTTGGAGAAGTGACTCTTCTTTCACTCCCTTCTTACAATGCCAGATATTGATGCGAGCAGCAGTGGCACCAAAACCCAACCTACCATCTGATGGGCGAAGGAGTAAATTTCGCGACCTAGCCCTTGAGATTCCTGCGCCTCCCCGACCTGAAAACTGAGTACTGGAAGGAAAAGACCAACGCTGTACGAAACTGCATAAAAGAGGTGCTGTCCAAAGGTGCTTAGACGTCGACTATACTCTGCGATCGAGGCTTCTGTATTATCCTTCGTACCCTCCGGATTCTTTGTCGCCTCGGAAACGTTGAGATCGAGAGCGCTACTCGGCCAGAACATGATCGTTCCGACAAGCAGAAACAGAGAGATCGGTATGATGAGGCGCTATGTTTGCACTCCGTAACCGGTCAGCCACTTTAGCCACCAATCGCCCCACTAATCACGCTCACCAGATCGCTCCTCAAGGCACCGAGGTTTCGTGCTTGACTTGGAAAACGCTTCAAGGGTAGCGGTGAAACGAACCTAAGCGATCGCCCTCGCATCAGCGTCGGCTCTCATAGAGTAGGATAATCTCACTTGGTTTCTCTTGGGTGAATTCACCCGAAATTCATCGCCATGGGCGACCATGCGGAACAGCAATGAACCCATGACCGAGGAGATCGAGCCTGCCGCTAGAGACACTAGAGGGGACGCACCGCTACCTGATCACGAGGCGCACGACCGCTGAGGCCGATCTGTACGAGGCGATACCGCGCGAATTCAAACAGACCATCACAGAAGTTCACTTCGCCAGTGGCACCGACGCGGAACTTCTGGGGCAGCAGGGCACCTACGGCATAGACCTGGATGAGGAGTGGCTGGCGCGGATCAAAGGGGAGCGCGGATACCAGCGCCCCTCTAACCTGATCGACGTGGTAGAAGTGGACCCCGAGCGCCTGGGTGAGAATCTCGATCACACCACGAGTGATGTGATCGAGCCGCTTGCTCCCTACTTAGAGGACGTGCCCGAGCTCCCACCGCTCGATGCGGCCGTGCTTGCAGAGAACCCTGATGAGGTCCCACAAAACTACCGTTACTACAGCAGCGGACCACTCCTGAACCAGGGATCCGAGCGGGCGTGCACGGGCTTCTGCGGAGCCAATTTCTTGAACGGTGCTCCGCTAAAAACCTCGCCCGCGAAGACTAACGAGGATGCGTTCGGGTTCTACTACCGCAACCGCGAGATAGACGAGTGGCCTGGTGAGGATTACTCAGGCTCTTCGCTCTCCGCGATGTGCAAACAGCTCATTTCGCTCGGCCACATCGAGCAGGCTGCGGTAACCAACTCGTTTGAAGAGATGAGCCGTTGGAAGCTCTACAAAGGCGGTTTGATGATCTCGACACCTTGGTACGAGGGCATGTATCGCATCGACAGTCGTGGCTTTGTAAGGCCGACCGGCCGTTACGTCGAAGACCACGCTATCTGGGACCGGGCAATCACTGCGTGGCGCTCTGCCATCTGGTTCAACAGTTGGGGCGACATTTTTGGATTTGGGGGCAACTGCTACGTCGCCGAGGCCGATTTCAGGTGGCTGATTCAGAAGGGCCTCAGGGCGTACACTGCAGTGCAGGTTAGGTAAGGAACCAAGAGAAGGGAGGTAGGAGCCTTGCGCAAGTAACCTCCTTCGCGACGGCGGGTCCAACTATCTGAGAATTTACCTCGCAATCTCGATGTTATGAGCGTGGCCTCTCAGAGATAACCTGAAGCGCAAAGCCGAGAATAGCGAATCTATCGGCTTGATGGGGATTTCGGATAAGGCGGTGAGCTGAACGTTAGCGGCTGGGCAGCACAGCACGCTCCAAGTACGACAAAACATTCTAACCTCTTTGATACACACCTCACCTTCAGTTAGGCTTGGGCTCACAGGATACGTTGCGAGACAAGCAACGGTATACAACGGTTAAGTTGACCAAAATTCATTCGGGATTCATCGCTATGAGCTTTCATTGAGACTTGACGTAATGGCGGAGATAGATCGAGTAGATATAGATAGCTTGTTCGTAGGAGGAAGTGTTAAGCCATGACAAGGTTTTTGAGGTTTTTAGGCTTCATTCTGGTTTTTGGTTTGTTGGTCGCAGGTGTTTGGTACTTGGGAGACAGCATCGATCAGTATGTGCTCGAACCTGCCTGGGACTTGGCTAAACTGCTGATTCTGTTGTTAGCTATACCTCTCGCTGTCATCGTAGCCTACCGGATTTTTCGACTCTACCGGCGTACGCGAGATTTGCCTCAATTGGTGTTCACTGATTTTAGTAATAACTCAGGCATCTCCGAGCTTGATCCAGTAGCACCGGCAGGCTTTAGACAACTGTTTCGTGAGAATCTGATAATAGCGGTTGAAGGCATAGAAGGCAGGGTTCAGAGGCGAAAATCTTCGACACAGAAACCTCCCCTCGAGAAGGCGCCTCTCAACTCAAGGGTCATCCAAGACACCCGATTGAGTGACCTAGTAAAGGCCCTTGCGGAGGCCTCGCCAGAACCAATAAAGCCTGTTGTACAACTTCTCAGCCTCGTTGTTCCACCGCGAGGAACTACAATAACAGGCAATCTACAACGTGCGGGCAGCACGCCCGGTAAGTTAGGGCTCACGTTAGAAATTGCAGATATCGAAGACCCCGGACAATCTCGGCTCCGCACGATCTGGGAACAGCCCTCAAAGGGTGTTCCGGTAGTAGCCAGCTCATCAATAGCTGAAATGCCAAACGCGAAAGTCATGCTTGATCCCCGGCGGCAGGCTCAACCTTATTATAGGCTCGGTAGGTGTTTAGCCAGTGTGGGCCTCTTCGAGGATGCGATTGGTTACCTGAAAGAAGCGCTGAAGCTCGACTCGGGTTTCAAAGAGGTGGCTGCGGCGCTGGCTGAGAATGAATCCAACCTGCAAGTTCAAAAAGGCAACGCCTCAGTCTATGCTGTTGGCAAGACATTGCAGGATGCTGGCCTACCAGGTCAAGCGATTGACGCCTATAGGAAACCGCTGCTACCTAAGAACCAAACGGAGGCGAAGAAGACCTGGAAAACTGCGCTTCATCTAACAAGGGGCGATGAGGCCAACGCGTACCGCAAGCTTGCTGCAGTCTACCGCCAAGATAGAGTTTTCCTCTATGACGAATCGCTCGCACTCTACAAATTGGCTGTGGAGAAAGGAGCCACACGGGCGGTAGATGAACTCAGCGCCATGCAACAGAACTCGGCAACCGAGTTGACCCGAGCGGGTCAATTGCTACGAGATCTGACAAAATACGACGCCGCAGAGAAGTATTTGTTAATGGCCTTGGGCAGGGTTCCTGACCATAAGCAGGCCTTAGCGGAACTGGCAGCTGTTAAGCAGAGCAAACCGCCAGTGGAAAATCTGGAGGCGCAGGCGCTATTCACGTTGGGCACACTATATGAGAATAGAGGAGCACTAGAGGAGGCTAAAACCGCTTACGAAGACGCTTTGAAGAAACAGCCTACTCACACAGAAGCAAAGAATGCCCTAGAGCGTGCGATTCAATCGGTGACACGAACACCATCCGAGCGCTACATTGCGCTGCTGAAACCAGGGGCCCAATGGCTGGCACTTGAGCTCTCCAAGGAGACAATGTTAAGTGATGTTAGGCGTGGGTATCGTAGGAGCGAGAATGGACGTCCTGTAGCGGAAGTTTACAATTTCATCGGCGCTTCCTACTTGCTCAGTGCTTCAGTCCACAGTAGCTTCTACCAACTAGCTATCGATAACTTCAAGCAAGCAGTAAACCACGATCCGGGTTGGTGCCTACCTTACGAGAACCTAGGTGACACGTACAGTTATATGGGCAACCAGCGGGAAGCTCTCGGCTCCTACGATACAGCTCTTGAACAGGTTCAAGCCGATCTGAAAGAGGAGGATCCTCAGCGTCAGGAGACTGAATGTCGACTTAGGATCTCTAAGGGGATTGCCCAACTGCTGTCTTCTGATTCAGATCTCAAAGAGAAAGCACGCAACGAGATTCGTTCCATCGAGCGCGCATGCGGCGGCCCTGTAAATCTAAGTGCCCGCTCACTTTACAACCTAGCGTGTTGGTATTCGGTCGCTGCTAGGCACAACATCAGGGTCTTAGGACCAGGAAGGGTGCCTCGTGATCTCAGACGTAGAGCACGCCGCTTCCTAGCATATAGTATGGCGAAAAACTATCTTGATCGAGACCTTTGGGAGCGGGTTGATAAGGACCAGGATCTCGACAATGATACCCGCAAGGGTCTGGAAGACCTGAAGTTCAGAATCATAAAGGAAGTGGACCAGCAGAAACGCCAAGGTACAACCCTCCTTTTCAACTTAACTGAGGATGACTTCCGGAGTGCGATGGCCGAAGTTATGAAAAGAGCTGGGTGGCCGTAGGAAGCACCTCGCTAACTACGGTGCCGAGAAGGTTCTGCCGGTTACAGCGCTTGTGACAGCGCAATCTGAGCAGTAGCCACGAGTCCACGGAGGCTACCTGGATATGGTCCACCGGCGACGAGTGTGTCCCTGCTAGAGGGAAGTACATGAACTTCAAGATTCCTTTAGACTCAGTCCAGTAGCTATGAAATCCGCCGTAAGACCTTAAGCTTGCCTGCACCCTCACCTCCGAGAGGTACACGAAAACGCAAGAGTGCGTGTCGTGACTCTATTCGTTCGATAGGGGTCCAATAGCACCGAAGCTGCTAGCATGTCTTTAGCCTCCACCTGCTCCTCTCCTCCTTGCTCCGCTACCCGCCAGAGACGCAGGATCAAAGACAGGCGGGCAAGACAAGCCTCCATCTTGCTCCAGACACCCTCCAAACGAGCAGGGAAACCGGGCATATGCGCCTAGTCCTGCAAGTCGCCGGACACCTCCTTGAACACTTCCCAGGCCTCGGGGACAAGCAGGACAACTCCAGGAACCGGCTCGGCGTTTTCACCATCTCGCATCTCCAGATCTGCCAATCTGCTGAACAGGTGCTCCACGGTCGATCGCTACTCGACTTATATCGTCGTCGGTTGTCGTGTGCGTTGTGGATCGGGGTAAGCGAACAGGAAGCGGTCGAGCAGGCCGTCCTCCCGTCCAGTCATCGAGACCGCCTAGGCGTTGGATATTTCGCCAAGTCTGCTCGTTGCGAGATAAGATCCGCTGCTTGATGAGATCAATGTGGAATCGCCAAACCACCGGCGCATCGACGTCACGTCGTGCAGGGACGACTTAAACGATTACCACAAGGGCAAGAGCTTCTATTGCTCTACTGGTATCAGCGTCGAGGCTAGACGTGAGGTATCGTGCGACGTGGACCATTTCTTTCCCCTTGCCCTCGTTCGCTTCCTGCCTGTCGACCACGTCAATCTGGACGGGGTCTGGAACTTGGTGCTGAGCTGCTGGAGATGCAACCGTGGAAAGGAGGGCAAGGCGGCCCGCGTCCCGACCATCCGGCACCTGGAGAGGCTCCACCCGAGGATCTCGTACGGGCGTTTCAGCTCGTTGGCACACGTGAAGCCCTTTCCATGGTCTGCAAGCCTCATAAATCGACCAAATGCTCATATGTCGAGATTCTCAGCTCATCGCACATTTCTCTCACGATGCGCGAGACGTCGGGTAAGCTGTCCGGGTCGCCTGCGTAGTTAGACTGCGCAAGTAGCAGTCCAGGCGCAATTACTAGTTCTTCCTGGCTGCCAGGGTTCAGTATCACTAACTCAAGCTCGCGCACCCGTTCTAAGGAATAATTGTGCTTGGTAGCATACCTTTCGAGGTCACTGAATCCAACTTCGTCCTGGAAATGGAGAAGTGGGTAAAGCACGAAGCGCTCCGCGTAACCTATTCCTCCTATTCTTCGAGAAGTCCAGGTTTCGTGGGCCCGCCCAGTTTGGAACAGATACACACTGTTGCGAAGAGTTCGGGCTACCCCTTCGACAACTCCTAACTCACGAACGTACATCCTGGTTAAGTAATCAATCTGCCAAGACCGAGATCCGTAGAACTTAACATCGTCAGCAAATCCACGGGCCTCTTTTCTGCGTTCAAACAGCAAAAGCTTGTCGATGAACTTCAACTTCCCATTCGGTCGCAGTTCGGGCACATAGAATGGCTGCTCAGGGTAGCACGCTGCGATAATTCTGAGCATCGCCTTGAAAAGACTCCCGAGATAAGCCGATTGTATTTCCTTTGTAAGAGAATCTAGGTCGAGTCCAGGCTGGCGTAAAAGCAAGAATAGATCGTTCACGTCGCGGAGCCTACAATAACCTTGCCTGGCTATATGCGCCAAACTGACTGCAATCGCCTTCTCAATTCTAAGGAATCGAACATCCCCATGTTGAATAAGGTCATCCTCACTTATCGTGATTAGCCCTTCGCCACATGCCGGAAATCCACCAAAGTGGATGTCGAATTCAACCGGCCGATCATCTCGCTCGCTGCTCGTCGGGCAGATACCGCAGGCACTGGGGTACTTAGGGTTCCCTTTGAAGATCTTATACCTGCCAAACCGGAGTTTACTTACGCTGTAACCTCTCCTAATTAGCTGTGAGAGCAATACCCACAGATCTTCTGTGGGAACAAAGAGATCGGCATCTGCTAGCTCTCGCTGACCACTTTCTGCGTCGTAAAGGTCTTTTATATGCATACCCTTTAACACAGCCATTGGAACGGATTGCATCGCAGCGAACAGCTCTTGGGTAGCCTTGGTATGCTCTTCGATGCATTCCAAGATGTGTTCGAGGCGAGGAGTGAGCGCACCCACAATCGTTTCAGCACTTTTGTTCGCGCTCGGTGAGATCAACGACAACGACTTTATGTTGCCGTGTACTTGCGGTACTACTTTGTGGAAACGCACCACGTCGATGAATTGTCTGACCTGCGAGCTATCCATCTGACGAAGTAAGGCGTCGACATCCGAGTCGCTAGCCGAAACGGTACGACCAGTTACACTAAGAAGACGGTTAACAATTGACACAACAGCCACCCTACCAACAATCGCTCGTGTCCTCGCAAGCGTACTACAGTTTACCCCCGGGCGTGTGCACAGGGGCCGGATTCAGAGGGAGTTTGTGTTTTCCACAGACGGTGTGTCGCCGAAGCTACTAAAGAAGTGTTCGCCCCTTCCACCGCTAGCGACGGTCCCACTCCTGAGAGCGTCATGCTCAAGAGCAAGGTTGTGTTCTAGCCCCGCTTGCGCGGTACCGAAAGCCGTAATCGCTGGCCTCTGGGTGCGTAGTCGTAGATAGGCCCAAGAAGGGAGGTATGCGTTCCGCACTCGTCCACAAAGGGCAGCCTCTCCGGCTCGACCGTCACTGCCACCATCACTCGCCAAGCCGCCCTCTCGAACTCGTTACGCTCGGTGGCTACTCGTCCCCCTTTTTCCTGGTGGAGGCGATGCTGGCCATGGCGCGGCACATGGTGGAGCGACTTACAGAGAGCCCCGTCATGGCCTCCACGTAGTCGCAACGCTCTTGGAGGGTGGCAATGGGACGCCCTTTGAGGTCCTTCTCCAAGAGCTTCATAGCTATGTCGTCCAGCTTCGGAGCAGATCCAGGCCTCTCCTTCGGAGCCAGCGATTCTCCGCGGTGGGCTTTGTTAACGTAGCACTTGACCGAGAAGGGGCTCACAGAGAACGTACGGGCCGTCTGGGCCTTGGACATGCCACCTCCTACGGCGGAGACTATCCTACTTCTTAGGTCTTTCGAGTAACCGCTCATGCGGCGATGTAGCCATCGGCTCACTACCGCTGCAACGTGCTGTTACACTCCGTGTGGTCGGAGATCGTTCGAGACATCAGCTACCTTTACCGACTGAGTACTCCATTGCGCGCCGACCGGATGGATCTGCTGCGGCGGAAAACCAGCATAGCGCGTGGACAGAGTGCGGCTAGAGCGTGTTATGAACTTGGGCGAAAATCGCATAGAAATGCGGATTCCACATTCGGCTTGGTTCCCTCGCGATCTCTGTTTCCCGCATTCCTAAGCTGTTTCTAATCGAGTTCATAACAGCCTCTAGGCTGACCGCACTCCTACGTCAATCGCCGCGTCCGGCCGACATCCGATCCGGTAGTCGCCACAGGTCTGGATCCACGTTCTCGATGATCTTCAAGGTACCCGGTTCGTCGTAGATGATGAAGCTTGTTCCTAGTGTCGCCAGGTCCCATCGATCGAGTTCGACGCCAATCTCGGCGAGTGCTCGCGCAAACGGTTGCCACGCGATACGGTTGCCAAGGCGCATCTGTTCAAGGTCCTTAAGGGCGTGGGAGGCGAGCGGCGCAGTGGATGGGTCGAGGTCGACCGCTCGTTTCACGGCCTTGATCGCCTGCTCGACGGACGCTTTGGCGTCAAGATTTCGGCGATGCGAGGAGTCATCCTCCAACGCAGTATCAAGAACGCCTCGATCGACAGCTGGAAGCTCGCTGCGAGACGCCGCTGACAGCACCCGCCGACGCATCGGATCGTCGAGAAGTACGCCGAGTTCCCGCACCAGATCGGCCGGTTCGTCGGCGACATGGACGAAACCAAAGAAAGGATTCGGTTGCCCGAGGATCTTCCGCAGACACCCTGGCCACTGAAGCGCGACGATCGCGGGTCCCTTTAGGCTGCTGAGCTGGACAGTCGCTGGGACATCGAGTTCACCGTCGTGTCGGAGGAGCAGGAGTAACGCTGGACCCGCGAACACGAGCTCGTTTACCGAGAGTCGATCGAGGTTGGCCGACGTGAGCTGATAGCGCCAGAGCTCTCGCCAGACGTGCCTAGTGAACACCGGCTGCTCGACGGCGACAACCGAGAAGTCGTTGTGACAGAGGAATTCGTAGACGGCTGAGACCTTACCGGCTGCGATCCCGTCGGGGGTGACCATCAGGAGCGCTGACCGCCACAGCAACTCGGCGGCATCATGCTCGAATATTTCGATCGCATCGCTCAGACTCTCGCGGAAGTACGTCTCGTACTGGTAAAGCTCAACCTTATGTGGAACTCGGGTCAGCGACGTCCAGTCGACGGTATTGATGGCGCTTTCCTCCAGTCCTCGCGCTGTGAAAGGCGCTGCTAGTATACCAATCGAAGCACGTTGACTTTATCCTCATGCGTGCCAAGGCGGGCGCCCTTGGGAAACACGCGTCAAAATCAGATCGACTCGCCGGTGCTGATCAATAAAGAGTCAGATTCGTTTATCGCGGTACGTAATAATCCCTTGAGACCACGTACTTCCTCCGTAGAATTAGAAAGCGGGAAGCACACCATCCATGACTTCAACCGGAATTTTCCCAATGACGGTGCGTGTTTAGACTTCATTCGCGACGCCCTTTACCTGGATGGATTCCCTGCTGCAGTTGCCGTCTAGTAACGAAACACCACCGGCTTACGAAATGCATAGCGTATTCGCGCCAGGAATGCGGAATCCGCGTCTACTCGCTGGGGTTTTCCCTTTGAGAAATCCCGGACGCCGTTGAAGTCGTGGTTCTACGCGATGCACCTGATGGCATCCACGCGTAGCGGAACCACCTAAACTGGCGACGCTGGTCGAAGGTTTCCGTCCAATCTTCCTCCGGCAGATAAACGCCGGTCAGAACGAAAAGCAGCGAAGAGTAGTCGGGGAAGCCATCGTCTTCGGCTTCATAGAAATAGGCGCAGTGCATATGAGGTAACCTGCCGTCTCAGATTCAGAGCGGTCGCTAAAAAGCGTGGGCGGCGCGTCAAGGCCGTCCCGAAGCCGAAGGAAGAGTGGGTCGCTGTACCCGTTCCCAACTCCGGCGTGCCGCGAGAGGTCGTCGACGCGGCGCGGGAAACCCTACTCAAGAACAGATGGAACTCCAGCAGCGGCGACCGGTTCCGGGAGCTCTCCGGCGGCATGCTCCGCTGCGGCTGTGGCGGGCGGCGTATATGAGGACCTGCGTTACGCGAAAGTCGGGGAGGCGCGAAGTCGGTGCCGAAGGGGCTGTCCGGGATCTACACGCGCGCGGGCTCCTGCTCCACGCAGAGGTGGAGGTCCGTCACCTGCGCGAACGTGAACGGCATCGGCTGCTCTACCGGCTCCAGGACGAAATCGTAAGCCTTCTCCAGACCGGCGAGCCGGTGGAATCAGGCGCGGCTCGTGAACCCGGACGGGCAGGTTATCCAGACGAAGCCGGTCTCTGCGGTGTCCAGGGGAAACGTGCGAACGAGCGCCGGCGAACCCCTGCCGAGGGTACTGGTCTCGGATGGGCGGGCGGTCCGGCTCACGGACGCCGACAGCGGCTTTGCCACTGAGGTTACTGGGTGGCTTGGGCACCGTCGGCGGCTTGCGGGTCCAGGCGCTCGGGGCGGTCTCTCCCGTCTTCCGACGGGGTGAGCACCTGCGGGCTCCCGCTGTCGAAGCGGGCCGTAACGCGGGTGCCGATCTTCAGGCCGCGGGCGACCCGGCTCTGGAGGTCGGCCGTGAGTTCGGTGTCGCTGCTGTTGATCTTCACCCGGGTGACGGGGCCAAGGAACGAGTGGCTGACGACGCGCCCCTCGAAGGCTCCCTCCGGGACCGGGGAATCGGGGGAGAGCTTCGAGAGCTCCAGAGATTCCGGGCGGATCAGGACCAGCACCTTCTCGCCGGCCGTGCACCCTTGCGCGGCATCTACCTCGTAGCGGCGTCCGCGGTGCACAACGAGACCAGCTTCGCTGTCGACAACCTGCGTCTCGAGACGGTTCATCGTGCCGACGAACTCGGCGACGAAGGGGGTCTTGGGCTCACCGTAGATCTCCGCTGGTGTGCCGATCTGCTCCATAAGGCCGGCCGAGAGGACGGCGACGCGGTCCGAGATCGCGAGCGCCTCCCCTTGGTCGTGGGTGACGTAGAGGGTAGTGATGCCCAGCTCGGACTGGACGCGCCGGATCTCCTCGCGCAGCTGGACGCGCACCTTCGCGTCCAGAGCCGAGAGCGGCTCGTCAAGCAGGAGCACGTGGGGTTCGATCGCCAGCGCCCGGGCCAGCGCGACCCGCTGCTGCATGCCACCGGAGAGCTGGTGCGGGTAGCGGTTGACGGCCTCGGTGAGACCCACGATCTTGAGCAGCTCCCCGACCCGTCGCGAGCGCCGCTCGGAGGGCTCGCCCCGGACGCGCAGGCCGAACTCGACGTTTCCCTCGGCGGTCATGTTCGGGAAGAGGTTGTAGGCCTGGAAGACCATGCCCATATTGCGTCTGTTCGGTGGCACGTTCGTTATATCTTTCCCATCGACGACGATGCGTCCCTAGGTAGAACGCTCGAACCCGGAGACGAGACGCAGGGCAGAAGTATAGCCGCAGCCGCTGGGGCCGACTAGCGAGACGAGCTCCCCGGCCTCGAGCGTGAGGTCCAGACTCTTGAGCGCGGCGACCTCGCCAAAGGTCTTCCTCAGGTTCTCGAGTCGCACGGCCGCCATCGTTACCCCCTACTCCCGATCTGGACCTCGTCGCTGCCAGCGCCCCCGCCGATGGAAAGTAGGCTGAGTATGGCAATCCAGGTCATCGCGAAGCTGATGAGGGTGAGCGCAGCCGCGGGGTTGGTCTGCATCTGCCCGACGTAGGCGATGTAGACCGCAAACGAGGTGAAGAGCATCAGGCTCGCCATCGTGTACTCACCCATGATTATGGCCAGCGTTAGAAAAGAGCCGCTCAGCACGGCGACCCGGAGGTTCGGCACGATCACTCGCAGCAGGATCGTCCGCCAGCCGGCCCCTAAAGACTGCGCCGCCTCTGTCAGGGTGCGGATGTCGATCGCCTGCATCCCCACGTCGACGGACCTATACACGTACGGCAGGGCGTACATCACGTAGGCGAACAGCAGGATCAGCGGCGTCCCCACGAACCACGCAGGCGCCCCGCGGTACAAGTTGAGCAGCCCGATGATCAGCACGATCGGCGGCACGACTAACGGCAGCACTGAGACGAACTCGAGTACCGGGCGCAGCCGAGGGAGCCTCAGGTGCACCCAGTACACCGTCGGGACCACCAGGACCATAGAAATCACGATCGTCCCTACGGACAGCTTGAGCGAGAACCAGATGCTGTCCCAAAACATCGGGTCGCTGAAGATGTAGGCGTAGGACCCGAACCCGTACTGGCCGCCGCCCTCCTCCAGGCTGAACTGCAAGGTTGCGAGCAGCGGGATCAGGAAGTACAGCGCTCCGAGGAAGAGCCAGACCATCTTCGACCACGAGTAACGGCGCTTCACTTCGTCCACCTCGCGACCTGGCGTTGGAGGAGGGTGTAGATCAGGGTCGAGACTGCGATCACCACTATCATGCCGAGGCCGAGCGCGTAGCCCTGGTGCGGGTTGGCGAGGACATCCCCCGTGAAGCTCCGCGCGATCACGACCGTTACCAAGTTCACATGACCCACGGTGAGGGCGTAGGGCGTAGCGTAGGCCGCGAAGGCATTGGCGAAGAGCAACACTGCCGCGCCCAGAAGCGAAGGTGCCAGGATTGGAAGCCCCACGTACCGCCAGTACTGGCTTGAGGAGGCACCGAGGTTGCTCGCGGCCTCTCGCCATTCCCGGCGCAGCCCATCGATCGCCGGGGCGATCACGAGGATCATTAGCGGTATCTGGAAGTACAGGTAGGTTATGGCGAGGCCTGTGAACGTGAACAACGAGAATCCACTATCGTAGAGATCGAGGCCCACCACCGCGCTCAAGAACTGGGTGACGGCGCCCGTGGTTCCCAAGGTCGCTATGAACGCGAAGGCCAGCGGGACGCCAGCGAAGTTCGCGGCCACGCCGGAGAACGTCGTGATCACCGGCCGCACCCAGCGCGGCGTTCCCTCGGTTAGCGCCGCGTAGGCCAAACGCCCACCGAAGACGACCCCGAGGCCCGCTGTGAGCGAGCTCAGGGCTATGGAGTTCCAGAACGCGCCCAGGAACTGCGCCTCGAAGAGGTTGCGTACGTTCTCCAGGGTGAACCCTCCCGCCTCGTTCTGGAAGGCACCTACCACCAGGGAGACAGACGGTAACAGGAGGAAGAGGCCGATGAACGCGAAAAACGGCGTCATCCCGAGCCACGTCAACGAGCGCGCCCGGTCGGGCCGCTTGCGACCCGAGCTTGTCGGGGCGGCCAAGTTCTTACGCCCCCGCCACCTGCTTGCCCCACTCCTCCATAAGTAGCTTCGTGGCTTTCTCCGTCTGCTTCTGGCTGGGGAACTCCACCTGCTCGTAGGGTTCGTGGGGCGGGAGCTTGTCCAGGAGTGCCTGGGGGATCACGCCGCGCTCGACCAAGTCGTCGAAGCGGGCCGGATGCGAGTAGCCGTCGAGCCAGAGGAGCTGTCCCTCGTCTGAGTAGAGGAACTCCTGCCACAGCCGCGCGGCGAAGGGATGCGGGGCGTCGGCGTTGATCGCCTGGACGTAGAAGTTCCCGAAGACGCCGCTCGGGGGGACCTTCACCTGCCAGTCGAGCTGGCCTCTGAACTCGTCGCTATAGCCTAACTGCAGATAGTCCCAGTCGATACTGATGGGGGTCTGGCCGTTGGCGACGGTCGCGGGTGTCGCTTCGACGGGTATGTAGTTGCCGAGCTGCTCGAGCTCGGCGAAGAACTCTATCCCCGGCCCGATGTCGTCAAGCGAGCCGCCATTAGCCAGGGACGCCGCGTAGACGCCGGAGAAGGCGGCGCTGGAGGCGCGGGGATCTCCGTTCAGAGCTACCTGGTTCTTGTACTCGGGCTTCTTCAGGTCGGCCCAGTCCGTGGGTACGTTACTGACGATGCTGTTGTTGATCCCGAAGGCTATGACCCCGTAGTAGTCGCCGACCCAGTATCCCTCCGGGTCCTTCATGAAGTCCGGGATCGTGTTCCACTTGGAGTTCCTGTACTTGGCGAAGAGCCCGTCGGCCTTGCCCTGCGGGGCGAACGACGAGCCGACGTCGAGCACGTCCGGCGCCCGCTCCTGGCCCTTGAGGGCCTTCACGGCCTCGAGCTGCTCGGCGGAGGCGGCGTTGGGGTTGGCGTTGTTGACCCTGACGCCATACTTTCTCTGGTAGGTCTCCATGATCACGCTGTAGTTCACCATGTCGGGGGGGAGCGCAATCGTGGTGAGCGTCCCCTCCTCCTTGGCAGCCCTTATGAGATCTTTCATCGAGATCTCTTTGCCGCTCTTGGGGATCTTCATGCCAGTTTCTTGCTCGCCCCCGCCACCGCCGCACGCGGCTAGCAGAGCCGGCAAGGTCATAATACTCATCCCTGCGACGGCAGACTTCTTGAGGAAGTCGCACCTTGTTACTCGATGATCCATCTGTCCCCTGTTCCCTAACCACGAAGGTTCGTTGCTTACATCCTTTTGCTAAAAGGGATCCGAGTCAAGCCGATGTGATGTCCGACCTCTCGCGGCTCCACTAAAGTAACTCTATCGACGCCTACTAAGGTTGAACAACATCGCCACCTTCATGGTGCAGCTTCACGGCCTCGCGTTTTCCGCCGACATGGAATACTTCTTGGTAGGCATTCAGCCTCACCACATCAGGGCAGGGACCTTCATTTGCGTACCACCGCGCTATGAACTCCGGGGTTCCGATCGTCAGAAGGCTTCTTGCTATGTCCACGGTGCGGCAGGAGTCGGGCATGAGAGCCAACCTCTGTAAACTACACCTTTCCACGAGCCCTCGCGCGGTACGCCGGCGCAAAGCCACGGGCATGTCGTAGCCTAACATCTCTACTCAGGAGAACCTTCGGCCACCGCATTGCCCAATTCCCGCTCTCCCACCGCTTCGCGGCCGGTTATGAAATACTCCTGTTCGGGCCAATAGTACATTGGACTCTCGTTTCGGAAGAGATCACATAAGGCGACACAATCATCAGCCGAGTTCAGCATAGTGACTTTCATCTTTCCCTCTTGGCCTTCCAACTCGTAGTAGAAGTTGTACTCCTTCGCCTTGAGATTGTAAGCCGCAGCGTACCTGATAACACGTTGCAGCAGCATATCAGACCATCTCCTTTCCGTCCTCGCCGTCGCAGTCCCCTTCCTCTTTAGGGGTCGCTTACTACTCGCGAGGGGCACCATAGCCGGAGGCGATGAATTTCGGATGAATCGACAATGCATTTTAGATGAAGAGTCCTTGTCGGATGACAAACTGGCCGTGCCATTGTCAGGTGATCCAGCTTCTGTGCCTGGCGGCACTTCGAGGAGTACTCGCAACCTCACTAACTTTGTTAGGGGACTCGGGGTGACGAATGCCAAAGACTACTTCTTCATCACCGATGCGCTTACTTTAGACGTTCTCCGACTTCTGTCAAGAATTCATCCGAAATCACTGTCGATTCATCCGAAATTCATCGCCTTCTGGTTAGCTGGTGGTGATACTTCGGACTGCTTGAGGAGGCCAACGTGGCGAAACGTCCTTGTCGTCTAACGGGGCTACGCACCACAATAGCTCTCGCGGTGTCTGTGATCTTCGTTGCAGGAGCTGCTGATACCGCACTCGCGCAAACGCCTCCAGAGCTAGAGTTCTTGAACAATCCTCTGGCCAAAATAGCGATACACGGGGATCAAGAAGCACGTGCAAAGTGTCAGGAAGAATTTCAGCAAGACTTTAGTAGGGACATAGAAACCGCCACTGCGACTGTGTTCGTTCTCCTTAGCGGCGACCAGGAGGCGACGAGTATCGAGTTTTCACCCGAAGTACCTGCGGCAGGGAGCGAAGTACCCGCGGCAGGGAGTAGCGGGCTAAGCACCAGCTCCTACAACCAGCTCGTCACCGAAAATCGACTGATCGTACAAGCGGAAGCCGCGAAGAATGAGCAACCTGGCCTCTCAATCAAACCCTCTGAAGTCAAAGCGTTTAATCTAACATTCTTGATTTGCTCTAACAGTAAGTCGCCGGGTTTGGGGCATTACCTCCTGCATAACGAAATCCCCATCGAGTGGGCAAGCTTTGCGGGACAGCTGGTAGTGAGGGATTCTACCAACTCTCAGATCGGCCCTGGAACGGTTGCTCTGCAGTTAACCAGGCCAGCACTAGGGTACGAGCGAACATACTTCACGTGGATCATGGCAATTGCTCTGCTATTTGCTGTGATTTTTTTGGTCGTGATGTACCTCCGGATAGAGGGGGACAAAAGGGGGAAGTTGAAGAAGGACCTTACCTTCGACTTTAAGACAGGGCTGGTAATTCCCACCACGGCTGGCGCTGCAATCATAGGAACGTTATTGACGACGACGATCCTACCGAGTGACACATTCTTTATGCCGAGAGGCCAGTACGCCACACTCAACGCTGTGTTTATCTTAGTCGCCGCTCTGGCTGGCATCGTGTACACCAACAAAAAGAATGGATGGACCTTCGTGATAGGAGCCGGGTTTGCGCTTGGTGCTGGAATCGGCGAAGCCATAGCAATCTTGTTCATACTCAAAGAGATGGCTTTCCAGGGCAGCCTACCAGCCAGAAGCGCGTATATCCTTCAGTTTGCGGTCCTAGTCACTCTGTGCGTAGTAACCGTCCTTGCTCTGAACAAGGTAGCTTCAGAAATCAACAAGCCCGGTCGGTCAGCAGCCAAGTACCCTATTCCCGAGGAAGAGATCGAGTACGTCACCATATCTCAAGGGGAAGATGGCGGGCCGAAGGATGCTAAAGAATCGGTGATCAGTGACCAAGATGCTTACAAGAGCTTCTTTGACGGTTCGCCACCGAATACCCCG
>Ga0126308_10000127_pt1 | contig 19555 bp, 16 predicted proteins | sample Plot55_FD_92533 | JGI IMG/M metagenome (GOLD analysis project Ga0126308, IMG submission 92533) | Serpentine soil microbial communities from UC McLaughlin Reserve, CA, USA - Plot55 | ecosystem: Environmental > Terrestrial > Soil > Grasslands | place: USA: UC McLaughlin Reserve, Lake County... | reverse complement strand
CGGGTCAGGCGCCGGCGGCTCGGCACGACCTCGACCGCGAGCGTTCCGACACGCGTCCGGTGGCCGGGTCGCACGACGACGACCGTCATCGTGTACTTCCCGGCCGTGAGCGGCCGCCCGTTCACGCGGCCCTTGGAGTGGACGCGATTGACGCCGCTGTGGCCTCGCACGCGCTTGCGGCCGATGACCGTGCAAGCGGAGCCACCGCGGACGACGAGCTCCACCGTCCCGGGCTTGCCAAGCCGGAACCGGATCACGCTGCCGCGCTGGGCCTTCGGGCCGCGCGTCGAGAAGCGCGTGCGGGTCGCGCGCACGCGCCGCGCCTGCCGCTCCTGCCGGGCAGCGGGGCCGTAACCTGGGGCTGCGACGCCTCCCTGCAAGGGCGGCTGCGCGGGCGCACCGCCCCGGAGCACGCGAGGCTCGGCCACCCGGTGCACGACCGCCTGATTCGGCCTCGTCGCCGCCGGCAACCAGGTGGTCGACCGCCGCCCTCGGATCGTCTTGCGGGCCACGCGCGCCGCGCCGGCTGCGCCTCGGTCCGTCGCTGACGAAATGCCCCCAGACGAGCGCAGCCAGGACGGCCATCGCGAGCGCCGCGGCGACGACCACCGCGAACAGGATGTCCTGCCAGCGATCTCGCATCACGCGCGAAATTCGGCCGGCGGGCAATCGACCCCTGCTTGTGCACGCGTCGGCGGCCGCGACGCGACACAATCGCCGCGATGCCCGAGCGGTTCGACCTCGTCGTGCTCGGCAGCGGCTCCGCCGCCCGCGACGCCGCGAAGACCGCCGCGCACGACCACGGCGCACGCGTGGCGCTCATTGAGCGCGAGCGCTGGGGTGGCAGCTGCCCCAACGTCGCCTGCACGCCCACGAAGGCCTACCTCGTCGCCGCGGAGCTCGCGCGCGACGTGAACCGGCTGGCCGCGCGGATCGGCGTGGAGGCCGGGCCCGCACGGGTCGACCTCGCCCGCGTGCGCGCGTGGAAGGACTCGATCAAGAAGTCGCAGGAGCAGTGGGTCGCCGACCTGCGAGCCGACGGCTTCGCGACGTTCGACGGAGAGGCGGCGCTCGTGGACGCGCGCACCGTCCGCGTCGGCGGCGCCGAGGTCGAAGGCGAGCGCCTGCTGGTCGCGACCGGCTCGCGCACTGCGATCCCGCCGATCGACGGGATCGAGGAGATCGACTGGATCGACCACGTCTCGGCGCTCGAGCTGGAGCAGGTTCCGGCCTCGCTGCTCGTCGTCGGCGCGGGTGCGGTCGGGCTCGAGCTCGGCCAGGCGTTCGCGCGCTTCGGCGCGCGCGTGACCATCGTCGACGCGGCCGACCGGGTCGCCCCGCTCGCCGACGCCGAGTCGTCGGCAACGCTAGCCGCCGCGGTGGAGGACGAGGGGATCGAGCTCGCGCTCTCGGTCTTCGTCCAGGCCGTCCGGAGCGAGGGCGACCAGGTGGCGGCCACGATCGCGCCGCAGGACGGCTCGGAGCCGTACGAGGTGCGGGCCGAGAAGCTCCTGCTCGCCGCAGGCCGTGCGCCGAACGTCGAGGGCCTGAACCTCGAGGCCGTCGGCGTCGAGACGACGCGCGCCGGCATCGCCGTCGACGAGCTTCTCCGCACCTCCGTCGCCGGGATCTGGGCGGCAGGGGACGTGACCGGGCTCGCGCAGTTCACTCCGATCGCGCAGTACCAGGCGCGGATCGCCGTGGCGGACATGTTCGGCGCCGACGCGCCGCCGGCCGACTACTCCGTCCTACCGACGGCGATCTTCACCGACCCGGAGGTCGGCGGGATCGGCCTCACCGAGGAGCAGGCCCGGGAGCAAGGCCACGACGTGGGCGTCGGGCGGCACGAGCTGGTGCGCCGCTCCTCGTACATCGATGCCAGGCATGGCCTGTTCAAGGTCGTCTACGACCGCGGCGAGGGCAGGCTACTGGGCCTGCACGTGGTCTCCCGCAACGCCGGCGAGGTCGTCCAGGGGTTCTCGCTCGGGCTTCGGCTGGGGGCGACCGTCGACGAGCTCACGAGGATGCACCACGTCTTCCCCACCTTCGGCGAGGGCGTCAAGGCCGCGGCCGAGCAGGCGATCGGTGGCTCGATGGCGATGGACTGACACAAGGATTTCTGGCTAGCTACGAGCGAAGCGAAGTAGAAACCCTCCCCCGTCGCAAGTGCTTGCACTTGCGACGGAAATAGAAGGAGGCCCGGGCAGGCTTCGGGCCTCCTTCTCTCGATCCCGGCGCCCCGTGCTGGCGAACGGTGCTGCCGGGAACCAGGCCCCAGGGGTCGGGGCCAATCAGACGGTCAGCCGGTCGTGGGCTGCCGTCCCAACTTGACTGTCACGTTTCGTCGATCGCTCCCCCGGTAGAGGCCGAGCTTCACCTCGTCGCCGGGCTGCTTGTTGGCGATCGCGTCGCGCAGCTGGTCGATCGTGTACAGCGGCGCGCCGTCGACGGTGGTGATCAGGTCGCCGCCCAGCGGGTACGTCTCGCCCGCGAGCGTCGCGCTCTGCTTGGCCGGGCGCAGTCCGGCCTTGGCCGCGCCGCTGCCGGGCTGCACGCCGGCCACGAGCAGGCCGTGCGAGACCGGCAGATGGAAGAGCTTGGCCGCGGTCTTCGAGACGGGTTGCGCCGTGATGCCGATGTAGGGGTGGTTGACGTGGCCGCTGCTGATCAGCTGGGCAGCCACGGTCTTCACGGTGTTGATAGGGACCGCGAAGCCGACGCCAACGTTCCCGCTCGCGCCCGAGCCGCCGGTCGAGATCTGCGAGTTGACGCCGATCACCTCGCCGCTCGCGTCGAGCAACGGTCCGCCGGAGTTGCCCTTGTTCAGCGCCGCGTCGGTCTGGATCACGTGGTCGATCGAGTAGCTGTTCGGCGCCTGAATCACGCGCTGGAGCGCGCTGACGATCCCGGTCGTGACCGTGCGATCGTAGCCGAAGGGGTTGCCGATCGCGACGACCGAGTCACCCACGTGCACGGCGTCGGAGTTGCCGAGCGGAAGCGGCATCAGGGCCCGCGCGTGCGCGTCGACCTGCAGCACCGCGACGTCGGTGGAGGCGTCGACGCCGACGATCTTCGCCTTCTTGCTCTCGTTGTTCGAGAAGCTGACGTCGACGGACTTCGCGCCCTCGACGACGTGGTAGTTCGTCACGATGTGGCCGGCCTCGTCGATCACGAAGCCCGAGCCGAGCGCCTCGGCCTGCTGCCGGCTCGGGAACGGGAGCCCGAACAACGGGTCGGCGCTCGGCGCCGTCACCACCTGCGTCGCCGTCACCTGCACGACGCCCGGCGCGGCGCGGCGGAAGATCTGGTTCACCGTCATCGCACGGCCGGTGGTCCTGACGGAGATCGGGCCCGCCGCGAGCGGCGTCTGGACGCTGACGGTGTCCGTCCCGTTGTCGAAGCCGCCCAGGAGCGCCGCGCCGCCGAGCGCGAAAACGCTGCCGAGCAGGCCCGCGGCGACGAGTCCTCCGCCGCACAGCCACCGCGTCCGCCCCGCCATGGACTCGGTTATAGCCGGAGCGTGTTCAACTCCCGTTGCGGCTCGTTAAGCCGGGGTTAAGCCGAACGGCGCCGGCATGTGCGGTGAGCGGGCGGCCGAGCGGCGCTTTGGTACCCCTGCTGGTACCACTACCCGGCTGGCGGGCCTTCTGTCTGCTGCCAGCGGAGGTGGTCCAAGAGGGCCGCTTGTAGGAGGTCGTTGACGGCGGCGACTTCCTCCGCATCCGGACCAAACACGAGGAGCACGGCCGTGGTGCTCTTGCCCGCGTGGTTAATGCCTCCGGAGCGACACGGATAGAGCTCCGGGTCTACGAGCTCGAGAAACGGTGTGACGTCGAGCGGCGGGTCTGGCTGTGGCCGTTCCACGGTCGCAAGGAGTCTAGGCGCTCAGGAGCTCGTGACGAGGCTGGCGGCTCACGTAGGGCGAAGAAAGACGGTTTCGCCCCGCTTTGCCAACCAGCGAGTCGCGCGATGCGGCGAACCCCGGTCAACCGTGCGGGGTGCCAAAGCCTTGCGGCGTAGGCAAACGAGTTCGCCTTGCGGGCCCAAGCGTTGCTTGTGGCTCAAGGGACGAATTTCGCCGGTTAGTGGCCCGGGCGGCCAACCGAACGCGGCGCTACCGTGGGACACATGTTCTACGAAGTGCTGGTCCTCTCGGACGGCGGCGAAAGGTTCACGATCGAGCGCGACGCGCCACTCGCTGCGGGCGACAGCTTCGCGAACGAATCGGAGTTTTACCGGGTACTTGCCATCGAGCCCGGTCACGGCCCCTTCGCTGGTGTCATCGAAGCCGAGCCGTTAAGCAGCTCGGGATCGGGCGAGGCTGCGCCGGCTTGACGGGTCGTAGCGAACGCGAGAAGTGCTCCCCCAACGGGGCATGGCCTCGTCCCAACCGGGACGGGGGCTAGTCGCGAAGAGACGCGGGCCAGAGGAGTGCGTGATCGCCATCATGGTCCCGTCGTGTCCCCCAAGAAGCCGTTCATGTGCAAGGGAAGAGCCCTTTTAAAATCAGGGGTCCGCGTTCTTGGGGGCAGCAATGGCGTCGTCTGCCTTAGGCGCGAGAAGTAGTGGCCCAACGGAGGGATAGCTTCGCCGCACATCACGGCGGCCGCTACCGAGATCGCCGACGAGTGGCGCGCGACCCATGAACGGCATCATGGCCCCATTTCCTGCCCCCGCCGGTGGTGCGCCTACTCGGCTGGCTGGGACGCCCCCCACCGCCTTCTCGGCGCTACTTCGCGAGGAACTCGAGAGTCTTCTGGACGAACTGCTCGTGGAACTGGAAGATTCCGCCGTGGCCGGCGTCCGGGTAGATCACCAACTCGTTGTTCGGGACACGGCGGGCCAGGTCGAGGGTGTTCGGCGTTGGCAACATCCGGTCGTTATCGCCGTTTGCGAGGAGTACGGGGTGGCGGATGAGTGAGAGGTCGTGAGGCTCCTCCTTGCCCCAGCGGCGGCAGGCCTTGAGTTGCGCGAAGTACGAGCTGACGGAGGTCGGCGTGTCACGGTCGATCGTGCGCTCCTGGAGTCGAGCCAGGAACGCCTTGCCTTCACGCCTGCCATTCGCGGTCCGGGTGAAGAAGAGGAACTGTTTCGGGTCCTGGCGAGTCAGCAGGCCGCGGAGAGTGTCGAGTTGCGCGACCCACACGACCTCCTTCATGCCCTTTCCGCCGGCCGGACCGGTGCCCGTGAGGATCAACTTGCGGACCAGCTCGGGCTCGTCCCGGGCGATCACCTGGGCGATCATGCCGCTCATGGAGAACCCGTGAAGATCGACCTGGTCGAAACCCAGCGCTCGGATGAACGTGACGGCGTCCTTGGCCATCGCCTGGATGGTGACTGGCGTCTTGCCAGTGGAGGCACCGACGCCGCGGTTGTCGAAGGTGATGGCCCGGCGCTTTGCGGCGATTCCGTCGACCACCCGCGGGTCCCAGTTGTCGAGGTTCCCTGCCAGGTGCACGAGGAAGATGACCGGGACACCGACCTGCGGGCCGAGCTCGCGTTAGGCGAAATCCACACCACCAGCGGAGACGGTGCGCGTTGGTGCGTCCTTGTACGACGTCAGCACGCCGCCTCCCCTTTCTTGTTCCTCATATGTAGTGCTTGCGGTCACAGTCTCTCCTCCCTAGCCCGCCTGCGGCAAAGTCCCGCATGCGGTTCTTGTTATGGCACGAGCACGAGCTTCCGCGTCGCCGCCGAGCTCTCCAGCAGTTCTGCTGCACATTGCCAGCATCGTCCCTGCAACTTTCGACGGCTTCCCCGTCGACTTGCTCGGGCGCGGCTAAGTGTCAGGCCCTGTCGTGCTACGTCGTGGGGGGAAGCACGCGCGGTCGCATGAAAGGCCGCCAGACTGGCGAGTCCAAGACTCGCCCTCCACACATCGGGCACTCCGGCGGAGGCCGACGGACGATAACGCCGTAGCCGCACTGGCCGCAGACCAGCTCGAGCGTCGGCGCTGGCCGGGACTTCGTCGTCGGTCGGATTCCGCTGCCTGGTGCGTTGATGATGTGGCGACCGCCGCCCATGCTCCCCCTTTTCCGCGAGGCTATAGCGGTTTCAACCAGTACGCGGCCCGCTTTTCGTCAGGGTTCGCCTACAGGCTAAAAGGCGTCAAGACCTGCGGCGACGGGCTTAGGACGCAACTTTTCCGACTCCTGATGGCTCCTTCTCGCTCGAGCTCGTAGCGCCAGTACTCCCGGTCTTGACTTTGACCCACGACCGCTCATTCGGCACGTAGGGCTCGCAAAGCCGTTTCGCCACCACTCCCTCGAGCTCGCGCTCGCAGACCGCGGACCATAACGCCTCGCCATCCTCAGCGGCCTCTGCGCACGCGCCACTGCGGCTCGAGCCGTAGCTCTCGAGGATGCCTTGGCGCCTGTGGTGCGACTCGCGGCGGACATCCTCGCCCTCGAGTTTCATCCAGGCAAAGTCGAGCGGTGTCCCGCAAACAGCCAGAAGGCCCACCGGAGCGGGCCTTCTCGGTCTTGGCGTACGGCGACTTGCGGATCAATGGTTGCCCACAGGCTCGAAGTAGTGTGCGGCTGCGTAGCTCGCAACGTTCGTTCCGAGCTCCACCTCCTGCACGTCCGCGGTGCGGAAGTGGAGCCCCGCCCAGATGCGCGCCTCGACGATCTCGTCGACCGCCTGCGAGAAGCTGGTGAACGAACGCGTAGCGGGGCCGCCGGGATTCACGAAGCCGCTCGTGATCTGGTAGCCCCCGGCGGGTGCATTGCCGAAGAACATCTTCAGCACAGCGGTGTGCGAACTGTCGGCGCCGAGGTGTCCCGACGGATGTTCGGGGTAGGGCGCCGAGAGCAGCGGCGTCCACGTCGGGTCCGGCGACGTCGCGGGGTTGTCGTCCAGTGCCGCCTTGCGGATCGCCTGAAACGGCCGCCAGAAGTCGAAGTGGTACTTATCGTTCCAGGTGTTGATCGCCGTGTCCGCTGCCGCGAGGTTCTCCATCGCGAGAAGACGGGCGGCGTCGGAAACGTCCAGATCGTTCCGGACGATCAGCTGGCGGGCGACGCCGTTCCAGCTCGCGACCGGGTTGCTCTGCCACCACTTGGCGATATACGTCTGGGTGCTGGTTCGGGTCGAGGGCGTCACAACGCCGTCGCCGCCGATCGCCTTAACCTCGTTGACGTCGGCAGCGTAGGCGGCGCTCGTCAGCGCGAGCGGGCCTGCGCTTCGGAACTGCGACGAGCTCTGCATCAGGAATGGCTCGACGCCCCCCACCCAGGGAGTGGGGTCTTGGGCCGTCGTCCCGTTCGGCGCGACCGGATCCCAGTGCCCAGGGTTCGCGTTCGGCACCCACTGAGACGGGCCGAACCGTCCATCGCCCTGCCTCGATTCGATCATCGCCTGCGCCGCCGCGGTCCCCGCAGCAATCCCCATCTTCTTGAACGGCGAGTCGGGTATGGCGTTCTTCGACGCGTTGTACTGCGCCTCGAGTGACGCAAGCACCGTTGCTTTCATCGGCGGGGTGAAGGAGGAGATGCTCAGAGGCACGGTCTCGACGATGTTCTTCAGAACCAGGTACGCGGCTGTCGCAACCGCCGCCTCATCGGACGCCGTATTTCCGAACCGCCTCTTCAGGAGGTACGGCCGGTGATGCTTCGGCGTGATCGCGTTGACCGCGTCGTACACGGCCCCCTGCACCATTCCCATATTGATCTGAGACGCCGGCGGTGCTCCGCCTGCCGGTCCTGGCAGCCCGGTGAGCGTGCTTATGGCAATGACGTTCCACTGTGTCACTGCGCTGGCGTCTGCTTCGACGGGTGGCGCGGCCGATGCGCCGATGACGCCGAGCGCCCCTATAAGCGCACCGACGGCCACCGTCGCGAGCCAGACGGATCGTCTACTGGCCATTCGTTCTCCCCTTTCGTACCCCCGCTTAGTTTGCTACGTATGTATCTAACCACTATCGCACGCATTTGCACGCGAATGCAATGCCCGCGAGCTCGCCTAGCCCGGCAACGCCATGCGCCTACGCCCGGGTTAAGCCGGCCGTCGCTTGCGACCGTGCCAGCCATGCGGAGAGACGGGCTTGACGGGCGCCTGGTGGTGCCCCGCTTCGCCCCCTCCCGAACGCCGAGCCGTCCGGCCCCGGCCGAGATGTGCGGGCAGCCCGATCATTGACCGCCGGCCTGCGACGCGGGAAGATGGCATCTGCGCGCACCGACACCCCCTTCGAAAGGGAGAGCGCGGGGGGTCAGACTCTCTTGTCTGCGGCGTCTACCCCGTCGCCTGCGGTAATCGGTGCGCGCCCAAGTTGCCGCGGGCTGGAGCCAGAGACGCGATGGAGGGCGGCTGAAGGCCGTCACCGGCGGGACGATGGTGCTGACCAACCGCCCGCGCTAGTCGTCGAGGACGAGGCTGAAGGAATTTCCCGCTAAGAGCGCAAGGGCTGGCTCGCCTGGTCTTGAAATCTCTGCTCGATATGAGTGAATCGGCCCTCGGTTCCACCCGCGGCCCAGTGGAATTGCGAAGACCGGCTAACCCAAGCGGGCTGTTTCGCTCGCTCGGGCCGATCGGTGCTTTGAGGCGATGGGCAGGCCCTCTCCCCAGGCTTCGCCTGGCCTGCCCATTGCCGCACACGTGGCTCTCCCGCACACGGTTAATGCCTGTGAACACGAGCTCACCAGTCCAAGTCAAGCCGCGTCGCCCGGACGTTCGCTCGCAGCGCTCGCTCGTTTGTGAGCAGACATCCCGCGGGCCGAGCGGAACGTGGCCTAGGAGCCTCGCCGGTAGAAAAGCCACTTGATCCTGAAATACGCGTCGCCGAGCCTGAGGTAGCGGACGTGGAGACCTTCGTGACGGCGGTGTTGACCGGGACGGATGACGCAGAAGTAGCGACCGCGGCGGTGGGGATTGCGCGAGCGAAGACACCTCACCTGCGTGTTGTTCCGGAGGAGCTGCGTTCGCGGGTCGAAGAGCCTCGGGTAAAGCCTTCTGCCGCCGCGGTGCCGCAAGATCCAACGGCGGCCCAGATCCTGTTGTAGGAACCGAAGCACGTTGTGCTCGGCTTGCACTTTCTTGGGGTCGGGCGCGGGCGCCGGGCCAGCACTCGCTGGAGTTCCGCTGCCTACCGAGGCGGCCAGAGCAGCGGCGGCGGCCATTGCACCGTGTTGTCGAGACATTGGCGAGCGAAGCGGCAGAGGATAACGCTCTGATCCAGCCTTGGGCGTGGCGCGGGCTCGGCTCGCCGCCCGGCCCCAGCTCACCGTCGAGAGAGAACGCAGCCGGGGCCGGAATGCGGTTGAGAGCTTTCCCCCTTTCCCGCACCCCACCCCACCAGGCCGGCCAGGGCAAAGCTAGCGGGGCTTGCCCCGACTACTCACGACAGTCCTTGCGTAACCGGCCGACTGAATATGCATCGAGCCTCGAGCGGCGCAACCGTTCGCCGAACAAGAAGCCGTGCGGGCTCTCTCCCCTTGGGCGGCTCTCCTTTGTCCGAAACAGTCACTCGCGCCGTCGCCTGGCGTTGCGTAGGTTCATGAGGGGCCGGAGGATCGCGCCGGCGCGAACCGTGCGGAACTGGACCATCGCCCCGGCATTCCTGCTAGCGGCGCCGGCCGACCCGTTGCCGCTGCCGCCGATCCACCACGGAAGCAGTCTTCGTCTTGGCCTCGACTTGCTCCCGGGTGACCGGAACGTGTGCCCACAACTCCGACTCGAAGAGTTCCGATGCTTCTCTGCTGATGCGACCGAGAATCGCCGCCACTACGAGAGACAGGAGTGCCGCGATCATGAAGAAGGCGCCGAGACCTACACCAACCCAGGCCCAGGTACTCATGCTGGCGTTCCGTTCGGCGTGTAATTCACTGGTCCTCCGTTCCTCGGCGGACCGCAGACGCCGTTGTCGCTCGCTCACATCATCATCAGGGCGGGCGAGGATGTAAAGGGGGACTTCCGGCGTGCGATTGGGTCGCATTGCACCGCCGGGGCGTTCGGCTTAGCCGCGCGTAACCGTTCGGGAGGGTCGACCGTTTGATCAGCGACAACGAATCAACGAAAGGGGCTCCTTCGTGTCGATTCTCTGGATCATCCTGATCATCGTGCTGGTGCTCCTGCTGCTCGGGTTCTTCTCACGCGGCCGCTGGTAGGCCTCAGCCGACTAACCATTAGGCCGCCCGGCACTTGCCGGGCGGCCGTGTTCGCGCGATCCTGGTCCGGTGGACCGGGACCGCGTTCTCGAGCTGCTCGCCCGCGCCGACTCGACTGCTGACCTGCCGCGCCTCGGCGGGATGGCACGCGCCGACGGCGTGGTGATCGCGAGCGAGCGCTTCTGGGCCTTTGCCGCGCGCGACGGCAGCCTTCGCGATGGGCCGATGCCCGCGCCGCCCGGGAGCGTGCGCCGGATCCCGCTCCTGCGTGGGCTCGTCCGGCTCTTCTCCGCGCTCGCGCCGCTCTTCCGCGGCGCAGGGGTCGCAGGCCGGGCCGAGCGGCTGATGCTCGTGGTCCTCCTGCTGGCGCCGCTCTCGCTGATCTTCCTGCCGGAGTCCGCCTCGCTGCCGCTGGGCGTCGGCACCGCCGTGGTGCTGCTCGCCTGGATGCTGCGCGGACGGACGCTCTTCCTGCACGGCGCCGAGCACCGCGCGATCGCCGCGGCCGAGGAGCGGCGGCTCGTCGCGACCTGGGACGCGGACGCGCGGCCTTCGCGCTTCGCCCCGCGCTGCGGCACCAACTTCGCAGCCCTGGTGGTGCCCGTCTCGGTGCTGTTCGACCGCCTGTGGCCGCTTCCCGCGGCGCTGTACACGCCCTTCGCGGTGACGCTCCTGTCGCTCGCGCTGACGATGGAGCTGTGGCAGATCGTCCAGACCTCGCGCACGCGGGCCGCACGGCTCTTCCTGCTTCCCGGCCTGGCGCTGCAGCGGCTCACCACGCGCGAGCCGGCGCTGGAGGAGACGCAGCTGGCGCTGACGGCGGTCGCCGCGGTGCTGCAGCGCGAGCTGGCCTAACCCGAAGCGGCATAAAGGTCGGCCCCGCGCCGTGCCGAAAAGACCGAGATGCCGCCCGTCTACCGTGGTCCGTTCCGGAAGGAGCAGGCCGAGCGCCTGCTGTGGCGCGCGGGCTACGGTCCGCGGCCGGGCGAAGCCGAGCGGCTCGCGAAGCTCGGCCTCCACGGCGCCGTCCACTCGCTGACCCGCCCGGGCCGCGACCGCCTGAAGGGCCCGCGGCCGCACGACGGCGACGGCAGGCGCCTGGCGCAGCTCGACCGCTGGGGCCACGACCAGCTCTGGTGGCTCGACCGGATGGTGCGCACGACCAGGCCGCTGCACGAGCGGATGGCGCTCGTCTGGCACGACTGGTTCGCGACCTCGCGCGACGGCGTCGGCCCCGCCCGGCTGATGCTGCGCCAGAACCAGCTCTTCCGCCGCGCCGGCCTCGGCTCGTTCCTGGCGCTGCTCCTGGAGGTGACCAAGGACCCGGCGATGCTGCTCTGGCTCTCCGGTGTCGACAACGAGAAGGACGCGCCGAACGAGAATTACGCACGCGAGCTGATGGAGCTGTTCACGCTCGGCGCCGACCGCGGCGCCTACAACGAGCGCGACGTGCGCGAGCACGCGCGGGCGCTGACCGGCTGGCGCAACTCGTGGGGCGACACGCTCGGGCCGTACAGGTTCCGCTACGACAAGCGCCGGCACGACGCCGGCTCCAAGCACATCTTCGGCAAGCGTGGCCACTTCGACTGGCGCGACTCGTGCCGTCTCTGCGTCCACCATCGCCTCCACCCGTCGTTCTTCGTCACGAAGCTCTGGGACTACTTCATCCCGGTGCCGCCGAAGACCGGGACGAGACGGTCGCTACAGCGGATCTACGTCCGCAGCGGCTACCAGGTGAAGCCGGTCGTCGAGGCGATCCTGCTCCACCCCGCGCTCTACACCGGGCCGCGCATGGTCAAGCCGCCGGCTGTCTATCTCGCCGGCCTCCTGCGGGGCCTCGGCCGCGGCGTCGACACCGAGGCCTGGACGTGGCTCCTGAGCCTCGCGGGGCAGCAGCTCTTCTACCCGCCGAACGTGGCCGGCTGGGACGACACACGCTGGCTCGACACCGCCACCTTCCGCGCCCGCTGGGAGATCGCGGCCTACGCGATCCGGCCGCGCACGCTCAAGGACGACGCGAAGCACGTGTCGCACGACCCGCAGGAGCTGCTCCGCCGCGCGCACGCCGTGCTCGGCCACCCGACCCTGACCGGCCACACCGAGGCGACGCTCGCGCGGTTCGCCAAGCGCGCGATAGCCGACGCGAACGCGGACTGGAAGAGGCGGTCCTACCCGCCGCTCGTCGAAAACGCGCTGCGCCAGCTGCTCGCCACCGCCCCCGACCTCCAGACCTGCTGATGCCGAAGAGCTGCCACCACTGCGACGAGTTCTCCCGCGCGGCGCTCCTGCGCAGGGGGGCCGCCGAGGCCGGGCGCAGGCTCCCGGCGGTCGAGCCAGGCATGCCGCTTCCCGCGGGGACGGGGCTCGACCGGCGCAGCTTCGTCTCCGGCGTCTTCGGCCTCGCGCTCTCGGTCTACGGCCTCGGCAAGCTGAACCTCTTCGACGAGGGCATCGCGGAGGCGGCGACGAGGCCTGCGCAGCCGCTGCTCGTCTCCGTCTTCCTCCCGGGCGGCGCGGACTCTCTCTCGGTGCTCGCGCCGGTGCTCGACGCGAGCTACCGCAAGCTGCGCCCGACGCTCGCGCTGCCTGCCGACGCCGGGCCCGCGTTTACGGAGGACACGCGCCTGCACTGGCACCCGTCGCTGCAGCCGCTCGCGACGCTGCACGGCGAGGGCAAGGTCAGCGTCATGCCGGCGATCGGCTACACGCACCCCGACCAGTCGCACTTCACCTCGCGTCACTTCTGGGAGGTCGGCGCGACCGAGGCGCGGCTGACGACCGGCTGGATGGGCCGCTACCTCGACCGCCACGGCAACAAGGGCAACCCGCTGCAGGGGCTCTCGCTCGACTACCAGCTGCAGCCGTCGCTGGCCTCGCTGAAGGTGCCGGTCGCGTCGCTGGCGGCGCCCGACGACTACACCTTCTGGGCGCCCGGCGTCTGGGGGCAGGTCGAGGACCGGATGCTCCAGGCGCTCGCGCCGCTCGGCTCCCACCGCTCCGAGCCCGGCCTGAACCAGGCGGCGAAGGCGGCGGCGCAGGCGGACGAGCTCCGCCGTCAGCTCCTGCCGTTCGCGACCAGCGGCGACGACCACTACGGCAGCACCGTCCAGTACCCACAGGTCGACAGCGGGTTCCCGCGCCAGCTCGCGGGTCTCGCCGCGATGGTCGCCGCGAAGCTGCCGCTCCGCTGCGTCGCGGTCACGGCGCCCGGCGAGTACGACACGCACTCCGACCAGCCGCAGGCGCTGGCGGACGGGCTCGACGTCACCGCCCGCACTCTGCTCGCCTTCCAGCGCGACCTCGAGGCGCGCGGCCTCGCCGACCGGGTGCTCACCCTCGTCTGGACGGAGTTCGGCCGGCGGGGCGAGGAGAACGGCAGCGACGGCACCGACCACGGCGCGGCCGGCGCAGCCTTCCTGATCGGCTCGCGGGCCCGCGGGAAGATGGTCGGCGAGTTCCCCGGCCTCGCCAACGGGCTCGACCGCGACGGCAACCTGAGGCCGACCTCCGACTTCCGCGGCGTCTACAGCGCGCTGCTCGAGCAGTGGCTGGGCGCCGACGCGGGCGGGGTCATCCCGGGCGCCAGGTCGTTCGCCCGGCCTGCGCTCGTGAAGTGATCCGGCTCCTCGGCACGGCGGTCGTGGCCGCGGCGCTGAGCTGGCACCCCTCGCCCGCCCGGCTCGGCGTCCAGGCCGAGGAGTTTCACGTCGTGCTCTCGCGCCCGTCCGTGAAGGCGGGCGTGGTCGAGATCGAGCTGCAGAACACCGGCGAGGACCCGCACGACCTGCGGATGCGCAGGGTCGGCGGCCACCACACCTTCACGATCCCGGTCACGAAGCCGGGCGGGCGCAAGACGCTCGCGACCCACGTGAAGGCCGGCCGCTACCGCCTCTGGTGCTCGCTCGCCGACCACCGCGCGCTGGGGATGCAGACCGTGTTGCGCGTGCGTCGCCGCTGACGCGACAATCGGGCGAGATGCGCCAGCCCGTCACCGTTGCGTGCGCCCAGGTCGAGCCGGTGCTCTTCGACCGCGAAGCCACCATCGGGCGGATCGAAGAGGTCGCCGCCGAGGCGGCGGGCGAGGGAGCGCAGCTCGTGCTCTTCCCGGAGACCTTCGTTCCCGCCTACCCGACCAACCGCTGGGTGCGCTACCTCGCAGGCGGCGACGGCCAGGCCAAGCACGTGTTCGCCCGGCTCGCTCGCGAGTCGCTGGAGGTGCCGTCCGCGGCCTCGGAGCGCATCGGCGCCGCCGCCCGCGAGCACAGGCTCTGGCTCGCGGTCGGCGCGAACGAGCTCGACCGCGGCACGATCTACAACGCGCTTCTGCTCTACGGCCCGGACGGCGAGCTTGCGCTGCGCCACCGCAAGCTCGTCCCCACGAACCACGAGCGAATGGTCTGGGGCCCGGGCGACGGCGGCGGGCTCCGGGCCGTCGAGACCGAACTCGGCCGCGTCGGCGGCCTGATCTGCTGGGAGAACTTCATGCCGCTCGCGCGCTTCGCGCTGTACGAGAGCGGCGTCGAGCTCTATCTCGCCCCGACCGCCGAGGACTCGGAGCAGTAGCACGACTCGATGCGGCACATCGCCCGCGAGGCCCGCGCGTTCGTCCTCTCGTGCTGCGTCTTCCAGCGCGCGTCGAGCTTCCCCGACGACGTGCCGCTGGCCGAAGGGGCGAGCTCGTCGGCCGCGGCGGCTCCGCGATCCTCGCACCGGACGGCTCGTACCTGGCCGGGCCGCTCTGGGACGAGAAGGGTGTGCTCTACGCCGAGCTTGACCGGGACCTCCTCTTCGCGGAACGCCAGCGCTTCGACGCGGCCGGACACTACCACCGCCCGGACGTGCTCGGTTTCGAGTTGCGCCCGCCGCGGTAGTTCGCAGTACGAATGTGTTTCCGTTCCCGCGGGCGGGAACAACCGCTGCGGAGCGAGGAAAGGAGCGATCGTGGCGAAGCTCGTCGCGGACTACGTCCTGCAGCGGCTGACGAAGTGGGGAGTGCACCGGATCTACGGCTACCCGGGTGACGGCATCAACGCCTTCCTTGGCGCGTTCGACCGCGCGGGCGGCGACCCCGAGTTCGTCCAGGTACGCCACGAGGAGATGGCCGCCTTCATGGCCTGCGGCCACGCGAAGTTCACCGGCGAGGCCGGCGTCTGCATCGCCACCTCCGGCCCGGGCGCGATCCACCTTCTGAACGGCCTCTACGACGCGAAGCTCGATCACCAGCCGGTGGTCGCGATCGTCGGCCAGCAGGCGCGCGCGTCGCTCGGCGGCAGCTACCAGCAGGAGGTCGACCTGGTCACGCTCTTCAAGGACGTCGCGCACGAGTACGTGCACATGGCGACCGCCGCCGCGCAGGTGCGCCACCTCGTCGACCGTGCGGTGCGGATCGCGCTCGACCAGCGCACCGTCACCTGCATCATCGTCCCGAACGACCTCGCCGGGGAGAAGGCCGTCGAGACGCCGCCGCACGAGCACGGCACGGTCCACTCCGGGATCGGCTACTCGCGGCCGAGGGTCGTGCCCGTGGACGCCGACCTCGAGCGCGCCGCGCGGCTGCTGAACGAGAGCCAAAAGGTCGCGATGCTCGTCGGCCAGGGCGCGAAGGGGGCGGCCGACGAGGTTCTCCAGACCGCCGAGACGCTCGGCGCGGGGGTCGCCAAGGCGTTGCTCGGGAAGGACGTGCTCCCGGACGCCCTACCGTTCGTGACGGGCTCGATCGGGCTGCTCGGGACGAAGCCGAGCTGGGACCTGATGATGGGCTGCGACGCGTTCCTGATGGTCGGCTCGAGCTTCCCCTATTCCGAGTTCCTGCCGGAGGAGGGCAAGGCGCGCGCGGTCCAGATCGACGTCGACGGCCGTATGGTCGGGATTCGCTACCCGATGGACGTCAACCTCGTGGGCGACGCGAAGGAGACGCTGCGGGCGCTGCTGCCGAAGCTCGAGCGCAAGGAGGACCGCGCGTGGCGCGAGGAGATCGAGCAGGGCGTGCGCGAGTGGTGGGAGCTGATCGAGGACCGTGCGCAGCTCCCCGCCGACCCGGTCAACCCGCAGCACGTGTTCTCGGAGCTCTCGAAGCGGCTTCCCGACGGCGCGATCCTGACCGCCGACTCGGGCTCGGCCGCGAACTGGTATGCGCGGAACCTGAAGTTCCGCCGCGGGATGATGGGCTCGCTCTCGGGCACGCTCGCGACGATGGGGCCGGGCGTGCCGTACGCGATCGCCGCCAAGTTCGCGCACCCGCAGCGGCCGGTCCTGGCCCTGGTCGGCGACGGCGCCTTCCAGATGAACGGCATGAACGAGCTGCTCACGGTCGCGAAGTACTGGGAGCGCTGGGGCGACCCGCGCTTCGTCGTGCTCGTGCTCCACAACGACGACCTCAACCAGGTCACGTGGGAGCAGCGCGCGATGGAGGGAGACCCGAAGTACGAGGCCTCGCAGGTGCTGCCGGACTTCCCCTACGCGCGCTACGCGGAGCTGCTCGGCTTCCTCGGCATCCGGGTCGACAACCCGGACGACGTCGGGCCGGCGTGGGACGAGGCGCTCTCGGCCGACCGGCCGGTCGTCTACGAGGCGCTGACCGACCCCGAGGTGCCGCCGCTGCCGCCGCACATCACGCTGAAGGAGGCGAAGGCGTTCATGAGCTCGGTCCCGAGCGACCCGGACCGCGGCGCCGTGGTCAAGCAGTCGTTCAGGCAGAAGCTCGAGGAGCTCATTCCCGGACGCTAGTCGCGAGATGGAGAGCCGGTTGAGGGACCTCGAGGCCGTAGGCCAGGCGCTGGTCGCAGGCCTCCGGGTCTCGGCCTTCACCGTGCCCACGGACGCGCCGGAGTCGGACGGCACCGCCGAGTGGGACTCGACCACCGTCGTCGTCGTCGAGGCGAGCTCTCGCGGCGAGACCGGGCTCGGCTTCACCTACGCTCCCACGGCGGCCGGGACGCTCGTCGAGGAGCTGCTCGCGGACGTCGTGCGCGGGCAGGATGCCTTCGCAGTCGCGGAGCTGTGGGAGGCGATGGCCCGCAGGCTGAGAAACGCGGGCCGCCCGGGGATCGGCTTCTGCGCGCTCTCGGCGGTCGACCTGGCGCTCTGGGACCTGAAGGCGCGGCTGCTCGGGCTGCCGCTCGTCGACCTGATCGGCCGCGCGCGCGGCGAGGCGCCGGTGTACGGCAGCGGCGGCTTCACCTCGTACTCGCTCGAGCGAATCCGCGAGCAGCTCGGAGGGTGGGTCGAGCAGGGCATCCCGCGCGTGAAGATGAAAGTCTCGCGCGAGCCCGGGCGCGACCCGGAGCGGCTCGACGCGGCACGGCAGGCGATCGGGGACGACGCGGAGCTGTACGTCGACTCGAACGGCGCGCTCTCCCGCAAGCAGGCGCTCGCGTGGGCGGAGAGGTTCTCGCGCCAGTGGGGCGTGACGTGGCACGAGGAGCCCGTCAGCTCGGCCGACTTCGAGGGCCTGCGGCTGCTACGCGACCGCGCTCCGGCCGGTCTCGACATCGCCGCCGGCGAGTACGCCTACGTGCCGGCCGACTTCCGGAACCTCCTCGGCTGCGTCGACTGCCTCCAGGCGGACGTCACGCGCTGCGGCGGGATCACCGGCTTCCTCCGGGCAGGCGCGCTGGCGGCGGCGTTCAACCTCGACCTCTCGGCCCATTGCGCGCCCGCCGCGAGCGTCGCACCGTGCTGTGCGGTGCCACGCTTCCGCCACCTCGAGTGGTTCCACGATCACGTGCGGCTCGAGCCGCTGCTCTTCGACGGGGTACCCGAGCCGATGAACGGCGCCCTGCGCCCGGACCGCTCGAGGCCGGGCAACGGCCTCGAGCTCAAGCGCGCGGACGCCGCCAGGTACGCGGCGTGAACGAGCTCGAGCACGACCTGCGGGAGGCCGTCGAAGGCGAGGTGCGGTTCTCGCCCGGAGACCGGGCGCTCTACTCCGCGACCGGCGCGAACTACCGGCAGCTGCCGCTCGGCGTCGTCATCCCGCGCTCGACGGACGACGTCGTCGAGACGGTGCGGCTCTGCCGGGAGCACGGCGCGCCGCTTCTGGCGCGCGGCGGCGGCACCGGCCTCGCGGGCCAGACGACGAACGTCGCGGTAGTGCTCGACTTCTCCGAGTACCTGAACCGCGTGCTGGAGATCGACCCCGAGCAACGGCTCGCGCGCGTCGAGCCGGGCCTGATCCTCGACCACCTCCGGCACCAGGCGGAGCAGGAGCACCAGCTCACCTTCGGGCCGGACCCCTCGACGCACGAGTACTGCACGCTCGGCGGGATGATCGCGAGCAACTCCTGCGGCGTCCGCTCGATCATGGCCCAGTTCTACGGCCCTGGTCCGCGCACGTCCGACAACGTCCACGAGCTCGAGGTCCTGCTCTACGACGGCCGGCGCCTGCGCCTCCGCGAGGGCACCTCGGGCGACGAGGAGATCGACCGCCGCCTGCTCCAGCTGCGCGACCGCTACGCCGACCTGATCCGCGAGCGCTACCCGAACATCCCGCGGCGCGTGTCCGGCTACAACCTCGACGACCTGCTCCCGGACAAGGGCTTCCACGTCGCCCGCGCCCTCGCAGGCACCGAGGGCACCTGCGTCACCTACCTCGAGGCGACGGTGCACCTGATCCACAGCCCGCCGGTGCGGTCGCTGCTCGTGCTCGGCTACGAAGACGCCTTCGCCGCGGGCGATCACGTGCCGCAGATTCTCGCGCACAAGCCGCTCGGGCTCGAGGGCATGGACGACACCCTCGTGAACGACATGACGCTGGTCGGACTGCACGTGCACGACCTCTCCGCCCTGCCGGAGGGCCACGGCTGGCTGCTGGTCGAATTCGGCGGCGACTCGAAGGAGGAGGCCGACGAGAAGGCGCGGGCGCTGATGGGCGAGCTCGAGGTCGGCAAGGACGGGCTGCGCGGGATGAAGCTCTACGACCAACCCGAGCAGGAGCAGCACGTCTGGAAGGTGCGCGAGGGCGGCCTCGGCGCGACCGCGTTCATCCCCGGGAAGGAGGACACGTACGAGGGCTGGGAGGACTCGGCGGTCCCGCCCGAGCGGATCGGCGACTACCTGCGCGACCTGCAGAAGCTGGCCTCGGAGCACGGGTACGAGAGCTCGCTCTACGGCCACTACGGCAACGGCTGCGTGCACGCGCGCTGGAACTTCGACCTCTCGAGCAAGCCTGGCCTCGCGAAGTACCGCGCGTTCGTCGAGGAGGCCGCCGACCTCGTCGTCTCCTACGGAGGCTCGATCTCCGGCGAGCACGGCGACGGCCAGTCGCGCGCGGAGCTGCTGCCGAAGATGTACGGCCCCGAGCTCGTCGAGGCGTTCCGCGAGTTCAAGTCGATCTGGGACCCGGACTGGAAGATGAACCCCGGCAAGGTCGTCGACCCGGACCCGCTCGACTCGCACATCCGCCTCGGCCCGGAGACGTTCAACCCGCCGCAGGTCGCCACCCACTTCGCCTT